>ENA-UOOR01000041-UOOR01000041.1-fermentation-metagenome-genome-assembly--contig:-NODE-41-length-179398-cov-48.879170_pt1 | contig 179398 bp, 186 predicted proteins | sample MGYA00245780_ERZ724029 | MGnify/ENA primary metagenome ERZ724029 (study PRJEB28704, sample SAMN03018315) | fermentation metagenome | biome: anthropogenic terrestrial biome; feature: soil...
ACTGCAGACGGATGTTATTAGCGAACTAAAACGGTAGTATTTGGGGTTCAATCATCACTAAAAAACTTAACGTATGAATTATATGGATCTTTAATAGTGACCAGCCATAGTGATACTGCGATTGACATGTTCATTAATACCTTAGGGACAAGCTTTGACAATATAGAGCTAACCCGCAACTTAACCGGGGAAATGATAATTACCAGGCAACCTGTCGTAATAGAGTTTTTTACCAAACTGTTTACTCACTTTAGTGGGGCGGAAGTGGGCGCATACAGTGTATTTATTCTTATTTTACTTTGTCTAGTGATGCAAGTAAGTACTGATTCGAGAAAGATCACTATTCAAAAGGCTCATGGTTACAGTAATAGCCACATTATTATTAAATATCTCAGAGATTTTCTTATACCAATTTTCTTGATTGGAAATGCTGTTTTTTGTGTGGGATATTTTCTATATGGGGGAAGTATATCCTCATTTCTCGTAACGCTACTAAAGTACCAGTTGTTTTTATTGGTTTTTGCTGCAATTGTCACTATCTTGCTTGCCTTTGCGACTTCGCTTATTATGTGAAGATATATTGTATCTGGAGACAAGATAAAATGAGGGTCTTGATAGGAAGATATTCGGATTAATCTCCTATGTAGACGGGATGCCGGTTTCTGGAAACACTCTACGCTTTCTTAGTGAAATTGTCTCTATTGCAGCTTTAGTAATCACAGTAGTCTTCACAACTCTATTATTGTACTCGGGCTGGTATTATCGTTAGGATTAACAATATCTTAATAACCGCTAGATAGAAAATTAGAAGTGTTTTTGGTTTTCTTTCTTTTATCAAATCAATAGGCTGCATAGCTGTTTGAAGCAGGAGTGCAATTTACAAGGTGGATAAGAATAGGCATTTGCCAGTCTGGCAAATGCCTTCAATATTAATAGCTCCATCGAGATTTCTGGATCCCCCTTAGGTGAACTAGCTAGGGGGTTATGATATAATATTAATCATGCTTGCGGCCTGAGGTGAGATATGTGAAAGCGAAGAAATTCAAGGTAGTCCAGGGGGGCAGAAAGAGGGGCAATAAGATTTGGCGCAGTTTTTTTATCGCCGGGATAGCAGTGCTGGCCCTTTTCTTGTTGTGGAACAGCTTGGGCTATCTTGCCCTGTGGGCTGCAGATGTTACAGTGGCTACTAACAGTGAGATTGTATCCAGTGTTGCTGTACAATGTTTTGTCTTGCGCAACGAGTTTCAGCTGCGTTCTCCCGGCAACGGCAGGTACGTCCCTTTGGTGGACAATGGCGCCAGAGTGCGGGTAGGCCAGGATATCGCCCGCATTGAGGGTCCCAGTGGGAATTTGCTTGTGCAGGCGCCTGTGGCCGGCTTAATTCTGCATGTACTTGACGGCTTTGAAGGGGATTTCTCCTCAGATTCAGTCTTGGACTTGGCACTGGTTGAATCTGTCACCAGGTATTTAGCTAAATCGCCCGGGGCCAATAGTGTTTCTCAGGCAAAAGCCGGGGAGCTGGTGGGGGTAATTGTGGGAAATACCGGCTTTAAACTCCTTACGGCAATGAGCTTTCACTCTCAAGGGCAGCGGCAGAGAATTAAAACAGAGGATGGCCTTACATATTCAATTGTTCCCAGGCAAGTCATCCAAGCCCAGGATAAGTTCTGGGCCCTTTGGGATGTAACTTCGCTTTCCGACACCCTGGGCAAGGAGCGGGTTTTCTCCGCTGAGTTGATTACCCAGGAGCAGGAGGCGGTGCTGGTGCCTGCAAAGGCGCTTCATACCAGGGATGGTGTGCAGGGGGTAATCGTGCTCTTTCGCGGCAAACCGGTTTTTAATCCTGTGGAAGTTGTCTGCAATCAGGGAAATGAAGTGGGGGTTAAAGGCCTGGCCCATGGCCAAAGAGTATTGACTCTGCCCTGGTGGGCAAGTTTGGCAAAACGGTGGTGGCTGAAATGAAAATTGATGTGGCAAGGAATTTGCTTGCGGTTAAGCAGAGAGTGGCAAAGGCCGCGCTGGCGGCGGGCAAGGCCCCGGAGGATATTACTTTGGTAGCGGTAAGCAAGCTGGCCTCACCTGACTCCGTCAGGGCCCTGGTGGCCGCAGGGCACCGGGATTTTGGCGAAAATCGGGTGCAGGATGGCCTGAGAAAAGTGGCAGAGGTGGCTGGGGATAATCTGCGCTGGCATTTAATCGGCAGGGTTCAGACCAACAAGGTCAAGTACATTTCTCCCTTTCACCTAGTCCATTCCCTGGACCGCTGGGAACTGGCAGAAAAGATGTCCAATTATGCTCTCAAGATGGGAATACAGTTTCAATGTCTCCTGCAGGTGAATGTAGCCGCTGATCCCGCTAAAGCTGGCATCAGTCTTGATGAGGCAGATGATTTTTTGGCTGCAGCAGCCGGTTTGGGCGGCATGAGCTTGCGGGGCCTGATGACTATTACTGCTTTGGATGCTGGAGAGGAGCAGACACGGGCCTGGTTTGAAAGCCTGGCGGCCAAATTCAGAGCGCTTTCTCGGCAGCAGCTTCCGGAAAATGTGCGAATGGACTGGCTGTCTATGGGCATGTCAGGAGACTTTGAGCTGGCCATTGCCGCCGGCGCCAATATGGTTCGGGTCGGCAGCGCAATCTTTACCGGGGAGGATGGACAGTATGCCTGACAGCATTATCAGGATTCTCGACGGCTTATTTTCTGTTTTTTACTTGGTGCTGACAGCCAGGATTTTATTAACCTGGATTCCCGTGCAATCAGGGGGCTTGCTTGCAGATATAATCGATGTCCTTAATTCTCTAACCGAACCATTGCTGGCTCCTATCAGAAAAATAATCCCGCCGATTCCTTTGGGCATGGGGTACTTGGACCTGTCCCCATTAATACTGATGTTGCTGGTGAATTTTCTGAGGAGGCTGTTGTATTGAGCCCATTTAATAATTTGCCCACAGGCGTTGATTCTCAGCTGGTTGCCCGGGTTTTGGACAACTGCAAAATCGTCAGCGAAAAGCAAGGGGTGAAATTTACTGAGTTTCTCGATCCCTTTCACAGGGAGTTTATCCGGCCGCTGGTGGCCAATTTTTTCGGAGTCCGCTACTTAGAGGATGGAGGCTATGCCGGCGCTGAAAAGCAAAGGCTGGCCATTTTTCCTGATTATTATTCTCCTGCAGATATTGAGATGCCTATCGCCGTGCTAGAGATTAGATTGTCAGATCCCACCCGGGTTCTGTCTCACAGAGACTACCTGGGGGCGATAGTCGGCTTGGGACTCAAACGTTCATACATTGGTGACATCCTGACCTTCGCCGGCGGCGCCCATATGATCGCAGCCAGGGAGATTGCCGATGTGGTCCGAAGCTTGGGTGAAGTCCATAAATTTCGGGCCGAGGCAGTTGAAATACCGCCCTACAGCATCCGGTGGGAGGAGCAGCCGGTGCGGACTATTAGTTGTACTGTAGCTTCTGTTCGCCTGGATGCAGTGCTCAGCACCGGGTTGGGAATGGGCCGGAGCAAAGCTGCCGAGCTGATAAAAGGGGACAAAGTAAAAGTCAACTGGCGCCAAATTGTTCAGCCCGGCTTTCAGTTGAAAGAAGGGGATGTCCTCTCTGTCCGGGGCCGGGGCAGGCTGGAGCTGAGCCTGGTTGGAGGAGAAACCAAGAAGGGCAGGATTCGCATTGAAGTAAAAAAGTTCAGCTAAACAGCAGGAAACTGGCGGAACGCTGTCGAATTTGAAAGATATAGAGAAAATACCTGATGGGGGTGCTGTACATGGCATTGACACCTTTAGATATTCACAATAAAGAATTCGCCAAAGGTTTTCGGGGATATGACGAGGATGAGGTAGATGAGTTTTTGGACCGTGTGGTCAAGGACTATGAAGGGCTGATCAAAGAGAATATGCTCTTAAAGCAAAAGGCCCAGGAACTCAGTGATAAATTGGATCATTATACCAAGATTGAAGAAACGCTACATAATGCCATCATCGTTGCCCAACAGGCTGCTCAAGAAGTAAAGGAAACTGCTTTGGGCGAGGCCGAACTCATACGCAAAGAAGCGGAACAGCAAACAAAACGCAGCATTGAAAACAATTTGGCCAAGGCAGAAAAGGTCCGGCAGGATATTGAAGAATTGGTCAAACAGGCAATTATTTTTCGCAGCAGATTCAAAACTTTGCTGGAAGCCCAGTTGGATATCGTCAACAGCGAAGACTGGCGGGAATTTGAACGCTATACATCCTCAGCCTCAACTAGGGGAGAAGATTATCTGCCCTAAAGTTAGCAGCCAATAAGCCCTTGAAAGCCAAGGGCTTAAAGTTTTTTTAGCAGAGAGGTTTCGCTGATGTTTAAGGATTCCTCCGGCTAAAATGCCTGGCCTCGGGGCAAAGTACTGGCGGAGGGTTGCCAATGGACAAATCATTAATGGACAAAGTCAGCTTTGAATTGCAGCGGGTTTCCCAGAATATGGAGAAGTTTAACCTTGCCGAATATATGGAGCTGCTCAATAATCCCCGCCGATATGTTATGATTAATTTTGTCGGGGGATTGTCCAGAGGCCTGGGCATTGCAATCGGCTTTACTATTCTGGGGGCCATTGTCGTTATGCTGCTGCGCCGTCTGATGTATTTAAATCTCCCAATCATCGGCGATTTCATTGCGGATATTGTTCTCATTGTCCAGGAGAATTTGAATCCATGAAGGAGAAAAAGAAATGGATTTAAGCGTACAGCGCTGCCGCCTGACAGAAATGCTCAACCGCCTGGAAAAACGCAGCAATGCCGATGAAAGCAAAAATTTGCGGGACTACCATCACGAGCTGTCAGTTGTAGACAATCATCCTGCCGATGTGGCCAGCGAAGATTATCTGCGCAACTTGGATGCCTCTTTTCAGGAAAATGATCAACTCCTGCAGGAAAAAATCCAGCAGGCCATTGCCAGAATTGACAATGGAGAATACGAAGATTGTACAGAATGCGGCGCTAAAATTGATCAGGAACGCTTGCAGGCCCTGCCCTATGCCAGCACCTGCACTGAATGCGCCAATAAAGAGGCGGTCGATCCTGGCAAATCCAGAAGTTATCCCGAATATGGGGATTATACCTGGCCCAGGTTCAATCAATATGGGACTTCCGACGGGGTCGGGGAACAGCCCCGGCCGGATGAGGATTAAAGCATAAGCGGAGAGGAGGACGGGAATGAAAAAAATGTATATCTTTGCAGCCTTGGCTCTGCTGCTGGACCAGGCCAGCAAATATGCAGTGCGCGCCGGGATGCATGTAAGTCAGTCTATTCCCCTTATTCCCCGGGTGCTGCATCTCACTTATGTGCGCAATACCGGGGCTGCCTTTGGCATCCTGGCGGGCAAAAGACTGTTTTTCATCATTGCTTCCCTGATGGTAGTAGCAGTGTTGCTTATTTATTCCCGGGAGGTCAAGGGCAGCCCCAGGCTGCAGGTGGCCTTCGGACTGATGTTGGGAGGAGCTGTGGGCAACCTGGTTGACAGGATTCTGCTCAGGTGGGTCACCGACTTTATAGATTTTAAGATTTTCCCGCCAATCTTTAACTTAGCCGATTCTGCCCTGGTGGTGGGGGTCGGTTTATTTGCCTTGGATATGGTTTTGGAGTGGAAGAGGGAACGTCAAAGTGCTGCATAATTTTATTGTGGCCGAGGAGTTCAGCGGCTGGAGGCTGGATAAGTTCCTCACCCATTGGGTCAGCGCTGACAGCCGCAGTGAAATTCAGGCATTTATTTCAGCAGGCCAGGCCCAGGTAAATGGCGTCGTTGTCACCAAAAAAGGTTATGCCTTGGCCAAGGGGGATGCGGTGGAACTGGAAGCGGCTGAAACAAAGGCCCTTGCCGGCGCCAGTGAAGATATTCCCTTGGATATCCGGTATGAGGACCAATGGCTGTTAGTGGTCAACAAGCCTGTGGGCATGGTAGTCCACCCCGCCCCGGGCCATGCCGGCGGCACCTTGGTCAATGCCCTGCTGGGCTACGGGGCCGGCCTTTCAGACCTGGGGGGCAATTTCCGCCCCGGGATAGTCCATCGCCTGGATAAAGACACCTCGGGACTGCTGATAGTGGCAAAAACCAATGCTTGTCATCTCAGGCTGGCGGAGATGCTGAAAGCAAGGGAGATTGAGCGCATCTACCTGGCGCTGCTTTCCGGCAAGCTCCCGCAAACTCGAGGCAGAATCAGCGGCCCCATTGGCCGGCATCCTCGTCAGCGCACCTCTATGGCTATAGTCGAAAGCGGCAAGCAGGCGGTTACAGATTTTCGGGTCCTGCGCTATTTTCGCCGTCATACTCTGGTGGAAGTAAGACTGCAGACAGGGAGAACCCATCAGATTCGGGTTCATTTTTCCCATATGGGCAGGCCGGTGGCCGGGGACATTGTCTATGGGCCCAGAGACCAGAAAAAAAATTATGCCGGGCATATGCTCCATGCCCGGACCTTGAGGTTTATGCATCCCTTTTTAGAAAGGGAAATCAGTGTGACTGCCGAACCCCCCAGGGAATTTTTAGATTTGCTGCGCCAGCTCAATGGGGACTTGGCTCAATGAAAATTGAGCGGTAATTTACATACTGAACCATGCCCGGCTTGGCCCCGGGTATTTTTTTGACATTTTTTACTTGGGTCCACACCACTTCGACTTTAGGGGAAGTGCGTTCTTTACTGTGCCAGGCCGCCAGGCTGGCGGCGTAGGCCAGCTCAGAAGCATCAGGCTCATTGGTGCACAAGATGACATGGCTGCCGGGAGAGTGCCGGCAGTGCAGCCAATAATGGCTCTTGTCCGCTTTTTGCAGAGTCAGTCTCTCGTTTTGGCGGTTGTTTTTGCCTGCCAGCACGGTATTTCCCCTGTCAGTGCGGTAAATCATATAGGTCTCGGAAGGGGCCGCAGGGGCTTTGACCTTATGCTGCCTGCGGATGAGGCCCGCTTCTTCTGCTTCCGCCAGCACTTCCCGCAGATCATCCAGGGAGTTGGCTGCTTCCAAGGCATATTCCAGGGATTGGAGATAGACCAGCAGATTGTGGTTGGCATCAATCTGTTTCTGGACTTTGACGGCAGCGTTCTTATATTTATTGTATTTTTTATAATAGCGGGCAGCATTGGCGGTGGCGGCTAGACTTGGGTCCAGGCTGATTTGTTGGAGATTCCCGGTGTAGACATTTGCCAGGGTCACAGCAGCCGCCCCTTTGGGAACTGCATTGAGACAGGCCAGCAGAGTGTCGGCGGTTTGGCGGAAATCCTCAAATTCCTGGGCCCGGTTCAATTCAATCTTTTGTTTGGCGATGGTGCCTTGGAGCCTTTTGAGGGAGGTAGCAATAGCTCTTTGCAGCCGCTGGTATAGAGATTCAAACTGGCCGGCCCCGCGGGAATTAGCCTGCCAATCAGCCAAAGCAGTGCTGAGAGTGGCGTATTGCCCTGAGGGCGTGGGAAGATGGGTGAGTTTGGTCCAATAGGGCCCCTGTTCAGCATAGAGGACTGGCTGAAAATTGCCCTGAAGACTGTCGCCGCTAAGATTGACAATTTCCCCTGCCAGCAGGTCCAAGGCCTGGGAGTTCAAATCTGCTGCCCGGGTGTTGGCGACCCCTGCCCGCAGGCAGATTTCCCTTGCCAGGAGGGGGCTGACACCAAGAATTGTCTTGACCAGAGCCTGCTCGCTGCTGACTTGGCCCAGGTTGGCCAGCAACAGCCCTAATAGAGGCCCAGTAAGACTAACAGGTGCAGTCTTGGCCGGCATCAGCGGGGGAGAATATCTGTCTCCCGGCTGCAATAGTCTGGCTGCCCCTGGTTTGGGGGGGCGGGTGCTGGCGATGATTATGTCCTGATCACATAAGATAATATCGTTTTGCCGGCCCATTATTTCAATATGGAGAAAATGGCTTGCCGGTCCGTTGGGACTTGGGGCCAGGGCCAAGGTTGCCCTTCGGTCAAAGGGAGGGTTTGTGAAGGAGCGGCAAAAAAGGGAGGCCATATGCTTTTTCAAGGTCTGGGAAAAGGCGCCGGGATTTTTGCGCCTCCTGCCGCCTTCTGTCAAAAAAAAGGCCTGGGGAGGGATAGAAATTTCCAGGCGCAGGGTTTGGCCCGGCGCCCGCAACTGGAGGATGAGATTGCCCTCGACGCTGTCGTAGACATCCTCCATCCGGCTGCCCGCTATCTTTTGCTGTATTTCTCTTACCAAGGAATTGAAAAAAAAGCCGTCCAAATGCATTGTTTAGTTCCCCCTTTGAATTTAGTATAGCAAGATTGCCTGCAGGTTTACAATCAAAATAATACCTTGGGCAGTCAGAGCATAGTAATTTAGGGATAGGGGGGGAAGGCATGAAGATTGAAGCGGTTGCGGCAGAGTTAAGAACTGATCTTGAGAGGGGATTGACAGCAACGGAAAGGCGGCGCAGACTGCAAAACGGTCCCAATATATTGGACAGCCGCCGGAGCAGCGCCTTGCTTGTGTTTATCAGCCAATTCGCCGATACCATGGTGTTGATGCTGTTGGCTGCCACCTTGGTGTCTGCGGTCCTGGGGGAATATGCTGACGCCCTGACCATAATGATAATCGTCATTCTCAACGCTTTGCTGGGTTTTGCCCAAGAGTTCAAGGCTGAACGGTCCTTGGAAGCCCTCCAGGACTTAACGGCCCCCATGGCCCAGATTCTGTGCGCCGGCGAAATCAAGTTGGCGCCGGCGGCGGAGCTGGTGTCTGGGGATATCGTTTTTCTAAAGGCTGGCGACCGGGTGCCGGCAGATTTGCGTATTTTTAATGCCGCCAGTTTGGAAATCGATGAATCGCCTTTCACAGGGGAAAATCTGCCGGTGCCAAAATATGAGGATGGAGAACCCTATGCCTATATGGGCTGCCTCGTTACCAGGGGCCGGAGCAAGGGGCTGGTAGTGGCAACGGGCATGCGCACTCAAATGGGCAAAATTGCCCACATGCTGGATAAAGCTGAGCAGCAACCCACACCGCTGCAAAGCAGGCTGAGCCGACTGGGCAATACCCTGGTGATTCTCTGCTCGGCAATTTGCCTGATTGTCATGGTTGCGGGAGTGTTGCGGGGCGAGCCCCTGTACAAGATGTTTATGGCCGGGGTCAGCCTGGCTGTGGCTGCCATTCCCGAAGGGCTGCCGGCAGTGGTTACTCTCTGCCTGACTTTTGGCCTGCAGCGGATGCTCCGGCGCAATGCTATAGCGAGAAAACTGCCGGCGGTTGAGACCCTTGGTTGCGCAACGGCAATCTGCTCCGACAAGACCGGCACTTTGACTCGAAACCGGATGACGGTGGAGAGAGTATACGCCGGCGGCGCTGTTTTCGAGCTGACCAGTGGGGACTACAATCTGGAGGGCCCTTGGGGCAAGGCGCCTGCCCTGCTAAGCTGGCTGCTGACCGTTGGGGCAGTCTGCAACGGGGCCGCCCTCCAACAGGATAATAACAGGGTGAAAATTATCGGCGACCCTACTGATGGCGCTCTGCTAATGGCCGCAGCCAAGGGCGGACTGACCAAAGACAGGCTGCTGGAGAGATTTGAAGTCATCAGGGAATACCCTTTTGAGTCAAGAACGAAGATGATGTCTGTCGTCGTCCGGGATTTGTGGACTGGGTCGGTGTATGCCTTTGTTAAAGGGGCGCCGGAGGTAATCCTGTCCCGCTGTTCCTTTATTCAGGGTCAGTGGGGACCGGCCCCCTTTGGGACCAGGCAGCGGGCAGGGGCCGACAATATTTGCCGGCAGTGGGCAGGAGAGGCCTACCGTTTGCTGGCTGTGGCCTGGAAAGAATGCAAACTTATTCCCCTGAGCCAGCAAGAAGCAGCATCTGAGCTGATCTTTTCCGGTATCACGGCTCTCAACGACCCTCCCCGTCCCCAGGTGCCGGAGGCGATTCGGCGCTGTCTCCGGGCAGGAATAAAACCGATTATGATTACCGGCGATCATCGGGAGACGGCAATTGCCATCGCCCATCGCATCGGACTTCCCTTTGGCCCCGGAGGGGTGGTCACTGGGCAGGAACTGGAGGTTATGGATGATCAGGAATTGGAGGATAAGGTCCCTTCCTTTTCAGTCTGCGCCCGGGTCTATCCCGAACATAAGATGCGAATTGTCCGGGCTTTGAAAAAACGGGGATATGTGGTGGCAATGACCGGCGATGGCGTCAACGATGCCCCGGCGGTAAAGGAGGCGGATATCGGCATTGCCATGGGCATTGCCGGAACTGAGGTGACCAAGGAAGCCGCCAGTTTTGTTCTGGCCGATGATAATTTCGCCACCATTATTGCCGCAGTGGAAGAGGGGCGGGTGATTTACAACAATATCCGCAAATTTATCCGTTTTTTGCTGACATGTAATACCGGCGAGGTATTTACCATGTTTTTTGCCATCCTCCTGGGATTCCCTTTACCCTTAAGAGCCATTCAGATTTTGTGGGTCAACCTGGTCACTGATGGCTTGCCGGCCCTGGCTCTCAGCCTGGAGCCTGGCGGAGCAGGGATAATGGAACAGCCCCCCCGTCCCCGGGATGAGAGCATAATGGCTCGGGGGATGGGAGCGGATATTTTCAGCACAGGGCTGTTTATCGGGGTGCTGACAGTGGCGATTTTCGCCTTTTCCCTGGCGGGAGGCAGAGCCCTGGCATACGGGCAGACCATGGCCTTGGCGACCTTGATCAGCATTCAGCTCTTATTTGCCTTGGATTGCCGGCAAAACGAAGATGGCAAAACACCGGGAATTTGGGTCAATCCTTGGCTGGCAGGAGCCCTGGTTATTTCTTTTGGCTTGCTCTTCCTGGTCCTGTATTTGCCGGTCTTAAGAGGGGTTTTTGGCACAGTGGCCTTATCCCCTCGAGATTGGGGCATTGTGCTTGCAGTTTCTCTGCTGCCCCTGTTGGCCCGAACGGCTATGAGAAAGTTGCGGAGGCTGAAAGACTTGTAATCCCCCGGGGATTCAGATAAAATAACAAAATGGGGGTGGCAGTCTTGATTTACAGCATGACTGGTTTTGGACGGCAACGCTTTGAAGTAAACGGCACGATCCTGACGGCGGAAATTAAGACCTTAAACCACAAGACTCTGGATATTCATTGCCGTTTGCCTGAATCCTTTTCTGCCCTGGAAATACCATTGCGCGGCCTGGTCAAGAAATACGTAAGCCGAGGCCGGGCGGATGTAAGAATTTCCTTGGAACAAGGCAATATGGGTATAATAGAATTAAACCAGCCCGTATACGATTCTTATCTTAAAATCCTTTCTGCTATTTCTCCAGCCGGTTCTGCCTCCATTGATCCCGTGGCTTTGCTGACGCTGCCCAATATTCTCATCAGCATCAATCCCGACCCCGAAGAAGATTCTTTTTGGCCTCCTTTGGAGAGAGCTCTGCAGCAACTGAAAGAAGACCGAATGCGGGAAGGGGCTTTGCTGTGGCAGGATATCTTGGAAAAAGTCAGCAGCATCAAGGACCTGGTCACGGAACTGGAGGCTTTGGCAATTCGCCAGCAGCAAGAGGTCGGCGATAAGTTTCGTCAGCGCCTGGCCCAGCTGGGTGACATTGACGACAGCAGGATATTAACTGAGATTGCACTTTTGGTAGATAAGTCAGATATCAATGAGGAGTTAGTGCGCTTACAAGCCCATCTTGCTGAGTTCACAAAATGCGGTTCTCGGCAGGAACCTGTTGGCCGCAGGCTTGAATTCCTCGGTCAGGAGATGCTGCGGGAGACTAATACCATTGGGGCCAAAAGCGCAATTTATGATGTTTCCAAGATCGCCGTTGACATTAAATCACAGCTGGAGAAAATCCGGGAACAGGTGCAGAATATTGAATAGAGGTGGAAGCTTTGCGTTTAGTGAACATAGGCTTTGGGAATATCGTTTCTGCCGGGAGAATTATCGCCATAGTCAGTCCTGAGAGCGCGCCCATAAAGCGGAATGTCCAGGAAGCCCGGGAGCGTGGCAATCTGATTGATGCTACTTATGGCCGCCGCACCAGGGCTGTGGTCATTATGGACTCGGGTCATATCGTCCTCTCTTCAGTCCAGCCGGAAACAGTTGCCAACAGGCTGGCGGGAAAATCTTCAGATCTATTGGAATAGGAGGAATGCCTGTGCTTAAACCATCCATTGACAGTTTGCTGGAAAAGGTGGACAGCAAGTATACTTTGGTTCTTGTCGCCGCCCGCCGGGCCAGGAATATTCAGGCCAGCGGCCAGGGCTTAACAAACGGGGATAAGAAGCCGGTAACCATGGCCCTGGAAGAAGTCCTCAACGATCAGCTGGAGTTTGAACGCGCGCAAAACGGAAAGCTCAAATAAACGTCCAGGGACGTTTATTTTTTTCCGGATAAATTATTGTGCTATAATAGCAATAATCAGGGAGGGGAGAGCATGCTTGTAGCCAGGGTAATGATCCTCAACAAATATGCAGATATTGAACAGGCTCTGGACTATTTCCTCCCCGTGGGGATGCAGGCCCCGCCGGGAAGCATTGTGCAAGTGCCCTTGGGGTCCAGGCTTGTTGAAGGCGTTGTCTTTGCCCACCCTGAAGTTCCGGAAGTGCCGGAACTCAAAGAAGTACTCAGTGTCAGTGAGAGAAGATTGCCCCTTGAGTTCATCGATCTGGCCTGCTGGCTGGCAGTGAGGGCTGGCTGCTCAATTGCCACAGCCCTTTCGGCAATGCTTCCTCCTGCTGGCAGTGGCCTTTCTCCGGTGCGGTGGCAGATAGATGAACAAGCTGCCACCGCCATTTCTTTAACGGAAAAGCAGCAATTGGTTGCCGACCTTGTCCGCCAGCAGAGCCCTATGCAGAAAACAGAGATTTCCCGGGCTCTCGGGATCTCTTTGGCGCCAATCAACAGCCTCATTGCCAAGGGAGTCTTGCTGCCCACAAAGGGCAAGGCCCCGGCGCAAGACTGGAATTTTCAGCAGGTAGCTGAACTGACTAGCGATCAAGCCAGAGTCATTGCCGTGATTAGGGCCGAAAGCGAAGGCTTTCAAAAGGGCGGAACTTTTGTGCTCCACGGGGTTACCGGCAGCGGCAAGACAGAAGTATATATTCGCCTGACCCGTGAGGTATTGGCCGCGGGAAGGCAAGTCCTGGTGCTGGTGCCGGAAATTGCCCTTACCGCCCAGCTGGTGGCCAGATTTCGCGCCGCCTTTGGAACGGGGGTGTCAGTTTTTCACAGTGGTCTCAGTGGCAGCCGACGGGCCTCTGAATGGGACAGGATTTCCCGGGGAGATGCAGCCATAGTAATTGGGACCCGTTCGGCGGTGTATGCCCCTTTAGATAATCTTGGCCTGGTTGTCATGGATGAAGAACATGAACTGGCCTATAAACAGGAAGAGACTCCTCGCTATCATGCCCGAGACGTAGCTCTGTATAGAGCGAGACAGCATGGCGCCGTTGTGGTCATGGGCAGCGCCACACCCTCCTTGGAGACATACTCCCGGGCCCTTTCCGGACAATACCGCTTGTTGGAAATGCCCAAGCGGGTTCACAGCCTGCACCCTGTAGTGGCTGAAATCGTCGACATGCGCAGGGAATTGCAGCTAGGCAACCGGGGCATGCTGAGCAGATCTTTGACCCAGGCCCTGGCAGACACTTTGGCCAGGAATGAGCAAGCCCTTCTGTTTTTAAATCGGCGAGGGTTGGCGCCGACAGTGCTGTGCCGCAACTGTGGCTTCAGATACACCTGCCCCAATTGTTCCACGTCTTTAACCCTCCATGGCCATGGCCTCCTCAGATGCCATCATTGCGGGGAAACAGCCAGGATTTCTGGCGTTTGCCCTGAATGCGGCAGCAAATATTTGCGGGAGCTTGGTGTGGGGACGCAAAAGCTGGAAGCCCATTTGGCATCCCGCTTCCCCGGCGTTCATCTCTGCAGAATCGATCGGGATACAGCCGGCACTGCTTTGGATAAAGAGCTGCATCTGTATAATTTTTACCAGCAGGAATCCGGCATTCTCTTGGGCACGCAAATGATTGCCAAGGGTTTGGATTTTCCCAAAGTCACTTTGGTGGGCATTGTCCTGGCGGATTTAAGTCTAGCCATGTCGGATTTTCGCGCAGCGGAACGGACCTTCCAGCTGGTGACCCAGGCCGGGGGGAGAACAGGCAGAGCCCAGCTGCCAGGGAGGGTAATCATTCAGACCTATCAACCTGAACACTACAGCCTGCAGTTTGCTTTGGCTGGAGATTACCTGGGTTTTTACCGCCATGAAATGGGGGTAAGGAACAAGGCGGGGCTGCCGCCCTTTTCTGCTCTGACCCGGATACTAATCAGCGCCAAGGAGCAGCCCCAGCTGATGAAACAAGTGGAACAGATAACTGCCTTGCTCAGGCAAGAAAATTATAACTTGCTCTTCTCCGGTCCGCCTCCCCTGGAAAGGCTCAAGGGACGCTACCGCTGGCATTTATTGCTGCGTCATTCCTTGGCAAACAGTCCGTGGGAAAAGGTGGAAAGGCTCCGCAGGAGCATCCGGGGAGATAAATACACACGCGTTATCATCGACAATAATCCGTATAACTTTATGTAAGAGGTGATTGTTGTGGCTGTCAGGGATATAAAAAAATTCGGTGATCCGGTGCTGCGCTTCAAAGTTCAACCGGTAAAAGCTTTTAATGCGGAGACGATAAAAATCTTGGAAGATATGGCTGAAACTATGGAACACTACAAGGGGGTGGGATTAGCTGCTCCCCAAATCGGCCTCAATTTGGCTTTAGTGGTCATCAGGCCGGGAGAAGACTTTCCAGTCTTTGAATTTATCAATCCAAGGATCACCAGCTGTTCCGGCGAGGAAATTGATGTAGAAGGATGTTTAAGTGTTCCCGGCATTTTTGGCGAGGTCCCTCGCTGCACCCAGGTGGAAATGGATTATCAGGACCGCAAGGGCAGGCGCAAAGTCCTCAATACTTCTGGTTTTTTTGCCCGGATTATTCAGCATGAGCTGGACCATCTCTCCGGGGTTTTGTTTGTTGACAAAGTAATTAATTTTGTTTCCGGGGAGGAATGATTTTGGCAAACTTGATCTTTATGGGCACTTCCAATTTTGCCTGCAGAACATTAGCTGCCCTTGAACAGGCAAATTATAAACCGAAATTAATTATCACCAGGACTGACAGCATATCCGGCCGCCACCGGCAACCCTCTATGCCTCCCGTAAAAAAATGGGCTGCAGCCAGGGGGTTGCCGGTTTGGCAGCCCATCAATATCAACAGCAGGGAGAGCATTGCAAAGTTACGGAGCCTGGCGCCTGACCTATTTGTGGTGGTGGCATACGGCAAAATACTAAGCAAAGAAGTCTTATCTCTTCCCGCCCTGGGGGCCATTAATGTCCATGCCTCACTGTTGCCGGATTTGCGCGGAGCTGCCCCTGTAGAATGGGCGATTATGTTGGGCTATACTGAGACTGGCGTCACTACCATGTTTATGGATGAAGGCGTGGATACAGGAGATATTATTTTACAACAGGCAACGGCAATTGGGGCAGAGGAGAACAGCGGCCAGCTCAGGGAGCGCCTGGCGGCGATGGCCCAGCAACTGTTGCCGGAAACTATTAACCTTGTCCTTCAGGGCAAGGCCCCCCGCAGACCCCAGCCGCCTGTTTGCCCCCAGTATGCCCCGGTCTTGGACAGAGCCATCGAACGCTTGGACTGGACGCTGCCGGCACAGGCATTGGCCAACAAGGTCAGGGCCCTTGCTCCCAAACCCGGCAGTTTCTGCGAATTTAGAGGCAAGAGGCTAAAAATATTCAGGGCTGCAGCCGTCTCCGGTTCAGCTCTTTCCGGAAGGGCTGTGCTGCAAGGGAAAAGGTTGTTGGTCGGCACGGGCGAGGGCCTTTTAGAATTAGCCGAGGTCCAGCCTGAAGGCAAAAAGATTTCTATAGTCAGAGATTTTATCAATGGCTACCATATTCAAGAGGAAGAAGTTTTCCTGTAGTTTCTTTCTTACATAGAACATAAGGGTGGTCTTAATATGTTTGCATTAGACTCTGTTCGTTTTCAAAAGGTGGCTGATGAATTAAATCTTCCCACATTTAGGCTGGCTCAGATCCGTCAATGGATTTATACTCATTTCACCGGAGATTTTAATGAGATGAGCAATTTATCTCTGGCCTTGCGGGAAACCCTGGCCAGCAAGTACCGGGTCACTAATTCCCATGTTGTCGCCGTCCGGAAAGGGAAGGGTTCGGTTAAATTGCTGGTGCAGTACCCGGACGGAGCCAAGATCGAGACGGTAATTATGAGCTACAGAGACTGGTCTAGCGCCTGCTTGTCCACTCAGGTAGGCTGTGCCATGGGCTGCGCTTTTTGCGCCACGGGTCCCATGGGATTAGAGCGCAATCTCACCACTGACGAAATGGCAGAACAGCTGTGGCACTGCTGCAACTACGCCAAGGTCAATTCTTTGCAGCCTATCCGGAACATTGTGCTGATGGGAATTGGAGAGCCTCTGGCTAATTTTCGCAATGTAGTGGAATTTATCCGCAGGGCTAATGATCCCCAGCTTTTTGGCATTGGTCAGCGGCGGATTACATTGTCGACGGTGGGGCTGATTTCGCAAATTCAGGAACTTGCCCAGCTTAATCTGGCAATTACTCTTGCCGTTTCCCTTCATGCACCCAATGACAAGCTACGCAATCAGTTAATGCCCATAAGTCGCAAATATCCCTTGCAGGAGTTAGTTGCCGCATGTAGAAAATATACAGAAGCGACTGGGCGCCGGGTGACCTATGAATATCTGCTCCTGGCGGGAATCAATGACCAGGACAGTCACGGGGCAGAGTTGGCTCGGTTACTCAAAGGTGAGAATTGTCTCATAAACCTGATACCCTTTAATCAGGTTTCCGGCGCATCCTTTCGCCCCAGTTCCAGAGCAGAGGTTTTTCAAAGACAATTGGAGCAGGCGGGGTTAAATGCCACTATTCGCCGCAGCATTGGCCAGGAAATTGACGCGGCCTGCGGCCAACTGCGCAAGGGATTGCCGGAGTAATAGGTATGGGGGGAGAGAGATGAAGGTTCTTGGCATTACTAATCCGGGTTTAATTCGGGATAACAATGAAGACTGCTTTTTCATCAATCGCGAAAAAAGACTGTTGATTGTTGCCGACGGCATGGGAGGACATGCCGCCGGGGAAGAAGCGAGCAAATTGGCAGTGCGAACAGTGGTCAGCAATCTTGGGGACTATCTAAACCAGCCGGAACAGAGGATTAAGGCGGCGATAACCGCAGCCAACGCTGCCATATTGGCAAAATCCGCCGCTAATTCTGACCTGAATGGAATGGGCACCACTTTAACCTTGGCGGCTGTGCTCCCTGACTGCCTGGTTACCGGGCACATCGGCGACAGCAAGGCTTTTCTCATTGATGCTGAGGGCATGCTGCCCTTGACCAGTGATCACTCGGTCAGCGGCCAGCTGTTAGCCCTGGGCAAGATTACCAGGGCCGAGGCCGCTTGCCATCCCCAGCGGCATGTGCTGACCAGGGCCCTGGGCATTGACTCTTGCGTAGACATTGAAATTCAGCGCGGGCCATGGAGTCCTGGCCAACAACTTCTCCTGTGCTCAGACGGCTTGACAGAAGTAGTCTCTTTCTCTGAGATATATCAGGCTGTTGCGGGCACCGGCAGTCTGGAAGAGAAAATTAACAGTCTGCTGTCGCTGGTGATGGAAAGGGGCGCTCCTGATAATGTTACGATTATTCTTGCTCAATTATAACTGTGAGGGGGTGACATAATGATAGGCAAAAAACTGGTTAACCGTTATCAGATTTTAGAGCGAATTGGCGGCGGCGGCATGGCTGTGGTTTATAAAGCCCGGTGCACGCTGCTTAATCGCATTGTTGCAGTAAAAATACTCAGGCAGCAATATTCCATCGACGAAGATTTTGTCCGGCGTTTCCGCCGGGAGGCCCAAGCTGCAGCCAGTTTATCTCATCCCAACATTGTCAATATCTATGATGTTGGCCAAGATAAGGATGTTTATTTTATCGTTATGGAATATGTGGAGGGAGAGACTCTCAAGGACCTGATTGATCGGGAGGCGCCTCTGGAACCTGCCCGGGCTGTCAATATCGTCCGTCAAATTGCCAATGCTCTCTACCATGCCCATTGCAACAAGATCATTCACAGGGACATCAAACCCCACAACGTCCTTATTTCTAAAGACGGCAGAGTAAAGGTGGCGGACTTTGGCATTGCCCGGGCTGTCACCACTACTACCCAAACTTTTTCTCCCAATTCCCTTATGGGCTCAGTTCATTACTTTTCACCGGAACAGGCTAAGGGCAAATTGGCCACTGAGCAGTCCGACCTCTATTCTCTTGGCATCGTCCTCTATGAAATGCTGACAAAGACTTTGCCCTTTGACGGCGACAGCCCTGTGAGCATAGCCCTCAAGCATTTGCAGCAGACCATTCCCCCTGCATCCCGCTATAACCCTGCAGTCACTCCCGGCTTGCAGGCCATCCTGGATAAATTGCTGGAAAAGGATAAATCTCAGCGTTACCAAAATGCCATCGACTTGCTTGCTGCTTTGCGGACTTGGAATTCCCCGGAAGCGGCTGAGGCGGCGGAAGCAGACGGAAAAGCTGAAATTGATGAGGCAGATACCCAAGTGTTTATGCCTCTCGTTTCTAAAAAAAAGCAGTGGTTGTCTCAGGTCGGGAAAAAGCGCCTGCTCACCTGGTCTATCATAATCTTGTCTGTCGCAGCGGCAGTTACTCTTGCTGTCCTGGGCTTTTCTTCTTTGGCCAAGTTGTGGGAGGTAAAGGAAATCCCTGTTCCCAATGTGGTGGAACAGTCAAAAGAGGCAGCAATTGCGGAATTGGAGACGGTGGGATTGCAAAATTACTCCATCAGTGAAATGCACCACGATACCATTCCCCTGGGCTATGTGGTGCGGCAAAAACCCACCGCCAATCAGATTGTCAAGCAGAACCGCAATATTGAGTTGATTATCAGCAAAGGACCTGTGCTGATTGACGTGCCCGGTGTGGAGGGGCTGGATGTGCGGGTGGCAGAATCCGACCTTCAGGCCAAGGGGCTTAAGGCAGCCAGGACTGATGAGTATAGCGAAGAGCATGCAGCGGGAATAGTCATCCGCCAGGATCCCATTGAGGGCATGAAGCTGGCTAAAGATCAAAAGGTCCACCTGGTGGTCAGTTCCGGACCCAGGCCCTTCAAGATGCCCAATGTAATCGGCAAGACCTTATTTGAAGCCGAGGAAGTATTCAAGGATTTGATGGTGGATGTGCGCCGGGCCTGGAATCCCCGGCAGGGAGATTCCCCCGGGGGCATAGTCACAGACCAGACTCCTGCAAGCAATGAAGATGTCAAACCCGGGGATATTGTCTACTTGTACTTGCGCCCCTTTAATAAAATTGTTAAACAAGTGGAAGTCTTATTAAATCCCTTGGTGGAGAGCAGCGTGAAAATAGTTGTCAAGGACGCTGCCGGCGAGGAAATTGTCTTCGACGAATCCATTTCGGGACGGTTTTCATACACACACACCGTGACAGGCTGGGAGACTGGCACCATCAGCGTCTATGTCAATGACGGGCTGGTGGATAAAATTTCTTTCTAGTGCAGGTGATATGATGGAATATGCCCGGGGAATTGTTGTCAGTGTAGTTGCCGGTTACTATTTTGTCGAGCATGCCAACAAGATCTATCTGTGCAGGGGCCGGGGCAAGCTGAGATTAGACAACTTGTCCCCCATGGCTGGAGACATAGTTCTGTTTAGTCCCGGCAAGGGAGACACCGGCTCTGTTGAACAGGTGCTTCCCCGCCGCAACTTTCTGCTTCGGCCGGCAGCAGCCAATGTGGATGCTGTTGTCATCGTCCTAGCTCCCCAGGGCCCCCAGCCCAATCTGCTCACGGTGGACAAGCTCCTGGCTCTGCTGGTGTCCATGAAACTTGAAGCTATTCTTTGCGTAAACAAGGCCGACCTTGACCCCCAGGCGGCCCGGTTGCTGGCTGGAATCTACAGAGATGCCGGTTTTGCCAGCATTATTTGTTCTGCCCTCACCGGCCACGGGATGGATGAGCTCAGCCAAATGCTGGGCAGGCGCACAGTGGTGCTGGCAGGCCAGTCCGGTGTCGGCAAAAGCCATATTTCTTCCCAAATTTCCCTGGGGCAGCTGGAGCTGCCGGTGCAGGTAGGGAAGCTCAGCGCCAAAATTGGACGGGGAAAGCATACCACCCGCCAGGTCTCCTTGCTGCCTCTGGCTGGAGGGGGCAAGGTGGCGGATACTCCCGGCTTCAGTGTCTTTGAGCTGGAGATGGAAAGCCATGACCTGCATCGCTATTATCCTGAGTTTCTGAATTCAGGTCAGTGCAAGTTTGCGCCCTGCTTCCATATCCATGAACCTGACTGCGCCGTCAAGGCCCGTTTGCAGCAGGGAGAAATCAATCCTATCAGGTACGAAAATTATATAAAGATCTATACCGAACTTCAAGAAAGGGAGGCCAATCGCTATTAGTGCTATTATTTCTGCGTCAATTCTTGCCGCTGATCCCCTTAATATAGGCCGGGATGCCCAATTGATTAGGGAAGCCGGCGCTGACTGGCTCCATGTGGATGTAATGGATGGACACTATGTTCCCAACATTACCTATGGTCCGTCCCTGGTAGCCGCTTTGCGCAAACAAACGGGCGCAGTCTTGGACGTGCATTTAATGATCAGTGAACCGGACCGCTATATCCGTGACTTTGCCCAGGCAGGCGCCGATTATATTACTGTGCACCCGGAGGTCTGTCCCCATCTGCATCGCACCCTGACGGCAATTAAGGAGGCTGGCTGCAAAGCCGGAGTCTCTCTTAACCCCTCCACAATCCCGGCAGTGTTAGATTATGTCTGGGAGCAGGTAGATTTGGTATTATTGATGTCGGTAAATCCCGGGTTTGGCGGCCAGAAATTTATTCCCGCTACCCTGGAAAAAATAAAAGAGTTGGCAGACTGCCGCAGCCGGCGCAGGCCCCAGGCCTTGCTAGCTGTCGACGGCGGCGTCAATGCTGAAAACAGCGGGGCGCTGGCTGCAGCCGGTGTCGATGTCTTGGTAGCTGGTTCGGCGTTGTTCAGAGCGGACAACCCCGCAGATATTATTAAGAAGATGCACATGGGGACATAATACTTTGTCCCTTTTTTATTTTGCCTCCGGGAATACTCCCGGAAAACTCAGACCATGCAATAAAACACGTCTTTCGTGCGTGTATAAGATGACAGGGGGAATCCCATGAAATCTCTATTCTCCACGCCGGCAATTGAAAATAGGGATGTGGACAAGGGCGCAATGCTGGAGTCCTATATTGCAGCAATGGCAGGAGGCCGCAAGGATGCTGTCGCGGGGCTGTTTCAGCAGACGAAAGCGGCTGTCTATGGTTTTTCTCTGTCTATTTTGAAGAACATGCACGATGCGGAAGATGTGTTGCAGGATACATACATCCGTATTTTTATGGCATCCGGCAATTACAAGCCCAACGGCAATCCCATGCCCTGGATTTTCACAATTACCCGCAATCTCTCCCTGATGAAGCTGCGGGAAAGAAAGAAAATCCGGATCATTCCCGAGGAAAGCTGGGATTGGCCCGATGACAGCCCCCAAGTCACTGCTGAAGATAAGTTGGTCTTGTCGGCGGCAATGGAAAAGCTGTCGGAGGAAGAGCGCCAAATCATCATGCTCCATGCCGTCGCCGGCTTCAAGCACAGAGAAATTGCTGATCTCTTGGATCTTCCGCTGTCAACTGTTCTTTCAAAATACCACCGGGCCCTACAGAAAATGAGAAAAAGGCTGCAAGGAGAGTGAAGAAAATGAAGAATGCAAGGATCGAACTGAAACTGAAAACTGCCGTTGAGCATTCAGTTCCCGACGTTCTAGATAACATTCTCTCCCAATGTGAAGAACAGAAAGGTGTAGTGATTCCAATGCCCCAAGCAAAGAAGAAGAATAAGTGGAAATCCCTTATTGCCGTTGCCGCCGCCCTGGCGCTGATGGCGGGAGGCGCAGCGGCATACGCCCAGCATCAGGCCTATCACAAAGTAGACTGCATCATTGGCTTGGATGTCAATCCTAGTATTGAGATGAAAATCAACCAATCGGAAAAGGTTTTGGCAGTAACTGCCCTCAATGAAGATGCTGAGATTGTTTTAGCTGGAATGGATTTCAAGGGCATTGATCTTGATGTGGCAGTAAATGCCCTAATCGGTTCAATGCTGAACAAAGGATATATCAGTGAATTGGCCAATTCCATCCTCATTTCGGTGGAAAACGAAGACGGGGAACAAGGCAGCCAACTTCAGCAGCGTCTGGCCGAGGAAATCAACAGCCTGCTGCAGGCAAGCTCGATCACTGCCGCCGTCTTAAGCCAGACAATCCGGGCAGATACTGAGTTGCAGACCCTGGCAGAAACTTATGGCATCTCCCTAGGCAAAGCTTCCTTAATCCAAAAAATCATGGCAGAGAATGAACTTCTCAACCTTGAGGATTTGGTGGGACTGAGCATCAATGCCTTAAATTTGCTTGCCAGCGCACAGAACACCGAACTGAAGAATGTGGCCTCCATCGGCACTGCCAGCGATAAGGCATACATCGGTGAAGAGGCAGCTAAGCAGATTGCGTTTACGGATGCAGGAGTGGCGGAAATGGAAGTATCCGGCCTGGAAATTGAACTGGATCTTGATGACGGCCAGCTGGTATATGAAATTGAATTCCATGGAAGCGGCGCAGAATACGAGTACGAGCTTGACGCCCAAACAGGCACGATACTCAAGGCTGAAAAAGAGCTAAAGCACAGCAAAGAAGATAAATCTCCGGGGCAATTGATTAGCGCGGCCCAAGCAAAAGCCATTGCCCTTAACCATGCCGGGGTTTCTGCTGAGACAGCAAGGGACATGGAAATCGAGCTTGATGACGATGATGATGACGATATGGCAGTGTATGAAATTGCATTTAAGTGCGGCGACTCCGAATACCAATATAAAATCGATGCAGAGACCGGGGAGATAATAGATCTCGAATTAGATGACGACGATGATGACGACGACGATGATGACGACGATGATGATGATGATGACGACGATGACGATGATGATGACTAAAGACTGATATTAAAATACAGCCTGCTGAAAAGCAGGCTGTATTTTTGCTTATACGGCCTCATAGCACACTTGCTGGGCATTTGCATAGTATAGAGAAGGGGTGAGCAGATGAGGAGGGCAGGAAGAGCGCTGGGAGACAAAAATATGATTGGCAAGCTGGCGGGAATTGCTTTGGCGGTGTGCGGCCTTGCAATTATAGTTGCCAAGGTGCCCTCGGTATTTTGGTGGTTTGTTCTAGGTATAGGCCTAATAATCTTGGGCTGGAAATTATTCACTTGTTGAGGAGGGGTGTAAGAATGAAAATCTACGCAGTAAAACTTCACCCGATACTGTCAGCGATTGTGCAGGTCTTTTTTCGCAGAGCTGTACTTAAATAGTATGGCTACGATGAATATAGGGACAGTTCTCTGTTTTGAGGAATGGCTATGATGATGAGAACTGTCCCTATACAGTTCTTTGCTCCGAAGAAATGCTTCGATCCTACGATGAATATAGGGACAGTTCTTTGCTTCGAAGAAATGCTTCGATGACAAGAACTGTCCCTATACTTTTTTATTTTTATATTACCCGTTTAACTTTGCCGGATTTTAGACAACTGGTGCAGACATAGACCCTTTTAACTTTTCCATTGATGTCGGCCTTGACTCGCTGGAGATTGGGAGCCCAAGTCCTTTTGGTGCGTATATGAGAGTGGCTGACCTGGAAGCCTGCTCTGATGCTCTTGTCGCAAATAGCGCATTGCTTTGCCATAGCTTACACCTCCTTAAGCACGAAAATAATTCTAACATATGGGACGAGAATTTACAAGGACACGCAATCACTCTGCTAAAATCTTACTTAAAGTTGAATTAGGTGCCATCCCGCAGCTGAGGGTGGAGGTGCTGCAAAAGAAGAGGCAAGCCCTCAACCCGCTTGAGTTGCACAGACGTCTGGAGGCGCTGATAGGCCAAGGCCCCGCATTTAAGGAGACGTGTGTGAGAGAGGCTTGTCTATAATAATTTTCTTTCATGGCAAGCTTTCTGTCAAGAGTGTTAAGTTAGATTTCTAAATAAGTGATCAGTTATTCTTCGGTAAGATTTTTACATGGGTTGACACGGGACAACTTCAAAGGATGCGTGGAATCCCAAAACCGATGTCCAAAAACCTTTCCCAGAGAAAGCTGCAAAAATACGGAAAAAGTACTTGCACAAAACAGGACATTGCTTATAATTAACAAAAGGGGGTGAAAGTGGTGAAAAGTTGGGTAAAGAACGCCTTAACTACATTAGTTATATCTATTGTCATTCTTATGATCTCATCCGCAGGATCTAGTGCTGTTGGTGTCGGGATTGATCTTCAGTATTGGTATAGCGATGAAAACATTGGTCATATATGGACAGTTAGCGAAATCCCAACCTATATCCTCTATAACCCAAACGTGCCCCTTTTCAATCTATCATTGAGTAATTTACACACTTATGTTAATACGGCATACAGCAGATGGTCTCCTGCACTTAAGGGTAAAACCTGGAGACCTGGCCCTTCCCCGCCCCCAGGGCCAGCTCCGATGGCTCTCTTCTTTTGCATGCAGGTTGAACCCAAAACAAGATATGAATTGGGTGTTCCAGATAGTTTTGATTGACGGGATAACAATTGTACCCAACTGCAGTGACCAGTTCATTACACATGGATATTATGGAACTAGAGTCATAGACATTTACAAGATAGTTGGTCCAATCTACATTCATCCCATATATAATAGCAAATCCGGTAGCTACTCAGTAGCTAAGTGGAAAATAATTATGACTCATGAAATGGGGCATGCTTTTGGATATTGGGGCCATTATTCATCTGGCGCGGTTATGAAAGCATCTGGAGTCACAACGACATATCCTAATACAAACGAAATCAGACATCTGAAACAGCTGAATTAATCTATATCCATTCTATTTTGAAAGGAGGGTGGAATTTGAAAAGGAGCTTTGCTGTCTGTCTATTAGTCCTGTTGGTAAGCTTGTCGGCTTGTTCAGATGTGGAAAGCGATTTAGTGCAGGTAGCTACCAAAGGCAAGAGTTCCGGCATAATCGGGAGCATCAATGATTACAGCGAGAGCTTGCCCGACATGCTAGAATATGCAGATCTTATTATTATCGGCAGGGTGGTTAAGCAAGATAACTTCGGGGATTTATCGGTATTGACAGAGGTCAAGGTCAGTCGAACCGTCAAGGGCAAGAACTATGATATTGTCAACGTTCTGCAACTGAAGGATGGATACGAATTAACCATCGGTGAAGAATATCTCCTTGCTTTAGCTTCCCAGCCCCCTGATTATGAGGAGGATTTCTATGCAGTCTGCGCCAGCTTTCAGGGGGCTTTTCGACAGGTAGGTACTAGGATTGAAACCTATGACGAGGCATTTGTTCCCGAAATCCAAAAGTTTGTTACCAAGAACAATAAAAACAGCCTGTCTTTAAACGAATTGGCCGACTGGTTTGCGACAATTATCAAGAAGTAGGAAGCAGCAATAACATCCTCATGCTTCCCAAAAGATTGGGACAGGGAGAACCGTCCCCGCTGTACCGCTCATTCGTGTCTAAGAATGAGCGGTTATTTCTTTGCCCTCCATTGAACACCAGAAATGAAAGCTCGCCTGCCAGGTCCTAAGACTTTTATTTTAGTTGGGTTTATAGTAGAATTATACAGGTATACGCAAAGGAGGGTTACCGGAGTGCTAATTGAAACAGACTTAGGCAATATCGAAATCACCAATGATGTAATCGCGACAATTGCTGGTGTCGCCGCCGTTGAATGCTATGGTTTAGTGGGCATGGCCTCTCGCAAGCAGCTGAAAGACGGCATTGTCGAATTGCTGGGAAGGGAAAATCTCAGCCGCGGGGTGGAGGTCAAAGAAGTTGACGGCGAACTGAATATTGACTTATTCATTATTGTGGGATACGGTACCCGCATTGATGAAGTTGCCAACAACGTAATTTCGACAGTCAAGTATTCGGTAGAAAAGTATACTGGCATCAAGGTAGGCATGATCAATATAAATGTCCAGGGAGTGCGAGTTATCAACGGCAAGTAGAGGAGGAACTCATCGTGAAATACACTGCGCTAAATGCCGAGGAATTAAGAAAAATGTTGATGGCCGGCGCTGCTGCTCTGGGACGCCATAAGGAAGAAGTAAACAGCCTGAATGTCTTTCCTGTTCCTGACGGTGACACGGGGACGAACATGAACCTTACCGTTGAAGCAGCTAACCGGGAAATGGCAAAACATATGTCTGCCACGATTAAGCAAATATCTGATGCCTTGTCCATGGGCTCACTGATGGGCGCCAGGGGCAACTCAGGGGTCATCCTCTCCCAGATTTTCCGGGGGCTGGCCAAGGGCTTGGCTGAGGCAGAAAGCATTACTCCTCACGTCTTGGCAATTGCCCTGCAGATGGGTGTGGATACAGCTTATAAGGCTGTTATAAAGCCGGTAGAGGGGACAATTCTCACAGTGGCCAAAGGCGCCGCCCGGGCTGCGGCCAAATATTCCAGAGCAGAAGACCTGAACACCATAATGGAAAAGATTCTGCATGAGGCCCAGAACACTCTGGACCGCACTCCCGAGCTTCTGCCTGTGCTCAAACAAGCAGGAGTGGTCGATGCCGGCGGCAAGGGTTTGTGCTATATACTTGAGGGCTGGCTGGATTTTCTCGAGGGCCGAAGTATTGCGGAAACTCCTGTCCCTGCAGCAGATGCGCCGGCGGCGGTTGAAGCAATTGATGGAGCCGATTTGGAATTTAGTTATTGCACCGAATTTCTTCTTACGGGCGAAGACTTAAACGAAGATGTTTTTCGCCGAGAGCTGTGCAAACATGGTAATTCATTAGTAGTAGTGGGAACCAGCGGTCTCATAAAAATTCATATTCATACAAATAACCCTGGTTTGGTTTTGGATTTTGCCCTGGGACAGGGCAAGGAATTGCAAGATATTAAAATTGACAACATGAGATATCAGCATAGAGAAATTCTTATCGATCCCCAGGCTGACGCTCCTCAAGCTGAAGCTAAGTTAAATGGAGTTGTCACTGTTGCTGCCGGAGGGGGCATGGAAGAAATCTTCAAGAGCATGGGCGCCGATTATGTCGTGCGCGGCGGTCAGACCATGAACCCCAGCACCGAAGATTTTTTGCAAGCTATTAAGAAAATCAATGCCCAGCGCATTATCATCCTGCCTAATAATAAAAACATCCTCATGGCTGCCAAACAGGCGGCGGAAGTCGCCGGCAAGCCAGTTGTCGTCATTCCTACGAAGACCATTCCTCAAGGGCTGACAGCCCTGCTCAATTATTCTTCTGATGAAGAGGATCTGACTCATTTGGAGGCAGCCATGCAGGAAGGGCTGGCCAAAGTGAAGACCGGTCAGGTGACCTACGCTGTCAGGGATTCAGTCTTTGACGGACAGCCAATTGCCGAGGGCAATATTCTCGGCATTGCCGACGGGAAAATAGTTACTGTCACTGAAAACATCGACGAAACCACTTTGAACCTGGTGGCGGAGATGGTCGATGAGGAATCAGAGTTAATCACTCTTTTTTACGGAGAAGATCTTGAACGAGAGGCAGCGGAAAAGATTGCCGCTTGTCTTGAGGAAACTTATCCCGACCATGAGGTGGAACTTCACCCTGGGGGACAGCCGCTGTATTATTTTATTATTGCTATCGAGTAAACCAGGCTTGCATGCCTGGTTTTTTCGGAGGTGAAGCCGTGAGCAAAGCTGTGCAATATGTCAAGGGTGTTGGACCTGTCAGAGCCCGGCTATTGGCAAGACTGGGCATATTCACCTGCCAGGATCTGGTTCAGCACTATCCCCGGGATTACTCCCGTCGCCAGCTTGTGCAGATAAGTCAGTTGCCTGAATTCTCCGGGGAAACTGTCATTATCTCCGGCAAGATTGTGGGCATGCCCAGGGAAATCCGCAGGCGGGTAAGCATTCTCAATGTCACAGTTGCCGATTCTACTGGCTTCATTCGCTGCACCTGGTTTAACCAGGGCTATCTCAAGGACAAGCTGCTGCCGGGAAAAGATATTACTGTGGCGGGGAAGTACTCCCCTGATTACGGCGGCAATATTGTGGCGGAAGAATTCAGTCTCCAGGGGACACTGGCGGAAATACAGCCTCTATACAGCCTGACAGAGGGAATCTCCAACCAGGTTATGGCCAAAATCATTGGGCAGGTTCTGGCAGAACACATAGAAGATGAGTTGTTTCCTGAGGATTTCCGGAAAAAATATCAGCTTATGTCCAACCGGGAGACTTTGCAGACCCTGCATTTTCCTGGCAATCGGCCGGATTTGGACAGGGCCTTATATACCGGCAAGTTTTCTGAACTTTTTTTGTATCAGCTGAGCTTTATGTATTGGCGACAAGCCAAGATGCAGCGCCGGGGATATGCCCATAAGGAGATTCCAGGATTGCTGCAGGCGCTGGAGTCCGGCTTTGGTTTTAAATTTTATCCCGATCAGCTCAAGGCGATTGCTGAAATTGGGCAAGATATGCAGAGAGATGTTCCCATGAATCGTTTGCTTCAGGGGGATGTGGGCAGCGGCAAGACTGCTGTTGCAGCCCATGCCTTGTTTACCAGCGCTTTAAACGGCTATAAGGCTGTGCTGATGGTTCCAACCGAGATTGTCGCCCGCCAGCACTACAATTCATTAATGCAGGTGGCAGAGGGCTTTGAATTTAGGGTGCACCTGCTGACCGGCAGCACAAAAAAAGTCCAGCGGCAAATAATCCAAGGGGACTTGGTTGGTCCCGGCGGGGTTATACTGGTGGGGACCCATGCCGTTTTTCAAGCTGAAGTGCAGATTGAAGAGCTGGCTCTGGTGGTCACTGATGAACAGCACAGGTTCGGGGTGCAGCAGCGCATGGCTCTCAGCGAAAAGGGAAATAATCCTCATGTGCTGGCCATGTCGGCAACGCCAATACCCCGGACATTGGCGATGACTTTGTATGGGGATTTGGATATCTCCACCATTGCCCATAAGCCCCCGGGACGGAAAGAGATTAAGACGAAAATAGTTAATACCAGCCAGCGGCAGCGTGTTTTTGATTTTTTGCGCCAAGAGATGGCCCGGGGAAATTCCGGGTATATTATCTGCCCATTAATTGAGGAATCTGAGGAAATCAGCGCCATTTCTTTACAGGAGTATGAGGATATTTTGGCCACAGGCCTGCCTGGCTGCAAATACGGTGTTCTCCACGGTCGGCTTACGGGAGCTGAGAAAGACAAAATTATCGCCGATTTAAAACGCGGCAGCCTTCACTTTCTCTTGGCCACTACTGTAGTCGAAGTCGGTGTGGATATTGGCAATGCGACTTTTATTGTCATAGAGAACAGCGAACGCTACGGCCTGGCCCAGCTTCATCAACTGCGGGGCAGGGTGGGCAGACGGGATTCGCAGAGTTATTGTTTTTTAATGGCCGAAGGCCGGGAGACAGAGAGGTTGAAAATCCTGGAACAGACAACTGACGGCTTTGCTGTTGCTGTGGCGGATATGCAAATTAGGGGCAGCGGCCAGTTTCTTGGACAGCGTCAGCACGGCATCAACGAATTCAGGCTGGCTGATGTGGTCCGGGATGGCAGAATCGCCCAGGTATCCAGAATGGCTGCCCAGGAAGTCCTTGAGCAGGTGGATAAAGATCCGGCCTGGAAGATAGTTGATAACCAAATTAAAGAAAAAATTGCAAACTTAAAAAGCTAGAATTTATTTCTAGCTTTTTAAGTTTTTAACTAGGAAATGAATACTAGTATAGCAAATTTGCCACTCTGCAATAATAGGAATAGATTCAATGAAGGAGGTGAGGAGAATATGGCACGTCGCCGCAGTAGACGCAGAAGTGTCGTTCCAGGAGCTGAGAAAGTGCTGGATCGCTTTAAGTATGAAGTTGCTTCTGAACTGGGAATTTTGAACCAGGTTCAGTCTCAAGGCTGGGAAAATCTGACCACCCGGGAAGTTGGTCAAGTCGGTGGTCAGATGGTCAAGAAAATGCTTCAGGAAGCTGAAAGAACTTTGGCCAACCGCAGCTAATGCCAATAGATATTCGCTAAAAATAATGGGGAGGTGAGATCATGCAAATGCAAACCGAAAGGCAGCAGGGCTATTCAGAAAAATTTATTCTTGTGCCAGAAGCCGACAAGGCAATGGAAAACTTCAAGAATGAAATCGCTTCTGAGCTTGGTTTGACTCAGAGGATTCAGTCTGTTGGATATGCCAATATGACCCCCAGGGAAACGGGCCAGATTGGCGGTCAGATGGTGCGGAGAATGATTGAATTAGTGGAAAACAGCATGTCTGGCGGAGGCGGCCAGCTGCGCTAATTTGGAATAAACGGGGCCAGGGGGCCCCGTTTAATTTTTGTGTACTGGCGACCCGGGGGAGGATCGCCAGCCTGGGAGAGGAGAAACCGGAGATGAAGGGGGTTAAGGTTTTTTCCGGGAATAATCTTCTTTCATTGGAAATAATCCCTTCACTCCGGTTCACTACTAGTTTGGTAATTCTGGAGATGATTATTCATCGAAATCAATATTTTTTTTGTTTTGGCGGGGCTTTTCATTTTGTGGTAATATCATGGTGGCGGTGATAAATATGCGGGTAGTATCCGGAACTTTAAAGGGCAGGCAATTGCGCACTCTTGGTGGCGACCATACAAGGCCAACCACCGATAAAGTCCGGGAAGCAGTTTTCAGCAGCCTAGGCGCTATTTCAGGGGCGGTATGGCTGGATCTTTTTGCCGGCAGCGGCGCTGTGGGCATCGAGGCCCTGAGCCGGGGAGCAAAGTATTGCTTTTTTGCCGACAACAGCAGGCAGGCATGTGCGATTATCCAAAAAAATCTGGCCAGCCTGGAAATAGGCAAGGAAAAGGCAAGGCTGTATCGGGTTGATGCCGAAAAGGCTTGCGCACTCATCGCCAGCGCAAACAGGGAAGCTGTAGACATTGCCTATCTTGATCCGCCATATGGCAATGAGGCGCTGTACGCCAGGGTGACAAGCAGTCTGCAGCCGTTGCTGGCGCCCGGAGGGCTTATAATAATTGAGCATAAACGGGGGTGGCTGCCAACGGTATCCTTCGGAGAACATTTGAAAACCAAAGCCTATGGTCTGTCCGCAGTCAGTTATTTCAGGAAAGGAAGAAGCGAGTAATGGCAAGTGCAATTTATCCCGGCAGCTTTGACCCCGTAACCATGGGTCATTTGGACATAATCAAGCGTTCCGCCAAAATCTTTGACTTTGTCTATGTTGCGGTGGCTGTCAACTCAAACAAGAGGCCGGTTTTTACTACCGAGCAGCGCATTAAGTATTTGCAGGCCGCTACCCAGGAGCTTAAAAATATCGAAATCGTTACCATCAACGGCTTGTTGGTGGAAGCGGCAAAAAAATTTAATGCAGGCATAATAATCAAAGGCCTGCGGGCGATATCTGATTTTGAATTTGAGTTTCAAATGGCTCTGATGAATAAAAAACTAGGCGAAGATGTTGAGACATTGTTTATGGCTACCAGTACCAGCTATTCTTATCTTAGTTCCAGTCTTGTCAAAGAAGTGGCCAGACTGGGGGGAAGCATTAAGGATTTGGTGCCCCCAGTGGTTCATGACGAGATCTTTAGTCAGCTGCGGGGCTGATTGACTCTAAAAGCCAACAGCTTTAAGCGCAGGATTGTTGTAATAAGCATCAGCCCAAAGCCTGCGGCGGCCCACAGCAAAAGAACTCCCGCTAGATTTGCCAGGCTGAACAGGTACTTAGCCCCAAGGCCAAGGCTGACAAACTCGATGGCGGCTGCCGGCAGGGTGGGAATCAAGTTGCATTTGATTAATAGAGCAGCATACATAGCCGCCAAACAGGCATGAATTCCCCTGGCAAACAGAAAGGGCCTGATTGACATGTCTGTCTTGCTGGCAAAGCTGGCTGCCTGTCCATGCACTGACATACCGCTCCAAGCAATCATGGCGCTAATGGCGATTATTTTTCCCGTCATGGGCAATGTTGACTGGGCAGCTTGGCGGCAGCCATTGGTTAGTTCCAGGGCCCCCGTGCAGATCAATTTGACAATGTCAGCTTCAACGGAAATTGCCGAAGCCAGCCAACCGGCCAGACCGGATGTGTTCAGCAATTCAATGAGCACCGAAAAGCTGATGATAAATCCCCCCACCCGCAAAAGGGAGCTAACAGCTTTGGCGACTGCGTCCCCCATAAGCTTGCTAAATGGCCTGCCATCTTGTCTGCGGGCCTCAACCAGGGCACGGGCAGCCCTGGCAAGAATAAATTCTCCGCTGGCAACTGAGGAAGAGGGGATGGCGTTGGGTTTATAAAAGCGCATGAGCAAGCCAGTGGACAGACTGGAGAGATAGTGGACCAAGATGATTGTCATGCCTATCTGGGGCCAGCCCAACATGCCTGTAGCAACAGCTCCCGTCATGAACAGGGGGCCGGCTGTGTTGGCAAAGGCCATCAACCTTTCTCCTTCTTCCTTGCTGAGGGCCTTTTTTTGCCGGTACTCGGCAGTGAGCATTGCTCCCATGGGAAAGCCCGATGCAAGTCCCGCTGCCATAATAAAGCCCCCAACCCCCGGCACTCTAAACAGAGGCCGCATCAGGGGTTCTAATAAGACGCCGATAAAATGCACTGCTCCCAGCCCGGTCAGCAATTCTGCGGCAACAAAAAAAGGCAGCAGGGCAGGGAAGACTATATTCCACCAGAGGTTAAGTCCTCGGACCGATGCGTCAAATGTCGCCTCCGGGCAGGCAATCAGGGCGGAGACAGTCAGAAAAGCGAAGACAGCTGCCAGATAATGTTTGGCATTCATGCGAACCCTCCTATTTCTATTACCAATATTATTATGGTTATGAATTTATCACAGGAATAAATCAATGATTAACGAGGGAGGTCGACTATGAGCTTGCCTAAAATCGGCCTTGCCCTGGGAGCAGGAGCCGCCAGAGGTCTTGCCCATCTTGGCGTCCTGCGGGTGCTGGAGAAATACAAAATTCCCATAGACTTTATTGCCGGTTCCAGCATGGGCGCATTGATTGGCTGCCTTTATGCCTGCGGCCTTGATCCCGATTTTATGATCAAGTTTGCCAACCAGCTTCAGGCAAAATCCTGGGTGGATCTGTGCATGCCCCGCAGCGGCCTCATCAGCGGGAAAAAAGTAGAGGCCATGCTGAAAACCTTGACCCGGGACCGGGAGTTTGAAGATCTCCGCCTTCCTTTCGCGGCCGTGGCCACAGATATTGAGCGAGGAGAGCCAGTAGTTCTCCGCTCAGGGAAGGTGGCAGCCGCTGTTCGGGCCAGCATAAGCATTCCCGTAATCTTTAAGCCGGTGCGTCTAGAGGACAGGCTGTTGGTTGACGGAGCAGTGGTGGACCGGGTCCCGATTTCTGTAGTGAAAGAGATGGGCGCCGACTTGGTAATTGCAGTAGACGTCAATAAATTTGTTACCTTCCAGCCCGTCAAGAATATTTTCGATGTCATGTTTCAAACCTTGGACATCATGGAAAAGAAAATACTCAGCACTAATCTCCTGGACGCGGATGTGCTTATCCGGCCCAAGGTAGGTCATATTGGCCTCGCTCATTTCTATCGGGTAGATGAACTGGTGGAACAGGGTGAGCTGGCGGCAGAAGCAGTAATGAGCAACCTAGGCCATATCTTGCGCCGCCAAATGTTTCCTGGTAATTGACCATGAAATCCAGGGCAAATTTAAAAAGCCCCCCTGGGGGGATTAATTGCCTTTAAGTCTTTGGGCCATTTGATAAACTCTTTCAGCGTGGATTTCCAAGTCCAGCAGCGCCATTGCTCCGGAATCAAGCTTGCGCATATCTCTGGCAGAGTACAGCAAGGGCAACTTGCTTTGGGCCAGGCCGGGTAGCAGTTCTTTTCCCCTTGGGGATGCGGCCAGCACACGCAGGTAAGGAACTTGTTCGGGAGATTTGACGGTGTCGAACCGCAGCAGAGCTTGCATCAACAGACGCTGAATTCTTGTATAGGGGTAGCGCCTAGTCTTGACTGCCTCCAGCAATCCCTGCAGACTCTGGGCCTGGCTCAGGGCATGGCAAAGTCTGTTTTCCAGCCCTTCGGAGCAGGCGGGCAGGGAGCTGATTCCCTTTGACCCCAGGCTAATTAAGGCATAGAATATTGCTTGGGCAAGGTCTTCAGCAAAAATCGGTCCTGTAGTCTTTAGTCCCTCAATAAATATATCCCGGACACAGGGAGGAATGTGGCTAAAGGCTTCGCTGTCTCCGCCCCGGGCAAGGAGCAACCTGATTTGGGAGGCGTTTGGATGCTGCCCCGTCCTCTTGACAGTATGGGCAATAATCGGAGTTTTTTCCAAAGCCCGCAGATATTCAATGGCCAGGATATTGTTGGCGCCCCGGAGGAGATGGCCAAGATGGGCTGCAGCCTGGGACTCTTCCGCCGCCTGCTGCACAGCTGCCGCATAGGTAATTCCCGTTTGCAGCTGGGAGCGTATGTCCCCTTGGGTTTGGGGCTTTTGCAGCCAGCGGGCCAATTGGCTGAGTTCATCTATATCGCCTGATTCGCTGCCAAAACTCATATGGGTTACACCGCAGCATTGCAGCAGGCGAACTCCGGCCCTGGCAAACCCCTCTGCGCTTTGCAGGGCGAACCAGGCAGGAATCTCGGCGACCAGGTCGGCGCCTGCAGCCACCGCCATCTTTGCCCTGGTCCATTTATCGACTATGGCCGGTTCTCCCCGCTGGACAAAATCTCCGCTCATGGCGATGACAGTGTATTCGCACCCGGTTTGGCCGCTGGCAAGGTTTAATTGATAGGTGTGGCCATAATGCATGGGATTGTACTCGGCAACTATCCCCAGAATCTTTTTCATTGCCCATTGCCCCCTAACAGTAGTCACTATAAATATAACATTACAATGTAACGGAGGTAAAGATTATGGTAATTCTAGTCATCAATTGTGGCAGCTCTTCCCTCAAGTATCAGCTCTTTGATATGGAGCGGGAGACAGTATTGGCCAAGGGCCTGGTTGAGAGGATAGGCCTTGCCGGTTCTGCATTAATCCATTCTTGTGCAGGGAAGGATAAAATCAGGATTGAAAAGCCTTTGGACAATCATAAACAGGCTATTGGCATGGTGTTGGAAGCCCTTACCGATGCCGAACACGGCGCTCTAAAGCGCTATGAGGACATCGATGCCATCGGCCACAGGGTTGTCCACGGCGGCGAGGCTTTTGCCAGTTCAGTCAAAATTGACAATGATGTAATGGAGGCCATCAAACGTAATATTGATTTGGCTCCTTTGCACAATCCGCCAAATATCATGGGCATTGAGGCCTGCAGTGAAATCCTGCCCGGAGTGACACAGGTAGCCGTTTTTGATACAGCCTTTCATCAGACCATGCCGGATTATGCTTTCCTTTATGGGCTCCCCTATGAGATGTATAAAAAACATGGAATTCGCAAGTATGGATTCCACGGCACATCTCATCAATACGTGGCCCAGCGGGCAGCGGCTCTGGACGGACGCCCCATCAGGGAATTAAAAATTATCTCCTGCCATTTGGGCAACGGAGCCAGCATTACTGCCATCGACGGCGGCAAGTCGGTGGAAACCAGCATGGGCTTTACGCCCCTGGAGGGCCTGATCATGGGGACCCGTTCCGGGGATATTGACCCGGCGATAATTTTTTACATGATGAAGCAATTAAAAATGTCTGCCGATGAAGTAAACCACATATTAAACAAAGAATCCGGCGTCTTCGGAATCTCAGGGGTGAGCAGCGATTTCCGGGATCTGGAAAAATCAGCGGCTGAGGGCAATAAACTGGCAGCTTTGGCCCTTAAGACCTTTTATTATCAGGTCGTTAAATATATCGGCGCCTACGGGGCAGTAATGAATGGCGTTGATATTATAGTCTTTACTGCGGGCCTCGGAGAAAACTCCAAGGGCACAAGAGAAGAAATTTGCAAAAACCTTGGCTTCCTGGGGGTTGAACTTGACCTGGACAAGAACAACACCCGGGGCAAAGAAGCCGACGTCAGTGCTGACACTTCTAAGGTCAGGGTGTTTGTCATCCCCACTAATGAGGAGCTGATGATTGCTCGGGATACAGCGGAAATTGCCCGGGCCGACTCTTGACAACTTTTGTTCCATGTAATAACATCAATATTGGCTTTTAAAAGTGGGAGTGTATAAGATGTCTCTGAAAATCAATATTCACCACATCCGGGAGGACAAATCCGGCCAAATTAAAGGCCAGTTTTCCATCAGGCCGCAGGAATTGGATTTACCTGCTCCCAAGGACATTTGGCACCCGCTTATCTTTGATTTCGTCTGCACCAATGCCGGGGATTTATATGTGCTGGAAGGCAAGCTGAAGAGCCGCACTTCCCACCAGTGCAGCCGCTGTCTTTTACCTGTGGAGATCCCCCTGGAGGTCGATGTCCATGAGCAGTTTAGCCGCCATCCTGACAAGGAAGACGAAGACATTCATCACTTTATTGGCGACGAAATCGATATTGCTGAAGTGTTGAGGGAAAATGTCATCCTCAGCCTTCCGATAAAACCTTTATGTTCTCCCGACTGCCGGGGCTTATGCCCGCACTGCGGAACTGATTTGAATCAGGCCTCTTGTGACTGCAAGCCCCAATCGGTTGACCCCCGCCTGGCAGTTTTGGAAAAACTCATCAGCAAGTAGTCAGGAGGTGTTACTAAGTGGCGGTACCAAAGCGAAAGACTTCAAAGACCCGGCAGGCAAAGAGGCGCTCCCAGTGGAAGTTGACTGGTCCAAATCTGATTGCTTGTCCTCAATGTCACGAATTAAAACTGCCTCACAGAGTCTGCCCGAATTGCGGCTTTTACAAGGATAAGGCAGTCATCGCTCAGGAATAGGAGGATTTATTTCTTCCTGTTCTTTTTTTTATTGAAATATACCGCCAGGGGTGCTATAATTGTGAGCAGGTAATAATAGCCGGTGCTATGTTAAGGGGGGAGCAAATGCGTGCCAAAAAGCGGCAGCGGCAATCGGAATTGCAAAGCCTTTTAGATGACAACCCCTTTTTGACTGATCAGGAGCTGGCGGAAAGATTCGCCGTCAGCATTCAGACCATTCGCCTGGACAGAATGGAGCTGGGAATTCCCGAACTGCGGGAACGGGTCAAAATGGTGGCCAACGATGCCTATGCCAAGATAAAATCGCTGGGGGAAGAAGAACTGATCGGTGACCTTTGGCAGTTCGAGCCCGAGGTTCGAGGGGTATCCACTCTCGATGCCACAATGGAGATGATATATGAAAAGACAATGACAGTCCGGGCAGAACATATTTTTGCCCAGGCCAACTCTTTGGCCGTGTTTATGGCAAATTCCTCTGAAGCTATAACTGTGGGGGCCTCCGTGCAATTTTTGCGCCCCGTCTATGCAGGGGAAAGGCTGGTTTGCACCGCGGCAATCGTCAAAAGGGAAGAAAAGCGAATACATATGGATGTCACTACAACCAGTACTGATTCCCTGGTTTTTTCGGGTAAATTTATTCTTGGGATTTCAGTTTGAGGGGGGCCAAATAATGAAAATTGCTGTTGATGCCATGGGAGGAGACAATGCGCCTGATGCAATTGTCAAAGGCGCTCTCGCTGCCGCCGTGGCTGGCCGGGATATAGAGATTATCCTGGTTGGGAATGGCGACAGAATTAAGGACATAGCTTTGCTGCCGGAAAATGTCAGCATTGTGGAAGCGGCGGAAACCATCGAAAATGAAGATAAACCTCTGATGGCCATCCGGCGGAAGCGGAATTCCTCCATGGTGGTTGCCTTGCAGATGGTAAAGGACGGAACAGCCGATGCCGTGGTCAGCGCCGGGAATACCGGGGCGTTTATGGCTGGCGCCAGCCTGATTGTTGGCAGGATTCCGGGCCTTACCAAGCCCGCCCTGGCGCCGGTGCTGCCTACACAGGATGGCAAAGGCACTGTGGCCTTGGATATCGGGGCTACTATGGATCCCAAACCGGAAAATTTATTCCAGTACGCGCTTATGGGCAATTTGTATGCCCAGACTGTGTTTGGCATCCCTGAGCCCCGGATTGGCCTGCTCAATGTTGGCATCGAGCCGGAGAAGGGCAATGAACTTGCGAAGCAGACGTATCAGCTGCTGCTTCAGTCAGAATTGAATTTTATTGGCAATGTGGAAGCCAGAGAAGTGATGCAGGGTCGGTGCGATGTTCTAATCTGTGATGGATTTGTCGGCAACGTGCTTTTGAAGTCCATGGAAGGTGTGGCCCAGTCACTGTTTTCGGAAATGAAGCAGGCAGTTATTAAAGGAGGTGTAAAAAGTAAGATAGGGGCCTTGCTGTTAAAGAAGGACTTGAAGGCCTTGAAAGACAAGCTGGATTATGCAGAATATGGCGGTTCGCCTCTCTTGGGAATCAATGGTATCTGCATAAAATGCCACGGTTCCGCCGACGCTACCAATGTTAAGAATGCCATTCTCAAACAGGCATACTTGTTGAGCAAAAATCATACTATTGCCTCGATAACGAAGATCATGGAGGAATAAGATTGTGCCCAAAATAGCTGTTGTTACCGACAGCACCGCAGATATTGGCCACGACCTGGCAAGAGAGAAACATATATCTGTAGTGCCCCTTAATCTTCATTTTGCTGATGATGTTTACAAAGATGGCATCGATCTGACCACCGATGCCTTTTTTACCAAATTGCAGGCGGCGACTATACCGCCCAGAACCTCACAGCCTTCTCCCGGAGATTTTTATGAACTGTATAAATCCCTGCTTGACGCGGGCTATAACGGAATCATATCTATTCATATTTCCCGCGAACTCAGCGGAACCTGGCAATCTGCAACCATCGCCCGCGAAATGCTGCCCGAGGAAGATATCTGTGTCATCGATTCCAAATCAGCTTCAATGGGCTTGGGACTGATTGTTCTCAATACCTGGGATAAGATTATGACAGGTGCATCTGGGGCAGACGCTGCAGAATACGCCAAGAGGCTCATCGGACAGCAGAAGGTTATGTTCGGGGTTGCGACCCTGGAGTACTTGCACCGCAACGGCCGCATCGGCAGGGCGGCAAAGGTCATTGGCGGGTTTTTAAATGTAAAGCCCGTGCTCACTATTGATGTTGATGGATTTGTAGCTCTCCTGGGAAAAGTGCGGGGAAGCAGTAAGTTTATCCCATACTTGCTTGAAGGAGCAGCCGAATTTGTCCGGGATTATTCCGGGGCGGTTGATATTGCCGTGGTTCATGCTCAGGATCCGCAACTGGCTGGAGAATTGCTGAGCCGAACTCAAGAAAGAATAGCGGTCAGGAATTCTTATGTCACTGATATCGGCAGTGTAATCGGCACCCATACCGGTCCGGGAACCATAGGAATCGTCCTGCAAAAATCTTGACTTGCCATAACCATAAAATCCTAGTAAAATAGCTGCGAAGGGAGGATTCAGATTGGACAATTCAGTAAAGACTAAGGTCATTAAGCTTATTGCCGATCAGGCGGGGGTGGCTGAAGATTCGCTCTCAGACAACACCAGCCTGCAGGCTGATTTGGAACTGGACTCGCTGGACATCATGGATTTACTTCTGGTATTGGAAGAGGAATTTGACATGCAAATTCCCGATGAGGAACTAGGCAAGATACAGACTATCGGCGATATTGTCAATTATATTGAGAGATCTTAATACCTCAAGGCCCGCATTGGGCCTTGATTATTATGGTGAGGTGGGAGAATGGAAGGACAGCTGATGAGAATCAGTCCGCAATTATACAGGGAAGCCATCACCCATTCCTCTACAGGGGAAGAATTGCATAATGAGCGCCTGGAGTTTTTAGGCGATGCGGTGCTTGACATGATTATCAGCCAATGGCTTTATCTCCACAAGGAATCTTTATCAGAGGGGCGCATGTCCCAAATCCGGGCAGCGGTAGTCAGGGAAGAATCTTTGGCAGCTGCAGCAGGGAAGCTGGACTTGGGCAGCAAGGTGCGCATGAGCAAGGGCGAAGAAAAGTCCGGCGGCCGTCAGCGCCCATCCATGCTGGCTGATGCCTTGGAAGCAGTGATTGCCGCTATGTACTTATCAGTCGGATTGGAAGAGACCAGAAATTTTGTCCTCAATCTGTTGGCAGAACCTTTGCACAGGGCCTGTGATGACAACTTTGTCTGCGATTATAAATCGGAGTTTCAGGAAAAGATGCAGGCAGCTGGCGTCGAATCAATCGATTACTCTGTGACCCGGGATTTTGGCCCTGATCACAATAAGACTTTTTGGGTGGAATTGACTGTGGATGGCAATGCCCTGGCTTCCGGCTGCGGCAAGACAAAGAAACAGGCCGAACAGGAAGCCGCCCGCAAAGCTTTGCGCAATCGACTTTCCGATTAGGGCATGGTAAAATTACCGGGGGAGGAGGATGCACATGCATTTAATCAGACTTGAATTATACGGATTCAAATCCTTTTCCAATAAAACCGAATTTAGCTTTTCTCCTGGTATAACAGCTTTAGTAGGTCCCAATGGCTGCGGCAAAAGCAATGTGGTGGATGCCATCCGCTGGGTTTTGGGGGAACAAAACCCCCGGGCTTTGCGGGCCAATAAAATGACAGATCTAATCTACGCGGGCACGGAAAACAGTGAACATAAAAACTATGCTGAGGTAGTAGTAGTGCTGGACAACACTGACAATGAAATTCCCCTGGATTTTCGCGAGGTCACAATTACCAGGCGCTACTACCGCTCAGGGGAAAGCGAATATTTTCTCAACCGCGTTCCTTGCCGTCTCAAAGACATTAGCGAAGTATTGGCTTCTACTTCGCTGGGCAAGGGTACATATTCAATAATTGGACAGGGGCAGGTGGCAGAAGTCATCAACAGCCGGCCTGAGGACCGCCGCCTGATGTTTGAAGAAGCTGCAGGCATTGCCCTGTATAAATTGCGGAAAAGCGAAGCTCTGAAAAAATTGGGTGACACCCAAAGCCATCTCACGAGAATCGATGACATTATTTACGAGCTTCAGGGACAAGAAGAGGATATTAGGGAAAGCGCTGCCAAGGCAAAGGTCTTTTTGGAGCTAAAGGAGCAAGGGGATAAGCTTGAGCTATCCTTGTGGGCGGCTAAATTTGCCGACTTGCAAAAACGTTTGCAAGAGCTGGAGGAGCGCCGGGAAACGCTGACGGCCAGCAAGCTGCAAGGGGCCGCTGCAAACAGGGAAATGGAAACTCAGCTGGCGGAGGCCGCGGCTGCGCTGCAGGAATGTGATCTGGTTATCTCCGCCCTGGAGAATAACCGGTCCCAGTTGGCTGCTGGCAAAACTCAGTGTGAATACAAACTGGAACTATCTCAGCAGCGGCAGAATGATTATGCCAATATGGTATTTTCCGCCCGCCAGCGGCTAACGGGGCTCAAGGCCCAGCTGGCAGAATTCCGCAGCGGAGCCGGTCGCATTCGCCAGGAGCTGGACAAAACCCAGGAAGAGGTTGGCCTGTATACCGTTGCTCATAAACGGCGAGGGGCTGCGGCTTCTCTGGTAAGAAGATTGCTGGCTGGGGCTGAAAATTTTCGGGGAAGAGCCGATGACTCAATTCGGCAGGCTGCAAAGGCCAGCACTGAATATGCAGCCAGCAGAGAGAAGACCCGGGAGATGGAAGTTGAACTGGCAGGGCAGATGGAATCTGTCCAGGGGGAACTGGCTGGCTGGCAACGGGATTTCAGGGCAATCCGCATGGAGATCGAGGATTTCACTGCTGCTCAGGTCAAAATACGGGAGAAAGCTGCCGCCCTGGCTGAGCAAGAGGTAAAAATAAATCAAGAGCTCAAAAACGTCAATGATTCGCTGCTGGCCGCTGCCAGCGAGCAAACTGAAATAGAGAAAGCTATTCTTGCCACGGAACAAAAAATCAACATGCTGCGGGCAATGGATGAGGAGTTGCAGGGCTATGGTCCCGGAACCCGGGCAGCCCTGAGGGCCAGTGAAGAGGGGCGCCTGACCGGGATACATGGGGCAGTCGGCGAGCTTATCCAGGTAAAAGATCCCCGGCACAGCCTGGCAATAGAGACTGCCTTGGGAGGGGCCCTTCAATATGTGGTCTGCGATACAGATGCTGCCTGCCGGCGGGCCATCGAACTATTAAAAGCGCATAAAGCTGGCAGGGCAACATTTGTTCCAGTCACAGCGGCCCGCACCCAGGCCCGGGGGGGAAGAAAAAATAATTTTGACCTGCCCATTTTGGGTTGGGCCGATGAACTGGTCCTGTGTCCGGCCCAAGTGGAGCCAGTAATAGCCATGCTCTTGGGAAACGTGCTGGTTACAGAAAATCTCGCCTTGGCTGCTGAACTGGCAGTGGCAACAAATTACCGCCATAAAATAGTTACCCTTGACGGAGAAGTCATCAGCAGAGGACTGTATACCGGCGGCTCTTCCGGCAAGCAGGGGCAGGGGTTGCTGCAGAGGAAAGCAGCCAGGGAAGAAATGAGCATGCAGCTGGCGGCCCTGGAGCAAGATTTGGCGGAGAAAAAAGACCTGATCATACCGGCCCAAGAGGGGAAAAAGCATTTGCAGACCCAGCTGGAAGTTGTAGGCCAGCAACAGAAAAGCTTGGAGAAAGAGCTTATTCGCCTTGGCGCTCAGGCTGAACAGGCTGGACTCAGGGCAGCTCAGATGGAAGAACGGGAGCAATCCTGCAAAGAGCGGCTGGCCCAGCTGGAGCCTAAACTCCTGGAGGTGCGCCAGCAGCTCCAAGGTATTTCTTCTCTGCTGGACAAGGACAAAGCAGGGCTGGATAAGCTGCAGGCTTGCAAGGAACAGCTTTACTACTATGAACTGGACCTGAAAGATATGGTTTCTCTTTGGTCTTCCAGACAAAACAGCCTGCAACTAACTGTGTATTCTTTGCAGAATCATGCGGAAAACTTAGAGCGGCAACAGAAATCCCTGGACAACCAGGGATCTGGAATTGAAGGGGAAATAGCGCAACTGTCCAAGGAGATTGCCAGCAGAGAAGAGCAGCAGCAGCAAATGGTAACAAATATTGATGCCGCCCGGCAGGCTCTGGCGGAGATTGCCTCCGGTCTAGAGACTATGAGTGCCAGCCTGGATGGGCAGGTGTCCACCCGCAGCCAGATGCAGGCGGATATCAAACAAACAAACCATGCTCTGGCTCTTTTGCGGGAGGACATGGAGCAAGTCCAGGCTTCTTTGCATGAAATAGAGTTAAGAAAAGCCCGCTGGCAGACGGAAGAAGAGGGCATGGTTGCCCAGCTGCAGGCTCAGTACGGGCTGGACCCCCAGGGGGGGCTGGGCTGTCTGGACAATCGCTACACTGTAAGTCAGCTCTCTGCCAAAGTCAAAGGCATGCAAGAGCGCCTTAACCAGTTAGGCGAAGTCAACTTGGCTTCAATTCAGCAGCATACCAAGCTGACTAAACGCCTGCTCTTCTTATCGGAGCAGCGGTCTGATTTAGCCAAGGCCGCCCAAGATATCATTGACCTAGTGGCCGAGCTTGATGAGACAATCCGTGCTCTCTTTATGGAAACTTTTGAGCAGGTCCAGGACCACTTTTCTAGGATTTTTAAAATTCTTTTTGCTGGGGGCAGCGCTTATCTGGCCCTTAACGGCGAGCAGGATCCCCTGGAAACGGGGATTGAGATTTTTGCCCGGCCCTCAGGCAAGCGCACCCAATCTTTGACTTTGCTCTCAGGCGGCGAAAAGGCTTTAACAGCCATTGCCTTGCTCTTTGCCCTTCAGTCAGTTAGGCCGTCACCTTTTTGCATCCTTGACGAAATTGAGGCAGCCCTTGATGATATCAACATCCTTCGTTTTACCAAATACTTGCGCCAGTTGGCCCAGGATATGCAATTTATCCTCATTACTCACCGCAGGGAGACAATGGAGCATTCAGACAGCTTGTACGGCATTACGTTAAACAAAGAAGGGGCCTCCCAGCCCATTTCGGTGGCTCTCGATCAAGACCGCAAAGGATGAAAGACCCATGAGCATTATGACGAAAATAAGCAAAGGGCTCAGCAAAACCCGGGAAAAAATGGCACAGGCCTTCCAGGCAGTGTTTGAACGGGGGCCTTCCCGGGATTACGAACTCTTGGAAGAGTTTCTGCTCCTGGCTGATGTAGGCCCCGGAGCGGCGGCGGCGATTGTGGCCAGGGTCAAAGAAAAAAACTGCCCCGATCTTATTCCCGCCCTGAAAGAAGAGCTGATGGATATTCTCAATCTCGACAGTGAAGACAAACCGGTCAAGATTTTTGTGGGAATCAACGGCAGCGGCAAAACCACTTCTGTAGGCAAGTTGTGCCACCGCTATGTCACTGAAGGGAAAAAAGTATTTGTCATCGGCACCGATACCTTCCGGGCAGCTGCCGATATGCAGCTGGAAGAATGGTGCAGGCGAACTGGCGCTCCCTGTTTGCTGGGCAAGCCCGGCAGCGACCCGGGATCAGTGCTATTTGACGGCTTGAATTCTGCCGCTGCCAGAAATGCCGACTATATTCTTTGCGATACGGCAGGGCGTTTGCACAGCAATAAAAACCTGATGCAGGAGCTGGAAAAAATAATTCGGGTCAGTGAACGGGTGCGCCCTGGCGACGCTGAGGTGTTGTTGACCTTGGATGCGGCAACGGGGCAAAACGCTTTGCAGCAAATGGAAACTTTTGCGCAAGCGGTTAAGCCTGCGGGCATAATTCTCACAAAACTGGACGGCAGCGCCAAGGGCGGGGTAGCTATTGCCTTGGCGGCAAAGTACCAGGTGCCGATAAAGTACATTGGCGTCGGCGAAGGCAGCGAAGATTTATTGCCTTTTTCCGCCGATATCTATGTCAACTCACTTTTACCTGAAAATGAGTAACCGCCACTTTTAGTGGCGGTTACTTGTGTCGGCGGAGTTGGGCGCTATTTTTTTAAAATCCTTGGTTATTTCTTCTGCCAGTTCTTGCTGGAATCTTTCTTTGTTAAACAGGTTCCGAAAATCGGTCTTCACAAAATCGCCTCCTCTCGCTATTATTTTGCTCATTTTTTTTTGGCCTATGTTGATATATTTTTGGTTTGGCAGTTGACTTTTGGCGGAGAAACCATTAAACTCTTCCTGTAAAGTATTTTCCCTTTACAAGCAGGTGATGAATTTGAAAATCAGTGATCGAGTCAGGCTGAATATGCTCTACGACTTTTATTGGAATTTATTGACACAAAGACAAAAAGATTTGTTTGAGCTGCATTATCAGTATGATTTATCTCTGGGGGAAATCGCCGCCAATTTTCAAATCAGCCGGCAGGCCGTCTTTGATTTGCTGCGCCGTACCTCCTTGCAGCTCAATAACTATGAAGACCGCCTGCATCTGCTGGCCAAGCATGTTCAGCGTCAACACAGCATTGACCAGCTGGAGCGGTCCTTGACTGCAGGAGACTTAATTGCTGCCCAAACATGGATTGACAAGTTGAAAAACTCTTGAGAGGATAATATCTATGGTTTTTTCAGGACTTTCCCAACGCTTACAGGGTATAATCGGCAAACTGCGGGGCAGAGGGCGGCTCAGCGAGACAGATGTCAAAGATGCCCTCAAGGAAATAAAACTGGCTCTATTAGAAGCCGATGTTAACTACAAAGTGGTCAAAGAGTTCATTGCTAATTTGCAGCAAAGGTGCATGGGTTCAGAGATTTTGAATTCTCTGACCCCCGGCCAGCAGGTAATTAAGATTGTCCGGGATGAGCTCACCAGCTTGCTGGGCACTTCTGCCAGCAGCCTCAACTTTGCTAAAGGCAAGTCAGTTTTTATGCTTGCGGGGCTGCAGGGTTCAGGCAAGACGACCACAACTGTTAAGTTAGCTCGGATGCTCAAGGCCAAAGGCAAAAAGCCCGTCGTCATCAGTCTGGACACCTATCGTCCCGCAGCTGTGGATCAGCTGGAAATTGCTGCGGTTAACGCCCAAATAGACAGCTATCGGCCAGGAGGTTTTAAGCCCATTGAATTGGCGAAAAATGCCCTGGCCTGGACGGAGAAATCGGAGCATGATTGCTTGCTTTTTGACACCGCCGGCCGCATGCACCTGGATGAGGCCCTCATGGAGGAGCTCCTGCAGATTAAGGCCCTTATCCAGCCGGTGGAAATAATCCTTGTTCTCGACGCCATGACTGGCCAGGATGCGGTGAATATTGCCCAGGGCTTTGCTGAACGGGGATTGGCCGACAGTGTCATTTTGACCAAACTGGACAGCGATACCCGGGGCGGGGCTGCCCTCTCTGTGCGGGCAGTAACCGGCAAGCCCATTAAATATATAGGTGTGGGAGAAAAAGCTGAGCAACTGGAGCAATTCCATCCCGACCGCATGGCCTCACAAATTCTCGGCATGGGCGATGTGCTTACCTTGATTGAAAAAGCCGAGGCCGCTTTTGATCTGGAACAAGCTGCCAGATTACAAGAGAAATTGCGCAAACAGCAATTCACCCTCCAGGATTTCAGAGAGCAGCTGCAACAGTTTAAAAACATTGGCTCTCTGGAGCAAATTGCCGGCATGCTTCCCGGCGGGGCGAAATTGGGCAAAATGCAATTTGATGAACGGGAAATTGCCCGCTTTGATGCGATTATTGCTTCCATGACTCCTGCTGAGCGCCTTTCTCCGGACATTATCAGCGGGAGCAGGCGCAAACGCATAGCCGCCGGCAGCGGCACCACTGTCCAGCAAGTGAACAAATTGCTGAAACAGTTTGCGATGACCCAAAAGATGATGAAACAGCTGGATCCCAAAATGGCTAAAAAGGGAAGACTTCCTTTTCCTTTTAAAATATAATAAGTGAAACTTGAAGCTGGAGGTGAAAAGAATGGCAGTGAGAATTCGTCTGAGAAGAATGGGGGCAAAAAAGCGTCCTTTTTATCGTATTGTGGTGGCTGATTCCAGATCTCCCAGAGATGGACGGGTGATTGAAGAAATAGGTTACTACGACCCAATTTCCGAACCCATAGACATCAAGGTGGATGCAGAAAAAGCCAAGAAATGGCTGGCTACAGGCGCACAACCCTCAGATACTGTAAAGAGCCTTTTAAAAACACAGGGCATTATCTAGGGAGGTAATAGTTATGGATGAACTGCTGGAGTTCATGGCTAAATCACTGGTCAACAATCCCGATGCCGTCAAAGTAACTAAAAAGATTACCAGCAGCGATCTCACCCTTGAACTGTCGGTGGCTCCTGAAGATATGGGCAAGGTAATCGGCAAGAGGGGAAAAATCGCCAAAGCGATGCGCCTCATAGTATCTGCGGCTGCTCTTGACACAGATAAACGTGTCAATGTAGATATTGTTTAGTTGCGGAGTGAAAACTTGTGCTTAAAATAGGCGAAATTGTCGGCCCCCATGGTGTGCGGGGCGAGGTAAAACTCATCCCCTTTACTGATTCTTCCAAGCGCTTTTGCCAGTTGGACAAAGTCACTATTCGCAAGGGCAATCAAACGCGGGAGCTGAATCTCGCCCAGGTTAGGGAGCATAAGAATTTTATTCTCATGAAATTCAAGGAAATCTCCGACCGCAACCAGGCTGAAGAGCTGCGCAATTGGGAAATGGTGGTTCCATACAACAGCGCCGTTCCTTTGCCCGAGGGCTATTTCTATGATCACCAATTGGAAGGCCTGGAAGTGTTTGATGTAAACGACAATCTTTCTTTAGGGATTTTGGCAGAGGTGATGCATCTGCCGGCCAATGCCGTCTACCGGGTAGAAAAAGCCGACGGAGCCAGCATACTGATTCCCGCCCTCAAAGCAATTGTCAAAGCTGTGGATCTAGAAAGGCGGCGCATGTATGTGGCGCCCATGGATGGTCTTTTGGAATGAGAATTGACATCATTACCATCTTTCCGGAAGTGATTGAGGCTCTGTGCGGCTACAGCATCATTAAGCGGGCAAGGGATAAGGAACTGGTTACAGTCAATGCTGTCAATTTGCGGGACTATACTCTGGATAAGCATAAACAGGTGGATGACTATACTTATGGTGGAGGCGCCGGGATGATCCTCAAACCTGAACCTCTGTTTCGGGCAGTAGACAACCTGAGCAGCCCAACCCCCCCGGATGAAATTATAGCCATGACCCCCGCAGGCAAGTCTTTTGACCAGAGAGAAGCCCATAACCTCGCCCAGGCCAGACATTTGATCTTTATCTGCGGACATTATGAAGGCATCGATCAGCGGGTGCTGGACCATCTGGCTACCAGGGAATTGTCTATTGGCGATTATATACTCACCGGGGGCGAACTGCCGGCAATGGCGGTAGCCGATGCCGTAATCAGGCTGCTGCCTGGCGTGCTGGGCAATGAGCAATCCCTTGAGATGGAATCATTTGCCGAGGGAATGCTGGAGCATCCCCAATATACCAGGCCTGCGGAATTTCGGGGCCTGAAGGTGCCGGATATTTTGTTATCAGGCAATCATCAAGAAATCAAGCGGTGGCGAAGGGAGCAGGCTGTTAAAAAGACCAAAGGCCGCAGGCCCGAGCTGCTGGATGTTGACTTTAAGCAGTAAGTATCGTGAAGGGAGGCAAAATCGATGAGCAATATTATCAGCGAACTGGAAAAACAGCACTATAAAACTGATATCCCTGATTTCAAGCCAGGGGATACTGTAAGAGCCCATGTTCGCGTTGTCGAAGGCACTCGGGAGAGAATCCAGGCTTTTGAGGGCGTTGTCATCAGGCGCCGGGGTTATGGCCTTAAAGAAACCTTTACCCTGCGCCGGATGAGTTATGGCGTGGGTGTAGAAAGAACCTTTCCCATCCATGCCCCAAAAGTAGATAAGATTGAAGTTATTCGCCGGGGTCGTGTGCGTCGGGCCAAGCTCTACTACCTGCGTCAGCGCACCGGCAAGGCAGCCCGCATCAAAGAAGCAAGGCGCTAACAGGGGACAAAAGTCCCCTGTTTTTTAAAAGGAGGGTGAACAGGAATGAATATTCACTGGTTCCCGGGCCATATGGCCAAGACCAGGCGGATGATTTCCGAATCCCTTAAGCTGGTGGACGGGGTCATAAACTTGGCTGATGCCCGGCTGCCTAAAAGCAGTCAGAATCCCCTGCTCTATGAACTGACAGGCAATAAGCTTACAATGCTGGTCCTGGCCAAGGCAGATTTAGCCGATCCCGAGAAGACCCGGTTGTGGCTTAAGGCCGGCACTCTGGCTGTTTCCCTGCGGGATAATAAAATAAAGCAAGACTTGCTGAAATTTATACATACTAATCTGGAGCAGGCGCTGACCAAACGCTTCGCCCGTCCCTGGCGGGTCATGGTGGTGGGAATACCCAATGTGGGCAAGTCGACTTTGATCAATTTGCTGGCTGGACGGAAATCGGCAAAGGTAGGGGACAGACCGGGCATTACTCGAGCACGGCAGTGGATTAAGATTTCAGCAGAGATGGAGATGCTGGATATGCCCGGAATTCTCTGGCCCAAGCTGGATGACAAGTTGGTCAGCTTAAAATTAGCGGCTTCGGGCTGCATCAGAGATGAAATATTGCCGGTGCCGGAAGTAGCCAAGTGGCTGCTGGGCTTTTTGGCTGAGCAGTACCCGCAAGCTTTGGCCCGCTTTGGCAATGGCGCCGACCTGGCAGCGGTAGCCGAAAAAATGGGCACTATGAGCAAGGGTGGCAGCCTGGATTTAGACAAAGCTGCTGAGCTTCTGCTTCGGGATTTCCGTTCCGGGCGTTTGGGCAGAATCACCCTGGATACCGAATAGGGGGGATGATTTATGGCGACCTGGGAGAGAGAAGAGAAACTCTGGCATTCCGGTTATACTTTGGTGGGCGGCTGTGACGAAGTGGGCAGGGGGCCTTTGGCCGGTCCAGTTGTAGCAGCTATAGTCGTCTTTGATCGGGCTTGCCTGGAAAACCTGGCCGACTCCAAAATCTTGTCCGCCAAGAGGCGGCTGGAACTGAACCGGGAAATTGTCCGCTGCGCTTTAGCAGTCGGAATTGGTGTCGTGGATAATGGGACCATTGACACAATTAACATCCTCAATGCCACTAAAGTGGCAATGAGCCAGGCTTGGCGAAATTTAAGAATGAAGCCTGACTACCTGTTGGTGGATGCTTTGGAACCGGAAGATCTGGCTGCACGGGTCAAATTGGAGGGGTTGATAAAGGGCGACAGCCTCTGCGCTTCCATTGCCGCAGCCTCCATCGTCGCCAAAGTTTATCGAGACAGGCTCATGGTTTGGTATCATAAGACCTATCCCCAGTATAATTTTTATAAAAACAAGGGCTATCCCACCCGCGAACATTACCAGGCCTTGCAGAAGTATGGTTGCTGTCCCCTGCACCGTCGCTCCTTCCGGGGTGTGGTCAATGAATAAGCAGGCAGTGGGGAAAAAGGGCGAAGAATTTGCAATGGCTACAGCCAGAGCTGAGGGATACCAGGTAATTGAGCATAATTACCGCTGCCCCTTGGGAGAGATTGACCTGATTCTGCAAAAAGGGGATATTGTGGTGTTCGCTGAGGTCAAGACCCGGCGGGGTGACAGCTTTGGCGAAGCCTGGGAATCTGTAACCGAGTCCAAGCAGGAGCGAATCCGGAGAGTGGCTGCCTGGTATGTGCGGGAGCGGGATCTTTGCCAGTGCACCTTTAGGTTTGATGTCTTTTCTATACATATAGAGCGGCAGCCCTGCCAATACCGCTGGTTTAAGGATGCCTTCTAAAATAGGGAAAACTGTCGAAAAATATGATTGCCCGGGCAAGAGTGAATATTGGATGATTAATGCTTTTTAGGCAGGAAAAACAGCCATCAAGATTGAACATTCTATATAGCTTATTTCGGGGGGCTTTTTTATGCTTGCGGTACTGAAAAGTTGTACGCTGTCAGGTTATGAGGGGGTGTTGACCCTGGTGGAGGTAAATGTTGCCAGGGGCTTCCCCCATTTTGACATTGTCGGCTTGGCGGACACCGCTGTCAAAGAGTCCAAGGAGCGAGTGCGGGCTGCTCTTGCCAACAATGGCTTTAAGCTACCTTCCGAGCGGATAACTGTCAATCTGGCGCCTGCAGCAATCCAAAAACACGGTCCCGGACTGGATTTGCCTATTGCCCTGGGGATTTTGGCGGCCAGCGGCCAGATTCCAGCCACTGACAGGTTGCTGGATACTTTGGTTACAGGGGAGCTTTCTCTTGAGGGCAAAATTCGGCCGGTCAAGGGCGTGCTGTCCATGGCCATTGCCGCTGCAAAACACCGGTTCGCTGCCATGGCGGTGCCCAGGGAGAACGCCGAAGAAGCCGCTGCAATTCAGTCTGTTCAAGTGGTACCAGTCACTGACCTCAAGGAACTGGTTGCCTGGTGCAAGGGGCTAATGGACATCGAACAGGCTGCGGCGTCCTCCAGGCGGGAGGAATCGGCAAAGTCTGGAGGCAATCTGGCCGAAGTCAAAGGGCAGCTTGGGGCGAAGCGGGCCCTGGAGCTGGCGGCGGCAGGGGGTCACAATCTGTTGATGGTGGGTCCCCCGGGTTCAGGCAAAACAATGCTGGCCAATTGCCTGCCTTCAATTCTGCCTCCATTGGATTCCGAGCAGTCCCTGGAGGTCAGCCAGATTTACAGCGTGGCAGGCCTCCTGCCCCATGGCCGACTGGTTACTGAGCCGCCCTTTCGAAGCCCTCATCATTCTGCCAGTCTGGGCGGAATCGTGGGAGGCGGCGCCGTGCCCCGGCCGGGGGAAATCAGTCTGGCCCATCAGGGAGTGCTGTTTATGGATGAATTTCCTGAATTTAGCCGGTCTGTTTTGGAAGTGCTGCGCCAGCCCATTGAAGAAGGACGGATTACCATTGCGCGAACTAAGTCTACCCACAGTTTTCCCGCCCGCTTCCTGCTGGTGGCGGCAGCCAATCCTTGCCCCTGCGGCTACTACGGCGTAGAGGGTGGAAAGTGCCGCTGCACTGCCGGTCAAATCAACAGGTACCGCGGCAGATTTTCGGGACCGATTCTGGACAGAATCGATTTGTGGCTGGATATTCCCCCAGTCAGCTATCAAAATCTGAGGCAAAGGGGGAAGGAAGAAGATTCTGCCGCCGTACGCCATCGGGTGCAAGCCGCCCGCAGTATCCAGCAGCGCCGCTTTGGCGGCAGCCAGCTGAATGCAGCTATGAATACCCGCCAGGTAGAAATCCATTGTTCCCTGGATCAAGCCGGAGAAGCCATGCTGGGTGCGGCCTTCCGCCGCCTGGGACTCAGCGCCAGGGCTCATCAGCGGATTCTCAAGGTGGCGAGGACAATAGCGGACCTGGCGGAAAGAGAGCAAATACTAATTGAGGACATGGCTGAAGCCCTGTCTTACCGCAGCCTGTCCTGGCAAGGAGATGATTGCAATTAACGATATAGTCGCAGCTAGCCACTTCTTTGTTGCCCGCCATGTGCGCCCCGGGGACACAGTTGTAGATGCCACTGCCGGCAACGGCCATGATACGCTGTTTCTGGCTAAACTCACAGGCCCTGGGGGCAGGGTCCACGCCTTTGACATCCAAAAAAAAGCCCTTGCCAACACAAGGGCTTTGCTGGAGAAGAACGGCCTGGAACAAAGGGTATCCCTGCACTTAGATTCCCATAAAAATATGCCGGTTCATGTTTCCGGCCCTGTGCGGGCAATTATGTTTAATTTAGGCTATCTCCCCGGAGGTGACCAGGAGCTTGTCACTGTCCCCGATGATACGGTGGCGGCCCTCAGTGGCAGTCTGGGTGTGTTGGCCAAAGGCGGCATAATATCTGTGGCAACCTATTCGGGACACCAAGGGGGCAGCCAAGAGGAAGAAGCGGTAGCTGCCTGGTGCAATGGGCTTTCTCCCCGGGAGTACACAGTCATGAAGCTCAGGGTGCTGAACAAAGAAAACAATCCTCCCATGCTGTGGCTGATAAAGGGATAACAGCTTTTTCCCCCGGGCATATGCTGAAGTATCAGCAGATCACGGAGGGGGATGACTGTGCTTGCCGGGAAGGTTATTGATGCGCATACCGGTTATCCGGTGGCAGGAGTAGTATTGGGTTGTTCCGGCTCAGGGGCCGTGCACTACTGCCGCAGTGACGAGAGAGGGTATTTTGGTTTTAAGGACATCAATGAGGGATGTTGGCAGGTGATCGCCAGCAAGCCTCCGTACTCTGAACACAACTGCAGTTATTGCCTTGACGGCACTCTCTATCTCAACATCTGTCTGCTTGTGGATGGGTTGGATGATGAGGTGGTGACTGCCTAATAACCGATGACAATCAAACTGTCCAGATGACATAGGAGGTTGCGGGTGCTGTCTCTCAACCTCTTATACGTTATTTCATAGGAGTTTTCTAATTTGTTGCGGAAAGTCCTTTGGGTGGGAACCATAATCAGACCGTGTCGTATTTTTTCCGCTTCCAACATTTTTATCAGGGCCAGCCAAACCTTGGTATAGAGGTTGCTTCTTTCAATTTCGATGGCAATTCCCTTGGGGGGATTAAAGTAGTCTACTTCAAAAAGGCAGCCTTGCTGAAAGAGGGGGTAGCTGCGGTTGGTGACAGAATGGCTGAACCCCAGTTTTTCCAGGCCGGGTTTTAAGACAAGCTCTATTTTTCGGCTTTTTTCATTTTTTGTGTCCCGGATGTGCTCAATATATTCCTGCTGAAGGGAAATGGCCTTCAGAATGTCGTTGAGGTCAGGTTGTGGCAGCCGATTTTTAATTATATAATAAGGCGGATATGCCATTATCCAGGCTCCTATCTATAGAATAAGGGGTGAACTGGCAATGTTGATTACAGCTGGCAAATTATTTGACGGAAAAGAGTTTAGCGATGGCGGCAGCATACGTATCAGAGACGGGAGAATAAAGTCAGTAGAGCCAGGAAAACAACAGGGGGCAGTCTTAGTTGCCCCTGGATTCATTGATTCCCATCTGCATCTTCTCAATCTGGGAATAGCCCTCCAGGGCTTGAAATTGAATAATTGCAGCTGCCGCCAAGAGTTCATCCAGGCTTTGGCTGACTATGCTCGGGTCTGCCCCGGTCAGTGGATAACAGGTAGGGGCTGGGATCAAAATAAGCTGGGTTTTACACCGGACCGCTGGTTGCTGGATGCCATCTGTCCCCACAGGCCGATAGTTCTCACCAGGACTTGCGGCCATGTGGTGGCCGCCAGTTCCAAAGCCTTGGAACTGGCGGGGATAACCGCTTCTTCGGAAATTGCCGGCGGAGTGATAAAGCGCGATTTTACCGGCAGGCCCACGGGAATACTGGAAGAGAACGCAGTAGGCCTGGTTTTGTCAGTGATTCCCTCGCTGGAACCAGCTATTCTTTATGGTGCCTTAGTCACAGCGATAAAATACGCCCACAGCTGCGGGATTACAGGGGTGCATACCGATGATCGGGGACAGGTGGAAGATTACCTGGGGCTGTGGGAGTTGTATGACAGGGTCACTCAGTCCCACCCCCTGCGTGTCCAGCTCCATTACAGCATATCTTCCCCAGAAGAACTCAGAGATTATATTCGCCTGGCAGAGGAGCTGAACGATACTGCCTTTGTCTACAAAGGAGCGGCTAAACTGTTTCTCGATGGTTCATTGGGAGCCGGGACGGCAGCGCTTTTGGACGATTACAGTGATAATCCCGGCAACCGCGGTGTGCTGGTATATGGGGATGATGCAGTCAGGGAGATTGTCTCAATCGCTGAAGAACAAGGCATTCAGCTAGCAGTGCATGCCATCGGCGACGGGGCGGCAGAGCAGTTTCTCCGGGTGCTGGCCCAGGTGCGGGGAGGCTGGAAGCCGGGGCCGGTCCTGCACAGGATAGTCCACTTTCAAGTCACTAATATTTCTCAGATCCAAAGGGCCAAGGCCCTGGGATTAGCTATAGAAATACAGCCGGTATTTTTGCAGACAGATATGCATTGGGCAGAAAGCCGCCTTGGCAAGGAGCGGCTTCAGACCAGCTATTGCTGGCAGACCATGGACAGGGCAGGTTTGTATTTAAGCGGCGGCTCCGATTCACCGGTGGAAGAGATCAATCCCTGGCTGGGAGTGGCGACGGCGGTTACCCGGCGGGATCGGGCAGGTAATTATGCAGCTGCCTGGCGCCAGGACGAGTCCCTGGGCCTGGCAAGGGCGCTGTGCCTCTTCACCGCCGCGGCTGCTGGAGTAGCAGGCTGGAAGGATCTAGGGAGGATTGTTCCGGGCAACAGAGCCGACTTAGCTGTCTACTCCCAGTTTGATGCCGAGAATCTTTCAGCTGCCAGGCCCGACCAGGTTTTGGTGCAGGGCAACATAGTTTATCAGAGGTGAGGTTTTTGACCAAGAGGGTTTTAGTGGCGATGAGCGGCGGCGTCGACAGTTCGGTGGCGGCAGCCTTATTAAAAGAGCAAGGTTATCAAGTCGCTGGGGCGACTATACAGTTGTGGCCAGATGCCGGCAGAGAAAGCGCCTGCTCTCTGGCCGCCGTTGAGGATGCCCGCAGAGTTGCCAGCAGTTTGGGCATTCCTTTTTTTCTCTTTAATATGCAAAAGGAATTTCAGCAACAGGTTATAGATTCCTTTATTCAGGAATATAAATTTGGCAGAACACCAAATCCCTGTATCCAATGCAACCGCTTAATAAAATTTGGGCAGCTCTTAAGCAAGGCTGAGCAATTGGGCATGGACTTTATTGCCACCGGCCATTATGCCAGGATTGTCCGGGAGGAAGGCAGGGCCCGGCTATTGCGGGGCAGGGACGGGGAAAAGGATCAAAGTTATTTTCTTTATACCCTGAATCAGGACAAGTTAAAGAAAATCTTGTTTCCAGTGGGGGATTATCGCAAGGCGGAAATTCGGGAGCTGGCAAAAGCGTACCATTTGAATATCGCTGACAAACCAGACAGTCAGGAGATTTGTTTTATTCCGGACAATAACTATAAAGAATTTCTCATCCGCCAGGGAGGCCTGCCGAAGATTCCCGGGGATATCGTCGATACCAAAGGCAATGTCATAGGATCCCATCAAGGGGTGTTTAACTATACCATTGGCCAGCGCAGGGGCCTGGGTGTGGCCAGGGGTGTTCCCCTGTATGTGGTGGATATCAATGCCGAGACAAATACTGTTGTCGCAGGCAGCAATGAGGAAGTGCTGTGTAAAACTTTTACGGCGGCTGAATTTAATTGGATTGCCGGTTCCAGTCCCGAGGATTGTTTTCGGGCCGGGGTGATGATTAGATACAATGCTCTTCCCCAGCCGGCAGTGCTAACTGTCCTTGCCCAGGGGAGGGTGCGAATAGAGTTTGACCAGCCCCAGCGGGCAATCGCCCCCGGACAGGCTGCAGTCGTATACGCAGGTGAAGAAGTCTTGGGCGGGGGGAAAATTTTGACACGGGTTCTGGCATAGAGTGGATACGGATTAATTAACCGGAGGTGAAGCTATGATCACATCTGATTCGGTGGCTGCAAAGCGCAGGCAGGCCAATGCCCGTGCTCAGGAATTAAGGGAACGCATTGGCGATTTTCTTGAGGCCAGTGCAACAATCCCCACTGGGACCAGTATCAGGGAGCGAATTGAAACCCAGAAGAATCGAATCCTCAAGCTGCTGGGAGGAAGCGAAAGAGATTGGAACAGCTGGCAGTGGCAGCTAGGCAACCGCATTACAGAAGCGGAAGTCCTCAAAAAAATTATCAATCTTTCCCCAGGGGAACTTGATGATATCAGGGCAACCGGCGCCAAGTTCCGCTGGGCTGTTTCACCCTACTATGCCAGCCTGATGGACCCTGACGATCCCAACTGTCCCATTCGCCTGCAGTCGGTTCCCAAACTGGAAGAAGTCCTCGATGAGAATGGGACCATGGATCCAATGGCAGAAGAGCTGACTTCGCCGGTAACCGGGATTACCCGCCGGTATCCCGACCGGCTGATCATCAATGTAACCAACCAATGTGCAATGTATTGCCGTCATTGTCAGCGGCGCCGCAATATTGGGGAGACAGACAAAAACACTTCCCACAGCTGTCTGGTTCAATGTCTGGACTATATTCGCGCTAATCCAGAGATACGGGATGTTTTGCTGACCGGGGGGGATGCTCTGTTATTGGGCGACGAGGTTCTGGACTGGCTGCTGGCGGCATTGGATGCTATTCCCACAGTGGAAATCAAGCGCCTGGGAACGCGGACGCCGGTTACTATGCCGCAGCGCATCACCCCCGAGTTATGCGCAATCTTGGAGCGCCATCATCCCGTATATGTCAATACCCAGTTTAACCATCCCCTGGAGGTCACAAATGAGGCCAGAGAGGCCTGTTCAATGCTGGCTGGGGCGGGAGTGCCTCTTGGCAATCAGGCCGTTCTCCTGGCCGGAATTAATGACAACGCCCATGTTATGAAAAAACTCAATCACGAGCTCTTGAAAATCAGGGTGCGTCCCTACTATATCTTTCATGCCAAGAACGTCAGGGGCACAATGCACTTTGGCACCAGCATTGAAACAGGGATTGAAATAATGGATAAATTACGGGGGTATACTTCCGGATTGGCAGTGCCTACATATGTAATCAACGCCCCCCACGGCTTTGGCAAGACGCCGATACTCCCAGATTACATGCTATGGCTGTCACCTGACCAGGCTGTGCTGCGAACATGGGAAGACAGAATCATCTCCTATCCCAATCAACTGGCAAAATAATTCCCCCCCCCTGGCGGGGTTTTTGTTTGACAATTGACTAATTTCCTGATACCTTTAAGAAAATTTCCAAGACAGGGGCGGTGTCCATGGGCGCAGTGAAAAAATGGATTGCCCTGACTTACGTGCCGAACCTGGGACCACGGCGAATCGCCGTAGTTTATCGAGAATTAGGCAGCATTGACAGCTTTTTTACCGGCAATCGTTCTCTGCTTTCGCAGGTGCTGAACTTAAAAACCGATATTATTGATTCAATGTTGCGGGCAGTGGACCTGAGACGGGGAATTACTGAAGCGGAAGCGTGCCGGCGGAAAGGCATTAACATTGTCTGTCCCCAGTCTTCCGGGTACCCGCGCCTGTTGCTGGAATGTCATGATCCGCCGCCGGTGTTATACTATGTTGGGGAACTGCCTCGGCAGGATATGCTGGGGGTGGTGGGTTTACGCAAGGCAACCCGCTACGGGCGCATGGCAACGGGCCTGTTGATTCCGCCTCTGTGTCAGGCTGGCTTGGGCATTGTCAGCGGTTTAGCCATTGGCATTGACGCGTATGCCCATAAAGCCTGTCTCGCAGCCAGTGGGTATACCCTTGCAGTCTTGGGCAATGGGGTAGACATTTTCTATCCTTATGACAACAGCCAACTGCAGAAGGAGATATTAGCAAGAGGCGGGTGCCTGGTCAGTGAATTTTCTCCTGGAACCAGGCCGCGCCCAGATCATTTCCCCCGCAGAAACAGAATCATCAGCGGGCTTTGCCGGGGTGTGCTGGTAATCGAAGCCGGACTGAAGAGCGGCGCTATGATTACCGTGGGTTTTGCCCTTGAGCAGGGCAGAGATGTCTTTTCTGTTCCCGGCAATATTGACAGTCTCCAGAGCACCGGCACCAATAATCTAATCCAATTGGGGGCAAAGCCAGTGTTGTCGGCAAAAGATATTTTGGAAGAGTACAACCTGGATCTGCCTCTTCAGGCAAACAGGCAATCCCCGGCTTTGGACAGTGAAGACAAGGCAATCCTCGCTCTCATTGATCAGCAGGGAGTCAGCCTCGATGAACTTTGTTACCAGCTTGATCTTGCTGGCGGGGTTGTGCTGGCACGGCTGTCTGCGTTAGAATTGAAGGGATTGATAGAAAGGCTGCCCGGCCAAAAATATATTCGCACTAGCAGCGGAGGTGCAACTCTGTGAACCTGGTTATTGTAGAATCACCTGCAAAAGCAAAGACAATCAATAAATTTCTAGGAAAGAAATACACTGTCAAGCCTTCAATGGGGCATCTCATTGACTTGCCTAAGAGTCAGCTGGGGGTAGAGCCTGAAGCGGATTTTAAGGTCAAGTACATTACTATCCGTGGCCGGGGCAAAATCCTGGCGGAACTGCGCAAGCTGGCGGCCAAGGCTGACTTTGTCTACCTGGCTACTGACCCTGACCGTGAAGGGGAGGCAATTGCCTGGCATTTGCTGAAGGAATTTAAGCTGGATGAATCCGTTCCCTGTCGGGTGGAATTCAATGAGATTACTAAACAGGCCATAAAAAAGGCTTTTACCGTTCCCAGACGGCTGGATTACGACTTGGTGGATGCTCAGCAGGCAAGGAGGGTCCTTGACCGGCTGGTGGGCTATAAGATTAGCCCCATCCTCTGGGAAAAAGTAAAAAGGGGTTTAAGCGCCGGCCGGGTCCAGTCGGCCGCCTTAAATATGCTTTGCCTCCGCCAGGAAGAAATAGACAGTTTTCTGCCCAGGGAATATTGGACAATTGAGGGAGATTTTCAGATCGATTCTTTCAGAGTCCGGGCCTTGCTTTCGCAAATAGACGGGGAAAAACCGGCCCTGGACAATGAGGAGGCTGCCGCGGCAGTGGTCCAACTGGTGGGGGAGACAGCCTTTAGCCTCAGCAAGCTGGTTTCCAAATCTCGAAAAAAAATGCCCAAGCCTCCCCTCATAACCAGCACTTTGCAGCAACAGGCAGGGAGCAAATTGAATTTCAGCGCCAGAAAAACCATGTCTATAGCCCAGCAGTTATATGAAGGCATTGCCCTGGGCAAACGGGGAACAACGGGCTTAATTACATACATGCGCACTGATTCGGTGAGGGTATCCCCTGAGATTCAAGAGGCGACCCGGGAATATTTGGCCGCTCGCTTTTCTCCGGAGTACGTGCCTGATTCTCCCCCCGTCTACCACTCACGCAAAGGGGCCCAAGAGGCTCACGAAGCCATCCGGCCAACGGATGTGACATTAGTGCCTGAAGAGATTCAGGCTTATCTGACCCCAGAGCAGTTTTCCCTCTATCGCTTGATCTGGCAGCGGTATGTAATGAGCCAGATGAAGCCCGCCCTGTACAAACAACAAACGGCCACCATAAGCGGAGGTAATTTGGTTTTTGTGGCTTCTGAGCTGACCTTGATCTTTCCTGGTTTTCTCGCTGCCGATGAGGGCGCAGGGGAAAAAGAGAAGAATGGTGTGAACCTTGAGGGCCTTACTGCCGGGAGTCCCGCAAAGATAGCCGATGTTTTCCCCAAACAACATTTTACGCAGCCGCCGCCGGCGTACAGCGAAGCTCTGCTGGTCAAAGAAATGGAGCATAAAGAAATCGGCAGGCCCAGCACTTATGCTCCTACTATTGATACTCTGCTGTATAGAGGTTATGCGGAAAAAAAGAACACCGCTTTGGTGCCCACGGAACTGGGAGTTACCGTCAATAATCTGCTGCGGCAATTTTTCCCTGACATTCTCAATCTGGATTTCACTGCTGAACTTGAGAACCGGTTGGATCAGGTCGGGGAGGGCAATTTGGAATGGAAGCAGGTGGTGGCAAACTTCTATGCCAAGTTTAAGGAAGATGTAGAAGTTGCCCAGCGGGAAATGGATATGGTCACTATAGAGGATGAAATCACCGATGAGCTTTGTGAGCACTGTGGGCGGAACATGGTCATTAAAAGGGGGAGGTTCGGAAAATTTTTGGCTTGTCCTGGTTATCCCCAGTGCAAAAACACAAAGCCTCTGCTCAATAAGATCAATGTGCCCTGCCCCAAATGCGGCGGAGAAATTGTCCAGCGCAGAAGCAAAAAGGGGCGGTCCTTTTATGGCTGCGAAAATTACCCCAACTGTGATTTTGTTTCTTGGAAACGGCCTGTGGAAGAAAAGTGTCCTAGATGCCAGTCTTTGCTGGTAATCGAGAATAAAAATGTCCTGGCCTGCAGCAACCCTGACTGTGAATTCAAGGCAATGAGGGAAGAGGAAAATGCATAGGGTTACGGTTGTTGGCGGCGGGCTGGCAGGCTGCGAAGCTGCCTGGCAGCTGGCGGCCAGGGGCTGCAAGGTGAGTTTAATGGAGATGCGGCCCCATAAAATGACCCCGGCTCACGCCAGCGGCAATTTGGCGGAGCTGGTGTGCAGCAATTCCCTTGGGGCTTTAAACCCTGACAGTGCCGGCGGACTGCTTAAAGCCGAGCTCAGGGAGCTGAGTTCTCTGATTATGGCCTGTGCCGATGCTGCACAGGTGCCTGCAGGTGGAGCCCTGGCCGTAGACCGTGAGAAATTTGCAGGGCTCATTACCGCGAAAATCACGGAAAATGTCAATATCCAGGTGCGGCGGGAGCTGTGCACTGAATTCCCCCTGGCCCCTGCGATTATTTCCACCGGTCCTCTGACCGATGAAGGCTTCGCCGCTGTTCTCAGAGAAAAAATTGGTGAAGACATGCTTTTTTTCTACGATGCGGCTTCACCGATTATTGAGGCAGAGAGCATTGACTATTCCAAAGTGTTTTGGGGGTCCCGCTACGGCAAAGGCGGGGAAGATTATCTTAACTGTCCCATGGACTATGAGGAGTACAGCCATTTTTATCTTGAGCTGACAGGGGCCAGGATAGCAGCCCCCAAGGAGTTTGAGCGAGATTTCTATTTCGAGCGCTGTTTGCCTGTAGAAGTTTTGGCAAAGAGGGGTCCCAAAACATTGGTCTTTGGTCCCCTTAAACCTGTGGGTCTTATAGATCCCAGGACGGGAAAGCAGCCCTACGCAGTTGTCCAGCTGCGGCGGGAAGATGCAAGCAGCAGCATGTTTAATTTGGTGGGTTTTCAGACTAACCTGGCGTGGGGAGAACAAAAACGTGTCTTTCGCCTGATTCCAGGTTTGGAACAAGCTGAGTTCAGCCGCTTCGGCGTCATGCACAGAAATAGTTTCGTCAATTCACCCCGGGTTTTGGCAAAGAATTATCAATTAAGAGAATTTCCCGGGGTGTACATCGCCGGACAGCTGGCAGGAGTGGAGGGATATCTGGAGTCAACTGGCTCCGGTCTAGTTGCGGCCTTGGATTTGTGGGGAAGCTTGACGGGCCGGGTTGTAGAATTGCCTCCGGAGACATTGCTGGGGGCAATGGCGGCTTATGTAAGCAGGCAAAATTCTGACTTTCAGCCTATGAACGCCAATTTCGGCCTCTTGCCGCCAATTGCCGAAAACTTACCGAAAATGCAAAGGCGGCAAAAGTATTCCGAACGTTCGCGGAAAAAACTACTTTTATTGGCTAGAAATTTGACACTCTAATCTTGTGTTTTTGTTTGAACTTTGTTATTATATTGAAAGGGTGCTAAAGATGGGATAGCTGCAGAGTATATTCAATGGTTGGAGGCAAATGGGTATTCCCCCGAAACTGTCAAGGCATACCAGTATGATGTAGACGAATTTTTGCACTCGCTGCCTGACAAGCCGGAAAATGCAGACCGCAACGATATCCGCAGATTTCTGGCCCTTGTCCAGTCCCGGGGCTGTTCCAAACGCAGTGCCGCCAGAAAACTCGCAGCTATACGCAGCTTCTTCCACTATTGTCATCTGACTGATGCCGGAGACAATCCGGCTAAGGCTATTCGAACACCTAAGTTTGGCCGACATTTACCTTATTTCCTGTATCCCGATACTGTGGCAGCGCTCTTGGACTTGCCTGATGCCAGTCCATTGGGTTTGCGGGATAGAGCGCTCCTTGAATTGCTTTATGCCACCGGAATCCGGGTTGGAGAATTAGTCGCTATGGAATTAAGGGACTATCGGCGGGAAAACAGTCAGATTCTTGTCACTGGCAAGGGCAATAAACAGCGCCTGCTGCCAGTTCACCAGATGGCAATAGCAAGACTGGATCAATATCTGGAGCAAGGGCGGCCCAAACTGTTGTCTCAACCGTGTCAAAGCATCTGGATCAACAACAAGGGCAATCCTCTTGGACAGCGGGGTGTGAGGTGGATTTTGTCCAAGTACTGTCAACACTTATCCCTTATGCGTTCTGTATCTCCCCATGTTATCCGTCATAGCTTTGCCACACATATGTTGGAAAATGGCGCTGACCTTAGGACGGTCCAGGAGCTGTTGGGTCATACCAGTTTGTCATCAACGCAAATTTACACTCATGTGACCCGAGAACGCCTTAAAGCTGTTTATGCCAATAGCCATCCCAGAGCCTAGCACCATTTTAATAAAAATTGGAGGTAAAAAAATGCAGAATTTGTTACAAAAGACCCGACGCTTGAACAGATTTTTGCAGCGTTCAGGCGGTCAGACCGTTGCGATGGAAGACATTGTAAACACCTTGCAGGACCTTGTTGAAGCTGATGTGATTATTCTCAACGATCAAGGGGATATCCTTGCCCATTCCTCAAACCTGGGAGAAGGAGCATTAAAAGAATTTCCCAGAGATCTCAATGACAGTCTCCTCAGTCTTGAAGGCAGTCTGGCTAATATTACCGAAGGCATTGAAGATCTGTTCCCTGGCCAGTTCAGTCTGGTCGTGCCTGTCAGCGGAGGCAATCAAAGGCTTGGCAATTTGGTCTTGTCTCGGAAAAATAAGTTTGAGATTGCTGATTTGATTATCGCTGAACAGGGAGCCACTGTTACCGGTTTGGGCATATTGCGGGCAAGAGAAGCCATTCTTGAAGAGGAAGCCCGTAATAAAGCTGTTGTCAAGATGGCGCTGGATACCTTATCCTATTCTGAACAGGAAGCAGTCGAACATATTTTTCAAGAACTCAATGGCAAAGAAGGTTTGCTGGTTGCAAGCAAAATTGCAGACCGGGTTGGCATTACCCGCTCGGTTATCGTCAACGCTCTGCGCAAGTTTGAAAGCGCCGGGGTCATTGAGTCCCGTTCCTTGGGGATGAAGGGAACATTCATCAGGATTCTCAACGAACAGCTCATGCCTGAACTTGAAAAACTTATGAACAGATAAAGCCCTCCCGCGAGGGCTCTTTTTCTTTTTACTGGTTTAAGCAGGAAAAGACCGCCGATTTGTCGAAAATAGTAAAAAACATCTAACAGGGGGAGAGGAATTGGGTCCAAAGAAACGCATTCTTGTGGTAGATGACGCAGCCTTCATGCGCATGATGATTAGAGATATTCTGACAAAGAATAATTTTGAGGTGGCAGGTGAGGCCACTAATGGAGACGAGGCTGTCAGCAAGTATATTGAATTGAAACCCGATCTGGTCACCCTGGATATTACCATGCCCGGCATGGATGGCGTCACAGTGCTTAAGAAGATCCGCCAACACGATCCCGCTGCCCGAGTGGTAATGTGCTCAGCCATGGGCCAGCAGGCCATGGTGGTTGAGGCTATCCAAAACGGGGCCAGAGATTTTATCAATAAACCCTTTCATCCCCAGAAGGTTGTCGAAATACTGCGTCGAGCACTAAGATAAGGTGATGAATTGTGGATAACTTGGATTTAAAAGCTTACCTGCCTATATTCATCGAAGAGACCAGGGATAATATTCAGCAGATTTCCGAAAATCTTTTGCGCTTGGAACAGGATGAAAAGGATATTGAGGCTATAAATGAAATTTTTCGGGCAATCCATACTCTTAAGGGCATGTCTGCAGCTATGGGCTATTCGGAAATAAGTCAGCTGGCTCACGAAGCCGAGAATTTGCTGGATGAGGTCCGGCATAATCAGGCTCATATCAGCACCGCCATGATTACAGGTTTTTTTCACATAGTCGACGAGTTTGAAGCCCAGCTGAACTCCCTGGAGGAAACTGGAGAACCTCAAAAGATAACTGAGGACCGGTTCCAAGCGATTCTTAACTCTTTTTCCCAGCCCCGGGAACCTGCCCCAGCTGAGGAGGGAGAGTCCTACTTATTAGAAATATTTTTCAGCACGGACTGTATGCTCCCCCAAGCGCGGGCGATGATTGTCTGCAATCAGCTAAACTCAGTTGGCAAATTGCTGCGGACATCCCCTGCCCAGAATCTGTTGCCCGAACTGGCCAGCCTGGACAAGCTTAAATGCTGGGTCACTGATATTCGCCCCGAGCAGGTGCGGGCGCTTTTGGACGGCGGTGCGGAAATCGACTACTACACCATTGAGAAAAGTGGCAGCGGCAGGGATGAGCCGGTCGAGACCGAAGAAACAGAGGCACCTGTTGCCAGTGACCAAGAAGACGCTGATAGTCCTGATTCCCGTCCCGAGTCCCATTTCTTTCGGCATACAATCAGGGTAGACACAGAAAAATTAGACGAGCTTCTCAATTTGGTCAGTGAATTGGTTATCAACAAGACATCTTTGCAGCAGGCAGCCACCACTTATCCGATGCTGGCTGATGGGGTGGAACATCTGCACCGCCTAACTTCTGATTTGCAGACAATCGTCATGAAAATGCGGATGATTCCCCTGGAGACAGTTTTTAACCGCTTTCCCCGCATGGTCAGGGATACTGCCATAAGCCTGGACAAATTAGTCAACCTGGAGATTCACGGGGCCGAAACCGAGCTGGACAGGACAATCATCGATGATATAGCCGACCCCCTGGTTCATCTGCTGCGCAACGCCATCGATCACGGCATTGAACCGGTGGAACAGCGACTAAGCAAAGGCAAGCCAAGGGACGGAACAGTTATTCTCCAGGCCTATCAAACGGGAAATCAGGTCATAATTGAGGTTTCTGACGATGGCCGGGGGCTGGATATGGAGGATATCAGGGCTAAGTCCCGAGAGCTGAATTTGCTGCCTGGACTTGAACCCGAAGGAAATGAATTGGCTAATCTGATTTTCACTCCTGGATTTAGCACTGCAGAGAATATTACCGATTTGTCGGGACGGGGCGTGGGCTTGGATGTAGTGAAAAACTCCATTGAAGCCCTTGGGGGCTCAATCGATGTCTATTCCCGCCCTAATGCCGGCGCTACTTTTAAGATTTCCTTGCCCCTCACCCTGGCGATTATTCAGGGGCTTTTAGTCAAATGCGGCCAGGAAATCTATGTAATCCCCCTCAGCTATGTGGAAGAAACAGGAATTGTGTTTCCCGGAGACATTCAGACTATCGGTCAGCAACAGATTATCATGCTGAGGGGAAAGGTTTTGCCTATTATCTTCTTAAATCAGCTGCTGAACATGGAGGGCTATTCCGCCCCCGAGGAATTGAGTTTTGTTGTGGTCAGGTTCGGGGACCGACAAATTGGCATTATTGTAGATGATTTGCTGACTCAGCAAGAAATTGTTATTAAAAATGTCAACTGGGGTGAACATTTCTTTCGCAGTTTCCTGGGATGTTCCATTCTTGGGGACGGTTCAGTCGTCATGATTCTGGACATCAACGTTCTCCTTTCAGTTGTAAAAGTGAGGGAGGTCAATCATGCTTAAACAGTTTGTAGTTTTTCAACTGGAAGATGAATTGTACGGCATCGATATCCACCAGGTAATGCGCATTGAGAAGATGTTGCCGCTGACACGAGTTCCAAATGCACCTTCTTTTGTTATCGGGGTGTGCAATTTGCGAGGCAGCGTCGTCCCAGTAATCGATTTGAAAAAACGGCTTGCCCTCCCCAGCCGCCAGGACGAAAACGCAAAAATCATTATTGTCAATGCAGGCAAACAGGTTGTGGGCATGACAATAGACGCAACAGTTGATGTCTCGTCAATTGAATCTGATGAAATCGAGCCTTCGCCCGCCCTGGTCACCGGCATTGATGCCCAATTTATCCAAGGGGTGGCCAAGATCAGCAACCGGCTGCTGATAATCTTGGACATGGAGCGTGTCCTTACAGTCGATCAGTTCAATGTCCTGGAAAACATGGATTAAGCCATGGAGAAGCTACATTTCAATGAGCAGGACCTGTTGACAGAAATCGGATCTATCGGTACGGGGCATGCAGCTACCGCCATGGCAGATATCCTCGGCCATAAAATCACAATTACCGTGCCCCATGTGGAGTTGGTCAGCTTTGACCGGGTGGCCCAATTTGTCGGCGGGGCCGGGCGCAATATGGCCTGTATATATCTGGATGTGTTGGGGGATTTGCCGGGCACAGTCCTGGTTATGTTTAACGAGAACTCTGCCCATCGCTTGCTGAACACCCTTCTGCCTGATACAGATCTTAACTTTTTTCAACTTTCTCAGCTGCAGCAGTCTGCTTTGATGGAGATGGGCAATATATTGTCCGGGGCTTACCTCTCAGCCCTTGCAGATTTTTCCAATCAGCGTATGTATCTCAGTGTGCCCCGGCTGGCTGTGGATATGGCTGAAGCCATGCTCAGCGTCCCCATGGCCAAACTTGGCTGCGAGACTGACTATGCCTTGCTGATTCAGGCTAGATTTTTTGAAGAGTCGAACAACCGAGGCTATATTCTGTTTCTGCCTAACCCGGGTGCAACCCAGAGGATGTTGGCAATATTTGGGGTGGGCAGCGATGGATAACCACCAAATTGGCATGGCACAGTTGCTTGTAACTAAAGCTCCCGGGGTAATCCGCTCTACCGGGCTGGGGTCATGCATTGGCATCATCCTCTACGACCCTTTTGCCAAAGTTGGGGGAATGGCCCATGCAATGCTGCCCAAACACCGCCCGGGCAGAGGAGATAATAAATCCAAGTATGTGGACACAGCCATAGACACTATGTTGGAGGATATGGAGGCCTTGGGTGCAAACAGACTAAATATTATTGCCAAGCTTGCCGGAGGCGCTCAGATGTTTCCCGACAGTGACAGAGATAGTCTGATGGTAATTGGCAGCAAAAATATCGCCGCCGCAGAAGAACATCTGAGCAGTCTGGGAATTGCCGTTGTCGCCAGGGATGTGGGGGGCCATTCTGGCAGAACCTTGGAGTTGGACTGCCGGGATGGGACATTGTACATAAAGACCGTCAGCAACGAGACCAAAATTTAGCAGTCGGCGTAATAACTGCGATCAAATTAGATATACTACCCTAGGGGGTGTATCTAAAAATGACCAAAAGCAAGCGCTGGCTTTCTTTTTTGGCAGGAATGTTTTCAGGGACTATGTTGATTCTGTTTGTTTTCGCAGCAATTGTTTATTTTGGAGGCCACCAAATCTGGCTGCTGCGGATCAATACCTATGAGGTGGCAGACAGGCTGGAAAGCGCTGTCAAGATCATGGCCGAAGAAACTTTGCCTACATTTATCGAAGCGACTAAACCCAGGATTCCGCAATTGGTGGCTGAAAACGTCAGTCCTCAGTTTGGCGATGTCAAGTTCCAATTGGGGGGCGAGGAATTTACTTTGCCCAAAGAATTGGCTGACCGCCTGGAAGAAAACTACCGGGCAAGCTTAATCACTTCAATTAGCGAGCTTCTTGATGCTCTGCCCCTAGAGGAAATGGGCCAGGAATTGGGCAGGGAAGCCGCTGCCATAGTAGAAAACGCCGTCTATGCTGAATTCAACAGCCGCATTTTTGATATTGCCGTGGCGGACATCCTCTCAGTGCCAGTGAGGATTGAGCTGATGAATCAGCCAGGACTTAAGGCTTTTCAGCTGCGATTGACGGCGGAGACCCGGCCCAGGCAATAAACCTTGCCAATTATCGCTTTATCTGTTATACTTGGCAGGTGAAAATACACACACTTGGCGATAAACCTTTCAGTGCCGGGTTCAAGGTGCCAGGTGGAGGATAAACTGAGAGGAGGAAAGCACACTTATGTCAGTAGTAAACATGAAACAACTGTTGGAAGCAGGAGTCCACTTTGGTCATCAGACCAGAAGATGGAATCCTAAAATGGCGCCCTATATCTTCACTGAACGCAATGGCATTTACGTCATTGACCTGCAAAAAACCGTGCACAAACTGGAAGAGGCCTACAACTTTGTGAAGAACCTGGTCATGGAAGGTGGCACACTTCTGTTTGTCGGCACCAAGAAGCAGGCCCAATCTGCCATTGAGGAAGAAGCTGTCCGCTGCGGAATGTTCTACGTCAACCAGCGCTGGCTGGGAGGCATGCTGACCAATTTCGCTACTATCAGCAAGCGGGTACAGCGCCTTAAAGATTTAGAAACCATGGAAGAAGACGGCAGTTTTGAAGTCTTGCCTAAAAAAGAAGTAATTCAGCTTCGCCTGGAGCGGGATAAGCTGACTAAATTCCTTAAGGGCATCAAGGACATGGGCAAATTGCCCAATGCCTTGTTTATTGTCGATCCCCGCAAGGAACGGATTGCCATCTCCGAAGCAAGGAAATTGGGTATTCCCATCATCGCAATTGTGGATACCAACTGCGATCCTGATGAAATCGATTATGTCATTCCCGGCAATGATGATGCAATCAGGGCCGTCAACCTTCTTTCCTCGAAAATGGCCGACGCTGTTCTCGAAGGCAAACAGGGCGAACAGTTAGCAGTAGAATAAGGTTGAGGGGTGAGGGTAAAACACTTATTTTACTCTTACCCGCTTTTAAAATACTCTGGCAAGGAGGAGAAGTTATTGTCAGCAGAACAAGTTAAAGAATTGCGCGCTCTAACTGGCGCAGGTTTTATGGATTGCAAAAGGGCCCTTGAGAAAACTGGCGGCGATGTAAGCAAGGCGGTTGACTTGCTCAGAGAAAAGGGGCTGGCGGCTGCTGCTAAGAAGTCGGGCAGGATTACCGCTGAAGGCGCAGTAGGATCATACATACACGGCAATGGCCGGATCGGCGTTTTGGTAGAAGTAAACTGTGAAACGGACTTTGTCGCTAAGAACAGTGATTTTCAAGATCTAGTTCATGACATCTGCATGCATGTGGCCGCTGCCAATCCCAGGTATGTTGCTAAGGAAAACGTGGCACCTGAGGTATTGGAACATGAAAAACAGGTTCTCATCAATCAGGCTATCAACGAAGGGAAGAAACCGGAAATCGCCGAAAAAGTCGTTGCCGGCCGCCTGGAGAAATTTATCAGTGAGATTTGCTTGTTAGAACAGCCCTTTGTCAAAGATCCTGATATTTCCGTAGGCAAACTGGTGCAGCAAAAGATTGCTCAATTCGGTGAAAATATATCTGTGCGCAGGTTCTCCCGTTTCGAGATGGGGGAAGGCCTGCAAAAACGGCAAGATGATTTTGCTGCCGAAATCGCCAGACTGCAGCAAAAATAGAGACAGAGCACATTCAGTGCTCTTTTTTCTGAAAAAAGGAATTCTAATACTGGACCTCGAATTACAATTTGGAGGGTGTGCAATATGCAGGTAGAGTATAAGCGGGTGGTCCTCAAACTTAGCGGCGAGGCCTTGGCCGGTTCCAAGGGAAACGGCATTGACAGCCAAGTCTTAAAAAATGTGGGCGTCCAGATCAAGACCCTGATTGAAATGGGTGTTCAGGTGGCTTGTGTCGTTGGCGGAGGCAATATTTGGCGGGGCGCTGCTGCCAGCTCCCAGGGGATGGACAGGGCGACTGCAGACTATATGGGTATGCTTGCTACCGTCATCAACGCCCTTGCTCTGCAGGACGCCTTAGAATCTCTCGGGGTCACCACACGCACACAGACCGCTATTGAAATGAGGCAGGTAGCGGAGCCCTATATCCGAAGAAGGGCAATCCGCCATCTGGAAAAGGGCAGGGTGGTCATCTTTGCTGCCGGCACTGGCAACCCCTACTTTTCCACCGACACTGCTGCTGCTCTCAGAGCAGCAGAAATCGAAGCGGATGTCATCTTGATGGCCAAGGGAAATGTGGATGCAGTTTATGACCGGGATCCCCGGAAAGAACCCAATGCCCAAAAATTCACCGAACTCACTCATCATCAAGTTCTTAACTTGGGGCTGGGAGTCATGGACGCAACGGCTGCTTCCCTTTGCATGGACAATAATATTACGATTATTGTTTTTTCCATGTCTGAAGACAGCAATATAGTAAAAGCAGTTTGTGGGAATAAAATCGGAACAGTAATAAGGGGGTAAGTAAGTTGTTTGATGAAATATACAGTGATGCCAAGGGGAGGATGGCAAAGGCAATTGATGCCCTTAAAACAGATTTTAACTCTGTTAGGGCCGGGCGGGCTAATCCCGCTCTGCTTGACCGCTTGACAGTTGAGTACTATGGCACTGTCACACCTGTAAAACAAATGGCCAATATCAGCGCTCCCGACCCCAGAACCTTGGTGATTCAGCCCTGGGACAAGACTGCAATTCCAGAGATTGAGAAGGCTGTATTAAAGTCAGGTCTGGGTCTTACTCCTAACAGTGACGGGACATTAATTCGGCTTGCCATACCCCAGCTGACCCAGGAGCGCCGGGTTGAACTTGTAAAGCTGGTGCGCAAAAAAACTGAAGAGTCAAAGGTAGCTATCCGCAATATCCGCAGGGATGCCAATGAGTTGATCAAGTCTTTGCAAAAGGATGGCGAAATCTCAGAAGATGACGAACGGCGTCATCAGGATGAAATTCAAAAGTTAACGGATCAGTATACCAAGCTTGCCGATGAACAGCTAAGCTTCAAAGAAGCAGAAATCATGGATGTCTAACGCTCTAATTTGCGCCCCGAATGGGGCGCTTCGACTGAAATGAGGGATGGCATGTTTAAGAAAAAGCGGGTCGCCAATCAGCTGGATGTCATACGCAGGGGACCTATTCCCAAACATCTTGCGATTATCATGGACGGCAACGGGCGCTGGGCTCGAAAGAGGGGAATGCCAAGAGCTGCAGGACACCGAGCTGGAATGGATGCTATCAACAGGTGCCTTGAAGGTTTAAAAAGATTGGATGTTAAGTACCTGACCCTTTACGCCTTTTCTACAGAAAACTGGCGCCGTCCCAAGGCAGAAGTTGACTATCTCATGAACCTGCCTGTCCAGTTCATTGCTAAAGAACTGGACAATATGATCGCCAACAATATTCGCTTACAGGTTTTGGGGGACATGGACGGATTGCCTGATCATACCCGAATCTCTGTCACCCGGGGGATTGAGGCAACCGCCGGCAATTCAGGCCTTACTTTATCCTTTGCCTTGAATTACGGCGCCAGGGAAGAAATTCTCAGGGCAGTCCGCCAGTTGGGCAAAATGTGTCATAGGGGTATGCTCAACCCCGCTGACATCGACAGCGGGGAATTTGAAAAATGCCTGTACACTGCGGGAATGCCAAACCCCGACCTGGTAATCAGAACCAGCGGTGAAATCAGAATCAGCAATTTCCTCCTCTGGCAGATGGCCTATTCCGAGCTGTGTTTTCTCGATACCCTGTGGCCGGATTTTAATGAACTTCACCTCTATGGGGCCATTGCCGATTTTCAGCGGCGGCAACGCCGGTTTGGCGGAATCTAAGAACTGGAGGCTATGTGGAAATGCGTGCACGCCTATTGACTGCTGCAATTGGGATACCAGTTGTCATAGCAGCTCTATATCTTGGGGGACCTGTGTTCTTTATCTTAATGACTTTATATTCTCTGGGGGCAATGTTTGAATTCGCCCGCATGCTGGGTTTGTCCGGGTCCGCAAGCGCCGCCGCCGGGGGGATAATCGTTGTTCCCTATTACCTCAATCTCTATTTTCACTTTTTGCCCTGGGATGCTTATCTTTTGCTCTATATCCTCATCGCCGCCAGCATATTCTTTGTATTTTGCTTTAGCAAACTGGACTTTCAGCAGTCCAGCGGCTTAATCTTTGGCGGCATCTACATCACAGTCTTGGCTTCGACTCTTGCCTTGGTCAGGAACATGGACAAGGGAATGATTCTTACCCTGGCAGTCTTTCTTGTCACCTGGGGGACCGACACCGGTGCTTTCTTTATCGGCATGCTCCTGGGAAAACAGAAACTAGCCCCGGCGATCTCCCCGAATAAATCCTGGGCCGGCGCCATAGGCGGATTTTTTACTGGCATCATCATCGCTACGGCAATTGGCATACTAATTAAGGGAAATGTACTTATCTTTTTCTTATGGGGATGTTCTGCGGCCATATTTGGCCAGATTGGCGACCTGTGTGAATCAGCCTTTAAGCGCTTTGCCGGGGTCAAGGATTCCGGAAAATTTTTCCCTGGCCATGGCGGTTTCCTTGACCGCATCGACAGTTTGCTCTTTGTTTCAGCCCTAGCCTATATATTTTTTGGAGTGTTGGCATGAGATCCTTGGCAGTCTTAGGTTCTACCGGTTCCATCGGCACCCAGACATTAAGTGTTCTGTGTCGCAACCCCGGGCAGTATAATGTACAGCTGCTTGGTGCAAATACAAACTGGCGCCTGATGGAGGAACAAATCCGCGCCTTCCGTCCCCGGTGGGCGGTACTGGCTGATGAGAGAGCTGCGGGGCAGTTGCAGGCCAGAGTGGCTGATCTGAATGTTGAAGTCTTGGCAGGGGAGAGGGCACTTGCAGGCCTTTTGGCCTCCGAGAGATTTGACATTGTTGTGGCTGGCATGGTAGGGCATTCCGGCTTGTTGCCGGTTATTTCTGCAATCAAGTCCGGAGCGGATATCGCTCTGGCCAACAAAGAAGTGTTGGTAATGGCGGGCCATTTAGTTACAGCTCTTTGCCGCCAACAGGGGGTCACCCTGCTGCCCCTGGACAGTGAACATTCAGCCATTTTTCAGTGTCTGCAGGGCCACAGCAGCAAGGATGTCAAAAGACTGCTTCTTACTGCTTCCGGCGGTCCCTTTTTGGGGAAATCACTGGATCAATTGGCAAATGTCACCCCTGCCCAGGCAGTGAAACACCCCAATTGGAAAATGGGGGCCAAAATTTCTGTAGATTCAGCATCTCTAATGAACAAGGGATTGGAGATAATAGAGGCAAGCTGGCTGTTTGGGATTAGTCCCGAAAAAATCGATGTCCTTGTACATCCCCAGAGCATCATCCATTCGATGGTTGAATTCAATGATGGGGCCGTCCTCGCCCAGCTGGGTATCCCCTCTATGGAACTGCCCATACAGTATGCCTTGTCCTGGCCCAGGCGCTGGCCGGGACCAGACAGTTACTTTCTCGACTGGTTAAATCTGCCCAGTCTGAGTTTTTCCCAGCCGGATACCGTGACCTTTCCCTGTTTGGAATTGGCTAAAGCTGCAATCAGGCAGGGGGGCAATTCTCCTGCAGTCCTGAGCACTGCCAATGACATATGCGTCGAGTATTTTCTTGCAGGCAAGCTGAGTTTTTATGGGATACCGCGGGTAATTGAGCGAATGCTGGCTGTAGTGCCATGGCAGGCTAGTCCTGATTTAAGCTCAATCATTCAAACGATGGAAAGCACAATCCGAGAAACCAGAAATTTCATAGAGAGCATGGAGTGATGGTATGGCAATCCTCATAGCCGTTATTGTTTTCAGCGTAATAATAATTGTCCACGAACTGGGTCATTTTTTAGCCGCCAAGGCCGCAGGAATTGCAATTGAGGAGTTTTCTATTGGTTTTGGCCCCAAGCTGTTAAGCCTGGGCAGAGATACAAAGTTTTCCATTCGCCTTGTGCCAATGGGGGGATTTGTGCGCATGCTTGGCGAAGAGGATGGCGCAGGGGAAAATAACCCTGCCAGCTATCCCAACAAAACTCCTTTGCAGCGCATGGCCGTGATAGCAGCGGGCCCTGTCATGAACTTTCTCCTGGCCACGCTGATCTTTATCCTCCTTTATGGCGCTGTGGGCGTAGTTGGTGAAAACGTAGCGATTATTGGCGATGTGGTTCCCGGTTCCCCTGCCGAACAGGCCGGACTGCTGCCGGGAGATGAGATTGTGTCTATCGACTCCCAGCCTACAGAGAAATGGACAGATATCCAAAATTATGTGCGGGCAAATGCCACTAAGGCCCTTGAGTTTACCTTCAGGCGCGGGGACCAAACTCACACTGTCGAGATAGTGCCCCGCCTGGGCCAGGAGTATCCGGAAGTGGGGATTGCGCCCCGGGTCAAACGTCTGTCTGTAGGCGCCAGCATAATTCAGGGGGTAAGGGAAACTGGCAGGATGACTGCAGCGGTCCTGAACTCTCTAGCGGGGATTATTACCCGCAAGATTCCTGTGGGGGATCTGACAGGACCCATTGGCATTGTATACTATGTGGGACAGGCCGCCCGGGCGGGTTGGCTCAATGTTCTGAGCCTGGCTGCCCTGATCAGTGTCAACCTGGGGCTTTTTAATCTGCTGCCAATTCCCGCCCTTGACGGCAGTAAGATTGTCTTGCTGGGCGTGGAATTAATTAGAAGGAAGCCCCTGGACCCTCAGAAGGAAAGCATTATTCATCTTGTCGGTTTTGCTCTGCTGATTACTTTGATGCTGGTCGTCATGTACAAAGATATTATTCGCTTTATCCTGTAGGTGACAGTTATGGAAAGACGTGCAGCCAGGACTGTTGATGCAGGCGGAGTAAAAATTGGCGGAGACCACCCCATAGTAATTCAGTCAATGACAAACACCGATACTAAAGATGTTGAAAGCACTGTCGGGCAGATCAAAAGGCTTGTGGCTGCTGGCTGTGAGCTGGTCAGGGTTGCTGTGCCCGACAAAGAATCTGCCAGGGCCCTCAAGAGAATTCGGGCTTTAAGCCCCGTTCCCCTGGTGGCTGACATTCACTTTGATCATTATTTAGCCTTGGCGGCCCTGGATGCCGGCATTGACAAGCTGCGAATCAATCCTGGGACTATTGGCGCCAAGGCCCTCAAGGCAGTTGTCACTGCGGCCGTCAGCCAGCAGGTGCCTGTCCGGATTGGCGTTAATTCCGGCTCAATCCACAGAGAATACCTGCACTTGTCCCGCATTGATGCTTTGGTAAAAAGCGCCCTCTTTTATTGCGAGGCTATCGAAAGCATGGGCTGCAAGGATCTGGTAGTATCTCTCAAGTCCTCATCTGTAATGGAGACTTACAGGGCAACAGAGCAGTTTGCCCGGGGCAATGATTATCCCATTCACCTGGGGGTTACTGAGGCTGGAACTGTCCGATCCAGCACCATCAAGTCATCTATTGGCATCGGCGCCCTTCTCCTTCAGGGCATTGGGGATACCCTCAGGGTTTCTGTCACTGGTCCCCCTGAAAGTGAAATCCCCATTGCAATCGGTATTTTACGCGCACTGGGCTTGCGGCCGGGAGTGGAAATAATCAGCTGTCCCACATGCGGCCGCAGCGGTTATGACGTAGCTAAGGCTGCCCAGGAGGTGGAAGCCCATCTGAGCATGGTTGACCTTCACCTAAAAGTTGCAGTAATGGGTTGCGTTGTCAATGGACCGGGAGAGGCCCGGCATGCAGATTTCGGCATTGCCTTTGGTCCCAGTGAAGGGGTTCTCTTTCAAAAAGGTGAAGTAGTCAACAAAATGCCCAATGAAGAACTGCCCAATGCACTGATTAAATTGATGGACTTGGCACGTGAGACTGAAGATCCGAGGTGTAAGCATGAAGGTTGCAGCCGTAATTCCCGCCTATAATGAGGAAAAGACTATTGCCAATGTAGTCCGGGTATTGCTGTCATCACCCAGCATCGGCCAGGTGATTGTAGTTAGCGATGGTTCCACCGACAATACTGCTGAGGTTGCTTCCCAGCTGGGGGCCAGTGTAGTTAATTTGCCCGAGAACCTGGGCAAAGGCGGAGCGATGCTGGCAGGGGTCAAAAATACTGATGCCGATTACATTATGTTTATAGATGCCGATCTCATCGGCCTCAGGCAGGACCATATTGACAATCTGCTGGCCCCAATCAAGACTGGCGAGGTTGCTGCCACCCTGGGCGTGTTTAAGAAGGGGCGGGTAACTACCGACTTGGCGCAAAAAATAGCGCCTAACCTGACAGGCCAGAGGGTGATTAAAACCTCTCTGCTGGAACTGGTCAGGGATATGGATATCTCTAGATTTGGCGTCGAGCTGGCGTTAAACCGCCTCCTTGAGGAACATCAGATCAAGTGGGCGACCGTAGAGTTGCCAGACCTCAGTCATGTAATGAAAGAGGAAAAACTCGGTTTCTGGAAGGGTTTCCTGGCAAGGCTGAGGATGTATAAGGAAATAATCACTTATTTCATTAAATATTAGCGGGGGATTTGTATGGTTGTTGCCCTGCGCCTGGTATTGGCTGTTATCTTTGGCAGCGTCATTGGTTTGGAAAGAGAGTTGCATAACCATCCGGCAGGATTTCGCACCCATATCTTGGTGAGTACAGGTTCTGCCCTGTTTACCCTGGTGTCTGTCAACTCCTTTGGCAACGCTGACCCTTCAAGGGTTGCCGCCCAAATCGTCAGCGGCATAGGTTTCCTGGGAGCGGGGACGATATTGCGGGAGGGCGCTACCATCCGCGGTCTTACCACCGCTGCCAGTCTTTGGTCGGTGGCCGGCGTCGGCATGGCAATTGGCACCGGCTACTACTTGGGAGCTATTCTCACCACTGTGCTGATGGTGGTTGTGTTGTTCTTTTTTTCCTTTCTGGAGCAAAGGATATTGCAGAGAACTGTTAAAGTGGTGGAAATGACAGTGGCAGATATTCCGGGTCAGTTGGGGCAAGTGGCTTCAAGGCTTGGGGAGCTGGGGATATCCATAAAATCTGTGGGCATTTCCCCTCATTCCTCTGAGCAAGTAAATATTGAGTTGATGCTAAAGATACCCGCTTCTCTGCATCTGCATGAGGTGATCGACTCTTTGGCCCAGCTGAAAGGGGTAAGCAGCATTAAGGCTGAGGATTGATACCAAGGCTTAAATAAAAAACTGCGTGCTCAGTTAGTTCGGGGTATCCTTCAACGATAAACAAGGGGTGTTTTTCATGGATGTAGTGGAATTTGTCGAGGCAATTGATCAGCTCTCCGCTGAAAAGGGTATAGCAAAAGAGTTGCTGTTTGAAGCGGTAGAGGCTGCACTTGTTTCGGCATATAAAAAGAATTTTTCTTCGCTGCAGAACGTTCGGGTCGACCTCAACCGCCAAACCGGCAAGATTAAGGTGCTGTCCCAAAAAGAAGTGGTGGAATCTGTTGACAATCCTATGGAGCAGATTTCCTTGCGGGACGCCCTGAAAATTAGCCCAATATACTCCTGCGGTGATTTGGCCGAGGTGGAAGTTACGCCTAAGAACTTTGGCCGCATTGCCGCTCAGGCCGCAAAACAAGTGGTAATTCAAAAGATTCGTGAGGCCGAGCGGGATAAGATTTATGAGGAATTTTCTAATCGGGAAAGTGAAGTTGTCACCGGCATTGTGCAAAATATCGAACAGGATAATGTCTTTATTGATATTGGCAAGACCGAAGCCATTCTCCCTCCCTCGGAGCAGTTGAATGGCGATGTTTATGAATCCCAGGCGCGGATGAAGTTTTTTGTGTTGGAAGTCAAGAACTCGACTAAAGGACCCCAAGTTTTTGTCTCCAGGACCCACCCGGGTTTAATCAAGAGGCTGTTTGAAGCGGAAGTGCCGGAAATTTTTGATGGCACTGTAGAAATCAAGGCAGTTTCCAGGGAAGCAGGACAGCGTTCCAAGATTGCTGTCTGGTCAGATAATCCTGATGTGGATCCCGTCGGCGCCTGTGTTGGCCCCAAAGGCATGCGAGTGCAAGCTATTGTCTTCGAGCTCAGGGGAGAAAAGATTGATATCGTCCGTTGGAGCCCGGAAGCAGAAATCTTTGTCGCCAACGCCTTGAGTCCCGCCAAGGTGACTGAAGTCTTTGCTGATGCCGAGCAGCGGGTGGCCAGAATAGTAGTCCCTGATAATCAGCTGTCATTGGCAATCGGCAAGGAGGGACAAAATGCCCGCCTGGCTGCCAAGCTGACCGGCTGGAAAATAGATATCAAGAGCGAAGCCCAGCATGAAGAAGGTGAGCTTGATGGTGAAAGTTAAAAAAATACCCATGCGCCAGTGCATTGCCTGCCGCAATCAGAAACCCAAGCGGGAGCTGGTGCGGATTGTGCGCAATAACCAGGGTCAGCTGCTCTTTGACCAGAAAGGCAAGCTGCCTGGCAGGGGAGCCTATCTCTGTGTTTCTGCTGATTGTTTGCGCAAGGCTGTTAAGGAAAACCTCTTTGCCCGTCATCTGGATATAAAACCTGATGCTGCCCTGTTGGCACAGCTGGAGAATTTAATTGGCGACAACCCGGATTAAGAATTTTTTGGGGATTGCACAAAGGGGCGGTTTTGTCATCTCGGGCAGCAATCTGATTCTCCGGGAAGTGGCGCGGACAAGGAATAAGTCTAAAGGGCTTGTCTTGATTGCTGCAGACGCCCAGACTCCAACTGGGGAGGATTTGATTGCTGCCTGCAGTGGCAAGGGTCATACTGTAATCAAGACCCCTCTGAGCAAGATTGAATTGGGACTTGCTATTGGCAAAAGCCAGCGTGGCTATGTTATGATTAAAGATAAAGGAATTGCCAAAAGGATTATCGCTTTACTTGAAGAAATGGAGGTGGCTGCCCATGACCAAAATGAGAGTCTATGAATTGGCACGGGAGCTTAAACTTGATAGCAAGGAAATACTAAAGGTTTCAACTGATTTGGGTTTTGAGGTTAAGAACCATATGAGCAACTTGGATTCAGGCCAGGTGCAGGCGGTGCGCAAGGCCCTGGCAAAGCCTGCTGAAAAATCCCGACCAGCTAAGCCCAAATCCAGTCAGACCGCCCAGGCAAAGCAAGCTCCAAGTCCCCTGTCTGCAAAAGTCAGGCAGGAAAAACGTCCGGAACCTAAGGCCAAAATTCCGGTCATGATTTCTCCTGCCGGCCACACTATGGCTGAATTGGAGCAGCTCTTTAATCTGCCTGCTACTCAGCTAATCAAGGCCTTGATGTCCTTGGGAGTCATGGCCAGCATAAATCAGCAGTTGGATACAGATACCGTAGAGATCCTGGCTGCTCAGGTCGGCATAGAAACAGAAGTTGAAAAAACCTCTGAAGAGCTGAAACAGCAACGCTTTGCTGCAATGAAGACTTCCTCTGCCGAGGATGCCGTTGAACGTTCCCCTGTAGTTACTGTTATGGGCCATGTAGACCATGGAAAGACCTCACTGCTGGATTTCATTCGCAGCGCCAATGTCACTGCAGGGGAGGCCGGAGGGATCACCCAGCATATCGGTGCTTACCAGGTGGTTCATAATGGCAAGACTATTGTATTTTTGGACACCCCCGGCCATGAGGCTTTTACCGCCATGCGGGCCAGAGGCACCAAAATTACTGATATCGCTATTTTGGTGGTGGCCGCTGATGAAGGGGTCATGCCCCAAACCATCGAAGCCATGAATCATGCCAAAGCAGCTGATGTTCCTATAATAGTTGCCATCAACAAAATGGATAAGCCAGGGGCCAATCCCGAAAAAGTCAAACAGCAGTTGTCAAACCATGGTCTGATGCCCGAGGAATGGGGCGGGGACACAATTTTTTCCGAAGTGTCCGCCACAAGCGGCGCCGGCATCGGCAACCTCCTGGAAATGATTCTTCTCAGCGCAGAAATGATGGAGCTGAAAGCTTCACCCAACCGCCTGGCAGAAGGCACTGTAATTGAGGCTAAAATTGACAAGGGGCGGGGACCCGTGGCTACCATCCTCATTCAACAGGGCACTCTGAATGTGGGCGATTCAATTGTCTGCGGCTCTGCCTTTGGCAAAGTAAGGGCAATGTTTAACGACAGGGGGAAGAGACTGAATGGCTCAGGACCATCGGTGCCTGTGGAAATACTGGGTCTGTCCGATGTGCCGCCGGCAGGAGAAATATTCCAAGCCGTGGCCGATGACAAGACTGCCCGCACCGAGGCCCTTGACTACAGCCAGGAACAACGGGAAATCAGCATGGCAAGGACCCGGGTATCCCTGGAAGATATCTTTAAACAGATGGAAGAATCCCAAGTCAAAGAGCTTAACCTCTTGTTAAAGAGCGATGTCCAGGGCACTACTGAAGCCCTAAAGCAATCTTTGAACAAGATCAAAGTTCAGGATATCAAGGTCAATATCATTCATGATGGAGTCGGCGGCATTAATCAATCTGACGTTTCCCTGGCCTCTGCTTCGGGAGCGATTATCATCGGCTTTAATGTCCGTCCCGATACCCAGGCACAGCGGTTGGCCGAGGAAGAAGATGTTGAAATCCGGCTGTACAGGGTAATCTACGATGTTATCGATGATGTCAGACTGGCTCTTAAAGGCCTGCTTGAGCCTGAGTTTAAGGAAAAAGTGATGGGGCGGGTCGAGGTTCGCAACACCTTCCGCCATTCCAAGCTGGGGACCATTGCCGGCTGCTATGTCATCGACGGCAAGGTAACAAACCGCGCTCTGGGCCGCCTGTTACGGGATGGAGTCATCATATATGAAGGCAAGCTGTCTTCTCTCAAGCGTTTTAAGGATGATGTCAAAGAAGTGAGCAGTGGATATGAATGTGGAATTATGCTGGAGAACTACAACGATATCAAGGAAGGCGACCAAATTGAAGCCTATGCCATGGTGGAGGAAAAATAGATGAGCGGGACTAGGGCAAAAAAAAGGGCAGAGACAATTAAAGAAGAAGTCAGCGATATCATCAGTTCAAAGCTCAAAGACCCTCGGGTAGGATTTACCACAGTTACCGCAGTAGAGGCCAGCAAGGATATTCATTATGTCACTGTCTATGTCAGCATCCTTGGCGATGAAAATCAGCAGAAGGAAACCATGGAGACCCTGAAAAACGCTGCTGGCTTTATTCGCACCGAACTGGGAACGCGGATTCGCATTCGCCATGTGCCCGAACTGCGTTTTGTCCAGGACCGGGCCATGGAACAACACGCCCAAATCAATGCGCTAATCAAGCAGATCAATGAGGAAAATTCCCATGGCGACGAAAAACACTGAACTGGCTTTGATTAGAGATGCTCTTCTTGGAGCCAGAGAACCTATTTTTATCTTCTCGCACCCCTCTCCCGATGGAGACAGCATTGGTTCTACTCTTGGGGTATACGGAATTTTGACCGCTGCCGGCATTAAGGCTCAGCCGGTGCTTCCCGATTTGCCTCGAGTCTATGAATTTTTGGCAGACGGCATCAAAATCCTAAAGCCTCCAGTGGATCTTAAGAATAAAATAGCCCTGGTGCTGGATTGCGGCGATTTGGCCCGCCTCCAGCAGTCAGGGCTCTCCCTGGATGGGGCTGTCAAGGTTATTAATATCGACCATCATTTACATAATGATTTTTTTGGCGATCTCAATTATGTAGACAGCAAAGCTGCCGCCGTGGGCGAAATCATCCATCAGATATTCGGGAATTTCCCCCAATACTATTCTCCCAGAGTTGCAGAGGCATTGTATACCGCTTTGGTTACCGACACCGGCCGCTTCAGCTACAGCAACACCTCAGCCGAAGTTCTGAGAGCGGCCGCGACTTTAGTGGAATGGGGGGCCTGTCCCCAGAAGGTGTACAACCATCTCTATGAGAACAGGTCTCAGAATTATTATGAGTTCCTCGCTCAAGCCCTGTCCCGCATTGAACTTCACTTTGCAGACAGGGTGGCTTTGCTTCCCCTGGAAAGGCGCCTCTTGCTCCAGTATAATCTTGAGGATTGGGAGCTAGATGAAATTAACGATTATCCCCGCAGCCTTGCTGGTGTCTCGGTGTCAATTGTCCTCACGGAAACCGAGGAAGGCATTGCCAAGGCCAGCTTGCGTTCGAAGGGACGGAATGTGGCGGCAATCGCCCGGGCCTTTGGGGGCGGGGGGCACAATAACGCCGCCGGCGCGACTTTGCAGATGCCTCTCTCAGAGGCCAGAAACCAGCTGCTAAAATTTCTTGAACAGGAGCGGGACTTGTGAGCATCAACGGCTTTATTCCTTTGAACAAACCACTGGGATTAAGCTCGCAGCAAGCCGTATCCCGAGTCAAGAAAATTACCGGCAGCAAGAGGGCCGGGCATACTGGGACACTGGATCCCCTTGCAACCGGTCTGCTGCTGGTGGCAATAGGAAAGGCCACTCGTCTCTGCCAGTATTTTCTCGACGGGGATAAAGGCTACAGGGCAGAAATAAAATTTGGCGCTGCCACCGATACCGGCGACAGAGAAGGCAGGGTTATAGATACTGCCAGGGATTTTTATTTCAGCCGCCAGGAAATTGCAGCCGTCCTCGCAAAATTTCAGGGCTCGATTGAGCAAAGGCCCCCAGCGGCTTCGGCGCTGAAGCTCAACGGCAAAAGGGCCTATACTCTCTTTCGCCAGGGACTGGCGCCGGAAATGCCGGTGCGCCAGGTGCAGATTAAATCCCTTTGCATCCTTTGCCCGGCAGATATTTCGGATGCCAATCCCATAATGACCATAGACGTGCTGTGCAGCAAGGGCACCTATATTCGCAGTTTGGCCATGGATATTGGCGCCGCCTTGGGTTGCCCCGCTCATCTTGCGGGACTTGTCCGGACTCGGATTTCTCAGATCGATCTCAGTCAGGCCGCGACTTTCGCCGATTTGGAAGGGGACTATAAACCCTGGCTGCTGGATATGGCTGTTGCTGTGGAAAAAATGCCGAAACTGCAGGTGGAGGGCAAAGAGCGCAAATTCTTCCTGCAGGGGAGGGAACTGGCGGCAGCTGGCTTTGCTGGTGAAATTGCAATTTTTTCGGGAATTAGGCTGCTGGGAATTGCCTGGGCCTCCCAGGACATTATTAAGCCTGTTAAGGTACTAGTACAGGAGCAAGAGCTGTGAAAATATATTTTGACTACAAAAAAATACCCCTGAATGGGACTGTTGTCACCCTGGGAAACTTTGACGGGTTTCATTTGGGGCACCAGCGCATACTCAGGGAAACTGTTGCCAAATCTAATCTATTGGGTCTGACTTCATTGGTCATGACCTTTCATCCCCATCCTCGCAGGCTTTTCGGCGCTGATTTGCCAATTATTACCCCCTTGGGGCAGAAACTCAGTTTGCTGAAAAAAGCCGGGGCGAGCATCGCCTTGGTCCAGCCTTTTACTAAAGCTTTCGCTGCCACTCCTCCCGCACGGTTTATCGAGGATATCCTGCTGGCTGCCCTGAATTGCCGCCATGTGGTGGTGGGTTACGATTATTCTTTTGGCCGCGCCGGCGCCGGTGACATCTCCTTGATCCAACAACTCACTGAGAGCCGGGGAATTGGCTGTGATATTATCCCGCCAGTCAGGTATGGGGAAGAGATAATCAGCAGCTCCGCCATCCGCCGTTATTTGGCTCAGGGCAATGTTGAAATGGCTGCCAAGTATATGGGCAGGCCCTTTGCCATCAAAGGCCGGGTAGCTTCGGGTGCCGGCCGGGGCAAATCCCTGGGCTTTCCCACTGCCAATTTATATCCAGTTTCTTCAGCTGCCCTGCCTGCCTTTGGCGTCTACTTGGTCAACGTGTGCACCGGAGGCTGCCGCTACTGGGGTATAGCCAATCTGGGCAACCATCCCACTTTCCCCGGGGGAAAGATATCTTTGGAAGTCTTCCTTTTTGAGTTCGAGGGAGATTTATACGGATCCATGCTTGCGGTCAGCTTTATAAAGCTGCTTCGGACTGAGCGCAAATTCCCCGATGCCGCCAGTCTTAGTCGCCAACAACAGCAAGACGTAAAATTGGCAAAAACTTTACTTACCAAAGACATTATGCTAAAATTACAAAGGATTTAACCATACGCTCTGATTTCCGCTTACTCCGACGGTTTTCTGGGCTAATGGCGTTTCCATATTAAGGGAGGTGAACCACATGACCATGACTCGGGAACAAAAGAATGAAATTATTGATCAGTATAAAGCACATGAAAAGGATACCGGTTCCTCAGAAGTTCAGATTGCCTTGCTGACAAACAGGATCAATCACTTGACAGAGCATCTCAAAACCCATAAAAATGACCATCATTCCCGGCGCGGGCTCATGAAAATGGTCGGCCGCAGGCGCAGACTGCTTGTTTATCTCAGGCAGGTTGATATCAATCGCTATCGGGCCATTTTGGAAAAACTTAATTTGCGCAAGTAAAAGCGGGGATCCCCGCTTTTATTTAAATGAATTCTGAAAGGAGGAGAATTAATGGACTATAGTTATAACATGTCCGGGAGAAACTTTACTGTAGAAATTGACAAGTACGCCAAGCAGGCCAACGGCTCAGTCTTGATCCGTTACGGTGAGACAGTCTTGCTGGTTACCGCCACAGCTTCCCGGGAACCCAGGGAAGGAATCGATTTTTTTCCACTTACTGTTGACTATGAAGAAAGAATGTACTCTGTAGGAAAAATACCTGGGGGGTTTATCAAGCGGGAAGGCCGCCCTACTGAAAAAGCTATCTTAACTGCCAGGCTTACGGACCGTCCCTTGCGTCCGCTGTTTCCCAAGGGATTCCGCAACGCCGTCCATATCGTTTCGACGGTAATGTCAATGGATCAGGATAATCCTCCGGAAATAGCCAGCATCAATGGCGCTTCTCTTGCCCTGTCCATTTCCGACATTCCTTTTGCCGGACCGGTGGCAGCGGTAATGATCGGCTATGTGGATGGTGAGCTGGTAGTCAATCCCGATATGGAGCAGCGGGAAAAGAGCGATCTGCACCTGACAGTAGCCGGTACCCGGGACGCCATAATGATGGTGGAGTCGGGAGCCAATGAAATTGACAAAGAAGTAATCATCGATGCCTTGCTGCTGGCCCACGAAGAGATCAAATCACTGGTGGCCTTCCAGGAGGAAATCGTCAAAACAATTGGCAAGGAAAAGATGGAGGTGCAGTTCAGCCCGGTGCCAGCGGAAATGGAGGAAGAGGTCAGGGATTTCGCTGCCCCTGGTATCAGTGAAGCTCTTACTATCCCCGAGAAACTGGCGCGAGAGGCGCGTATTGATGAAATTCAGGCAAGCTGGCTGGCCAAGTTTGAAGAGGTGCCAGAATCCGCAGGCCATGGCAAAGAAGCTTTTAAAAACCTGTTGAAAAAAATGGTGCGTTCGCAAATTCTAGACCAAGACTTGCGTCCGGATGGCCGCAAACATAATGAAATCCGTCCCATTGCCTGCGAGGTCGGCTTATTACCGAGAATCCACGGCTCAGCGCTGTTTACCCGGGGGCAGACACAGGTTCTAAACGCATGCACTTTGGGAGTCCCCGGCGATGTGCAGATATTGGACGGTCTCACTTTAGAAGAATCCAAGCGTTTTATGCACCATTACAATTTCCCCCCATACAGCGTTGGGGAACCTGGTTTTATGCGGGGTCCCGGACGCAGAGAAATTGGTCACGGGGCTTTGGCTGAAAGGGCTCTTATGCGGATGATTCCCCCGGAAGAAGAGTTCCCCTACACCATCCGTGTGGTTTCAGAAGTCTTGGAATCTAACGGTTCATCTTCCATGGGCAGCGTTTGTGCCGCATCTATGGCTCTGATGGATGCAGGGGTTCCAGTCCGGGCTGCTGTGGGCGGAATCGCCATGGGCCTGATTAAAGAGGAAGACCGCTATGCCATCCTTACTGACATCCAAGGCATGGAAGACTTTCTCGGCGATATGGACTTTAAAGTTGCCGGCACCCGCAAGGGCATCACCGCCCTGCAGATGGATATCAAAGTCCACGGCCTAAACCGGGAGATTCTATCTATGGCTTTGGACCAGGCTGTGGCCGGCTACAATTTCATCCTGGACAAAATGGAGGCAGCCATTGCCAGTCCCCGTGCCGATCTTTCGCCCTATGCTCCTCGCATTGTGGTGCTGAAAATCCCTGCAGACAAAATTCGGGAAGTCATTGGGCCAGGTGGCAAGATGGTCAACAAGATCATCGAGGACACCGGGGTCAAGATTGACATTGAAGATGACGGCACAATTTATATCGCTTCCCCTGATGGCGATGCCGCCGCCAAGGCAAAGAAGATTATTGAGGACCTTGTAAGGGAAGTAGAAGTCGGCGAGGTCTACATGGGCAAGGTGGTTCGGGTCGAGAGCTACGGGGCATTTGTTGAACTCTTGCCCGGCAAAGACGGCCTGGTTCACATCTCTCAGCTGGACCGCAAGCGGGTAGCCAAGACCGAAGATGTTGTCAAACTAGGGGATTCAATTGAAGTCAAGGTTATCGGCATTGACGAAAAGGGACGGGTCAAATTGTCCCATAAGGTTTTGCTTCCGCCTGATCCCGATGAGGAAGACAATCAGGAGGAAGAAAAAAACCGCAGAAGACCAAGGTAAATAAAAGCATCTGAAAAGGATGCTTTTTTATTTTTTTCATTGTCATACTTCCAAGGCAAGGGGGGTAATTATAAACGGGAGGGTAAGCAATGAGAATATTTTGGGTTGTGAAAGCCAAGACTGTCGTCTTTTGTCTGGTAGCATGTTTTGCTCTGCTGCTGGTGGCATATTCGGTTAACTTAGCTACCAGGGAGGTATTTTCCCGTAAACCTAAATATGTTGTCTTTTTGGGTCACGAACTGGATCCCAAAGCTGCTGATCTGCATCAGCAGGTGGCGAGACTGACCCAGAGCCTGACTCAGCAGCCAGTGGCCGCCCAATATGACAAGATAAACAAAGCGGTGATTCCCGAAGTAAATGGATTTGAGATTGAGGTGGAAGCTTGTGTGCAGGCAATCAGAGCAGCGAAAAAAGGAGAAACTGTCAAGCCTGTCTGGCAGGAAACTGAGCCGGATATGAAATTGAAAGATTTCGCCCTTTTTCCGGTCTACCAGGGAAATCCCCTGAAAAACCAAGTAGCTTTGATAATTAACGTTTCCTGGGGCAACGAATATTTGGAAGAGATGCTGACTATCCTGGAGGCAAATGCCGTCCCGGCCAGCTTTTTTTTGGTGGGCCGCTGGGCCGATCAAAACCCGGAATTGGTAAAAAAGCTGCAGGAGCTGGGCATGGATTTCGGCAATCATGGCTATTCTGACCCCCATATGCAGGAGATGAGTTCTGAGGCCATAAAAGAGGAGATCATCAAGACCAGTCAGGTGGTAGAAGCACTGACGGGAATAAAAGTCCAGTGGTTTAGTCCCCCTTACGGGGAAAAGGCGGAGAAAATATATGCCGCGGCTTCAGATTTAGGTCTGCATACGGTGCTCTGGTCTCTGGATACAATCGACTGGACTTTGCCGGGGGAGGAGGAAATCGTCCGGCGCATTGTCGATCATCTGCACAATGGGGCCATTGTCCTTATGCACCCAACGGAACAAACTCCCGGAGCCCTGAAAACGATCATTGAGGGAGTCCGGCAAAGTAACCTGGAGTTTGTCACCGTCACCGAGCTGCTCAATCCAAGTTATTGGCCGCAGAAATACAGTTCTCTGTGGGCGGGCAATTAGATGGAAGTGGTCAGATTTTCTGATCTTGCCGCCAAGGAAGTGATAAATTTCGGCAATGGCAAATGCCTTGGTCATTTTTCCGGCTGCGACCTAAGAATCGATCCGGACACTGGCAAAATCAAAGAGGTAATTTTGGCGGGGCGTTCAGGATTCTTCAGTTCATTCTTTATGGGCTCGCCAATTTATTGCATACCCTGGCAGGCGATTATCCGTGTGGGCATTGACACCATCATTGTATCGATTCAAGACAAAAATGAATAATATACCTTTACTCCAAGGGGCATAATAACCGTAGTACAATAGGGAGGTAGATTTATGGAAAAAACAGTAATCGCCTATTATAATTCCCGGGATGACGCCGAACGCAGTGTCCGGCACTTGCGGGAAAAGGGTTTTGGGGACAACGAAATCTCTATCCTGGCCAAAGATGAGCAGCAAAGCAGTTCCCAGGGTGAGGAAATGAGCTTCCAGAACCAAAATCTCACCGACGGCACCATGACCGGAGGCGCTCTTGGCGGTTTAGCCGGTCTGGCAATGGGGGCAGGGGCCCTCTTAATTCCAGGGTTGGGGCCCATTATGGCTGCAGGTCCCCTGGCAGGTGTGCTCACCGGCGCCCTTACCGGCGGGGTAGCCGGCGGGCTGATAGATTACGGCATTCCCGAGGAGAGCAGCAGAAGGTACGAACAGCACCTGGAATCCGGCAAGGTCCTGGCAATAATTAAGACTGAAGCCGGCAAAGCCATGGAAGCCATGAAAATCATGGATCGAACCGGCGGGCGCGGCATCGAGATGCATTAAAAATTCCCCTGGGGCAGCGGTCAAAATTGGACCGCTGCCCTTGTCTTTTGCATATTGTATTAGGGAAAGGGCAAGGAGGAGGAAAGATACATGGGCAGAAGACCAAGAATTGCTATTATTGGCGGCGACCGCAGAGAGCTGGTTCTGGCTGAACATTTGCAGAAAATGGGATTTGACATCAGCCTTTGCGGCTTTGGTAAGGGAATGCTTGCGGCCGAATATTTCTCCAGCCCAATCGAAGCTGCCCGGGGCGCACAGGCTATTATTTTGCCCATGGCCGGGGTGAAAAAAGATTTGACTGTACACAGCCCCGCAAATGCAAATCCGCCAAAAGTAGATGGGGCTTTTTTTAAGTCATTGCCAGCGGAAACGCCGGTATTTATTGGCTGGGCCAGCAAAGAATTAAAAGAGCTCTTCGGTGGCGCCCGCCTGATTGAAGTGGCGAATGATGATGAATTGGCTGTGCTCAATTCCATCCCTACCGCCGAAGGGGCGATAGCGATTGTTATGAATGAGGCGCCCGTCACTTTGCACGGAAACAACGCAATGGTCGTTGGCTTTGGCCGCTGTGGAAGTTCCCTGGCCAGAATGCTGGGTGGGATTGGCGCCCAAGTGACTGTTGCCGCCAGAAAGGCCGCTGACAGGGCCAGGGCAGTTGAGATGGGTTTCGAAGCCTGTGCAATTGACGAACTCAGTGAATATGTGCAATCAATGGCCTTTATCTTTAACACTGTTCCGGCGCCAGTGCTCACAGGTCCGGTGCTGGCCAATGCCAGACAGTGCTTTGTAATTGTAGACATTGCATCTGGGGGAGGCACTGATTTTCAAGCTGCTGCAGGCTATGGCCTTAAAGCTATCCTCGCCCCGGGGTTGCCGGGAAAAGTTGCCCCGGTAACATCCGGGAAGATTTTGGCCAGAGTATACCCCCGGTTCCTAGAAAAATTTGGTTTAAGGGGAGGAGAACATTGACAGGAAAAAAGATTGGCTTTGCAATAACCGGGTCCCATTGCACTTTCGCAGCCATTGTCGACCCGTTGAAAAAATTGATGGAAGGGGGAGATACGCTGATTCCCATAATTTCTGCATCTGTGGCCGGCACCAGTACTCGCTTTGGCCAAGCAGAGGACTGGCGCGAGGCCTTCGAAGATATTTGCCGGCACAGCGTTATTGATTCCATCAAAGGGGCGGAAGAAATTGCCACAAACAAACTTGATGTAGTTGTTGTCGCTCCTTGCACAGGCAATACCCTGGCCAAACTGGCAAATGCAATTACAGATACGCCGGTGACCATGGTGGTCAAGGCCCAGCTGAGAAATGAAAAGCCAGTAGTCCTGGCTATTTCCACCAATGACGGCCTGGCGGGGAACGCTGCCAACATCGGCAAACTGTTGGACAAAAAGAATGTTTATTTTGTGCCCTTCTCTCAGGATAATCCCCAAGAAAAGCCGCGCTCGCTGGTATGTAACATGTCCCTGCTGGCGGATACCATAGACAATGCAGTCCAGGGCAAACAAATCCAGCCTATTCTCTTAAGGTAGGGATGTCGGGTGCGGATCGGAATAGTTGGAGCAACCGGCATTGTTGGCCGGGAGCTGGTATCCCTTCTGGCCACAAGCAAGTTAAAGGCCACTGAGCTGAGACTGTCCGCAACCACCAGGTCTGTTGGGAAAAAGGTTGCAACCCACTTGGGAGAGCAAAATATCGCTGAATTAAATGTCGGTTTTTTCTCCGGCCTGGACTTATGCTTTTTTTGCGTCTCCGGCGGAGTCAGTGAAACATGGGTGCCCGTGGCGAAGGCCGAGAAAGTGCTCTGTATTGACAACAGCAGCAGATATCGTATGGAAGCAGATGTGCCCCTGGTTGTGCCTGAGGTCAACGGAGAGCTGCTGCGGGGCCAGCCCCAGATAATTGCCAATCCCAATTGCATTGTTTCGCCACTGACGGTGGCCCTAAACCCCATTCAGCTGAAATTCGGTTTGGAAGATTTGTGCATCAGCACCTATCAGTCGGTGTCCGGCGCCGGCCATGAGGCAATGGCGCAACTGGAAACTGAGTTAACAAACTATCCCGGGCGCCTCAGTCAGGGTCAAGGCCAATTCCTGCTTAATATCATTGCCTGCATTGGCAGCTGTGATTCCCGGGGGCATTCTCAAGAGGAAATGAAAATTATCCAGGAGACAAGAAAAATCCTGGATTTGCCTGCCTTGCCCATGGCGGTAACCGCCGTGCGGGTTCCTGTCAAGCGCAGTCATTGCCAGGCGGTAACTTTCATTACTAAGTGCAGGACCTCGGCGGAGGAAATCAGACAGGTTTTAAGCGCTGGAGATGTCCGGGTCAGCGACGTGGCTCCACAGCCGATTGCAGTCCAGGGGACCAATCAGGTTTATGTGGGCCGCATCAGAGAAAATCGGGAACATCGGCCCCGGTCCTATTCATTTTGGCTCGCAGCCGACAATCTCCGCAAAGGCGCAGCCTTAAACGCCCTCAGTATTGCCGAGCATTGGTGGGCACTGCAATGAAAAGTCAGGTAGTAGTGCATAAATACGGCGGCACCACCTTAAAAGATCCCCGCCAGCTTCGCAATTGCGGAGAAAATATCTGCCGAGAATATAAGAGTGGCAAAAGGCCTGTAGTTGTAGTTTCTGCTATGGGCAGAAACGGGGATCCCTATGCCACTGACACCTTTATCAGCCTGGCCTATGCGATTTCGCCTGCGCCTGCAGCCAGAGAGCTGGATCTGCTGATGGCCTGCGGCGAACTGGTCTCGGCGACTCTGCTGGCAGTACAGCTTCAGGAGCTGGGCTGCGCAGCCATGGCTCTCACCGGCAGCCAGGTGGGAATAATCACCGATGAAAACCATGGCAATGCGGAAATTCAGGCTGTGGAGATTAAGCGAATCCGCCAGGTGCTGGAAGCGGGCATAATCCCCGTTATTTGCGGGTTTCAAGGTGTTACAGCCAGCGGGGAGCTGACCACCCTGGGCAGAGGGGGCAGCGATATTACGGCAGTGGCGATGGCTGCAGCTTTAAAGCTTGATTCTGCTACTATCTATACGGATGTGCCGGCAATCAAGACTGCCGACCCTAAACTGGTCAAGGGGGCACGCCCCATTTATCAGCTGCATTATCAGGAAATCCTGGAAATGGCTGTAGAAGGGGCGAGAGTCATACATCCGCGGGCAGTGGAAAGGGCGATGGCCGATGACATTCGCCTGGTAATTACATCTCTGACCAACGGCAGCACCGCTCCTACGGAAATTGGACCACGGCACAGCACCGGCAAAGGCGAGGGAATTATCCGTGCCATTACCCATATTATAGGGATTAATCAGTATAAATTTGACCTTGAACCGGCAAAAATGGCGGAATTGCTGGATGAAATCGCTACAGCCGGCATCAACCTCGATTTAATAAACTTGGCGGATACGGGACACAGCTTTACTGTGGCCAACACTGACACCAAAATAATCGATAAAATTTTAGAGAATAGAAAAATTGAAGCCCAGCGCCGGGAGGACTGCAGCAAAATTTCTTTGATCGGAGTTGGAATCCGAGGTGTGTCCGGCCTAATGAACCGCATATACAAACCCTTGACTGCCGGCAATATTCCCGTCTATCACACCTCAGATTCATACACGCAAATCGCCTTGCTTGTGCCGCAAGCAAGGCTGTCAGAGGCAGTCAACTGCCTACACCAAGTGTTTTTCGGGGAGGATGATATGAGTTGAAAGGCATAGAGTGGGGCAAAACCCTGACGGCGATAGTTACACCCATGGATGCCAGGGGAGAAATAGATATCCCGGCGGCGGTCAATTTGGCCAGAGATATCATCGCTCATGGCTGTGATGGCATTGTCGTCTGCGGAACCACCGGTGAGGCGGCCACACTGTCCACAGAAGAAAAACTGCCCCTGATTTCCAGCCTGGGGGAAGAAATCAGGGGCAAGGGGCTGCTGATTGCCGGGGTGGGGGGTAACTGCACCAGAGATACAGTTGGCTTAATCCGCCAGGTGGAGGCCCTGCCTGTAGACGGCTATATGGTTATCACCCCTTATTATAACAAACCCAACCAGGCCGGACTTGTTCAGCATTACCTGGCAGTGGATGCTGCCAGCACAAGGCCAATCATGTTGTACAATGTGCCCTCCAGAACGGGAATAGATATGTCAAGGGATGATTATGAGCTGGTGCTGGCAAACTGCCCGAAAATAACTGCAGTCAAAGAGGCAAGCGCCGACCTGGCAAAAGCCAGCTGGCTAGCAGTTAAATTTCCGGATGTGGACTTTTTCAGCGGCAATGACAATCTGACCCTGCCCTTGATGGTTCTTGGCTTTAAAGGGGTGGTCAGTGTGGCGGCAAATGTGGTCCCTGCTGCCATGGCACAATTAACTGCCTTGGCAAGCCAAGGGGATTGGGAGGGGGCTAGGCATATCCATGAATTTTTGTCCCCGCTGTTTGCAGCCCTGTTTGTGGAGACCAATCCAGTGCCGGTGAAGGCTGCCCTGGAACTCCAGGGCTGGCCGGCAGGCAGCCCGAGATTGCCCCTGGCTAGGCTCTCACAGCCAAATGCCGCTTCCTTGGCAGAAGTATTGATTAACTATACAAGAGAATGGGTATAAACAAAATTCCGAGAGTTGGCGGAGGAGGTTAGGGGTAAGTACGGTACCGATAATTAGTGTCTGTATGAAAAAGGTAAGAGAGTGCCCATTGACGGCGCCCTCTTACCATGTACGGTATTAGCGATGTTGCTTGTTTCACGAGAGAAGATAGGATATAATAGGGCTATTGAACTGCGGTCGGGAAATTACTAACGGAGGTGTAATGTTGGCAGTTACTAACAATCGAAGGAAGACACGAAAAAAGGCTCCTCTCAATAACGAAAAGGTCAGGCTGGTTTCCCTGGGCGGCGTAGGTGAAATCGGCAAAAATATGTTTGCCTTTGAATATGAGCAGGAGATAGTAGTAATTGACGGGGGCTTAAAGTTCCCGGAAGAAGACATGTTGGGAGTAGACATTGTAATCCCTGATATCAGCTACCTGGTTGAAAACCAGAAGAAAGTAGCCGCTATTTTGTTGACTCATGGCCATGAGGACCATATCGGGGGCTTGCCTTATATTCTTAAACAACTGTCTATACCTGTCTATGGCACTAAGTTGACCCTGGGCATTCTCGAAGGCAAGCTCAAGGAAAAGGGAATGCTGGCAGAATGTGATTTGCGCCAAATCAGGCCAGGGATGAAACTGCAGGTTACTGAAAATATTCAAGCCGAGTTCTTTGTTGTAAATCACAGCATTCCCGATGCTGTGGGGATTTGTTTGCGTACTCCTGCCGGCCTCATCGTTCACTGCGGTGACTTTAAAATTGATCATACGCCAGTAGACGGCAGGGTCATGGATTTTAACCGCTTAGCCCAATATGGCGAGGAGGGTGTTCTCGCAGCGCTCATCGACTCTACAAATGCCGAACGCCCTGGGTTTACCCAATCGGAGACCAAGGTTGGCGAAACTATTTCTGAAGTGCTGCGCCTGTCAGACAATCGAGTAATCCTGGCTACCTTTGCCTCCAATGTCCACAGAATTCAGCAGGTTCTTAACGCTGCAGCCGAACATAAACGCAAAGTGGCCGTCAACGGGCGCTCAATGGTCAATGTAGTTGGTATCGCCATGGAGCTTGGTTATCTCAAGGATGATCATCATGTTTTAGTGGAAGTGGAAGAGGCAATCAAGATGCCCCCCCATAAAGTGGTGTTGCTGACCACCGGCAGCCAGGGGGAACCCATGTCCGGTCTCAGCAGAATGGCGGCAGGCGAGCACCGTAAGGTAGATATTGTCCCCGGAGATACGGTAATTTTTGCTGCCAATCCCATTCCGGGCAATGAAAAGCTTGTTTCCCGCACTATCGACAACTTATTCCGGCTGGGGGCGGATGTAATTTATGAATCGGTATCCGGAACCCATGTCTCCGGGCATGCCAGCCAGGAAGAAATCAAACTGATATTGAGCTTGCTCAAGCCCAAATATGCCATTCCCGTTCATGGCGAGTACCGCCACTGCATCCACTTTCAAAAATTGGCCACAGCTCAGGGCATCCCCCTCAGCAATGTTCCCATCATCAAGATTGGTGAATTGTGGGAATTCTCGGCCTCCGACGCTAAGCATGTCAGCACCGTGCCTTCTGGGCAGGTGATGGTTGACGGCTTAGGGATAGGCGATGTGGGCAATATTGTCCTCAGAGACCGCAAACAGCTTTCTATGGACGGAATTTTAATAGTGGTCTTGACTTTAGAAAAGGCTACCGGCAAGGTCCTTTCCGGTCCTGATATCGTCTCCAGAGGCTTTGTCTATGTGCGGGAGTCAGAAGACCTAATGGCGGAAGCAAGAGATGTCATACGTGGCTATCTTTCTGAAAAAGGCACTCAAACTGAGTGGTCAGTGATAAAGTCCGGCATCCGTGATTGTCTTGGCAAATTTCTCTATGATAAAACCCGGCGCAGTCCAATGATCATGCCCATAATCATGGAAGTCTAAGATGCATAAGGAGAACCCTGCACTGAAGCAGGGTTTTTTCTACATAAACACCGTCTCAGGGGGAAGACTATTGCAAACTAAAGGGAGTGATGAAATGGCTGCAATCGACGTCGGGCGCAACCAGCAGCTGGAAAATATCGAAAGCATGGGGCAAAATGTCCTGCCCGCCCCTGCTCCCAGCAGCATTCATATCCTTAACATCATCGGTCAGATTGAGGGGCATGTGGTGCTGCCTCCACAAAACAAGACTACAAAATATGAGCATATTATTCCTCAATTGGCAGCGGTGGAACAGAATCAGTCAATCCATGGTCTGCTGGTGATTCTCAATACCGTAGGCGGCGACGTGGAGGCAGGGCTGGCAATAGCAGAAATGATTAAGTCCCTGAGCAAACCGACAGTCTCTCTGGTTCTGGGAGGAGGACACAGCATTGGGGTGCCCATAGCTGTCAGCACCAATTATTCAATAATCGCGGAAACTGCTACCATGACTATTCATCCAATCCGCTTGACGGGATTGGTGATTGGGGTTCCTCAGACATATGAATACCTGGATAAAATGCAGGACAGAGTAGTGGACTTTGTCTGCCGCAATGCCAAGATCCCCAAAGATGTCTTTCGGGAACTGATGTTTCGCACCGGCGGGCTGGCCCGAGATATTGGCACAGTGCTGGTAGGCAAAGATGCCGTGGAAGTAGGTTTAATTGATGCCGTTGGCGGCATGGCCGCTGCTATTGAGAAAGTTCATTCTTTGATGAAAGACAGGGTGAATTAAATGGTGCTGTACACCCCCTACGATGTTGATATAATTATGCGGGATCTGACCCAGCCCGAGGCAATGCAGCGGGAGGTAAGGCTGGCTAACGGAATTGTGCTCCTGGGCCAGGATGTAGAATCTGGGTTTAAGATTGAACGGGTGGTATGCGGCAACAGCAATGCCTACCTCATTCCCGAATTTCAGCCGGGCATGGTAATCAAGCTGGGCTGAGCGGGTCTGTTTTTTTTTACCGGCATATGATAATATCAAATTCGGGAGGGGTGTCCAATGAACTATATAAAGGCAGCGCTGATTGGTCTCATTCAGGGCCTTACCGAGTTTTTGCCAGTCAGCAGTTCCGGCCACTTGGTTTTGGCTCAGAGGTTGCTGGGAATTAATATGCCAGGAGTAACTTTTGAAGTGTTCTTGCACGTAGGCACTTTAATTTCTGTAATATGGGTGTTCCGGGAGCGCCTTATCAACATAATCAAGTCTTTTCTAGTCCTGTATAAAAAAGAGGAAAGGGCTCGGTTTGCCGCCAGCAGCGACCGCAGGTTTGGCCTGCTCTTGATCGTCGCCAGCATTCCAACTGCTTTCATTGCCTTTCTCCTCAATGATTTTATCGAAAGTGCCTTTGGCAGTTCCCTTTTTGTTGGCATTGCACTGCTAATAACCGGCGGCCTGCTCTGGGTGGCAGATACTTTGCCGGGAGGCAATAAAGATATTGCCCAAACCACTGCCCTTGACGCCATCCTCATCGGCGTGTTTCAGGGGATTGCAATCTTTCCCGGCATATCCCGGTCGGGAGCCACTATCAGCGGCGCCCTTTTCCGCAAACTGGACAAGCGCACCGCTGCAGAATTTTCCTTCCTCCTTTCCATTCCGGCAATTCTTGGGGGGGCCCTGGTGGAAGTAATAAAGATTAGCCGGGATGCTGCCGGGGTTGCAATGGATTGGCTCTTTTATCTGGTGGGCATTGTCACTGCGGCTGCAGCAGGCATTTTTGCTATCAGGTTTTTCATCAAGCTGCTGCTCAGGGACAGGTTGCGCACCTTCGCTGTTTACTGTTGGTTAGTTGGTGTGTTCGTAATCATCATTACTCTATAAAGGAGTGTATTTATGGCCAGATCCCGGAGACGAAGGCGCAAAGACAGACAAGTCCACAATGAGGTTGGCGGCCTGATTATGGTGGCTTTTGCTGTTCTCGCAGGCGCCAGTCTGTTTTCTCCAGAAAATGTTGGCAGAATCGGGGGCTTTCTTGCCCGTCTGCAGTGGACTATCGCCGGCCAATACGCACTTTTTCTACCTTTTTCTATGTTTTTGTGGGGATTCAGGATGGTTTTCTTCCCTAATTCAGCCTTGTTTGCCCGCCGGGCAATCGGCAGCTTGCTGATAATCCTGTGTGTATTAACGGCGGTGCACATAGCCGCTGCAGATAAAGACTATTCCACAGAAACCTTGTTTAATATTGCCAAGCAGGAGAACAAACCCATCGCCGGCGGCGGAATTATCGGCGCCTTGGGTGCCCTGGCCCTTTTAAAGGCCTTTGGACTAGTGGGCGGAGTTGTCATCATGGTCTCAGTGGCAGCAATCGGCCTTTTTCTCCTCCTCAACATTTCCCTTAAGCAATTTGTTCAGCATTTGTCCCAGTTTGCCAAATCAGCAGCCAAAGCAATGGTAAAAGCCATGACTCGGCTCAATTCCGCATTGGGAAAGATGGTCAAATCTGCTGGAACCGCTGCTGAGGACAAGCCTGCAGCTGACCCTGTCAACATCCACGATTATCAGGTTCCTGTGGTTGATGAGGGCGTGGCTTCATCTGCCCAGGCGCCTCAGCCTGTTCTTACTGAGTCAATCCCGGAATTTCAAGTCCCGGTTGACGACCTGGCGGACCCGGTTATTGATCTAGAAAATGAAGAACCGGAGATTTACCAGCTGCCGCCCCTGAGTTTGCTGCAAAAAACCATTCGCCTCAAAGACCCTCAGGGGAAAAGAGAATTGGTTTCCCAGGCGGATATTTTAGAGGATACCCTTGCCAGCTTTGGCATTGAGGCAAAGGTAATCAATGTTCATCGGGGACCCACTATCACCAGATTTGAAATTCAGCCAGCTTCAGGGGTTAAGGTCAGCAGGATCGTAAATCTCGCCGATGATCTGGCTATGAACCTGGCCGCTACAGGCATGAGAATCGAGGCGCCAATTCCCGGCAAGTCTGCAATTGGCCTGGAAGTTGCCAACAAGTCCAAGGCTACCGTGTATTTGCGGGAGGTGCTTGAGACCAGCGAATTTCTCGACAATCCTTCCAAATTGGCTGTCGCCCTTGGCAAGGACATTGCAGGCGCTCCTGTTATCGCTGATTTGATGGATATTCCCCATCTGCTCATTGCCGGGGCCACCGGTTCCGGCAAATCGGTATGCCTCAACGCAATTATCATATCCCTGCTGTACAAAGCCAAGCCATCGGAACTGAAGTTCCTGTTCATCGACCCGAAAGTGGTGGAACTAAATGTTTACAATGGCCTGCCTCATTTGCTTTGTCCCGTTGTCACTGATCCCCGCATAGCTGCCCAGGGTCTCAAAAATATCGTCAAGGAAATGGAACAGCGTTACCATCTCTTTGCTGAGGCAGGGGCAAGGGATATACAGCGCTATAATGAATTTGCCGAGCAAAGGGGGGAGAAGCCCCTGCCCAATGTAATCGTCATCATTGACGAGCTGGCCGACCTGATGATGACCTCGGCTACCGAAGTGGAAGATGCCATCTTCCGGATTGCCCAGAAATCCCGGGCGGCAGGAATTCATCTCATTGTGGCCACTCAGCGTCCATCTGTGGATGTCATTACCGGAGTGATAAAAGCCAATCTTACTACACGGATCGCCTTTGCCGTCTCTTCCCAGGTAGACTCTAAGACCATCCTTGATATGGGAGGAGCAGAAAAGCTTTTAGGCCGGGGGGATATGCTCTTTTCGCCATTCGGATCAGCGAAGCCCCAGCGCCTCCAGAGCGCTTATATTTCCGATGAAGAGGTTGAGAAGGTAGTAGCCCATATTCTAGGACAGGCCATGCCAGTGCTGCGCACAGATTTTCTCCAGCCTCATGAAGAGGATGAGGAGGAAGAGCTCCTGGAAATGGATGAATTGCTCCCGGAAGCAGCAAGGATGATTGTCGAAAGCGGACAGGCCTCAATTTCAATGCTGCAAAGGCGCCTGCGCATAGGCTATACCCGGGCGGGCCGGCTCATTGATGATATGGAGCGGTTGTCCATTGTGGGGGGGCATGAAGGCAGCAAAGCCAGAAAAATTCTTGTCACCCTGGCTCAATTGGAAGAAATCCTTGAAACTCAAGATCGCGTAAACCCATAAAAATCCGGCGCCCGGGTTTTTATGGGTTTAAGTCTGCAATTTCATCGGAAATTCGTTTGCGAAGCTCGGCCACCAGTTGATAGTTCATATGGGGATTGTAACAGGCTTCTAATTCAGCATGCAGTTTGGCGGCAGCGGCAATGTTATTTACAGCTTTGTCCATATAGAAAAGACTTTGGGCTTCTAATTCCGAGGGCCCCCGGTAATCCGGACCGAAGGTTACATCCGCAGTCCAGACAACGTGGGGAGGGTGACTTGAAAACAGGGCAAATTCTCCTGGAATATAGATGTGTTCCAAATACTTTGGCTGGAAACCGCAGTAGAGGTAGATGGCTGGGATCTGCCGTAGTTTAAGGGCTCGGGCAATTTCCCCTAGGACCTGGGAATTGAAGGCTCTATTGCCTCCTGTCAGCCCAATGCTGGACTTTGCTTTCAGCCCGGGCAAGAAGCTGACAATTCCCTTGCTGGTGAGGCCAGAGGCAAAGGCCTTGCGCTTGATGCCTTGCGGCTTTTCCGGAATAATTGGCAGGATCTTTGCTAAACAATCTTGGGCTTGTACCTCTACATCCCTGTGGCGTTCCAGTTCCTGGACCAGGTCTGCCAGGCCCGCGGCCACTGCCAGCCAGCGATAGGCAATTTGGTATAATTCTGATATTTCAGTGGTAAGTTCCTGAATCTGCTGGCGGCGTGCGGCCAGAGCCTTATAGTCCCAACAGCTTCCCAAATCTACTGTTTGCTGAACAGCCCCTGGCAAGCGAGGGTCAATTGTATGGGGAGCTGTGCCGTCGAGAATCGACACCTGCAGGGCAGGAATATAAAGTCCGTCGAGAGATTTTGCATCCGCTGTGCAGTGGTATTTTTCCAGGGGGAAATGGATCTGCCGGGCCACTTCTTTGATAATTGTTGATTTTCCCGTGCCGGGACCGCCCTTGAGGATATAAACTCGTTTGAAACTGTCCATGGCCAGGTACTGGTAATGGGAGCAAAAGCCTTGGGCGGAATTGGCTCCAGCGAAGAGATGGATATCTTTCATGCCAAAACTCCTCTTCAGTAACCTGTAATATCTTACTGCAAGCATCAAGCATCAGTGCAATTATCGGAGAAATTTGATATAATTATTTTTGTGGAGTGAGGGCCAATGGAATGGTATATGGAGTATGAAGTCCTCCATGACAGGCCTGGCATTTTAGGGGACATTGCAACTTTCCTGGGCCTCATGGGAGTCAATATTATTATGATTAATGGCATCGCCGGAGGAAAGCGGGGTCTGCTTTTAGATTGCAATGATTCAACCCGGATGGTAACTTTAAAAAATGCTTTCGCCAAGGCGTGCAGCATCCAGCTTACAGCCTTTAGAAAGCCAGATTTTATCGACAGAATCAGCTTAAAACATGGGAAGATCATTCATCAGGACGCCAATGTCCCTCGAACATACAGCTTCATCAGAGAAGACTTAGGCATGCTGGTAGACTTTTTGGGTGAACTAATTTTAAACCAAAAACCTGTCATCGGTTTGCGGGGCATGCCCCGGGTTGGCAAGACTGAAGCTACCATCGCCGCTTGCGTCTATGCCAATAAAAAATGGGTGCTAATATCTTCGACGCTGATGCGCCAGTCAATGCGCAGAGTCCTGTCCGAGGAAGAACTGACGGGAGACTGTGTTTACCTGATTGACGGCATTGTTTCCTGTGTCCGTGGCAGTTTTGAGCATAAACAGCTTGTGGAGAAAATATTGGAGTATCCAGTTCCCAAAATCATCGAGCACCCGGATATTTTCCTGCGAGAGAACGCTCTCAAAGAGGATTTCTTTGACTATATTGTCGAGCTTAGGCGCACAAAAGATGAGGTTATAGACTATAACCTGGTTTCCCAGTCTTTTTCTGCCTTTGATATAAGCTGAGGTGAGATAAGTGGAGCAAATCGTTACTCAATTGATAGAGGCCCGCCATAAAGCCGGACTGAGTCTGGAGGATCTGCACAAGTTAACTATGATTCCCATCAGGCAATTAGAATTTCTGGAATCATATCAATTTGACGAGATTGGACCTTCAGTATATGTCAAAGGTTTTATCCGCAGGTATGCCCAAGAGGTTGGCATTGACCCTGACAGCCTTTGGCAGTTAGAGGCCAGCCTTTTGCCCCTGGCTTCTCCCGCCAGGCCCAGACACAGTCGTCAGCCTCTTAGAAATTATCTCATTCCCATTTTGCGCATTCTTGCCATTCTCGTTATTCTCTTCTTGGCGGGGGTATTGATCTATAAAGCAATTAGTTCATATCTGGATCCTGGTCCGCCATCGCCGCCTGCGCCCCCTGGACAGCAGCAAGAGGACCCGAGCCCGCAGCCGGAACCTGAGCCGGAGCCCCAACCCGAACCGGAGCCTGAGGTGACTATTGAACCGGTTCAAGAGGATAATTCAGAGGCCATTTACTTGGTGCACAATGCCAAGTCCCTTGAGATTACTTTGGCCTTCAGTGGCAAGTGCTGGACCCGGATGACTGTTGACGGGGAGAAAGCGGGGGAGAGGACCTTCACCACAGGCCAACAGCATCAATTGACCGCTGCTGGGACAGTGAGAATCAGGTTTGGGGCGCCCATTAATGTCAGCGTTGCCGTCAACGGTGTTGCTGTAGAAATACCGGATATTCGCAAAGGTTTTAATTTGGAAATCAGGTTGGCGCCTGCCGAATGATTATGGGAGAGTGGCTATGGACAGAATTGCAGTCGTAAACTTGGGTTGTCCGAAAAACCAAATTGATGCCGAGACCATGTCAGGTATATTGGCAGAAAAGGGATACCAACTCACCGGACGGCCGGAAACGGCAGATATTATTGTGGTGAATACCTGCAGCTTTATTGACAAAGCCCGGCAGGAGTCAATTGATCAAATTCTCGCAATGGCTGAATATAAAAAAAAGGGGCGCTGCCGCCAGTTGCTGGTTACAGGCTGTCTCGCCCAAATGCATCATAAGGAATTGGCCAAAGAGATGCCTGAGGTTGACGGTTTTTTGGGAACGGGGAGCGTGGATCAAATCCTCGATCTCTTGGGGGGAAAAAGGGCGATTATTTCTTCTCCTGAAATGTATGACGGCCTGGCAGAGACCAAGCGCCTGCTCTCGACCTACCCCTACGGGTATTTAAAAATCGCCGAAGGCTGCAATAACTGGTGTTCATATTGCGTCATCCCCCAGTTGAGAGGCCGCTTGCGCAGCAAGGAGCGGAGCCAGGTACTTACCGAGGCCCGCTCGCTGGTGGAAAAGGGCATCAGAGAGATTATTCTCATCGCCCAGGATACTTCTCAGTATGGACTGGACATTAATGGCAAAAGCCAGTTGCCTGAGCTCTTGCTGGATTTGGAAAAAATTCCCGGCATCAACTGGATTCGATTGCTCTATTGTTATCCCGACCACATTACAGATGAGCTCATCGATGTATTTGCTGCCTCTGCCAAGCTTTGTCGTTACCTGGATATACCCCTTCAGCACAGCCATCCCGCTATTTTGCACAGCATGGGCCGCAAGCACAGTGGCGAGGGGGCCCGGGAGCTTATTCAGAAGCTGCGCCAGCGTGTGCCCGGCATTGCCTTAAGAACTACCTTTATTGTTGGCTATCCCGGCGAAACCCCGGAGCATTTTCAAGACCTGTTAGATTTTGTCCGCTGGGCAGAATTTGATCACCTAGGCGCATTTATATATTCCCGGGAGGAGGGGACCAGAGCGGCGGCGATAAAGGCCCAGGTTCCTGCCCGCATAAAAAACAGCCGCTATCATCAGCTGATGGCGCTGCAGCAACAGATTGTCTTGGAGCGCAACCAGCAGTTGCTGGGAAGAAAGTTTACTGTCCTCATTGATTCAGTTCGGAGCGGCCTGGCCTATGGCCGCAGTTACCGGGAAGCGCCTGAAATTGACAGCAACATTATTTTTCCAGCCATCGCAAATAAAATCGGAGATTTTGTGCGAATAAGATGCTCCAGCCGCGATGGATATGACCTTTTGGGAGAGATTGACAATGAATAGCGTAGCAAACAAAATTACAGTTGCCCGGATTTTCCTGTCCCCTCTATTTATTATTATTTTCTTGCTGCCCATTCCCTATCGGGAGTTCTGGGCCGCCCTGCTTTTTGTCATCGCTGCCAGTTCCGACGGCCTGGATGGCTACCTTGCCCGAAAGAGCAAGACGGTAACCACTTTTGGCAAATTTCTTGATCCTCTTGCCGACAAGCTGTTGGTCTCTGCAGCGCTTATTACCCTGACCTGGCTAAAGCTTGCGGGTCCCTTGGCAGTATTTATTATCATCAGCCGGGAGTTTGCAGTTACTGGTCTGCGGGTAATCGCCGCCAGCCAGGGCTTGGTCATCGCAGCCAGCAAGCTGGGAAAGGCCAAGACATTGTCCCAAATTATCGCCGTCACTTCCATAACCCTCAACGCGGGGCTTGCCACAGGTGATTCCTGGCTCCATAAAATCTTAGGCTTTTTACCCATGGAGCTTATTTCCCAGACAGCATTGATAGTTGCAGTCATCATGACTCTAGTTTCAGGATTAGACTACTTTATAAAAAATTCTCACGTTTTTAAAAAAGGATTGGTTTAAGTCCAATCCTTTTTTTGTTATTAAAAATAGAACGCTGCCATGTTATAATGTTTTATGTAAACCAGGAGGTGGATGCTAATGCTGCGATGGAAACTCTTTGTGCCATTGGCAGTGGTTTTGACATTGCTGGGAATGTTGGGCAGCAAGTACTGGTCTGCATCAGCATCTCACCGGCAAATTTTGGCGCTGGAACAAGCTAGTACCGCTGAGATTGCAGCAGAGGAGGAAGCGGTTATAATCAGCTTAACCGTTAACGGCGACCTGGAAGATTTGCTGGCTGAACTAGATGCCGTTGAAGTGGAAGCTATTCTTGCTGACAGGAATCTAAAACTGCAAAGAACTGAAACTCAGCCTGTGGATACTATTCTTGTCCGGCAAACTGATTTGATTTTGGCCCAAGCGGTAGCTACCCGGGAATACTATTCAGCCAGCCTGCAGCTCCAGGAGTTGGCGGAAGAGCGGGGATACCGTTCTGCCCTTGTGATCTGGGGGGAAAGAGTGGTCGCAGAGGTAGGAAATGAAAAGACTAGCTATATAGCCCAGCAGGCAATGGGGGTGAATCCATGAAAGAAATAGGCGCGGCTGTTTTAGTGGCCGCTTTGGCGGTAATGGCAATTAACGGCATCAACATCCTGCCCTATATATTAGTGTCTGTCATTGGCCTGATGCTGATTACTCGCTTTGAACTCCTTGATAAAATCGGCAATGGCAGCAAGCATATCAAGGACAAGAGCGCTCTTTCGGAAATCAGTTTTGATTCGGTTGGGGGCCAGGATGATGCCAAGCATGATCTCATGGAGGCTTTGTCACTTTTGAAAAGCTCCTATAGCAGCAAGCTGCTTGGGATTAAGCCTCTAGGGGGCATTTTGCTCCAGGGGCCACCGGGAACGGGCAAGACTTTGATGGCCAGGGCGGCCGCCAACTTTACTGATTCCGTCTTTGTTGCCGCTGCCGGCAGTGAATTCGTGGAAATGTACGCGGGAGTAGGCGCCAAGCGGGTGAGGGATTTATTTAGCAAGGCACGCCGCCTGGCGCACAGAAACGGCAGGGATTCGGCCTTGGTCTTTATTGATGAAATGGATGTGGTGGGGGCGAAAAGAGGCAAAGTCGAAAGCCATATGGAGTATGACCAGACCCTTAACCAACTGCTGGTAGAACTTGACGGCATCGAAGATATGCAGGATGTAAAACTCTTTGTCCTGGGTGCCACCAACAGGGCTGACCTTTTGGATGATGCCCTTCTTCGTCCCGGACGTTTTGACAGAATTGTCGAGATCGGCTTGCCGGATTTGGATGGCAGATTGGCTATACTCAAGATCCACTGCCAGGGCAAACCCCTGGGAAGTGACGTGGATTTGGAGGATATAGCTCACCAGACTTATGGCTTTTCCGGGGCCCACCTGGCAAATCTAGCAAATGAAGCGGCAATTCAAGCAATGCGCCGGGGTGATGACTGCATTGGGCAAAAAGATTTTCTCGAATCCATCGACAAGGTTCAGTTAGGCGGTGTCCGGGAAGGACTGCTTTCAGCTACAGAAAAACAGCGAGTGGCATTTCATGAATCGGGCCACGCTCTCATCAGTGAAATATGCTTCCCCGGTTCGGTATCAACTGTTACGGTGGTGCCTAGATCAAAGACCCTTGGCTTTATTCGGCAAAAGGAAAGCGTTGCCCCGGTCCTGCAGACAGAATCCTATTTGAAAAAACAATTATGTGTGCTCCTGGCTGGGGGCGCTGCTGAAGAACTGGTTTTTGGCGAACGCAGCACTGGCGCTGCCAACGATTATCAGCGGGCGGTAGAAATTGCTGAAAATATTATTGCCCACGGGCTGTCCAGATTGGGTATAATAAATATGAACTATGTGGACAATCGGGAGCTCAGCCTGGTTAGCGGCGAAATCATCGAGGAGAGCCGTGCCAAAGTGGCGGACACGCTTGCGGGGCAACAAGCAGTCCTTAACGCAGTGGCCGAAATTTTGGCTGAGCGGGAACGGATATCCGGAGAAGAATTCCGCAGAATTTTGCATAACTGATAAGCCTGATTCAGGCTTATCAGTACATAACAGGGAGGAAAAGTCCATGAGGCAGCTAGAAAGGTCTGAAAAGTTAGTGCAACTGCTGGCAGAACACCGTCTTTCCCTAGCTTTGGCAGAATCATGTACCGGTGGCAGCATTGCAGGCCTGATCACTGATATTCCCGGAGCCAGCCAGGTCTTCGCCGGCGGGGTGGTGGCCTATACCCCTGAAGCTAAGACAAGTCTTTTGGGGCTGGTTGCCGCAGAGCTGCCTCCTGGATGCATAGGCGCAGAGTTGACAAAGGCGATGGCTGTTAGAGTCATGTCCCGGCTGAGGACAGATTTGGCCCTTGCCATTACTGGCGCCCTGGGCCCCACAAGTCCTGAGAGCATCCAAGTTGGAGAAGTGTACATAAGCATTGTCGGTTTAGGTCAGCAAGAGGTGAAGAAGTTTATTTTTGCCGGAGACAGGCAGACTATAAAGGATGCGGCTGTGGCTGCAAGCATTGATAATCTGCTGGCGTACATTGCGAGGTGGTACGTTGCCTGAATCCTCCGGCATTCTCAGGCCTGCCCTTGTAGGGATACTGGGCGCGCTGCTTTTAGTTTCGGTCTTGTCTTCTCAGGACATATCTGTCCGGGCCTTGGATTTCACCTTGAGCTTGGGGCTTGATTGGGGATATACAGAGCTTGCCATACCCCCTTTGGGAACAATCAGGGCCAAGACTCATCAGACTCCCCTGAAATTCAGCATCAGTTTAAAGGATATCAATCTGGAAAGATTAAAGAACATGATTGCTCAGGAACCTGAAGGAATTTATGCTGAGCTGGTAGCCTCTTTCCGCTATCAAATCAGCTTATTTTTAGTGCGGATACTGATAATAGCCCTATTGGGGGGGCTTGTCAGCGGTTATATCCTGTTTAGAAGGCCTAAGCAGGCCTTGTTGGCAGGTCTGGCAGGGCTTGTCGTCTTCGCCCTCTTAATTGGCGCCTCGATATTAACTTATAATGAAAAGGCCTTCAGAGAACCAGAATATAAAGGTATAGTGGAAGCTGCGCCCTGGCTGCTGAAGGTGGCAGATGACGCTCTGGTGGCGGTAGAAAAGCTGGATGTCAAGCTAAAAGTCATCGCCACCAATCTAATGCTGATGTTTGAGTCTCTCAGCCTGGTGGGGGCGGAAGAGGCAACCTATGAGGGCGAACTCAAAATTCTCCATGTCTCTGACATCCATAATAATCCCCTGGGGGTTTCCTTGGCTTCACAGATGGCATCCGCTTTTAAGGCGGATATAATTATTGACACCGGGGATGCGACGGATTATGGCACCCCCATTGAGGGGGAATTGGTGCGCAACATTAGTGAAAGCAAGCTTCCTTGGATCTTTGTGCCTGGAAACCATGATTCACCCGCGGTGGTGCAAGAGCTGAAAGAGCTGGAAAATGTCACTGTGCTGGAAGCCGGTTTGGTCTCCTTTGAGCAGTTTGACCTGACCATAGCCGGGATTGCCGACCCTGCTGCCGGGGATACCGACATGCGCGTGCCCACCCGGGAAGAATACAAGGACGCCGCTGCCCAGCTGCAGATTATTATCGGCCAGTCAGAGCGTAAGCCCTCCATCGTCATCGCCCACCATATCTCTATTGTTGAGGAATTTACCCATTGGCCGGTTACTTTGCTTCACGGCCACAGCCACAGGGTCAATATTCGCAACTTGGGCCAGGCAGTATTAATCGACGCCGGCACAACTGGAGGCGCCGGCATCAGAGGGCTTATAACCACTGAACAGATTCCCTATACCATGGTTCTGCTGCATATGAAGCGTCATGGGGAAGATTGGCTGGCGACTGCTGCCGATATCATTACCATCAACCAGCGGAATGCCGGTTTTATTCTTGAGCGCAAGCTGCTGGCTCAGCCCATGGAACTTCAGGCAGAAGATTTAGAAGAGAGTCCCGGGGGATAGTCCGGCAGGAAGATTAATTCTCAGGTATTGCCAGAGGCGAATAAATGTTCTATAATTATGGTAAATATGCTTGGGGAGGTTGGCCTTATTGGAAAGACAAAAGGCTCTGGATATTGCAATCCAACAGATTGAGCGCCAGTTTGGCAAGGGCTCGATAATGAAACTGGGGGAAGATACTTCACTAAACGTCTCGGTTATCTCCAGCGGCTGCCTGGCTCTGGATATTGCTCTGGGCGCCGGTGGATTTCCCCGGGGCCGGGTAGTAGAGATCTTTGGTCCCGAGTCTTCAGGCAAGACTACTGTTGCTTTGCATTTGGTAGCTGAAGCTCAAAGGCTGGGAGGCAATGCCGCTTTTATCGACGCTGAGCATGCTCTCGATCCGGTATACGCCAAAAATCTTGGTGTAAATGTGGACGAGCTCTATGTTTCCCAACCAGATACAGGGGAACAGGCCTTAGAAATTGCTGAAGCCCTGGTGCGCAGCAATGCAATTGATGTAGTGGTTATCGACTCGGTGGCGGCCTTGGTCCCTAAGGCCGAGATAGAAGGGGAGATGGGGGATTCCCATGTGGGCCTGCAAGCCCGCCTCATGTCTCAAGCCCTGCGCAAACTGTCCGGGGCAATCAGCAAGTCTAAAACCGTTGCTGTCTTTATCAATCAGATCAGAGAAAAAGTTGGCATAATGTTTGGCAATCCCGAAGTTACTCCCGGGGGCAGGGCGCTCAAGTTCTATTCCACAGTGCGCCTGGACATCCGCAGAATTGAGACTCTCAAGCAGGGCAATGAAATGATTGGCAACAGGACTAGAGCCAAGGTTGTCAAGAATAAAATCGCCCCTCCTTTCCGGCAGGCTGAGTTTGACATTATGTATGGAGAGGGCATTTCTCGAGAAGGGTCAATCTTAGATACCGCCGCTGAGCTGGATATTATCAGCAAAAGCGGCGCCTGGTACTCCCTGGATTCTGAAAGGCTTGGCCAGGGGCGGGAAAATGCCAAGCAATTTTTGCGGGACAATCCTGAAATCACCGATAAAATTGAACTGAAAGTTCGCGAGCATTTCCATCTCCCCCCACACAAGTTGGTCAGCGAGCAGGAAGAGTAGATGGCCGGGGCCTTTTCCCGGGCTTTGAATTACCTTACTGCCCGCAGCAGGACGGTGAAAGAGACCACTGACTATCTGCTCCGCAAAGGCTTTTCCCCTGAGGAAACTGGCCAGGCCGTCGCCCGCCTGCTGGAGCTGGATTTGCTCAATGATAAAAAGACAGCAGTGCAATGGGTGGAATACTGCATGCGCTGCAAGCCCAGGGGAAGGGATCGCCTCAGCCGGGAGCTGCTTTCCCGAGGCGTGGACAGGGCAATTATTGAAGAAACTTTAGAAATGCTGGACGAGGACGCCGAGTTTGAATTAGCTATGCAGCTGCTCTCACCCCGCCCTGTCAGCCAATGGCCCGAGAACAAATTATACCGGTTCCTGCGCTACCGGGGCTTTTCTTTCCCAATCATCGAACGGGTCAAGTTATATTATGAAAACTTGACATGGGAGTAACAAAGTATTAAAATTAAAAGTGGTATTTCCACAAAATTACTCCATTTTCTGCCCCTGGTGGCATTGATGCATAAACAAGGATAATGTTGCACTGTAGGGATTTATCCTTTTTTATAAATTTTAGGCCAGGGGAGAGCCTGGCTTATTTTAATTGAGGAGGTGACGATTATTTCAACACCAGTTGTACTTTTGATTGTGTTCGTGGCATCGGCTCTTGCTGCCATCGGCGGATATATAGTGCGCAAAATGCTGGCAGAAGCCAAAATTGCTTCTGCAGAAGAAGCTGCGAAAAAACTCATTGCTGATGCAATAAAAGAAGCCGATTCCAAAAAACGTGAGACTATTCTTGAGGCCAAAGAGGATATTCACAGGCTGAGAACTGAATTAGATAATGAGATTAAAGAGCGCCGCCAGGAACAGCAGCGTGTCGATAAGCGCCTGAATCAGAAAGAAGAGACCCTGGATCGCAAGCTGGAAACTGTGGAAAAGAAAGATGAGACCCTGCGCCTCAAAGAAACAGAATTAGGGGAAATGGAACAGAAGATTCAGGAACTGCACCAGCGACAACTGCACGAATTAGAGCGGCTTTCAGGGCTTTCTCAGGAAGAAGCCCGGGAACTGCTGCTGCAAAATGTCAAAAAAGAAACACGTCACGAGGCAGCACAGCTGATAAAAGAAATCGAAAACCAGACCAAGCAGGAAGCGGAGAAGCGGGCACGGGAAATTATCTCTCAGTCCATTCAACGCTATGCTGCAGATCATGTAGCTGAAACAACTGTTTCTGTTGTCAGCCTGCCCAATGACGAGATGAAGGGACGGATTATTGGCAGGGAAGGACGCAATATCCGGGCGCTGGAAACTCTGACAGGCATTGACTTAATAATTGATGATACTCCTGAGGCTGTCATCGTCTCCGGTTTTGACCCTGTGCGCAGGGAAGTGGCCCGAATTGCCTTGGAAAAACTCATCGCCGATGGCCGCATTCATCCCGGCCGCATTGAAGAAATGGTCAGTCGGGCGCAAAAAGAGGTTGAAGCTCAGATTAAAGAAGAGGGCGAGCAGGCTACCTTTGACAGCGGCATCCACGGCCTTCATCCCGAACTGATTAAACTCCTGGGCCGGCTCAATTTCAGAACCAGTTACGGACAAAACGTCTTAAAACATTCCCTGGAAGTATGTCATCTTGCGGGGATGATGGCTGCCGAAATCGGCGCAGATGTCAGGCTGGCCAAGCGAGCAGGTTTGCTTCATGACATTGGCAAGGCCATTGATCATGAAGTTGAAGGCCCTCACGTAACCATTGGCGCTGATGTGGCCAAAAAATATCGTGAGAGTCCGGCTGTCGTTCATGCGATCGCCGCCCATCATGGGGATCTGGAGCCGGAAACTGTGGAAGCTGTTCTCGTTCAGGCGGCAGACGCCATTTCTGCAGCCCGCCCCGGCGCCCGCAGGGAAACCTTGGAAAACTATATCAAGCGCCTGGAAAAGCTGGAAGAAATCGCTGATTCCTTCCAGGGAGTAGAAAAATCCTATGCTATTCAGGCAGGACGGGAAATTCGCATTATCGTCAAGCCCGACCGCGTTGATGATGTCATCGCCAGCCAAATGGCCCGGGATATAGTCAAGCGCATTGAAGGCGAAATGGAGTATCCCGGACAAATCAAGGTTACTGTCATCAGAGAAATACGGGCTGTTGAATACGCCAGGTAAAACCTTCGGGTTTTACCTTTTTTTAACGAAGGAGGATTAAGAATGAGAGTTCTGTTTATAGGGGATATTGTTGGCCGCACTGGACGCAATGCAGCTGCAGCTGTCCTTCCTCGCCTGAATGCCCAATATTCCTGGGATTTGTGTATTGCCAATGCTGAAAATGCCGCCGGCGGCAGAGGAATTACTCCTGCAATCGCTCAGGAGCTGTTGGCCATGGGAATCGATGTTCTCACAATGGGCAATCATACTTGGGACAATAAGGAGATCTTCCAGTTTATCGACCAGGCTGATTACCTGGTCAGACCCGCCAATTACCCAGTTAAGGTTCCCGGTCAGGGATATACAATCGTTGAGAAGGGCGGCAAAAAAACAGCTGTCCTCAATTTGTCGGGCCAAGCTTTTATGGACTTGATGGACTGTCCATTTGCCAAAGCTGATGAGTTGTTGGCCAAGCTCACCGATTGTGATTACATAATTGTCGATTTTCATGGCGAAGCCACAGCGGAAAAGGTTGGCTTCGCCCGTTATCTTGACGGCCGGGTAGCGGCAGTAATTGGCACCCATACTCATATCCAGACTGCTGACGAGCAGTTGCTGCCCAAAGGAACGCTGTACATCACCGATGTAGGGGCCACCGGCGCTGTCCACTCAGTGCTGGGCATGGAAATCGAGCCTGTTTTGAAACGGCTGACAACCAAGCTTCCCCAGCGCTTTGTGGCTGCAAAGGGACCGGGAATGCTTTGTGCAGTCTTGATGGATTTGTCTGCCAAAACAATACGTCGTTTGGCAATTGCTGATGAATAACCGATATCTGGTAGAAAAGAAGGTATTTTTTAGCTTGCGACGAATATATCATATGTAGAACGCTATTTAGACAAGAGGGGGTTTATTTCTTGGACGTATTGAAAGTATCAGCAAAATCCAGTCCCAATTCTGTAGCCGGAGCATTGGCAGGTGTCCTGCGTGAACGGGGTGGTGCCGAACTGCAGGCCATTGGCGCCGGGGCACTGAACCAGGCCGTCAAAGCTGTTGCAATTGCAAGAGGATTCGTCGCTCCCAGTGGTGTTGACCTCATCTGCATCCCCGCCTTTACAGACATAATAATTGATGGTGAAGAACGGACTGCCATCAAACTTATTGTTGAACCTCGCTAGCAACAATTTTTAAAAACCTGTTTATTATAAGCAGGTTTTCTTATGTTAAAGGGGGATAAGAATTGCCTAAGTATGCAGATTTTCATTGTGACACTCTGCAGAAAATCTACTTGGGTCAAGTGGATTTTTCCCGTCAAAACCAGGCTGGACATTTGGACTTGCCCCGATTGCTGGCCTCCAATTATATCTTCCAATGTTTTGCCGCTTTCTTTAATCCTGCCCTTGGTCAGGAAGCCGCCTTGCGTCACACTTTGCGCCTGCTCAATATCGCCAAGGAGCAAATTCTTTCTTTACCACAGGTATGTTGGGTAAAAGAGGCAGCAGATATTAAAGAAACTGGAGACGATAAACTGCTGGCCCTTTTGTCTATTGAAGGCGCTGATTTTGTCGGTTCGGACTTGTTCCTCCTGGAATTAGTGCATAATATGGGCGTCAGGCTGATTACCCTCACCTGGAACGGACGGAACAGCCTGGGAGACGGGGTCCTGACCGGCGGCAACTGCAGCGGCCTCACCGGAATCGGCAGGCGGGCAGTGAAAACCATGCAAGACCTGAACATCATCGTCGATGTCTCCCATCTGTCGGAAAAGGGTTTTTGGGATGTTAGCGCTATTGCGGCCAAACCTTTTGTGGCTTCTCATTCTAACGCCTGGGCGGTCTGCAGCCATCCCCGCAACTTGAGAGATGAGCAGATAAGAGAAATCAGCCGCAATGGGGGACTAATCGGGATGAATCTGTGTCCGCCCTTTATCGCTGAGGCCAGGGAGGGACAAAATTTACCTGCTTTAGTCAGGCATATGAGCCATATCGCCGGGGTAGGCTCCGTTGATGTTCTATGTCTCGGCGGCGATCTGGACGGCATTGAGGAATTGCCTCAAGGGATGCAGGATGTGCGGGATATTGCCAAGCTCCCTGACCTTATGGAGACTGCTGGCTTCTCGGCAAAGGAAATTCAGGCTGTTTGCGCCGGCAATCTCCTGAGATTTTTAAAAGAAAATTTGGAGTGATCTCTTATGGCCCTTGCTGATTTGCACCTGCATTCCACAGCTTCCGATGGTTTGCTGTCACCTGCTGAGATTGTGGCCCATGCAAAGGTTGCCAACCTTGAGGTTATTGCCCTCACAGATCATGACACTACTGCAGGGCTGAACGAGGCTCTTGCTGCCGGGGAATATCATTCTCTCCGGGTTCTTCCCGGCATTGAACTCAGCACGGATTTGGCCAAGGAGGAAATTCATATTCTGGGATACCTGCTGGATTACCGCAATCAGGAATTGCAGGAGCTGCTGGGGAAAATCAAGGGGTCCAGGGCAGAGCGCATTAAAGAAATGGTAAGCCGCCTGCGGAATTTAGGCTTTGACCTCACCTGGCAGGAAGTTACAGCTGCTGCCGGGAAGAAGGCCAGCAGCCTGGGACGCCCCCATGTAGCCCGGTTGATGGTAGAAAAGGGGTATGCCTCCTCGATAAAAGAGGTTTTTTCCCGGTGGATCGGCAGTGGCTGTGATGCTTATGTGCCCAGATACAAACTTCATCCGGCTGAAGCCATCGAAATAATCCAGCAGGCAGGAGGCCTGGCATTTTTAGCTCATCCCGGTCTGCTGGGCCAGGAGAGTCTTATCCCTCAACTGGCTGGCTGGGGTCTGGACGGCATAGAAGTCTATCATCCTGAGCACCGCTCTGCCCAAGCTAAGTCATTTTTGAAAACAGCCGAGACATTAGGATTGTATGTTTCCGGCGGTTCTGACTGTCATGGCAGCCCGGATGGAATCAAGCTGGGTGAGGCGGCAATTAGTCTTCAGGCCATACCCTGGATAAAGGACTAATTCACTGGTCCAATTTCTGTATCTTTTCCTGCCTTTAGGCAGGAATTTCCCTGTACAGGGCGAATATATTATAGTAATGGCCTAATGGACCAGGACAAGTCCAATTTTCGGAGGTGAGAAGGTGAAACTCCAACTGCAGCGTGAGACAGGCATACCTCTCTATATTCAAGTGCAAAAATTGATTAAGGATCTTATTAAGGATGGCGTTTGGAAGCCAGGTAGCAAAATTCCCACTGAACGGAGCCTGGCGGAACAGCTTCAGGTCAGCCGCAATACTATAAGCATGGCCTTTCGTGACTTGGAACACCAAGGCATTTTAGTCTGTCATCAGGGCCGGGGAACATTCGTAGCCGAATCTGATGAAGTGGTGCGCCTGGAGAGCCGCAAGGAGCGCCTCCTGAGAATCATTGACATCGCCATGGAAGAAGCTACCACACTGGGTTTCAGCATCGATGATTTTATGGCCATCACCCATGTCCGCGCCCGGGAAAAGCGAGAAATATTTTCTCGGGTTAATATCGTTCTCATCGAGTGCAACCGGGAACAAGTTGAATACTTTGCAAAAGAATTGGCCCACAGTGTTGGCGTCATCATCAATCCAATCTTGATAGGAGATTTGGAAACCAACCCCCAAATGTTTCTTGACATTATCCGCAAGGCAGATATTGTTATCACCACTCTTTTTCATCTGCAATCAGTAAAGGAGATTGTAGGCGATGTAGGACCGGAAATTATCTCAATTGCCCTCAGCCCTTTGCTGGATTCCATTGTCCATATCGCCCGCATTCCCAACAGCGCTCATGTAGGCATTTTTTGCCTGTCCAGCAACTTTGCAGAAAAAATGATTGCTTCTCTGCGCAGTGCAGGCATCAACCATTTGCAATACAGCACCTTTTTGGGATCAGCAGATAAGGAGGTTTTGCGTGAACAAATCGCCAGCGTCGACTACATCATCACTTCACCAGGCAGGAAGCAAGAACTCATGAACCACACAGGAAAGGAAGTAATTGAATTCATCTATTCACCGGACCAAGCATCTATCAACCTACTCAGGGCTACTTTAATGGAGTTCAAGCAAAAGAATCTTAAAAAGTGGGAGTGACAAAATGGTTAGCAAGTTTCAGGTGAGCATTCTGCCGAAATATTGCAAGGGATGCGGAATATGTGTCAGTGTCTGCCCCAAAAAGGTATTGGCCCTAGGCAAGGACGGCAAGGCCCAGGCCGTACATCCTGATCTTTGTATTGGCTGTTTAAACTGTGAATATCACTGCCCAGATTTTGCAATTACGGTAGAGGAGGGTGGCAAAAATGGGAAATAAGCGACTTGTTCAGGGCAATGAGGCATGTGTTGAAGGAGCCTTGAAAGCCGGCGCTAGGTTCTTTGCAGGCTATCCGATTACCCCTTCTACAGAAATTGCCGAATTAATGGCTGAAAAACTGCCGCTCGTTGGCGGTGTCTTTATGCAAATGGAAGATGAAATTGCCAGTATCGCAACAATTATCGGCGCTTCCATTGCCGGCGCCAAGGCCTTGACTGCCACTAGCGGCCCAGGATTTTCGCTGATGCAGGAAAACCTTGGCTTTGCCGCAATGACTGAGGTGCCTTTAGTAGTCGTCAATGTCACCCGGGGGGGTCCCAGCACCGGCACTCCTACCAAGGCAAGCCAGGGTGATTTTATGCAGGCCCGCTGGGGCTGTCACGGCGACCATCCGGTAATTGTGCTGGCTCCCAGCAGTGTGCAGGAGGTCTATGACCTTACTATCACTGCTTTTAATATGGCCGAAAAGTACATGGTGCCTGTAGTGCTTCTCTATGACGAAGTCGTCGGCCATTTGCGCGAGGGAGTGAAGCTCGCCAGCTCCCAAGCGGTTATCGACAGGGAGATGCCAACAGTATCGCCTTCAGAATACCTTCCCTACGCCACCGGCGATGGCCTCATTCCTAAATTGGCGCCTTTCGGCAGCGGTTACCGCTACCATATGTCCGGCTTAAGCCATGACGAGACCGGGTTTCCCACCAGCAATCCGGCGACCATCGAAAAACTGTTGATTCGCTTAAATGACAAAATCGAGAAAAACCGCAAGGATATCATCAAGTATAAGGCTTATGACCTGGACGATGCGCAAGTGATTTTCCTGGCATACGGTTCTCCCGTGCGCTCGGCTCTGCAGGTGCAAAAAGAGGCCAGAGCCAGGGGAGAGAAGGTCGGCCTTATCCAGTTAAAGACATTGTGGCCTTTTCCCCATGAACTGCTGGCAGATGTCTTTGCCGCAACCAAGGCAGACTTTATCATCCCAGAACTGAGCCTGGGCCAATTGGCTGACGAAGTTTCAAAATCTGTGCCCCAGGCAAAGATAACCAGAGTAAATCGCAATGACGGCGCCCTGATTACTCCTGCCCAGCTGGAACAGGCATTGAAGGGGGTTCTGTAATGAATTACAAACAAATGCTGCGTCAAAACAAAATGCCACATATCTGGTGCCCGGGCTGTGGCCACGGCATGGTGCTAGCGGCATTTTTGCGGGCTCTGGCTCAAAAGGAACTGGATCCAAATAATGTTGCTGTTATCTCTGGCATCGGCTGCTCCTCCAGGGCATCGGGTTATTTGGACTTCAATACTCTGCATACAACCCACGGACGGGCAATTCCCTTTGCTACAGGAATTAAAATGGCAAAGCCTAATCTTAAGGTAATTGTCCTTACCGGTGACGGCGACAGCACTGCCATTGGCGGCAACCACCTTATTCATGCTGCCCGCCGCAATATCGACCTGACGGTCATTGTCTTCAACAATAATATTTACGGCATGACCAGCGGCCAATATTCACCCCTGACTCCTCATATGAAGCTGGCTACTACAGCTCCCTACGGCAATTTTGACTATCCCTTTGATCTTGTCAATCTGGCCAAGGGGGCAGGGGCCACCTTTGTCGCCAGGGGAGCGACTTCCCAGCCTCGGCATCTGGAAAAGCTTATCAGCCAGGGCTTGGATCATAATGGCTTCAGTCTTGTTGAGGTGGTCACCCAATGTCCTACTTATTTCGGCCGCAAAAACAAGATGGGCTCTCCAGTAGATATGTTGCAGTGGCAGAGAGAAAACACTTCAACTTCAGGCAAGGAAGGCACTATTCCCCTGGGAGTCTTTGTCCAGGAAGAAAGGCCTGAATATGGCGCAAATTATCTTCAGCTTGTAAAAACTGTGGCGGAGGGGAAAAGCGGTGAATAAGAACTGGGAACTGATTATCAGCGGCTCAGGCGGACAGGGGGCCATTTTGGCCGGAATCATTTTTGCAGAAGCCGCCCTAGCCAACGGCTATAATGTCATTCAGACACAAAGCTACGGTCCCGAAGCCAGAGGTGGAGCCAGCCGGTCGGAGGTCATGATTTCTCATGAGGAACTGGCTTATCCCAAGGTGCAAGCCTGCAATCTGATGGTGGCAATGACTCAAGAGTCTTTGGATAAGTATGCCGACATGCTGGCTGACGACGGGGTTCTTCTCACTGACCAGGATATTGACGCTTCTGCTCTCAAGAAGAGCATCAGGGTGTACAAGGCCCCGATTTTCGCCACTGTGGAAAAGCTGCAAAAGCCAATGGTAGCCAATATTCTTGTCCTGGGCATACTCAATACCATTTCCGGCATAGTCAAACCCGAAAATCTCAGCGCTGCTATCCAGGCCCGGGTGCCCGCAGCCACGATTAGTATTAATCTCAAGGCCCTGGAAGAAGGAATCCAAATCGGCAAAAAACTGGTCAATGCCTAAACAGGGCATGATTAGATAAAGGGGAGGAAAATTAATATGTCAGAGAATCTAAATATGTTTCTTATGGCCCAAAAGCAGATTAAGGATGCCTGTGACAAACTGAAGTGCAAGCCTGCTGTCTATGAAATCCTCAAGCAGCCTGCCCGTGTTCTCGAAGTATCTTTTCCAGTGAAAATGGATGACGGCTCAATCAAGATCTTTACCGGCTATCGCTCTCAGCACAACGATGCGTTAGGACCGGCAAAGGGAGGACTTAGATTCAGTCCCACGCTGACCTTGGATGAAACCAAGGCCCTGTCCATGTGGATGACTTTCAAGGGCGCCATTGTCGGACTGCCTTATGGCGGCGGCAAAGGCGGAGTTGCCTGTAACCCCAGAGAACTTTCCCTGCGTGAAAAAGAAGAAGTCACTCGCGCTTATATCCGCGCCATTGCCCCCCTCATTGGTCCCCAGATGGACATTCCCGCTCCTGATGTGGCCACCAATGCTCAAGTCATGGGCTGGGTCATGGATGAATATAGCAAACTCCAGGGCTTCAACAATTTTGGCGTCGTCACCGGTAAGCCAGTGATAATCGGCGGTTCCCAGGGCCGCACCCAGGCTACCGCCATGGGCTGCTGCCTTGTCATTCGTGCGGCTGCCCGCAAACTGGGCATCGAATTCAAGGGCGCCCGCATTGCCGTCCAAGGCTTTGGCAATGCCGGCAGCAACCTGACCACCATCCTCCACGACATGGGGGCCAAGATCATTGCTGTTACCGACATTAAGGGCGGCCTTTATCACCCGGACGGCCTCAATCCATATACCCTTGTAAAAGAGAATGACCTCCTGAAACAAAAAACCGATGCCGGCATTATTGATTACCCTGGGGCAAAAGTCATCAGCAACGAAGAACTCTTTGCCATGGAATGCGACATCCTCATCCCTGCGGCTATTGAAAACCAGATTACCGGCCAAAACGCCGGCAATGTCAAGGCAAAGATTCTGGCTGAAGCCGCCAATGGGCCTACCACTCCTGAGGGCAATGAGATCATCAAAACCAAGAACATTTTCGTATTGCCGGACGTTCTGGCCAGCGCCGGCGGCGTCACTGTCTCCTATTTTGAATGGGTCCAAAACCTGCAAAGCTACTATTGGACCAAGGAAGAAGTGTACCAGCGCCTGGAGCAGAAGATGATCGCTGCTTTTGAAAACGTATACAATATTAGTCAGAAATACTCTGTAGACATGCGTTCTGCAGCCTACATGGTCGGCATCAAGCAGCTGGCTGATGCTATGGAAGCCAGAGGCTGGCTAAGTTAAGGAGCAACGGAATCCATTTATCGGAGGTGACTAATTTGCAAGACAAGCAGGAAAGACTTGCCCTGTGGCAAAAGGGGCTGGACAAAGCCAAGGCGAGATTTCCCGAACGCAAGGACAAATTTGAGACCAGCTCGGAAATCCCTTTGCAGACTGTGTACACAGCCTTGGATAGACCAGAGGCAGATGACTTTGCCCTGCCCGGGGAATTCCCCTTTACCCGCGGGGTGCAGCGCAACATGTACAGGGGCAGGCTATGGACCATGCGTCAGTACGCCGGCTTTGCCAGCGCTCAGGAGTCAAACGAACGCTATAAGTATTTGCTTTCCCAGGGGCAGACGGGCTTAAGCGTCGCCTTTGACCTGCCCACCCAAATCGGTCTGGATTCAGACCATCCCCTGTCTGAAGGGGAAGTGGGGAAAGTAGGAGTGGCCATTGACTCTCTGGCGGATATGGAAATCCTGTTCTCAGATATTCCCCTGGACAAGGTAAGCACATCGATGACCATCAATGCCCCTGCCATTGTCCTCCTGGCCATGTACCTGGCAGTGGCAGAGAAACAGGGGGTCGATTGGGCCAAGCTTAAAGGGACAATTCAAAACGACATTTTAAAGGAATATGTGGCCAGGGGAACCTATATCTTCCCCCCAGAGCCCTCCCTGAAGATCATTACTGATATTTTTGCTTTTTGCGCCGAGAAAGTTCCCAACTGGAATACCATCAGCATCAGCGGCTACCATATTCGTGAAGCCGGGGCCACAGCGGTTCAGGAAGTCGCCTTTACCCTGGCCGACGCCATCTGCTATGTGGAAACTGCCGTTGCCGCTGGGCTGCAAGTTGATGATTTTGCCCCCAGACTGTCCTTCTTCTTTAACGCCCATTCCAACCTCTTTGAAGAGGTGGCCAAATTCAGGGCGGCGCGCAAACTATGGGCAGAAATCATGAGCAAGCGGTTTGGGGCAAAAGCGCCCAAATCTCTGCTCCTGCGCTTCCACACCCAGACGGCAGGCTCAACACTGACAGCCCAGCAGCCTGACAATAACGTAGTCCGGGTAGCCTTGCAGGCTTTGTCAGCGGTGCTTGGAGGCACCCAGTCCCTGCACACTAACTCCCGGGATGAGGCGATGGCATTGCCCAGCGAGGATTCGGTGCGCATTGCCCTGAGGACCCAGCAGATTATCGCCCATGAAACTGGCGCTGCTGATGTGGTTGATCCCTTGGGAGGGAGTTACTATATCGAAAACCTTACTGCTCAGATAGAAGACCGGGTCAAAGAAATGCTGGCCAAAATCGATGAGCTGGGAGGAGCGGTGGCTGCCATCAACTCAGGCTTCATTCAGCGCCAGATTCAGGACAGCGCTTATAAATACCAGCTGGATGTGGAGACCAAAGATCAAATTATTGTCGGCGTCAATCAATTCACCGTGGAAGATGAATCCCAGCCAGAATTGCTTCGGGTTGATCCCGCAGTTGGCATTGAGCAGCAGCAGCGCCTGACAGAACTTAAAGGCCAGCGCAATGCCCAGGCAGTCGAGCAGACATTGGCTACCGTCCGCCAGGCGGCAGAAAAGGGAGACAATCTTTTCCCGCCGGTCCTGGATGCCGTAAGGGCTTATGCTTCGTTAGGAGAAATCTGCGGCGTCCTCCGGGAAGTGTACGGCGAATATCAGGCAAAAGACTTAGTCTAAAGGAGGCGATTCTATGGCGCCCATCAGAGTTCTCATGGCAAAACCCGGCTTGGACGGCCACGACCGGGGTGCGAAAGTTGTGTCCCGGGCATTAAGGGATGCTGGCATGGAAGTAATTTATACCGGTTTACGCCAGTCCCCGGACCAAATAGTGCAAGCAGCCATTCAGGAAGATGTGGATTTCGTTGGCCTAAGCTGCCTTTCCGGCGCTCACAACTCCCTGTTCCCCAAGGTAGTGGAATTGTTAAAGGAAAGGGGAGCAGGAGAAATCGCCGTCTTTGGCGGCGGGGTAATCCCCGAGGCCGATATCCCCGGCTTGCGGGCTGCAGGCATCGAGGCTGTGTTTACGCCAGGCACTTCCCTGGAGGAAATAGTATCATTTATCAGGGAAAGAGTGAAAAAGGATCATGCCTAGTTCCTGGCAGCGACAACTGGCCAAGGCCATATCGAAAATTGAGAATATGGATCCCCAGGCTCTGTCAGAGGCGGCCAGTCTGCCTCTAGACAATTCTTCCGTCCAGATTATCGGGGTCACCGGCCCTCCAGGGGGCGGCAAAAGCACTTTATGCAGCCAGCTCATTCAGGCACTGGCTGCCGAGCACAAAGTCGCCGCCCTCCTGGTGGACCCTTCCAGCCCATTTTCCGGCGGGGCCATTCTTGGCGACCGAATCCGCATGCAGGCTCTGGTATCAAATCCCAATGTCTATATCCGTTCTTTAAGCAACCGGGGCAACGCCGGCGGCGTGGGCAGTTCAGTGGTCAGCATTCTCAGAGAGGTTATGAGCTACAGTTTTGATTATATTCTTATCGAAACCGTAGGCGCCGGCCAGTCGGAGGTGAAAATCGCCTCTATTGCCGATACTACTCTGGTGGTTTCGGTGCCCAACCTGGGCGATGACATTCAGGCTGTCAAGTCGGGTATTCTAGAGATTGCCGATATCTTCGTCATCAATAAGGCGGATTTGCCTGGGGTTGACTCACTGTACACTGCCCTGCGGGAATCGGCCCAAAAGCAGGTGGACGGCTGGACAGCGCCTCTGTGTCAGACTGTTGCCCTTGAGGGCCTCGGCATCGACGCGCTCCTGGTGGAGATAGACAAACACTGGCAGTGGCTGCAGCAGTCAGGCCGTCTGCTGGAAAAACGCAAATTTGCCGCTAAGTTTGAGATCATGGAGCTGAGCAGAGTGCTGCTGCAAAAGCACCTAGACAAGGTGCCGGCAGAGGTTCTTGCCCGTAATCTCAACCGAAAAGACATAAATTTGCTGCAGAGGCTGGATGAAGTCTATGCGGAAATACTAAATTTATTTGGTGAGGTGTAGAGGATGTTTAAGAAAATTGACCACCTCGGCATTGCAGTAGAAGATTTGGAGGTTGCAGTGCAATTATACCGGGATACTCTTGGCCTGGAATACGCCGGTGAAGAAACGGTGGCGGAACAAAAGGTCAAGACAGCTTTCTTCCCGCTGGGGGAGAGCTCGATTGAGCTCCTGGAGCCAACCGACCCCGACAGCCCCGTGGCCAAGTTCATCGCCAAAAGGGGCGCCGGCATCCATCATATCGCCTTAAGGGTTGATGATGTGGCCAAAGCTATTGAAGAGCTGACAGCCCGGGGAGTGAGGATGATTGACGCCGTTCCCAGGGACGGGGCCCACGGCGCAAAAATTGCCTTTATCCATCCCAAATCCACCCCTGGTGTGCTGGTGGAACTTTGTCAGCGAAAGGAGGACTAACATGAGCAATTGGCAAGAACTGCAGGAGAAACTGGCAGAGCGCCGCAGCCATATTCACGCCGGCGGCGGCCCCAAGGCTGTGGAAAAGCAGCTGAGTCTGGGCAAGAAAACTGCCCGCCAGCGCATTGAACAACTGCTGGATCCAGGCTCATTTGTCGAACTCAACACCTTTGTCCAGCATCGCTGCACCAATTTGGGCATGGACAAAAAGGACACCCCTGGCGAAGGCGTCGTCACAGGCTATGGCACTATTGACAAGCGCCTGGTCTATGTGTTTTCCCAGGACTTTACCGTCGTTGGCGGCAGTCTCAGCGAGATGCAAGCAAAAAAAATCTGCACTTGCATGGACCTGGCTGCCAAGACTGGGTCCCCGGTAATCGGCCTCAATGACTCCGGGGGCGCCAGAATTCAAGAGGGAATCGATGCCCTTGACGGATATGGCCAGATATTTTACCGCAACACCGTGTATTCCGGCGTAGTTCCTCAGATTTCCGTGATTTTGGGACCATGTGCCGGGGGGGCTGTGTACTCTCCAGCCATTACGGATTTCATTTTCATGACTGAGGAAACCAGCCAAATGTTCATTACCGGTCCCCAAGTGATCAAGGCCGTAACCGGAGAAACTATCAACCCCAATGAACTGGGCGGGGGAATGGTGCATAACTCCGTCAGCGGCGTTGCCCATTTCCTTGGCCAAGATGAAACAGCTTGTTTAAATCAGGTGCGCAGGCTCATCAGTTACCTGCCCGCCAATAATCTGGAAAAGCCTCCTGTGGCAGAGGCAATCGCTCCACCTGAGCTAGATTTGACCCAGCTCATTCCCATTAATCCCAACGCCGGCTACGATGTGCGCCAGCTCATAGAGGCTGTGGCTGACGGCGATTCTTTTATGGAAGTGCAGGCGCTTTTTGCCCCCAACGCTGTAATCGGCTTTGCCCGTCTTCAGGGCCAAACAGCAGGCATTGTCGCCAACCAGCCCATGCATCTGGCCGGTTGCTTAGATATTAACGCCTCGGACAAGATTTCCAGGTTTGTCCGCTTCTGTGACAGTTTTAACATTCCAGTCATAACTTTTGTGGATGTTCCCGGGTACTTGCCGGGAATCAGCCAGGAACATAACGGCATTATCCGCCATGGAGCCAAGATACTATTCGCCTATTCTGAGGCCAGCGTCCCCAAAATCACGGTCTTAGTGCGTAAAGCCTATGGCGGCGCCTATGTGGCCCTGGGCAGCAAGTCGTTGGGGGCGGATATAGTCTTGGCCTGGCCCTCGGCAGAAGTAGCGGTAATGGGACCAGAAGGAGCGGTCAACATCATCTTCCGCAAGGAACTGGCCGCCGCCGAAAATCCAGATGCCAGGCGCCAGGAACTGGTCCAGGAATACCGGGATAACTTTGCTAATCCATTCATCGCCGCTAGCCGCGGCTATGTGGACGAGGTCATTGAGCCAAGGGATACCCGGGCCTATCTCATAAACTCTCTGTCGATGCTGGCCGGAAAACGGGAAAAGAAACCTGCCAAAAAGCATGGCAACATTCCCTTATAAGGAGGCCAAAGAATGGAAATTGGATTTGGTCTGGTAATTACTCTTATTGGCATGGTTGTCGTTTTCCTCACCCTGGTGGTGCTCATGGGCATCGTGCGTATCCCTAGCGCAGTATCCAGGTTATCCCAAATAAAACGGCCGCAGGAGAGTGTCCCGGTCGAATCAGATGGGGCCGAGATCCCGCCTCAGCATATAGCGGCCATTGCCGCCGCTGTGGCAATGCTGGGAGCGTCATACAGGGTCAGGACCATTGAGATTATTGGCAATGATAATTGGGAGCGGAGCCGGTATACCGACATTGCAACGCTCTGACAGGAGGTATTATGATGAAGAAATTTAAGATTACGGTAGATGGCTCAGTCTACAATGTAGAGGTTGAGGAAGTTAGCGAAAGTGAATCTGTCCGTCGGCCCGAACCCCCTGTCCGGCAGTATCGCCCCGCACCAGCTGCGTCTTCTGCCAAGGAGGCAGCAAAGCCGCAGCCGGCCACAGGAAATGGCAATTTGACAGCGCCGATGCCTGGCACCATAGTAAAGGTTCTTGTCAATATGGGCGATAAGGTTGAAGTTGGGCAGCCCCTGATTATTCTGGAAGCGATGAAGATGGAAAATAAAATCAATGCCAGCGCCACCGGTACAGTCACCAGCATTATGGTAAGCGAAGGGCAAACCGTCGATACCGGCCAACTGCTGCTGACCATCAGTTAGAGGGACTGCGATGATTATAGACAAGCTGGTTCAGTTTTGGCAGAGCACAGGTTTTGCCTGTGCCACGCCCGGTCAAGTGCTGATGATTGCCGTCTCTCTCTTTCTTATTTACCTGGCCATTGTCAAGAAATATGAACCGTTGCTGTTGTTGCCCATCAGCTTTGGCATGCTTCTGGCCAATATCCCCGGGGCAAACCTCATGGCCGGGCCTGAGGGTGGTCAGCCAGGGGGACTATTGTACTACCTGTACCTGGGAGTAAAAAACGGGATCTACCCGCCTTTGATTTTCCTGGGTGTCGGCGCTTCTACTGACTTCGGCCCCTTGATCGCCAATCCCAAGACCCTGCTCTTGGGGGCTGCCGCCCAGTTTGGCATCTTTCTCACCTTCCTGGGTGCCATTCTCCTGGGTTTTCCCATCCTGCAGGCGGCGGCAATTGGCATCATCGGCGGCGCTGACGGACCTACCGCCATCTACCTGACCACTAGGCTAGCCCCAGAACTTTTGGGTCCGATTGCGATAGCGGCTTATTCTTACATGGCCCTGGTTCCGATTATTCAGCCCCCGATTATGAAAGCCCTAACTACCAAGAAAGAGCGCCGGATTGTCATGGCACAGCAGCGGCCGGTGAGCAAAAAAGAAAAGATTCTCTTTCCTATCATTGTTACAATTCTCACGGGTTTATTGCTGCCATCGGCCGTGCCTCTGATTGGCATGCTGATGCTGGGCAACCTTTTCCGGGAATCCGGCGTGGTGGAGAGGCTGTCTAAGACTGCTCAAAATGAGTTGACTAACATCATTGTCATCTTTCTGGGAACAACAGTAGGCGCTACTGCTTCAGCAGAAATTTTCCTGAGATTAGAAACGCTGAAAATCATCCTCCTGGGTCTGATTGCCTTTTCTATCGGCACCGCTGCCGGAGTGCTCTTTGGCAAGCTGATGTGCTGGCTGACCAAGGGCAAAATCAATCCCCTCATCGGGTCTGCCGGCGTCTCGGCAGTGCCCATGGCAGCCAGGGTCTCCCAGGAGGTAGGAGCGCAAGAGAACCCCAACAATTACTTGCTTATGCACGCTATGGGACCTAATGTTGCCGGCGTTATCGGTTCAGCTATTGCCGCGGGGATTTTATTGTCTCTCCTCGGTTAAACCATGCCTAAATAGACCCTGCGGGGTCTTTTTAGGTTGTTTGTCCGCGAATTTAGTGCCATAATAATAGAGATATAATAATTTGGAAGGAAGTGCACCAATGCTTAAGATCCCAGTAGGCGTATCCAACAGACATGTTCACCTTTCAAAAACAGATCTTGAGACTCTGTTTGGACAGGGCAAAGAGCTTACCAAATCCAAGGATCTGGGTCAGCCCGGCCAGTATGCCGCTGAAGAAAAAGTAGATTTGACCGGTCCCAAAGGAACCCTTGCCGGTGTCCGGGTGCTGGGTCCTGTCCGGAGACAGACCCAGGCAGAAATATCCCGCACTGATTCTTTTAAACTGGGCCTCAAACCTCCCGTCCGGGACTCAGGCAATTTAGCCGGCTCAGAAACCGTTACCTTGACGGGACCGGCAGGCAGTATCCAGCTAAAAGAGGGAGTAATCCTCGCCCTGCGGCATATTCACATTACCCCTGATCTGGCTGAAAAAAACGACCTTAAAGATGGCCAGCTGTTATCTGTAAGCTGCGAGGGCCCCAGAGCCCTGACCTTTGGCCAGGTCCTGGTCCGGGTCAGCCCCAAGTACAGCCTGGAGTTCCATGTTGATGTGGATGAGGCTAACGGCGCCATGCTCAATAACGGCGATGAAGTGACCCTGGATTAAGAATTGGCCGGGCAATCATAAAAAGACACAACTTGTGTGTCTTTTTGCCTAAAAGCCCGTTATTTCGACAAAGGCGAATGACAACTTGCAGCCGGGAAAGTCCGGAAGGCTGCTATCGCTCTCATCCGCCTTTTTATATGGTATCCATCTTTGCAGCTGGTCAAACAAGCAATTTTTGAGAGCAGAACCCAGGAAGAGGGGATGAGGCTTTGATTAATTTCAAACAACTGGAAGTTGATGAAATGCTACAAAGGGCAGAGGAGTATTGCCTTGTCGATGTGCGGACAGAAGCCGAGTTTAGCGAAGGCTCCATTCCCGGCAGCATCAATCTTCCACTTTTTAACGAAGAAGAGCGGGAGAGGATTGGCATAATTTACGCCAAAAGCCATGTGGCTGCCAAATTCCTGGCTATGGACTTCGCCGGCCCCAAAATCTCTAGGTTTGTGCGCAGCATCTGCCGCCACAGCCAGGGCAAGCCCCTCTTAATCCTGTGCTGGCGGGGAGGCATGCGCAGCCACGCCACGGTGGAATTCCTCAATATGGTGGGCATGGAGGCCGCTCAGCTCAGGGGTGGTTACCATCAGTACCGCAGGCATATATATCAGCAGCTTCAGGAGTATAAGCTTGAAAGTCAGGTAATCGTCCTCAAGGGCAGGAGCGGCACCGGCAAGACCGAAATCCTCAGGCTCCTTGCACAACAGGGATATCCTGTGCTGGACCTGGAAGGCCTGGCACGACACCGGGGTTCAAGTTTTGGCGACTGGGAGGGGGAGAAGCCTCAGTCCCAAAAAAACTTTGACTCTTACCTGCTTGAGAAATTAAAGAGTCTCCGGGATAGCCCCTACATTCTCCTGGAGGGTGAAAGCAGGCGCATCGGCAATATCTGTCTGCCGGAATTTTTATTTGCTGCTATGCAGAAGGCGTCGGTATTTGAGATTTATGGTAGTCTGCCACGGCGAACTGAGCACATCCTCAGGGATTATACCCCCGCAAGCCCCGAGGCCCGGGTCAATACCTATGTGGCTCTGTCCAGACTAATAGGCATATTGTCTGGGGGGCTGTTCGATGAGTTAAAACAGTGCCTGGATGCTGAAGACTATGCTCGCTTCGTGGAATTAATCCTTGTCAGGCATTATGACCGGCTTTATGAACATAAGCTGCCGGGGAAGCAGGTGCTGGCGAGAGTAAACTCCGATGATATCCAAAGAGCGGCAGGCGAAATTGCCGCCTTCCTGGACACAGATAGTAGATAATGCCGCTGGTCGGCATTATTTTTCTTGTCTTTTTATCCAGATAGGGCCAGGTATTCTCGCTCGAATTATCTATATAAGTAGCGCAGTCTGACCCTTACTCCCAAAATCAATTTTTGATCCGAGCAAAGGGAGGGGAGATCACTGCCTTAGTGATCCGAGACAGGAAAAGTTAGAAAAAAATATTACTCTTTTCAACCCCTAATGCAACCCCAGTGAATTTGAGTGAATTTGTCGGTATAAAGTTGTTAATAATGGCAGGAATAAGATAGTTATTAGCGAACTTATTATAAGGTTAAAAAGATGCCAGCAAACTTCATCCCTTTCTTTAGGAGGTGATTTGATGCTTCAAAAGGCCTTTTACAATGAAAGATTTGAAAATAGATTTTACTGTGCTAAAGGAATTGAATTTCAATCTTTCTTTGAACGTTTAATGAGTTTAGCTTACAAGGAAGATTTTTTAGCTTGTCGACCATGGGGAAATAGAGGTGACAAAAAAAATGATGGATTCCTCAAGTCAAAAAGATGCCTATTTCAAGTATATGCCCCATACGAACTGAGCGAAAAAGAGGCAGTAAAGAAAATTACAGAGGATTTTGAAGGGGCAAAGATACATTGGGGACGTTATTTTTCAAAATGGGTTTTTGTGCATAATGCACCTAACGGATTACCACCGCATATCCATCAAGTGTTGCTGAATTTCGAACAAGAAAATGAGCCAATAAAAATAACATCCTGGGGGTTGGAAGAACTACGAACTGTATTTAAAACTATAAATATTAGTGATTTACCACCTTGGCTTGGATACGCCCCAACAGAAGAAGCAAAGAATAATTTAGGGTTCAGTGACTTAAAAGCTGTGCTGGATTCTATTAAGTCTAATCCCTCTCCCCGCTTTGAACCTGTCAGAGATGTGCCAATGGGAAAACTTGAAGCTAACTCTCTCTCAGAAGACACGACTAATTTAATAAAAGCAGGGATGACTAAAACACATCTTGTTGAACAGTTTTTTAACCAATCGCATAATGCAACATACGGCGAAGGTATTTCTGCATCATTTAAATCAATATATAATGAACTAAGAACTCAATATACCCCAAATAGGATTTTCTCCAAATTGCAGTCTTGGGCAGGAGGGGATAATCTGGGGACACCAGAACATCAAATAGCGGTTTTAGCAGTGATTGCCTATTTCTTCGAGCGATGTGACATCTATGAAGAGCCGAGGGGGTAGGGGAATATGATTCTTCCATCAAAGCATCTATCTCAGGAAAGAGCTTTACTAACAGTTGGTGCTAATATTCTTCAGCATTTGAACGAATCAAAGACAGTCTCTGGATTGTGGGAAGATTGTCGGGGAGGGAAAACTGAAGCTAAGAAAATCATTTTAAGCTTCGATAGCTTTATTTTAGCCCTTGATTTACTATATATTTTGGGAGCTATTGAGTTGCATGAAGGGCTTCTAGTAAGGAGGCAATGATGATACATCATATTTACAGTAGTCTTCCGACGTTTAAAGAACTAAAGTTTCATGAAGGACTTAATGTCCTTCTTGCGACAAAAGAAATAGATGCTAGCACAAAACAAACTCGAAATGGATCAGGTAAATCGAGTTTTGTCGAGATTGTACACTTTCTTATGGGGGGAGATGTAGGCAAAGACTCTTTTTTGGTAACAGACTCGCTAAAAAATCAGTCTTTTTGCATGCAATTCGACCTAAATGGTATCCTAATAACTGTTGAGCGTTCTGCTATAAATAAATCTAAAATACATGTTATGAATGATCAAGAAGAAAGGTTAAGCCTTTCTAGGAATGAATGGATCCTAAATCTTGGCCGTAATATGTTTAAATTAAGTCAACAGTTGGATTTTCTCGGTCGGACTCCAACATTTCGCTCTCTATTCTCATATTTTGCCAGGAGACAGAGCAGTGGCGCGTTTTTCACTCCCGAAAAACACTCAGAAAAGCAACAAATTTATGACTATCAAATTGCCCTAATGTATCTTTTAGGGCTGGATTGGAAAATTGCAAGTGATTGGCAAATTGTAAGGGATAAAGAAAAGACTTTGAAGGAGCTAAAGAAAGCTGCTGGATCAGGAGCATTTGGGAAGATTATTGGCAAAGTCGCTGATTTGAGAACCCAACTGGCCGTAACGGAAGATCGACTTGAAAAAATCAAGAATCAAGTTAACTCATTTCGAGTCCTCCCACAATATAAGGAGTTAGAACTAGAAGCTGACCAGATTACCGTTTTGTTGAAGCAAATTTCAAATGACAATACCATTGATGTAGCGGCCTTCAGGGATCTGGAAAAATCAATTAATATGGAATCTCCTCCTCCGCTAAATACTCTCGAGCGAATATACGCAGAAGTAGGTGTGGCGTTACCAGAAATTACCCTAAAGCGCTACGAAGAAGTTCAGAATTTCCACAAGTCTATAATTAGGAATCGCAGACAATATCTTGAAGAAGAATTGTTAGAAATTAATCAACGCATTGAAGCTCGTGAACTTAATCGACAAAAATTAGATCAGCGGCGAGCAGAAATAATGAATTTACTCAATAGTCATGGGGCCCTTGAACATTTCTCAATGCTACAATCTGAGGCAACTCGGATAGAATCTCAAGTGGAAAATTTGCGACTGCGATTCGAAGCGGCAGAGCAGATGGAAAGTACTAAAAGCGAACTTGAAATAGACAGGCACAAACTTACTTTACGTTTGCGCCGAAACTTTTCCGAACAAGATCCTTGGCTCAGAGAGGCAATTCTCGCCTTTGAAGGAACGTCAGAGAATCTATATGAAGCGGCTGGTAGCATAAATATAGAAGAAACATCAAATGGGCCTGCTTTTGACTTTCGTATTCAAGGCTCAAGGAGCAAGGGTATTAAAAATATGCAGATTTTTTGTTTTGATATGATGATAATGAAGCTTTGTTCTGAGCGTGGGATTTCTCCAGGATTTTTAATTCATGACAGTCATCTTTTCGATGGTGTTGATGGCCGTCAAGTTATTAGTGCTTTGAAAGTTGGGGCTAAAATGGCAGAAGAATTTAACTTCCAATACATTGTAACAATGAATGAGGACGATGCATTTAAAGAAACTATAGAGGGATTTAATCTTGAAAATTATATTCTCCCTGTTGTCTTAACTGACTCTACAGAGGATGGAGGCCTATTTGGAATTCGATTCTGATGCTACATGCTGGCCGCTCTGAATGAGAGATTTCCTCTGTTAGGTTGATAGGCAAAAGAAAGATGTGGGATTTGAGAAACAAAGCTAGTTTGATAAGTTAAGGCAACTCTTCTCATTAAACGAGAGAGTTGCCTAATCAATTATTTTTTAGCTTAATGACATTACCCTTTGAGGATAATAAAAGGAGCCTAGATAATTTTTGCGCGCTGCTGACAGTAACGCTATTTATTATTATAGAACACTGGCACAGAACAATGGTAAAATGATAACTGGAACGGTAGATACTGTGGGATAGTCCTAGAGCAAAAAGCATCTTTCAGAACTGACATAATGTACAAAGTGCATAACCCTGCTATTCAGAGTGCTGGCTGGAATTTTATGTCCCAGGTTCGTGAAGAATCCTTGATACCCTTTGTGTTTTCCTCAAACGGGGATGGGTTCTTGTTTCAGGATCGCACCTGGCAGACCAGTAAGTTGAAATTGAACTTCTTTGCCAAGTCCTACAGACATGTAGACAAGATTTCGGGTATGGAAAGGGCTTGCCTGTCCCCCAAAAAGGTTGTCCTTCAAGTGGATGTGCGGCAAGGAGCCGCGCAGTTATCTGCGCATCGCTGTTAACAAGACTGCTGAGGCTATTGTTTAAGGGCACGACCGTATTCTGCTGGTAATAGCTACGGAATCGGCAATACATATACAGCATTACAGATTATCAAGCGATTGTGGAAGGCGAGAATAGAAATGGATATTGTTTCTTGCAGGCCGCAATGTTCTTGTAGATTCAGACGATGGTTAATGATGACTTCAGGCAATTTGGCGCTATCATCGGGATAATTTTGGTTTTAAGGTCAAGTTCGGTGTACCAATAGTTTTTTTCCCGACTAGCGATGACGAAGACAATGTTGTTATGCGCATGAAAATCGCCGCCACTGATTATGTCATCACGCTAGCACCTGGATTAGAAGGAAAGTATCATTGATGCGTTGCGTGATGAGAATTTGTGGATCAAAACCCTTGGAGTACTAATCTCCCGGGGTTTTCGATAGTGGAAAAGGGAAAACAGGGATGATTCTCTTTGCTCTCTGGCAGGCTATCGGGTAAAATATGTATAGATTTGATCGCGGAGGAATTGCAATGACAGATATGAGACCTCGAAAAGCACCCAAAACATATTACATAAAGACATATGGCTGCCAGATGAATGTCAGGGACAGCGAGACCATCGCCGGCATCTTTGAGGGATTGGGGCTTTCCCCTGCCCAGGATATGACTGAGGCCGATGTCATCTTGGTCAACACCTGCACTGTCCGGGACAAGGCTGAGCAAAAGGTCTACGGCCTCCTAGGGCGGCTCCGGGAATTAAAGGAAGAAAACCCCGATCTTATCCTGGGCATTTGCGGCTGCATGCCCCAGCAAAGAGAAGTGGCCAAGCATTTGAGATCCCGGTATCCTTATCTGGACATTATTATCGGCACCCACAATCTCAATCTGCTGACAGCATATATGCAACAGGTACTGTATGAGCGCCGGCAGGTCTTTGAAATATGGAAGGAAAGGGCCACAGAAGAACTGGCCATGCCTTCCCGCCGAGCCGGCAAATTTAAGGCCTTTGTCAATATCTCCTGGGGCTGCAATAACTTCTGTACATACTGCATCGTTCCCTATGTCCGGGGCCGGGAAAAGAGCCGGGATCCCCAGTCAATCCTGGAAGAAATCACTGGCCTGGCCAAAGAAGGTTTCGCAGAGATTACCCTGCTGGGGCAAAACGTCAACAGCTTCGGCAAAGACCTGCCGGGGAAGCCGGATTTTGCCCGGCTGCTAAAAGAGATTAGCGCCATTCCGGGAATTGGGCGCATTCGCTTTATGACTTCTCACCCCAAAGATGTCAGTGAGCGCCTGATCGCAGCCATGGCCGCGCTGCCCAAGGTCTGCAATCACCTGCACCTGCCGTTGCAGGCCGGGAGCAATCGCATCCTCGGCCTCATGAATCGGGGATATACCCGTGAACATTACCTGGACCTGGTAAGGAAGATTCGCTCTGCCGTGCCCGAGATTGCTTTGACTACAGATATAATTGTTGGGTTCCCCGGCGAAACTGAAGCAGATTTTCAGGCTACCCTGGAGATTATTGAGCAGGTTCGCTTTGATTCAGCCTTTACCTTCATGTACTCCCCTCGGGCTGGAACGCCTGCGGCTTCTATGGAAAAACAGCTGGCTCAGCGGGAAATGAGGGAGAGGCTGCAGCGGCTTAATTATGTGCAAAACGCCAACAGCCTTGAGTGCAATCAGGAGCTGGTGGGAACAACCCAGGAGATATTGGTGGATGAATGGGCGGGCAATAAAGCCAAGGGGAGGACCACTACCAATAAGCTGGTCTTCTTTGACAGCCCCCAGGATCTAACCGGGACTTTTGTCGATGTCAAGATAACCGAGGCCAAGACCTGGAGCCTGGCAGGAGAATTGGGGGATGAAGCATGAAGCTGACGCCGATGATGCAGCAATACCGTGAAACCAAGGAGCAGTACCCCGATTGTCTGCTAATGTTTCGGGTGGGGGACTTTTTTGAGCTCTTCTTTGAGGATGCTGTCATTGCATCCCGGGAACTGAATATTGCCCTGACCAGCAGGGATAAAAAAGAGGGAGAAAAGGGAACGCCCATGGCCGGGGTGCCCCATCATGCCTTGGATGCCTATTTGGGGAAACTGGTGAAAAGCGGTTACAAAGTAGCCATCTGCGACCAAGTGGAGGATCCCCAGCTGGCCAAGGGTCTGGTGAAAAGGGAAGTGGTGCGGGTGATAACCCCCGGCACCATTATAGAGGATAACCTGCTGGAACCCACTGAGAACAACTGGCTGCTGGCTCTTGTCCAGGATGATGGCCAGTGGGGGCTGGCCTGCACGGATATTTCCACCGGCCAGTTCCAGTGTTCCCAGTTTGCAGGCAGCTCAGAACAGGTTGAGTCAATCATTGCTTCTCTCAACCCTACAGAAATCATTTCCGACCAGAAAGCTGACAGTTTGGGCTTTCAGGCTGCCACCCAGGTGGAGGGGGTGAACCCTGAGGAAATTAATAATGCAAGGGATTTGCCCAGGCAGCACTTTCTGCACACAAACCCTTTGGCGGCAAAGGCTGTCGCCCTAATCCTCACCTACCTCAGGGACAGGCAGATGGCATCTTCAGAGCATTTAGCCGCCCTATCCTGGTATGACCCTAGCAGCTTTATGTACCTGGATGCCACTTCCCAGCGCAACCTGGAGATACTGGCCCCCCTGGGAGGGAACAGCAGCGGCCCTTCGCTGCTCAAGGTAGTGGACAAGACTATTACCGCCATGGGTGGCCGCAAAATGAAGAATATGCTTATCTCCCCCCTGGCGGACAGAAAGGCAATTGAGCAGCGCCTGGACTCGGTCCAGTTCTTCTTTGACAATTATGTGCTGCGCAAAAAGGCCAGGGAGCTGCTCCAAGATATTTATGACCTTGAGCGAATAATGACCAAGATCAGCTATAAGAGCGCAAATGCCAGGGATTTGCTGGCCCTCGCCCGCTCCCTGCAACTTTTGCCTTCCTTGAGTGAAATTGTCTCCGAAATGCCGGGCTTCCCTTGCCAACAGCTGGGGGACTATACTGAACTCTGCGCCCTGATTGAAAGGGCCATCCAGCCGGAACCGCCTGTCTCTGTTCGGGACGGAAATATTATCCGCCAGGGTTATTCCCGGGAGCTGGATGAAATCCGCCAGCTGGCCGTCAGCGGCAGCACCTGGTTGCGCAAATACGAAGGGAAACTAAAGGATGTAACTGGGATAAAATCCCTCAAGATAGGCTTTAATAAAGTCTTTGGCTATTATATTGAAGTGACCCGAACTCACCTGGACCTGGCGCCGGAGTGGTTTATTCGCAAACAGACCTTGGTCAATTGTGAGCGCTTTGAAACAGAAGAGCTTAAACAATGGGAGGACAAAATCCTTTCCGCCAATGACCGCAAGCAAAGTCTTGAGTACCAATTGTTTTGTGCCCTGCGGGAGGAAATAGCCCGGTGGAGCCCCCAGATTCAGGCCACAGCCCGGACCCTGTCCGCCCTGGACTGCTGGCAGGCCTTGGCGGAAACTGCAGCAGAAAACAACTATTGCCGCCCGCTCATTGATGACAGCTCTGTGCTGGATATCCGGGAGGGCCGGCATCCTGTAGTCGAGCAATTTGGGATAATGAATTTTGTGGCCAATGATTGCCTGCTGGACACCGCCAGCCGCCAGATCATGATCATCACCGGTCCCAATATGGCAGGCAAGTCTACATATATGAGACAGGTTGCTCTAATTGCCCTCTTGGCTCAGGCCGGCAGTTTTGTTCCTGCCAGTTACGCCCGCATCGGCGTTCTGGATGCCATCTTTACCCGCATCGGCGCGAGCGACGACCTGGCCTCGGGACGCAGCACCTTTATGGTGGAAATGGCGGAACTTGCCAGAATCCTGGCGCGAGCGACTCCCAGGAGCCTCATTCTCTTGGATGAGATTGGCAGGGGAACGGGAACGGCAGACGGTATCAGCATCGCCAGAGCCACACTGGAATACCTGCATAATAAGCCGGCTATGGCGGCCAAGACCTTGTTTGCCACTCACTATCATCAGCTGACGGGGCTTGCGGAAGAGCTCGGCAGAGTAATTAACTGTTCCATACAGGTCTCAGAAAAAGAGGGAGAAGTGACCTTCCTGCACAAAATCGTTGCCGGGGGCAGCGACAGAAGCTATGGCATCCATGTAGCCAAACTGGCGGGACTGCCTCAGGAGCTGGTGACCTGCGCCGAGAGCTATATTAGCGAAGAGGACTGGCCTTCGCAAGCACAGATTCAAGTTGCCGCTACCCGTGAGGACAGTCAGCCGCAACTCAAGTCTGTGGTAAAAATCTTGCAGGCATTGAATCTGGATGAAATTTCTCCCCGCCAGGCCTGGACTGAGCTGGACAGGCTGAAGCGTCTGGCAGCAGAGGTGAAAATACATGAAGATTAACATCCTCAGTGAAGAAACTATACTGAAGATCGCCGCTGGCGAGGTAGTGGAAAGGCCGGCCTCAGTGGTCAAAGAGCTGGTGGACAACGCAGTGGACGCCGGGGCGACCACTGTCAGCATTGAAGTATTTAACGGCGGCCTGGACAAGATCATTGTCAGCGACGACGGCGAGGGTATGGCTGCCGAGGACCTGGCTTTGGCTGTCCTCAGGCACAGCACCAGCAAAATCACCGGCAGCGCTGATTTATTTGCCATCACCACCATGGGCTTCCGGGGGGAGGCCCTGGCCAGCATAGGCGCAGTTTCGGTGATGACAATTACTGCCGGCACCCGGGAAAGTGTGGCAGGCAGCACCCTGACAGTAACAGGGGGGAAGCAAAGTGAGGTCCAGCCCGCAGCCAGTCCTGCAGGCACCAGGATAGTGGTGGAGAATTTGTTTTTCAACACCCCGGCCCGCAAGAAATTTTTACGCAAACCTGCCACTGAATTTGCCGCTATTGCGGAAACAGTTCATGAGCAAGTGCTGGCCAGGCCGGGCGTCAGCTTTAAGCTTTTTAACAATGGCAAGACTGTGCTTTCTTCACCGGGAACCAGCAGCTTGGTGGATGCCATCGCCTGTCTGGCCGGCACAGAAATTGCGGAAAATCTGCTAGAATGTAATTTATCTGCCGACGGCTACTGGGTCAGCGGTTATATTGTCCGGCCGGAGTATCACCGCAGCAATCGGGCAATGCAGTATTTTACTGTCAATCGGCGCCCCGTCAACCTGCGCCTGATGGGCAGCGCCTTGGAGCGGGCCTTTCACACTCTCTTGCCGGTAAACCGCTATCCCATTGCCTTTCTCAATCTGGAGGTTCCCAGCAGCCAGGTAGACGTCAATGTCCATCCTGCCAAGCGAGAAGTAAAGTTTAGCGACGCCAGCCAGATTTTTAGCTTGGTTTTCAAAGCCTGCACCGAAGCCCTGCAGCCAATTACGGCAATTCCCGTCCGGCGTCAGATGGAGAGCCAGAACTGTAAACGTCCAGAATCCCCTCAGACTGTTTTCTTTCCGGGCAACGGGTATTCACCCCCCCGGGGCTATAGAATCCAGCCTGAGGCCAAACAATTCGTTCAGGAAGCATTTCAGATGGAACAGGATGCCGGCAGCGAAGATATTCCCGGCTTTACCGTCCTGGGCCAGGTTTTTTCAACCTTTCTGGTGGTGGCCACTGCCAGCGAGCTGCGTCTGGTGGATCAGCATGCAGCCCAGGAAAGGGTGTTGTATGAAAAATATTTGCAGCTGCTAAAAGAGGGTGAAAGGCCGGGACAAGTGATTATTCCCATAGAAACCCCCCTCTCGGGACGCAGCCGCCAGTTTGTTGAGGCCTGGCTGCCCCGGCTTACCGAATTGGGCTTTAAGATTGAACTGACCGATGAGGGCATGGTCCTCAAAGAAGCGCCTGTGTTGTTCAAGAAGATTTTATCGGAAGGAGATATTATCGAGATTATCGAATATTTGCAGCAACATGAGGGCAACGAATATAATCTCGGAGATTATCAGCAGGCAGCCCTGATGCTCCTTGCCTGCAAGGGCGCCATTAAGGCCAATCAACGGCTTTCAGCCAGTGAGTCCCGGCAGCTCCTCCTGGAGCTGGACAACTGTCAAAACAGCCGCACCTGTCCCCATGGGCGCCCAATCTGGGTGGCCTTTGACCGGGAAACCCTGGAAAAAATATTCGCCAGGAGATAATGATGTTAGTCGTGACTACTGCCCGCAAACCCAATAAAGACAAAGAAAAAGAGGCCAGGGAGATTGCAGCCGCTAATTGTCTTCCCTATATCCCAAGGGAAAACAAAAGCTTGGATTCCCTGTTAAACGACTTTGGCGCCGCCCTGGTCGTCAGTGACAGGCGTTTATCTTGCTTTACCCCTGCCGGCGAACTCTTTTATCATCCCAATATGGCGGCTATGCGCATCCGCTTGCTGCGCCAGGGCAAAGCGGATAAAATGCTGGAAATATGTGGACTGTCCGCCGGCGACAGTTTTTTGGACTGCACCGCCGGCCTCTGCTCTGACAGTTTAGTATCCAAATACAGAGTGGGGGAGAAGGGAAGAGTCTTGTCCCTGGAGCAGTCTCTGCCAATCTACATCGTCATGGGTCACGGGTTGAAAAATTCCGGCCCCCCGCGTTTTCAGGAGCTGGCTCGGGGGATAGAGCTGGTGCATGCAGATTTTCGCAGCTATTTGCAAAAATTGCCCCCCAGGTCCTTTGATGTGGTCTATTTTGATCCCATGTTTGATGTGCCTGTCATGGAGGCATCGTCGCTGCTGCCTCTGCGTCCCCTTGCCTGTGTCCAGCCTTTGACTCGTGAGGATATTGCTTTGGCTGCCCGTGTGGCCAAGAGAAAGGTAGTAGTCAAGCAGCGGTCCTTTTTTGTCTTTTCCCGCCTGGGATTGACTGAGGCTGGCGGGAACAACCGGAAAATTAGCTATGGTGTCCTGGAAATAAAGGAGAATGAAAGTGATTCCTAAAATCCCCTTGCTGGTCATTGCTGGTCCCACAGCCTCAGGCAAATCTGCCGCTGCAGTGGAACTGGCGCAAATCTTTGATGGAGAGATTGTTTCCGCGGATTCAATGCAGGTATACAAATACATGGATATCGGCACCGCCAAGGTGGACCTGGCGACCAGGGCACAAGTCCCTCACCATATGCTGGATGTGGTGGAGCCTGACGAGGATTTTTCTTTGGCCCAGTACAAAGAACAGGCCGATAAAATAATTCAAGATATCTGGCGGCGGCAGCACTTGCCAATCCTGACCGGGGGGACGGGCTTATATATCAAGGCAGTTACAGAAAACTATCCCCTGCAGCAGCTGCCCTTTGATCCCCACTGCCGGGCTGAGCTCAACAGGCTCTGGGATGAACGGGGCAGGGAATATATGGTCAGCCGGCTGCAGCAAGTTGACCCGGAAACTGCAGCCAAAGCCAATGATCGCAGGCGCATTATCCGGGCCCTGGAAATTTACCAGCTTACCGGCAGGGGGCCGGCTGAAATCCACAGGCAGGCTAAAGCAGAAAGCCCCTTTAACGCACTAATTTTTGCCCTTACCTTGCCCCGTCCCCAATTGTATGAGTGCATTGAGGCAAGGGCAGAGGCCATGGTTATTCAGGGCTTAATTGGAGAATATATTAAATTGATTGAGAGAGGATATTCCCCTGCTGCAAAGGCCATGCAAGGATTGGGTTATTACCATGCCGGCATGTGCGTTGCCGGAAATTGGACCCGTGAAGAGATGATAGCCAATCTTCAGCGGGATACCAGGCGCTATGCCAAACGGCAGCTGTCTTGGTTCAGAGGCATGCAGGATGTAATCTGGCTGGATCACAGCAATCCACAGGCCAGCATGGAGAAAATTTCTGCTGAGACGGCAGGAAAATTACAGCTGTACAGCGAATTAGTAATAAATATAGATATATAGAAAGAGGCGGTGAGCTTGGTGAAAAATCTCAATCTGCAGGATCTATTCCTCAACCAAATTCGGAGAGACGGGACACCGGTGACCATTTTCTTGCTGAATGGTTTTCAGATTAAAGGCTTTGTCCGGGGTTTTGACAATTTTACTGTAGTTATGGACAGCGATAACAAACAGCAGCTTATATACAAGCATGCGATTTCGACAATTATTCCGCTGCGTGCTGTCAACCTTAATCCAGAACAGGACGTGGAGTAATATAAATACACCCTGCCTAGGCAGGGTGTATTTATATAATTGATTTTTTATGCAGCCCAGTCTCTAACACCACTCAGTAAAACAGCAATAGAAAAACCACAGCCAATTCTTTTTTTAACATATTCATCCCAGCTTGAGATATTTTATATTGAGGGGTAATTTAAACTACCTATGATTTTTACTGTATCGCTCTGCTGCGTAAAAACCTTAAGAACACAGTTTTCACTTTTTTCTCTGTCAAGGCATATTGTATTCCATGTCATTTGGAGAGGGGGAGGAGGGAGTGGGAATAATAAGCCCCGATGTAGAAAGGGTTGTCAGCCAGGGCAGCTTGGTTCAATCTCCTCAGAGAGTGATCCCGGTTCAGCCGGCCAATGCTGCTTTGGCTGAACTATATACCATGATTGGTCTGAAAAAGGTTAAAGAACTGGCAGGAGAGCTGGAGGCTTTTATCAATGTGCAAAGGCACAGGGAAACGTATAACCTTAAGAATGCGCCCATGGTGCTGCACATGGTCTTTAAAGGCAATCCCGGCACCGGCAAGACAACAGTGGCCCGCCTCTTTGGCAAGCTCTTTAACAGCCTGCAGGTGCTGCCCAAGGGCCATATAATCGAGGTGGAAAGGGCAGATCTGGTCGGAGAATATATAGGCCACACTGCCCAAAAGACCCGGGAAAAAATCAATAAAGCCATGGGCGGCGTGCTCTTTATCGATGAGGCCTATTCCCTTGCCCGGGGGGGCGAGAAGGACTTTGGCAAAGAGGCTGTGGATACCCTGGTTAAGGCCATGGAAGACTATAAGAATGAGTTTATTCTCATCCTCGCCGGTTACACAGCTCCAATGGACGAGTTCCTGCGCCTTAATCCAGGACTCAAATCCCGATTTCCCATACAGATTCACTTCCCTGATTACTCGGTTAAGGAACTGTTGGACATAGGCCAGCTCATGCTGGATGAGCGTCAGTATCGCCTGACGAACCGGGCGCTAAATAAATTAGGAGAGATAATTGACCAATACAGCAATATGCCATACAATGATTTCAGCAATGCCCGTCTAATTCGGAATTTGCTGGAGACGGCTATACGCCGTCATGCCGTCCGCTTAAGATATGTAAGCCATCCCACCAGGGATCAGTTGCAGACCCTGGAATCCTGCGACTTTCTATCTGGCGCCAGCAACGAGTATTCCCTGTACGGAAACCTGAGGTGAATTATGCTGACTGAGACACAGTTTCTTTCCCGAAAATTCCCTGCACTGGCCAAGGCCTTGGCAGCAGTGATGCCGTCCCTGGAGCCCTATCGAATTTCTGCAATTGACCTGCATAATCAGGCCCGAGTCCTGGAGGCCTTTTCTCAGCACAGGGTGGATAGCTATGACTTGCTAGGCTCCACCGGCTACGGGTACAATGATTGCGGCCGGGAGAAGCTGGAGGCCATCTATTGCCAAGTCTTTGGCGGCGAGGCCGCTCTGGTTAGGCCCCAAATCGCTTCCGGCACCCATGCCCTCTGGCTGGGTTTGAGCGGCAACGCCCAGCCGGGAGATGAAATCATCGCCATCACTGGGCAGCCCTACGCCACCCTGGCCACAGTTCTTGCCCAGACCGGCCCGGGATCCTTTAAAAGCCTGGGAATAGAGTTTAAGACCATAGACCTGCTCCCTGACGGGGGATTTGACTTGGATGCGCTGGCCGGGAGCCTGTCGGCCAAGACGAAGATTATATACATTCAAAAAAGCCGGGGTTATTCTTTGCGCAACCCCGTCAGCACCAAACAAATTGGCGAATTGGCGTCCTGGCTGAAAGGAAAAGCAGTCAGCCCGGCGGTAATAGTGGATAATTGCTATGGCGAATTTGTCGAAATCCGGGAGCCCGGGGAGGCCGGGGCCGACCTGACAATTGGTTCATTAATCAAGAATCCAGGGGGCGGCCTGGCTGAAACCGGCGGCTACCTGGTGGGCAGAAAAGATTTGGTAACTAACGCCGCCGACCGCCTGTTGGCGCCGGGCCTAGCCGGGGAAATTGGCTCCACCGGCAATTACCTCAGGGCAATGTATCAGGGATTGTTTCTGGCGCCTCATTTCGTTGGACAAGCGGTTTACAATGCCCGCTTTGCCGCTGCCATGGCTGAGTACTTGGGGCTCGTGACCACACCCCATTGGGACGAAGACCGTTACGACCTTGTTCAAACTATTGAGCTGGGCTCTGCTGAGAAGATGGGAAAATTCTGCCGGGCGATTCAGGCTGCGTCACCGGTAGATAGTTTCGTGGCTCCGGTGCCTGGTGAAATGCCTGGCTACCAAGTGCCGGTTATCATGGCAGCCGGCACCTTTATCCAGGGGGCAAGTCTGGAACTGAGCGCCGACGGACCGGTGGAACCACCATATATTGTCTACTATCAGGGAGGGTTATCAGTCCAGCACGGAATGCTGGCAATTGCCGCTGCCCTGGCCGCCATCAGCAGCTAAAGAGCAAGGGGGAGGAGCATAGTGACAGTAACCATTGTGCTTACAATCATCGCCATTCTGGCGCTGGTCTTTGCCTTAATCGGCATCATAATTCCTGGAATGCCCAGCATTCAGGCCCTGTGGGTTTTAGTGGCCATAGATTACTGGTTTCTTGGGTACTTGGAGCTGTCAGGGAAGACGATGATCATCCTTTCCCTGGCCGCCGCTTTTACCGTAATTGGCGATTATGTCACTACGTCCATGGGAGTAAAAAAAAGAGGCGGAAGCACCTTGGGGGTGATTGGTTCTGTAGCCGGTCTCATCGCCGGCCTTGCCTTATTTCAGCTTCCGGGGATGTTAATTGGCTGTTTTCTCGGGGCTTTGGCGGGAGAGCTGCTGCATGGCCAGGAATTCAGAAAAGCTGGCTACATAGCTGTGGGCGCTCTCTTTGGCTATGCTGCCTCAGCGGCAATCCAATTTGTAATCTGGGCAATGTATGCCGCCGTCATCTTTTATCATATATATTCTTAAAAAAACAAACCCCTGGCGCAACCAGGGGAGTAAACAGGGTCGTCTCATTTAAGAGACACCCTTTTTTTGATTATTAATTTTTTTGAGTTGATCAGGCAAAACTTGGGGCTATGCTCAATATACATATATAAAAGTTATGCAAGGGGGAGAAGAAGTGGTCAAAATTATCTTTCAAAAAAGACGCCGTATTCGCATCGATGCAAACAATCCATATAAGACGAGGGATATGATCTTTAATCTGGTGGATCAGGGAACAAAATTCAACATTGAAGTAGAACAGTATGATTACGTAATGCGCAGTCTGGTTGCTGAAGATAAGATAAAAACTCCGGAGCTGGAAAGTCAGGCGACAGCCCGGCAACTCATAGAATATATGTTGAAGAATGTAAGAGACACGGGGGAGGTAATCGATATTTTTTATGACTGGCGAAAAGGCAAAGTGCCGTTAATCTGTGAATCAAAAAATGTTTTGGTAAAAGAGGCCATCAGAAGGCGCTTTGCCAGAAACCTGAAAAGAATGTAGTTATATGAGGCGAAATACCGCTACGACTTTGCCAAGAATGACTATATCCCTGGAATAGATGGGTTCGTAAGCGGGGTTTTCAGGCTGCAGCTTGACCTTATCCTGCAGACGGTAAAAGCGTTTGACTGTTGCCTCATCGTTCAGCATGGCGACGATGATTTCACCATTCTCGGCGTAACTTTGCTGGCGGACGAGAATTGTATCCCCGTCAAGAATGCCGGCGTCAATCATGCTGTCACCCTTGACCTTGAGGCAAAACTGACTGGTCCCCTGGCGAACAATATCCTGGGGCAGGCTGATATAGCTCTCGATATTTTCTTCAGCCAAAATAGGAGCACCGGCTGCTACCCTTCCCAAAAGGGGAACTGCAACCAGTTGAGTAGGTTGAAAATGGGGGGAGGTGGGGGGATCAGGAACAAGGATTTCAATGGCCCGAGGCTTTGTGCGGTCGCGACGGATATAACCTTTCTGTTCCAGTTTTTCCAAATGGGCATGAACAGTTGAAGAAGAACGCAAACCGATGCCCTCTCCAATCTCGCGTACTGAAGGGGGATAGCCCTTTTTTCTGACCTCGTCCTTAATAAACTCAAAAATAGCTTGCTGTCGTGGCGTCAGACGTTCCATCGAATTCCCTCCCAAGAGATTTTTTTTTCATTATAACAGAGAGATGACAAAAAAGCAAACATTAGTTCGGAAAACACTTGACAAGGGAACATACATTCGGCATAATATGAGACAGAGGGAACTGTTGTTCGCAATAATAATTTTGGAGGGGATTCCATGAGAAAAAAACTCGTGCTTGTGGCCAGTCTGATCTGTTCAATCCTTGTCATCATAACAATATTAAGTAGCGCCCAGGCCCAAAAAGTTACTTCTACTAAAGATGTATGCCAGTGGACCGTTCGCAAGGGCGACACCCTGTGGAAAATTGCCGCTGCAAACCGCGGCAACACTGAAATTCGCAAGTACATCTATCAAATTCAAGAGCTAAACAATATAGGTTCGACAATTTACCCCGGACAGACGCTGTTGCTACCACCAGGCAAATAAACGGCAACTGAATCGTAATTTGCAGGCTGCGGGTTAAAGCATCATCAGTTACTGTAAATCTAGTAAAAGCCCTGTGTCTCCCAAAATGCACAGGGTTTTTTGTGTCTGTGCACATTCCTTTTATTTGTAATAAGTCTGCTAGTAATATGGCATCTAAAAACTCATGATTTCAGGTGAGCATTATTAGTCCTGGGGGGACTGTCAAACCTGAAAAAAACAAGGCTTGGGGAAACGGTAGCGACGCCTGATAACTAAAGCCATATTTTAATCGTAAAAAACAACTTCCGATAATATACATTATGTTAACTTGGGAGAAATTCGAGTAAATCCCTGAGATCTCCGGCTAAAGATCTCCCCTATGCAATGTTCTGGCTGACTAAATCAGAACAAATGTTAAGACTGCAAATGGAATAGTCAGCTGAAAACTGCAACTAAGTTGGACAACCTTATAATATTTCCGGATAGTCTTCGTTAGGCTATTACGATTTAGTGAAATTTCGCTGAATAGTACTTTTTATGCCAGTAAATTTTTTGTCCTGCCCCTCCCCTTTCCTTGCTTCTCTTTCTCCCTCTTTTTTTCCCAAGGAGAATCCAACCTTAATTTTAAGCTGCTAATTATTGATCCTGAAATGACCACAAAAAACGACCACGTATTTTGCGATTTAAGGCCGATAGAATTCGGAGGCAGGGGTATATATACCCCTGAATAATGATAAGGGGAAGATAGAGGGACTAATCCAGGCAGTTTACATCTCCCGCTAACATGTTTCGCACATCACTGTGAATTGACCGGAATTGTTTTCGCTGTTCAGGTGGCAACGGGTATATGTCGCGAGAGATCTCCCAGAACAGGTCCATGGATTCATTTAATCCCCGGATCATGTCTTTTCGGTCCAGCCTGGCAAAACAGCGGCTGAGCCGGAGATAGTATTCGGGGATCCTTGCGGCGATATTTTTGTGTCGGCAGCTTTCCTCAGGAACTTCTGGTTCTATCAGTTCCATGAGCATCTGCTGCAGCCACCAGTTGGACATGCGATAGGCCCGAAAGAGGTCCCCACGCAGAATATACTTGGCGCAAAGGACAGTGTTAAACCAAAAAACAGGGGGAGTGGTGGACCAAATTTCTGCTTCGGACTCCCCTTGCTGCGGCTGAATGCGGCCTTGTAAGCCCTCCAGCAGACCTCGGGGATCATAAAGAATCTGCCAGCCCCGGCTGAGGTAATCTCCTAATTGACAGGGACCTTGCATTGCCTCAAGTTCTTCCGGGGTGTAAAAGTGAAAATCGCTGTCCATGTATCCCTGAAACATCACTCTCACTTCATTAGGCAGCACTAATGGAAACTGTAAGATTACCGGCGCAATTGACTTTGCCCAGTCTGTGGAAACCAACTTCCGGCACAAGCTAGACTCGACACAGATAAAGAAGTCAATATCGGAAAAACGGTCCACATGCTGGCCACGGCCTCGCGAGCCTATCAGGGCGATTCCCCAGCAGCTGTCGATGGCGGCGAAATGTCTGGTGACCGCAGAGATTATTTCTTCAGCATTGGCCAAGTGTTACTCCCTCTTTCTGACTCGCTTAATTTGCGCTTCCCTCTCCCCCATTCTTGCTGAGGAGATTTACAATTCAATTTCCTGAATTCCCGCCTGGATATAACTCTTGATTTTTGCAGGAACCTTGAGGCGGGGATCAAGATACAACTCCCCCACCCTGGTCTCATCTACATCAGCTTTCATAGTTAAAGGGGCGCAGCGGTCCAGGAGCTCCAAGTCCGCCTCAGTCAACTCAGAATCTGGGCAGTCTGCCAGGCCCCAACAATCCCAGGGCAGGAGCTCTACTTTATTTAGGGCGGCAATATCCCGCACAAAATCACCGCGAATAAACCCCAGGCCCCGCATGTCAAAAATCCCAAAGTCATTGGGGTCGGCTTCTCCCTGCCTGCACCAATGCCAGGCCTTACCGCCTACAATGAATTCATTGCGGGGCACGTCCAAGGCATCAAAGCGGATCCCCAGGACATCCCTTTGCAGGTCGTCGAGTTGGGCATCAACCAGCACCCAGCGCTTTTGTTCGGCATGCCAGTATTCGCATACCCAGTGGTCCTCATATGTGCCGGGGCGAAAATAGGCGCCGAAACCACAGCGGGCCCGGGCTGGTATCCCTTGACTGCGCAAAAAAGAACAAAGCAAGGTGGCAAAATCCCGGCAGTTTCCTGCCAAACGCTTTTCCATGGGCCGTGGGGTTTCCAAGGGTCTCTCATCCAGCTGGAATATACGTTGCAGTTGAAGGCGGACCTTCCGCAGCTGCACTTCCTGCTTGCGTTCCTCAGGTAGATTCAGTCCATACCGCTCAGCCCAAAAAACGTGAATCAATAGGCCCTGTACGACCTTAACTAAGGCGGAGATGTCCCTTGGCAGATCCTGCAGCTTATCGCCATATTCACCCGGCTCTGTGATTATTCCCTGTTCCGCATAAAACCGGTATACCATAAATTCGCTCCTTTCATATAGCTTCCTGATTAATGAAACTAGTGCGGATTTTTATCTGCCCAGCCATTCCCGAATAATTCTGGCCGGCAGGAAGATCCTTTTCTGACGCTTTTGCATCATATCGGTGATCTCCTGATAACAAATGCTGAGTCCTGGGCTTAAGGTGGCCAGCAGGGCAAAGAATGCAACAGATGCCCCCGCCATAAGAATATCCTGGATTCGCATTTGCGGCCAGAACTTTTCCCCGCCCAGTCCATAACTGATAGCCCCAGTGCCCACATAGATTCCTGTGCTCCCCAGAATGGCTGTGAGAACTCCTGCCAGCACCAGGGCTGCTGCCAGCGCCATTGCCGCCAGCAGAAACATCTCGGTGAAAATGATGCCATAATTTTGGCCGCGGCTGTAGCCGATGGCCCGCAGGGTGCCGAATTCACGAATGCGCTCATACAGGTGCATGCGGATTGTGGCCACCAGGCCAAAGGCAATTACAGCCAAGATAAAGAAGATGAAGATGTTGAACATTATTCGCATGTACTTAGAGTTATTGGTGTAAAAGGTTGAGGCATCCATGAATGATTCGGCGTAGAGTACGGGATTGCCTGCAAGGGATGAATCCAGTTCCTCGGCGAGCTCCCCTGCTTGCTTGCTGTCATTCAAGTAGATCCGATATATATCAAACAGTGGCTGCGGAACCCCGGTAAGCTCCCTGGCATCTTCATCGCTCATAAAGGCAAAAAAATTATCGTAGCCGGCGCCATTAGCGTATATTCCGGTAATGACAAATTCGCGCTCCCGGAGCTCCTTGGCATTCGTAATTGCCCTGAGCTTAATGGTATCCCCTTTAGTCAGGTTCAGGTCCTGAGCAAGAAACTGGCTGATGCAGATTCCTGAGGCTGCTGCATCAGGCAAATAGCCCTCAAGTATTTTCAGGATCTTTTCCTGCTGTAGAAAAGCCGCATGTTCCGAAGTTAAGCCAAAGACAACAAATTGGTCATTGGCCTCCCCCACGCTGTACCGTCCCCGGCGCATTATACTGGGAAACCCTTTTTGCACCTTATCACTATTGTCTTCAATGAACTCCTCCAGCTTGGCGACTGCCTCCAAATTTTCTCTTACCAAATCCGGATTGTAACTGACCAACTTATGTAAGAAGCGGCTGGCATCGCTGGGGCTGATATCCTTCATTCCGGACCACATTACGGCCACATGGCCAGTCTGGTAATGCACATAACTACTAATAACCTGATTTTCCACCCCGTTCATTGCTGCATTGGAAATCAGCAGCAAAAAAGAGGAAGTAAACAAAGCACAACCAATAAGCAGGGAACGCCACTTGTTTTGCACAAGATTGCGGAAGGCGATTTTTAATATCAGCACTGTTCTCCCTCCTAATCTCTCAGGGTTTTTACCGGATCAAGGGTTGCTGCATGCCAGGAAGGCCACAGGGCTGCAACCAATGTAAACAGGAGGACAATGGCAGCCATTGGAAAGATCAGTTTAAAATCATACTGTATGTAGAATACCTTGCCCATCATAAAGTCAATGGGCGGGCCAAATTCAAAGCCAATATTGGACAAGGCCAGAACCAGGCCTGAGCCGGCAGCGATTCCCAGGGAACAAAATGCCACGGCGATTATAAGGATTTCTCCCAGAAAGATTTGGATTATATCCTTTCGGCTGTAGCCGATAGCCTTCAGGGTCCCTATCTCCTGCCTGCGTTCCATGCCCATCATAAACACCAGGTTAATAATCAGGATGCTGACAATTACCATCAGCACGAGGATGAAAATGAACCCCATGCCCTGGTACACACTGATGCCGTTAAACACAAATCCGCCCATGTCTTCCCATACAGATAGAGTGACCCCCTGAAGTTCAGCGTCCAGTTGCGTGAAAACCTCTTTTGTTTGGTCAGATTCTGGCACAAAGACAATGACATCGGTAGCCTCGCCCGATTCATAGCCGGCCAAAACCCTGGCGCTTTCCAGATCGGTGAAAACCGCATTATACCCGAACATTGAAAGCATCTGGACATCACCAATGCCTACAACAGTCAAAGAAACTGAGCCAGCCTCACTGACTGCCTGTATCGTCTCGCCAACAGAAATTTGCAGTTGCTCGGCAAAGTATGAGGCTAACACTACCTCCCCTGTGGCAGAAGGACTGAGATACCTTCCCTGTTCCAAACCAAAGGCCAATCGGTAATGGGCTTCCTTTGGGTCATGGCCAATTATCATGGCATAATCCTGCTCAACACCTTTGATTAGGGTTGCATTGGTGCGGACCCGCTGGGTATAATCTAGTCTCTTGCTGTTCAAGACAGCAGTTATACCTTCCAAATCCGAACAGGATAAGAAATGCAGTTCGGTCCAGCTTGTTTTCATGGCCAGCATATCTTCTTCTTCAGTAAATTCCGAGCGAATCTGGACATGTCCTGTCAGGGAATTAATCAGGGCGTCCTGCATATTGCCTGTCACTGTCATAAACAAGGAGTTAAAGACGATCAGGATAAAGCTGGTCAGGAATACGAACAGTCCTAAAGACAGAGAGCGCCACCAGTTGCCTGCTATATTTTTAAGGGCTATGGAAAGCAGTCTCATGCTAATTCACTTTTGAGCACACCGTCTTCAATGTGGTAAATGACGCTGGCTCGCTGCATTATCTTGGGGTCATGGGTGGAAAAAACAAAAGTAGTCCTATTTTCTCGGTTGATTGCCTGCATTAGGTCAATTATCTCAATTCCAGTTTTTGAATCCAGGTTTGCGGTAGGCTCATCAGCCAGCACTAGTTTGGGATGGGTAACCAGGGCTCTGGCCACGGCCACCCTCTGCCTTTGACCTCCAGATAACTCAGCAGGCTTATGCCTGGCCTGAGCTGTCAAGCCCACAGCCTCGATAAATCTCGCTACCCTCTCTGCCCTCTCCTTCTTGGAAATGTCCTTGCGAATCAAGAGAGGCAACTCCACATTCTCCCTTACGTTAAGTACAGAGATCAGATTAAAGGCTTGGAAGATAAAGCCGATTGTCTTTAAACGGATAGAATTTAACTCCCGCTCAGATAATAAATTAACCTGCCTCTCCCCCACCCAGACCTCGCCGCTGCTGGGCTTGTCCAAACAGCCAATCAAGTTTAGCAGGGTTGACTTGCCGCTGCCTGAAGCCCCTGCCACTGAGACAAACTCTCCTTCTTGAATAGACAGATTAATTCCTCTCAAGGCGGGAACAGTTGTTTTACCTAAGGTATAGTTTTTATAAACATTTTTTACGCTTACAAGCATCTGACACTCTCCTTAAAAGGCAACTCCACTACAGCATAACATTAAAAAAAAATAGTTTCCAGACAACTGGAAACAAAGAATAAAAACAATTTTTTCATAGCTTTTGTATTGTCTTACTTCAACCCTGTCAGCGAATCCCGTTGACAATAACCATGGAATATCTTATAATGATACACGTTGCAGGGGAGTGGCTCAATTGGCAGAGTGGCGGTCTCCAAAACCGTTGGTTGCAGGTTCGAATCCTGTCTCCCCTGCCAAATAAACGCATACTGCCAGGGAGTAAACTCTCTGGTTTTTTTTAATATGCTTTTAACGGCTTCCTACGCCGGAATAAAAAACATATAGGGAGCGGTTAACACAGCTAATACCAGGGCAAGCTTTTGCTTTTAGCTGTTATCTAGACTTGAAGTCTCCAGGCTGTATTTATAGTTAAAGCGAAAAATGAAAAACGCGGATATTATTACACAGCCTGTTATCCAGAGCACAGTGTAAATATTATATGTATAGGCTTGAGGATTGAAAAGCATGGCTGCAGCACCGATAAAATCAGCTGCTAAACCATAAAGCCATACTTTTACGATTACGCTTTTGATATTTTGCATAATATCTTTTATGCCAAGGAATTTCAGCGTCAAAACTACAACCACCAATTAGGAAATTTGCCGGCAATACTGCAAGCCACAGTTTCGGCCACAGCAGTAATATCCATACTGGAAATATAGCATCGTACAATTTAATGTATTTCTTTTTCATTAACAAATATCTCACCCCTTTATAATAATAGCAAAGGGAATTTTTAATTATTATCGCAATCTCATGGCATCTCATTGCTTTGCATAAATCTAGAGCTAATTGAGACCTTGTTGCCTTAGTAAAACAATTGGCACTGTTCAAATCCCTCCATTAGATGTAAAATACCAGCAGGAGGGATTGATAGTGAAAAAATTTCTTGTTGTTCTTTTAGTTATTATATTAGTGCTTGGCCTATTAATTGGCGGGTTTGTCTTCGCCCTGCGTCCTCCATTTACAGTAGTCGCTCCTAAGGAATCTGAGTTTACCGAACTTAAACCTGCCCTCAATGCATATCTTATGGACAGGGCTGCCCTGGCCCTTGATAGTTACTCCGGCGAGGGTGAAATTGACGTCAGTTTAGATGAAGCCGGCCTCAGCCAGGTTCTTGCCAATGCATTGGCCAGCCGGATTGACAACTTTCCCCGGAGACTGAAATATACCGGTGTCTTTATGGACATTCGCCAGGAATATATACAGATAGGCGGCAGCTTTAAATTTTTATTCTTCCCCGTGGGCGTTTCCGCCCGCATGCAAGCGGAAATCCGTGACGGTAATTTGGAGCTGAAAGTGAACTCTGCTCATTTGGGAAGAATCCCCCTGCCTCTTAACTTTGTCCTCAAGACTGCAGAAAAGTATACCGAGCTACCAGAGGGAATTTCCTCACTATCTGTATCTGTCCCCATTAATGATGAAGGGGAAAGTTTGGGCTTCAATGTTTCAGGGTTAAAATTACAAGCAGAACAACTGGTATTCAGCATCCAGGCCGAAGATAATCTTATTCCGGAAATAGATGAAGCCATTCTGGAAGATTTAGAAGAACTTAAACCTCAGGCCCAATCCATCCTGGCCGATAACCCTGTGGCACTGGCGATACTTGATGAGCTTGAGGCTTTGCTGGAGGAATCAAGAGCCAAGGGAAAACCAGTCAACCCCTTAAGACTAAGCATCCTGGGGGAAAAACTGTACAACGCCCTCAGCGAAGATGAAATTCAGCAGCTAAGAAATATTGTCGATGACAACACCATGAAGTTTCTTGAGGAGAACATGGACTGGTTTTAGCCTGCTAACAATGATTAATGGTTAGAGGAGATTGAAATAGTTGAGAAGTATAGGATTTTAGCAAACATGATAAAGCTGTTGTTTCAGAAATCTACCTTATCTCTACCCGTAAGGATCAACGCGGGAAAGGCGTTGGAGCCCCATGCCTAATTGAAAAATGCTAAAAGGGCGCAAAAAGGGAACAAAAGAAAAGAGGAGCTAGAAGCCCCAATATAACATTTTTAGTTATTACCTAGGCTATAGAGATCCCGCTCTACCGTCTGGGTAATTTCTTTTTGGTCCCCCGAGGAACATGAGCATAAACCTCGTCTACAAGTCGGGCAGCAGTGTGGCCGACCCACTTTGATAGTTTGAGGCTGTGAATATTTGTTTTCATGAGTAGTGTTACGTTCTTATTAAGAAACGATCTTCTCCTCCTTGCTTTTTGTGGCCGCGAATTGGCCCTCATAAAGTGGGGAGGAGAAAAAAAAGGCCATCCCTTGCAGTTTAGCGTGAGGGATGGCCTTAAGTATTTAATTACTTGGTAAATTTTGTTCCAGATATTAAAAACTTAAAAAACTAGCTAATGAGCATCTTAACTATTTATAACACACTAATTGTTCCCGAAAAAAAACAGATGTTTTTCTGGGTTTTCTGGGGAGGAAAAACGAGCGATTTGTGGAATTATTTATCAAGACTGTCATCGACAAGTAAAAAGGTTATACGCCTTTAATATATTCAACTAACTGTTTTCAAGAGGGATGGTGTCAGAAGTAATTGGTTCCTGTCCTGGCAACCCCTGTATATCGTAACTCATGGTATACAACAAGTCGCCCCCACAGCAATATGTGCTCATTCGAGTCTTCCTAGTATAGATGGTGCTTCACTTTTGTTGCGGAACAACAAGTCTCCTAAGAAGGAAAATAGAATCTCCCTCATAAAAGATAGATGAGTTTAGCCTTAATTCCGTGTGGTTGTTAAAGAATTGATTTTGGTTGCGCACCAAAAGAAAAAAAATATACTGCACAAAGAGGTGGGAAATATGCAAGGAAAATTAGTTTCCAAGCACATATGGCGCAGCAGTCCTCGGAGTTTCCTCTGTATTTTGCTTCTAACCCTGATAATTGGCTTTCTTACCGTTGGTTTCGGCCAGTGGTATGCTTCACGGCAGAATCTAATCTACGCTGAAGCAGCTTATAGCACCGTCGCCGTAATAGATGATGGGGATTTTTGGCGCTGTACTAAGGACATGACTATACTTGATCCGCAGAGCAGGAATACACCTGACCCGCATCAGCTCTATCTAGAGAAACTGGCAGGGTTGGATATGGTCAGGCAAATTGACGAACGGCAGAGTTGCAGGGCTTATTCTCCTGATGCCGTTGCCGTAGCTCATGACCAGGAGGATATAGAAATCGCAGTGGGTCGTCATCAGGCCGAAATGGCCGGTGATTTCGAATCTATGGTGTTTCTTGCAAAACATGGTGATCCTTCTGATTACAAGAGATTTTCTGAAGGGATTGCTTGTGGTGTGTTGGTAGGCAGATGCGTGGATATTGAGGTGCTTCAGCCCTATCCTGCAGGGGTGATTCGGTCAGAGATAGATACAACTGTACATGGCTATACCGAAAGATCCTCACTGGGCAGGTTGAACTATGCAGTAATATTTGAAATCGACCATGATCAGTCCCCTGCCTTGCATCCCCTCTATTGGGACTTTCGGTACTTTCGCGTTCTTCGCGAAGGTTTTCGCCCCAATGAACCACCTCCCTATTCTGTCGGGAAGAACTATCTGTTGTCTGCAGAGGACTTGTTTCCCAGAGCCTATATCCCTGATGAAACTAGGACAACAGGCTTAAGAAATGTGACGAAAGAACCCCAATGGTATCTTGCAAATGGAGAACCAAATCGGCGTTTTTATGTCGGCAGGATGAATGATGATACAGGTTATGACTTACAGAGAGAACGCTTCACGCTTGAAAGTCATGAGCTCGAAGGCAGTCTTCAAGAGTTCCTTGCCAGCGAGGAAGGAAAACCATGGCGACAGATCATCGATAACGCCCAACGCAATATTCGTGGTCTCATAGTAATCGGCACTAATAATTTGTATGCTCTGCCTTCCTTCAATAGAGGTGAGGCGTACATCATAGAGGGCAGGGACTTCAGTTTCTCAGAAATGGCTGCAGGAGACAAGGTCTGTGTAATTAGTGCTTCTTTAGCCAGAGAAAATGGCCTGGAGGTGGGAGATGAAATAGGCTTCTCCCTTCAGCAAACTGGTTACAAATATGATGGAGTCCTTCCCCCCAAATATACACCTGGAGATTTCACTCCTTCTTTTACAGAATTTACTGAATCCGAGAGATACAAAATCATCGGTATCTATGCTGCCCCGGCCTGGGATACCCACGTTGATGCCTTCAGCCCCAACACAGTCTTTGTTCCCTCCTTGGCGCTTCCCGAAGACATTCCCCAAACTCCCGAATATCAGGCCTGCACCCTTCCCTTTACCCGGGAACGCCCAGGCATGTTTTCCCTCGTTCTCCAGCACGGCAGCGAACAGGCCTTTGGGGAACAATTGGGGCCCGATCTGGCTGAAGGTGTTAGATTCTTTGACCAGGGCTACAGCCGGGTAAAGCCACAATTGGAGGCTTTGAACAGGCAGACAAGAGGCTTGTTCCTGGTCAGCGCTCTGGTCTGGGTAGTAGTTATGGTCTTCTTCTTTCTCTTGCTCACCCGGGGACTGCGGCCGGTCCTGGGCATTATGGTATCCCTGGGGGCGGAACGCCGCCGCCTGCTATTCTTCCTGCTGAGCTTCATCCTGATTCTAAGCCTCTGCGGGCTGGCCATCGGGGGTACAGCTGGGAACTTTGCCTACCAACGGGCAATGAATCAGGCTTATAGCAATATTGAAGAGGCCGCCTCGGGATTCGAGGGACGCCCTGATCCAGAACTCCCCGAAGGTGCCCCGGCAGTGAAGCTGATTGAAATTTCCCCTCGCCTGCCCCTGTTGATAGTCCTTACACAAGGTCTGGTTATCCTGCTGGTAGCGGTACTTGTAACTATCAGGGAGTCCCGTCTCAGTGCCCGCATTCTCCTGGAAAGCGGGGGAAAGAAATGATATTGCCCTATGTTGGCAGACGGATTTGGCGGCTGAAGTTTCAGGCCATGGTCTTAATTGCACTTGGCCTAATCTTCTCCTTGCTCCTCTTGAATCTCAATGCATCATTAGGCACGCAAAGGCAAAAGCGGGAAGAGGCCTTGGTCAGCCTTCCCATCCTTTGCGTGGTAGCCGATCAAAGGGGTGAGAAAACCGAGGATTTGTATATCACCGCCACTATTTTTGACCGCTTTGTCGGGGAAGGGGGCCCGCTATACTCTTACCTGGACAAAGTGTGCCTCAAAGCGGATTTTGCCTTTGGCCCGGATAGCTTGAAACATAACCATGAGCCTGTGGAGGGGTTGGAAATATCCAGCGGCGAACGCAGTATCGTTGCCGTGACCAGAATTGAGGCAGAACGAAATTTGGCTGCAGAGCAGGGCGCCGAAATCCATTTCTTGCCCGGCTTCAGCGAGGAATGTTTCCAGGATACCTCCCGGTATTACTGCCTGCTGCCCCAGGACATCTACCAACTGGTCCCGGGTGGACAGCTTTCGGTGGACATTATTTTTGACAGCATCCCCCAGCCCATGGCTCTAGAATATGAGCTTGAGGTTATCGGCTACTATCTCAGTGGGGGGAGAGATATCTACTGTAATTGGCAGGTAGCATGGGACGGGTTTGCCCTTGCCGACGCAGTCCGCCATACCGATTCCCTGAGTTTTATCCTTAAAGATAATCATAAGTTGGCAGAATTTAAAGCGGTGGCTGCCGAGTATTTCGTCAAGGCGGGCTCCACCGAACACAGCGTATTCCCTCTCTATTCCCTGGCAATCCATGACCAGCAGTTTAATGTCACCATTTTTGCCCTGGACAGGAATATACGCCTTATGCAGGTCGTGCTGCCTCTCATGAATGTCCTGGCCATTGGTATCGGCTTTGTGGTCAGTTATACCTACATCAGGAACAGAAAACAGGAATTCGCCATAATGGTTAGCCTGGGCACCGGCAAGGGAGGGGTCTTCTCGGTGGTATTCCTGGAACAGGCGCTGTTGAGTTTGCTGGGGATCAGCTTGGGGATGCTTTACTGGCACTTGAATAATCTAATTTCCCTTCAAGATTTTTTTATCGGCGTAGGGTTATTTGCCTGCTTCATGGGCGGGGCGGCGGTAGCCATAACCAGGGTCCTGTCGATACCGGTCATGGCAATGCTGAAGACGGAATAGAATTGAGGTGCTCTATCTATCCTGCCATGCCTCAGCGGAGGTGAACAGCAGCGCATCGCCATTGTCCGAGCAATTGTAGCAAGCCCCAAGATTATCCTGGCCGACGAACCCCTGGACACCGAGAACGGAGCCAACAACCATTTGCCGAACTTAAACCTGCCCTCAATGCATATCTTACGGAACGGGCGGCCCTGGCCCTTGATGACTATTCCGGTGAGGGTGACATTGAAATCAGTTTGGATGAAGCCGGCCTCAGCCAGGTTCTTGCCGATGCCTTGGCCAGCCAGATTGACAACTTTCCCCGGAGACTGAAATATACCGGTGTCTTTATAGACATCCGCCAGGAATATATTCAAGTTGGCGCCAGCTTTAAATTTTTAATTTTCCCCATCGGAGTTTCTGCCCGCATGCAGGCGGAAATCCGTGACGGCAATTTAATCTTGAAAGTAAACTCAGCCCATTTGGGAAGGATACCGCTGCCCCTTAACTTTGTCCTCAAGACTGCAGGTAAGTATACTGAGCTGCCTGAGGAAATCTCCTCTCTCTCATTTTCTGTCCCTCTTAACGACAAAGGCGAAAGTATGGGCATTAATATTTCAGGGCTGAAATTACAAGCTGAACAGATGGTTTTCAGCGTCCTTGCCAGTGATAATCTTTTTCCGGAATTAGATGAAGCCTTTTTGCAAGATTTAGAAGAACTTAATCCCCAGGCACAATCCATCCTTGCCGATAACCCTGAGGCAATGGAGATTCTTGATGAACTTGAGGCTTTGCTTGAGGAATCCAAGACGACTGGCAAGCAGGTCAATCCCTTAAGATTAAGCGTGCTGGGAGAAGAATTGTACAGCTCTCTTAGTGAAGATGAAATTCAGGAGCTGAGAAATATTGTCGATGACGAAACTATGGAATTTCTTGAGCAGAACATGGACTGGTTCTAGGCCCCTCCCCTATTTTGGGAACTGATCAAAAAAGAGCCCCAGGGGCTCTTTCTGTTTTTCTGTCTAAATTGAAGCATCTGCCAAGATGTGACCAGCGTAGTTATAAGACTTGGCCTTTTCTTGTTTTTCATCGGTTTGATTTTGTTTTGTATAATGCTCAAGGACTTCTCTTCTGCGGACAATGCCGATAAAGACATCATGGTCGTCAACTACAGGTACAAAGTTTTGGTCGATAACCAGGGTTATCAGGTCATTAATTGATGCATAAATGCGGACGGGCTGGTTATCCATGCGGCGGGGAATATCCTTCAGCATAACTTTTTCGGTTCCTTTTAGAGTCAGACCCGGGGTGTTTTTAAATTTCCACAACAGATCTCCCTCAGACAAAGTACCTACATATTTATTGTCTTCATCAATGATTGGTACGGCCCTGAAACCCCGGTTTTCCATGCGCTCCATAGCTTGCCGCATTGTACAATTAATCGGAAGATAGGCTACTTCTTTTTTAGGTACCAAAAAAAAGGCGACATTGTCGGTCACTGGCTAACATCCTCCCTTTTTTTCAGGTCACACTATTATTATACACCTACCGCAGTGACATTCAACCTGCAAAAGCAGGGAGCCTCCTGTTAAACCCTTATATATCAGGGACAGATTGGATTGTTACGTTTTGGTAACAAAAAATCTATACCCCTCGCAGCACTGCGACTATCAGGCCCGTTGCCAGCATTATCATGGTAACTGGGAGGATATATCGATAAATTTGTGCGAATCTGGCGTTATAGTATTCTCTGGTTAAGATAACGCACAGGTGCAGCGGCGACAGCATGTAACCGATAGACGCCGCAATAAAAGTGAGGCCAATACCGGCCAGATAAATATCCGGGGAAAGCAGCGGCACGAATATAGGAATTGCTATAGCTACAGCAGCTTCGTGAGAACCAGTGGCCAGCCCGATTATAAATGGCATGACTAAGAGCAATAACCACATAGGTATCCCCATATTGACTAGATTCAAGGCGAAACCATTGATCAGACCGCTGACAGCTAGCAGCTCTTTAAACAACATTACTCCTGCAACCGCCAGGGCAAGTTGCAAGCGGATTCCTGGAAAGAGCATGGTCTTAGCTCTGTGGATGCCGGTAGAGGATACCCTTGATAAAAGGGGGCTATCACCAGCCTCAGGCAAGTTAAACAGGGCAACCACCACTCCCAGGGCCAAGGACACGAGAAAATGAAGTCCCACAATAACGTAAAGAAAAATCACTAATAGCAGCGGCAGAATGCTGACCGCAAACCTAAAAAATTCTTTACTGTTCCATTTGCCCCCACCGCTTTTGGGAAGGGGTTGTAATAGCAAAAACCAAGCTGAGACCAGACCGACAAGCAATACAGGCAAATTTTGGGCTGCCAGCTCCTTGGGAGTTACATTTGCCAAACTGGCTGCCGTCAGCATGCTGGGAATTATGGGAAGGGATACGTACCACACATGCCTGAAGATGATATTGACCCCTGTCTTGTATTCAGGCCCTATGCCCACCTTGTCCCCCAGTTGGTCAATCATCGGCGCGGACAGCATTGCACCACCGGGAACAACTAGAGCCCCGATTACTCCTGCCAGAACTGCCATTATCCAGCGGGAATCCCCCACAAGTTTCACGAGGCTGTCAACCATAATATCCATGGCGCCGCTGTTTTTGAGGATATAGCCCAACATCCCGATTAATAAAACGGAGCCAATAAGAATCCAGGTAATAGGATTAATCAGTGCAGTCTGGGCGGCTCCCAGGACCTGCTCCAGGCTGAGCGGAGTCATAATAATCAGCACTGCGCTGCCTGCCAACATTGCCAGCCCAATATTGATGCGTTTTATTGCCATTACAGATATGACGACGATGGCAATTATAATTGTTATTATACCCAAGCGGCCTCTCCCCTGTCTCTGTTCAATCCACCAATCATTATATGTCATTATCCTAAATCAGTCGATAGGTATTATTAAGAGCTTTTTTCATCTGATGTTTAAAAAAAAGACTCCCGCAGTATTGCCGGAGTCTTGAGTCTTGGTTTTACGGATAGAGGCGGTTAATTAGCCTGGGGAAGGGAATTGCCTCCCTCAGGTGGCTGAGGCCGCAGATCCAGGAGACAAACCGCTCCAGGCCGATGCCGAAGCCGGAATGAGGCACGCTGCCGTAGCGACGCAGGTCCAAGTACCATTTGAATGCTTCTTCCGGAAGCTTATGTTCCTGGATGCGCTGCAGCAGCAGGTCGAGATCGTCGATGCGCTGGCTGCCGCCGATGATTTCCCCGTAACCCTCGGGGGCCAGCAAGTCGGCTGCCAGCACCACTTCCGGTCTTCCCGGCACAGGCTTCATGTAAAATGCCTTGATGGCCGTGGGGAAATGTTCTACGAAGACGGGACCGTCATGCAAATTGGCCAGGACTGTTTCGTCGGGAGCGCCGAAATCATCCCCCCACTGAATTTCATGGCCCTGCTTTTGCAGGTAGTCAATGGCCTCATCATAGGTCATTTTCGCAAAGGGCTTGTTGATGACATTCTCCAGTTTGGCAGTGTCTCGTTCCAGAAGGGCTAAATCATTGCGGTGCTTATCCAATACGGTCCTGACTACAAATTTGACCATCTCTTCCTGCAGGGCCATGTTGCCGTTATGATCGACAAAGGCCATCTCCGGTTCCATCATCCAGAACTCGATTAGGTGGCGGCGGGTCTTGGATTTTTCCGCCCGGAAAGTGGGGCCAAAGCAGTAAACACGGCCCAAAGCCAGGGCTGCGGCTTCCATGTAAAGCTGGCCGCTTTGAGAGAGGTAGGCTTTGTCCCCGAAATACTCAGTTTCAAACAGGGTTGTGGTCCCCTCACAGGCGGCGGGGGTCAGGATTGGCGCATCCACTAAGGTAAAGCCCTGAGCGTCCAGCCAATCCCTCATGGCCTTGACCACGGTGTTGCGGATATGCATAATCGCGGCCTGGCGGGGTGTGCGCAGCCAGAGATGGCGGTGGTCCAGGAGAAAATCTACGCCATGCTCTTTGAGGCTGATGGGGTAGTCCTGGGCACTGGTGATGACCTCTATTTTCTCCACCTGCAGTTCAAAGCCCAGGGGCGAACGGGAGTCCTCCTTGACGGTGCCGGTAACCTGGACTGAGGATTCTTGGGTAATGCCGGCGGCCAGTTCCCAGTCCTCGGAGGAAACATCTGACTGGACCAGCACCCCCTGGATAAAACCGGTGCCGTCACGAATAATCAAAAACTGTATTTTACCGCTGGAGCGGCGGTTATACAGCCAGCCCTTCAGGGTAACTTGTTTGCCGTTATATTGCCCAATATCTCGTATCAAGACTGTTTTCATTTAGATTGCCTCCTTAGTTGCCAAAAGGTGATGGACCTGGCGCTGTAGACTCAAGGGAATCAGTCTGGGGATCAGCGAAGCGCATATAATGGTCGTGAAATTTGAGCTTGGTTATCCCGGTTTTGCCGGTTCTGTTCTTGGCCACAATAACTTCAACATCATTAAGGGTATCGTTGGCCAGGGCCTCTTCATAGGCTGCAGCACTCTGGCGGGAATGGCGGTAAAGGAAAAGTACCATGTCAGCGAATTCCTCAATATTGCCGCTTTCACGCAGGTCGGATAGTTGAGGGCGCCTGTCAGAACGCTGGCTGTAGTTGCGGTTGATCTGAGAAATCAGCACAATCGGGACATCCAGTTCTGAAGCCAGGTTGCGGAGTTGGAGCACCACATCTCCCGTTGCCCGGGCAGTGGAAATATTATTACTTGCCTCCAGCTGAATGGTCTGAAGGTAGTCTACCACCACCAATCCCAGAGAACCAAGTTCAGCTCTCATTCTGCGCAGCCGGGCCCTAATCTGAGTGACTGACAGGCCCCTTTCATCGCTGATCAGCAGAGGTTTATTGTATAGCAAGTTGATATTGGTTTGAAATTTTTCCAACTCATCTTCTGTCAGATTGCCCTGATCATAGCGAAATCCGTCAATAGACAATTCTGAGATTATTAAACGGTCGATAATTTCTTCGGCGCTCATCTCCAGGCTGACAATCCCCACAGGCACTGCAGGGTCGCGGCTGAGGACATTGCGGACAATGTTCAGGGCCATGGCAGATTTGCCTGTAGAAGTTGCCGCCGCCAGCACAATCAGGTGTTTATTCTTAAAGCCGGCAATGATATTGTCCAATGAAAAATACCCTGTAAGCAATCCCCTGGGGGCAATGCCTTCTGCCCGCCGCAAGTATTCTTCCCAGCGGTTGGCCAACAAATCATTCATCTTGTGGACAGGAGTTGTCGTGCTTGCGTCGGTGGCGTTAAATACCAGGTCCTGAGCCCTGGCCTGGATGCGATCAAAGTCGTTGTCCATGTTGTGGGAAATCGACTCTGCAATCTCCAGGGCTGCTGCCAGCAGCTTGCGCTGATAATATAAATTGAGCAGGTTTTTCCACATAGCTTCCAGCTCATGATCGTCCTTTGACCCTATGCCTAAACCGGCAAAAAAGTCTTCTACATTGTCCAGCCGGTTTTTTGCCTTCAGAGCCATGTACAAATCCGTCTGGGTAAAAGAGCCGGTATTCTGGTAGATAGCCAGCATGGATTCATAGATTATCCTGTTCTCCAGATTATAAAAGCATTCACCGTTTAGCTTATCTGCCACCAAATCAAGAAATTTGGGTTCTGCCATAACGCTGGCCAGCAGTCGCTTTTCCAGGGTGGCATCATGGGGAAACCAATAGTTGGTTTTGCCGGCGCCCAGATCCAGGTACTGGCGAATGCTGCCCTGGGGATGGTCCCAGCTGGCGGAGAGCTCATGGATAATATCTTCGATGACCAGGATGTTATCTATAGTCTTGAGGTATTCCCTGATTAGGGAATACTGTTTTTCTCGGCTGGGTTCGGTTTGCAATATTTGCCGCACGGCAAAGATATCTACTGAATATGCGCCCTTAATTGTATTTTGAACCCCTTCTTCTCCGGAAGCAAGGAGCACATCATTTAAATCCTTGCAGCCCTCAGGGGGCGGGGCAACCTGAATGTGGACGCCGGGATCGCTGGCCCTGAGCAGGTCCCGGTTGCTGAGAACACTGCGCATCCCGGTCTCATCGTTGTCTGGCACCAGGATGACAGTCTTGCCCTTGCACAGCTTTGCAATCAAGCTGGCCTGGTCTTCCGTTAGGGTATCTTTGCAGATAGCTACTGAATTTTTAAAGCCGCTCTGCCAGGCGCTGAGCACATCAAAATAACCTTCCAGAACCAGGAGAAAACTGCCGGCGTGTTTTCGGGCCTTGTCCAGATTGTACAGGAGTTGGCCCTTATTAAACACTTCGTCATTCCTGGAGTTTTTATATTTTGGCCCTTTGCCGGGCTCCAAAAACCTGCGGCTGAAACCCACCGGCTTGCCATACCCGTCATTGAGAGGGATGACAATGCTGTTTTCTTTGGAGTCATAACCAATGCCAAAGATATCAATGGTTTCCTGACTGAAGCCCCGCTTTTTCAGATATTCTTTGGCGAATTGGGCCTCAAGCAGCTGCTTCTGCGTTGCCAGCACCGCTCGCTCGTTGGACTTAATTCTCTCTCGCCGGGCCTTGGCCTGAGGCGTATCTTCGACCTGAAGATCTATTCCTGCATACTGAGCCAGGAAATTGAGGGCCTCATAGAAGTCATAGTTATAATGGGCTTTGACAAACTCTATTATGCTTCCCCCGCTCTTGCAGCCGAAACAATAATAGCTTTGGGTATCGGGGTAGACAGTCAGGGAGGGCGTATCACTGTCAGGATGAAGCACACAAATCCCCTGATGAATCCGGCCGGATTTTTTCAGCTGGGTGTATTGGCCGATAAATTTCACCAGGTCAATTTTGTTTTTTAATTCCTCTACAACTTGCTGATAATCCATCCATCGCACCTCCTCCTAAAGAATCATACGCAGATTACCCTTGAGTTCCAGGATATTTGAGCAAATCTCTCCCAGGCGCCAAACAATCCTCTCGCCATAAAGGTCTGTCTGTGTACGGCGGATCAATTCTTCCAATGTAAAATTAGATGTCACAACCACAGGTTTCAAACTGCGATAGCGATAATCTATGATTTGGGCCAGATTCTTCAGGGAGAATTCGGTAGGCTTTTCTATCCCCATGTCATCCAGCAGCAACAAGTCGACATTTTTCACCTCATCAACCAGTTGCTGTTCGGATTGCTCGGAATCCCGGGAATTAAAGGTTGCCCGCAGGGAATCGAGAAAGTCGGCATAGACCATATAGCGCACTGACATGTGCTCAACCAAGTAATTGGCAATGCAACCTAAGAGATAAGACTTCCCAGAACCAGTTGGGCCGTGGATGAATAACCCCTGACTGGAATCAGAATTTAGCCTAAGTTCATCGCAGAATTTTTGCGAATAGGCATATACTTTTTTGACTTGCGAGCGGTGCGCCGTTTGAAAAATCGCAAAATCCGTGCCGTCAAAGGTAGCCTGACAAATTCGTGCAGGCAAACCGGCTCGCTGGCGAAACAGTCTGCTTCTCTTTGCCTGGGCACAAGCGCAGACAAGATACCTGCCGTCTGCGGTGTAGACCATCCCTGTATCCTGACAACGGCGACAGTTCCACTTTGGTTCCAGAGATGCTGGATTGATACCGTATTGGTCAAGCAAGGCGCTTCTCTTCCGCAAAAGATCCGCCAGGCGTGTTTCTAGCCCAGTGATTTCTTCATCCAGAGGTTGGCCCCGAAGCTTGCCAAGGGTAGCACTGATAATTTGCTTCCTAACCTCTTCTGCCTGATCAAAATTCTGTTTCAGTTTTGGCTGCCGGGCAAAGAGATTATCCATATACTTTTGATGTTCAGCAAGGATGATTTTACGCTCTTCATCTTCCCGGTTGCGAATATGGGAAAGCTCATCCCTCATTGTCCTCACCCTCCAGACCTACCATAGTCTTGCGCCTAACAAGCTTTTCCAGATCAGATAACTTATGTTCATGGGTAAACCCGCTTCTACCTGATTTGACAGACTTGGGCTTAGGCTTGTCATCTTTGCTTTCAAGCCACTTATCTATAAAAGCGATGCCGGGAGCGCCCTTGCCCTGATATTCGCCGGAGAGTATTGCCTTCTTTATGAGATTGCCCAGCTGAACAGGGCCCTCCACTTCAGTTGACCATTTATCAATTATTTCTTTTTCCGCCGGGGTCAAAGTATTATAACTCCGCCCCAGCTCTTTTTCCACAGCTCGGTAGAATTCATAGCTGGCTTGAAATTTCTGATCTAAGCGGAGCAGGTCCTCATACGTCTTGATTCCCTGGACCAGCCACTGGCGGACAATTGTATCTGCATACCGACTAGGACAGGTTCCCTTGCTGCCTTCCATGGTCACTTTGCGTTTGGTTCTTTCCAGCAGCTCTTCAAGCAATCGCCTGTCCTGGAGCTGCTCAAACCACATATCAAATCTGTCCCGCAATTGCCGGCTGGGAACAAACTTGCATTCTTTAATGAATCTGGTGGCGAATTCGTCAGCCTGCTGCTCGGTCAGCTGGTGAGAATCCTGCTCCGATGTAGTTGCAGCCTCAAGATTGCTGAGGGCTTGTCCCCGCTTTAAGCGGAATGCTTCAATCAAAGTGATAAACCTGCGCTCCTGCTCATAGGCAAATGAGTTGTCCTGAATTTGCTCTAATAGCTCTGCCATGGTTGGGGGGGTAATAATGTATTCCTTGCTGTCCCCTTGAAGCAGTCGGTATTTGGCAAGAGTCTTTAAAGACATTTTAAAACTCTTCTGGGTAATGTTCATCTGCTGCATAATATCCCCTTCGTCAACAGTGTAGCTGTTGACTAGGGCATGGTATAGATTAATCCACACCGAAACAGCCTCAAAGCCTATTACCGGCTGATAAATTTCAATCAGCTCCGGTGGAATTGTCGTAAGCTGAATACTGCCTTGGAGGGAAAATTTCATCGGCCTATTCACCTCTTGGGTCCTGAAAGAAAGCAGCAATACCTTTGAATAATGCAGCGGCGGCACTTTTAGCAAAGTCCGGCTCTGCCAGCATTGCCTCCTCCTCTTTGTTGCTGATAAACAATATCTCCGCCAATACAGCTGGCGCCTTCACCTGCAATACGGCATCATTCTTGGGCTTGATTCCCCGGCTGTAACGCTGCAATTCGGCCACCAGCTCATTTTGAATGAGCTGGGCCGCCCTCTTGCTGGGGAAACTATTAAGAGAGTTTGGGTTGTGATATGTTTCTATCCCCCGGGCGTATTTGTCAGACCAGGAGTTGTTGTGGATTGAGAGAAAAAGGTCAGGAGAATAATCATTTACCAGATCATGGCGCTTCCAGAGATCAGGGCGTATATGTCTACCCGGTTTGAGGGTGGTATCCACCAAAGTATCGGTTGAGCGGGTCATAAAGACTTCAACCCCTGCTTTCTCCAGCATGGCTTGCAGCTCTAGGGCGATAGCCAGGGTGACGTTTTTTTCGTACAGGCCGAGATAATGGCCCTCGGCCCCGGGATCATGCCCCCCATGGCCTGGATCGATGGCAATGCGCTTGCCCGCAAGACCCGCCTCGCTCCATTGAATGGCATAGCCAAATGCAGTTGTTGAAAGTCGGAAGATCGGCGGAAGATTATCCAATTCAATAATAAGGACAACCTTATTCTGCTCTCGGCGAAAGCAAATCTGCTGGTCCAAATACTGTTCTTCAGCAGGGAAGGCTGCAATTGCGTCTTTATGTACCAAGGTCAGCTCCAGTTTATTATCCTTGACTCTCCAAGAGTCATTTTCATCAACGGGAATATTAATATTAATCAGCAATTGTTCTTGTCGGTCTATTGTCAGCAAAGGCAGAGCATGGCCGGCGGTCGCAGGCCTTGAGAGTAGTTTTGCAGCCGGCCCCTTGCCGAAACCAAAAGCCAATGCAAAAGAAAGGCCGACACAGGCCAGAGCAAACAGTAAAAAAAAGACTCGTTTCCTTCTCCTATGTTTTTTTTGCTTATATCTGACATAGTACACCGGCAATCACATCCTAATTCCATTCTACCATATGCCCCGCCCAAAAAAAAGAATAAGCAAAAAACCATCTGCGCAGCCCAGACACAGCAGGATTGTACTTTATCCTTTACTGCTGAGAATTCTTCTCGCCTTCAACAATTTTTATGGCGGCGCTGGCGCCAAATCTTGTGGCTCCGGCCTCAAGCATTTCTTTGGCTGTCTGATAGCTGGAAATTCCGCCGGAAGCCTTGATGCCAAAGCCCGGGCCCACTGCTTCCCGGATTATCCGGATATCTTCCACCTTGGCGCCACTGGGGGCGTACCCGGTGGAAGTCTTGACAAAATTAGCCCCAGCGGCCTTGACTACTTTGCTGGCGGCGCTGATTTGCTCTTTGTCCAAATATGCCGTTTCAATGATTACCTTGACAATGGCCCTGCCGGATACGGACTTGACCACAGATTCTATATCGTGCCGGACGGCATCCAGATTGCCGGACAACATTTCCCCAATATTCATGACCATATCTACTTCGGTGGCTCCGTCGGCAACAGCCTGAGCAGCCTCAAAGGCCTTGACTTCCGATTTGACGGCGCCAAAGGGAAAGCCAATCACAGTGGTAACCCCTACCCCTGATCCGGACAGCAACCGGGCGCATAATTTGACAAAGACGGGATGGATGCATATAGAAGCAAACCGGTATTCCAGGGATTCTTTGCACATCCGTTCCACATCTGCAGCAGTAGCTGTTGCCTTTAACAAAGTGTAATCGATATACTTGGCAATACTTTCCATTTAATTAACCTCCAATTTTATGATTAAATCTCATAGATGGAAACAACCATCTGATCATTGCGCTGGGACACACCAAAAATAACCTTCTTCTCCTTCAGCGTCCTATTTAGAAAGTCAATTAAGATATATAAATCCTCATTATATGGCAGTGTTTGCGTGGCAATTAGTTCTAATTTTTCTTCCAAGACAGCACCTCCCTCTCTTTCATTATTCTTCTTTTCTTGTGGAAATCCTGTTAGGATATTATTTTCTCTTCGCAATAAGCTAATATCAAAAGCAAAATAAAAATGATCTCAGTTTTTTTTGGGAGATACATGCAATTCACTTACATACCTTGGTCTGCATCTCTGTTTTGACCAGCAAGACCACATTTCTTATAACATAGTCTGCTTCCCTGGAGCTAAAAATAATAGCAGGGAGGTGAGATAGTTTGACCAGAAACAGGAACAGAAATAAAAGTCTTATTGATGGAAAGCTTCTCGATCAGTTTAAATACGAGATTGCAGATGAGCTGGGCCTAAGAGAGAAAATAAACACTCAGGGATGGCCCAATATGACTACCCGTGAATGCGGCCAAATTGGGGGCAAGATTGGCGGCAACATGGTTAAAGTCATGATTAGAAATGCACAAAAAATGATGGCCGAAAACAATAATCTCTAATTCGCAGTTAAAGGCGCCATCTTGGCGCCTTTTTTTATCTCTGGATTTAAGGGGAACAATATAGTAATATTAAGGGCAAAGGAGGGAATAGATTACTATGACTGAAAGTCCTATTCAAAAGAACACTGCCCCAATAAAAGGCAATAACGGAGCGAAAGTCCTTATAAACATTCTCAAGATTATCTGGATTCCTGCCTTATTGATTCTTGCCTTGATTGTTGGTTTGTATATCGGCTATCAATTTATTACTAAAACTTCTGGCAGCAATATTTTTCACTGGGAGATATGGCAAAGATTTTTTCAACAGATTCGTTCCCTTCGATAACTTTGCGGAGGTTTTCAAATGTCGATTTTCCTTGCCGACCTTTTGTCCAAACTCCTTTTGAGTGAGCCATTACCCCCCATACCAAAAATTAAAATCACCGGAATCAGCGATAACTCAACCCGGGTTCGGCCTAAAAACATTTTTGTCGCAATTAAGGGTTATGAGTTTGACGGTCATGATTTTATTGACCAAGCTATTGCACAGGGAGCAGCAGCTGTTATTGCCGAAAGGAAAGTTACAGCTGATGTTCCCATTTTTATTGTTGCTGATTCTCGCATTGCCTTGGCTCAGCTCAGCAACGCCTGGTTTCAGTACCCTGCCCAGTCGATGAAGATGATTGGCGTTACCGCTTCCAATGGAAAAACTACCACTGCTTTTATGATTGACAGTGTCCTTTCCAGGCATTATCCTGTTACAGGGCTTATTGGCACCGTTGTGGTCAAAGATGGCCGCAGGACTGTAGGCGCGGACCTGACCACACCCAACTCCCGGGATTTGTATGAAATACTGGCCCGCATGCGGGATAATCGCTGCTCCCATGTGACTATGGAAGTTTCATCGGCCGGCCAGGAACTACAGCGAGTGCACGGCATTCCCTATAATCTTGTCACATTTAACAACGTCACCCGAGAGCATATTGACTTTCACGGCAGTTTTGAAAAGTATTGGCAGCATAAAACAAAATTAGTAAGAGAGCTGGCACCCTCTTCTACCGCTATTTTAAATGCGGATGAGCCCTTGATTCTTGAGCTTTGTCAGCAAACGAAAGCAGATTTCATCACTTATAGCCTTAAAAGTAACCCCGCCCATATTCAGGTTGAAGATATAGATTTGAGCACTGGCTCCGGAAGTTTTCGGTATATAATCCCCGAAAGAGTTGTTTCCCAAAACTTTACTCTGTCTCCATGTAATTCGGAATTTCGACTAAAAGTCCTGGGCCTGCATAACATTTACAATGCAACAGTGGCTATCACCCTAGGAAAATTATGCAATGTGCCCGACGCTAAAATCTATTCGGCCCTGGCTAATTTTGGCGGCGTCGAACGCAGGTTTCAATTAATCTATGATGGGGATTTTAAAGTAATAGATGACCACTTCGCCAATACCGGCAATATAGACATTACTCTAGCCACCCTGGGACTGATGAAATACAATCGGCTTCACCTCTTAATTGCCATTCGCGGCAGCCGGGGAAGCGTCGTCAACAGGGAAAATACTGAGACAGTTGTCAAATGGCTTCCTCTGCTGCCAATAGGCGAACTCGTCCTTACCGACAGCGAAGAATTTGTCGGGGGCCATGATGTGGTCAGTGCTGATGAACGGGCAGCAGTCCTTGATATCTTGGATGCGGCAGGTATCAAATATCGGCATATCCCCCGCCTTACCGATGCCATCCTAGCGATTCTGGAAGCGGCTCAAGCCGACGATGTCATTCTCATGGGCGGCTGTCAGGGTCTTGACCACGGCGCCCATATAGCAATCCCCCTTTTGGCTCAGCGCCATTCTCTAGTAGAAAGGTTAGAAATCCTTAAAATTTTAAAGGATAGAGTTGCAGGTTCATCTTGACTAACAAATAAACCTCTAGTATAATAGTGAAGTCCGCGGGGCGTAGCGCAGTTTGGTAGCGCATCTGGTTTGGGACCAGAGGGTCGCAGGTTCAAATCCTGTCGCCCCGACCATTAAATTGCGGCATGGCCCCTTGGAGAAGCGGCTGAACTCACCAGCCTTTCACGCTGGCATTCAGGGGTTCGAATCCCCTAGGGGTCACCAATGGAGTTGTGGTGTAGTGGCCTAACATGCCTGCCTGTCACGCAGGAGATCGCGGGTTCGACTCCCGTCAACTCCGCCATCTGCCGATGTGGCTCAACGGTAGAGCAGCTGATTTGTAATCAGCAGGTTGTCGGTTCGATTCCGACCGTCGGCTCCATTGGAGAGGTTCCCGAGTTGGCCAAAGGGGGCAGACTGTAAATCTGCTGGCTCCGCCTTCACTGGTTCGAATCCAGTCCTCTCCACCATACAAATTGGGGTGTGGCCAAGCGGTAAGGCACGGGACTCTGACTCCCGGATTCGCAGGTTCGAATCCTGCCACCCCAGCCATAATGTGGGCCATTAGCTCAGTTGGTAGAGCACCTGACTCTTAATCAGGGTGTCCCGGGTTCGAGTCCCTGATGGCCCACCATATTGACATTCCAATAGCCCTGTGCTATAAAATATAAGTATTCTTCCGCGAGAGTGGTGGAACTGGCAGACACGCTAGGTTCAGGACCTAGTGCCCTTACCGGTGTGAGGGTTCAAATCCCTCCTCTCGCACCACAAAAAACTTAAGACTGGCAAATGCCAGTCTTTTAGTTTGCTTTCCTATAAATATATATATCCTCTCGTTCCAGGCCAAACGCTTCCGGGGTAATTATCTGCTCCGATCCGCCAACAAACAACAGCCCCCCGGGATTCAACGCCTGAGAAATCTTAGCGAATACCTCTTTCTTAGCTTTTTCAGTAAAATAGATGATGACATTTCGGCACAGGACGACATCCAGATTAGGCGGATAAGGATCAAACAGGAGATTGTGGTGAAAAAAAGTGATGCACTGGCGCAGTCTGTTCTTTACCTGGTACAATTCTCCCTCAACAGGGTCAAAGATCAGGGCAATTTCAGCGGGATTAAGATTCTTTAGGGACTTTTCCAGGTAAATTCCTGTCTTTGCCGCCGTCAGCGCCCGGTTGCTGAGATCTGAGGCGGTAATTTCCCAATAGGTCCGGGGCAACATGTTTATCAGCATAAAGGCCAGTGAGTATGGTTCCTCGCCGCTGGCGCAGCCGGCGCTCCAGAAGCGCAGGGGCAGTTTCTTCTTAGCCAATAGGGATACGTTATCTTTAAACACCTGCCAATAGTCCCTGTCCCGAAAAAACTCAGTGACATTGATGGTAAGCCTGTCCAAACATTCCCTAAGCAAGACAGGATCGGATTTCAGTGCCGTCAGCAAATCCAGCAACGAACCAAAGCGGTGTTTTTGCTGAAAAGCCGTGAGACGGCGCAATATCTGGGGCTGGTTGTAATAGGACAGATCTATTTCGGTGAGAATGCGGAACTCATCAGCAAATTCCCTGTACTCATCAATCACGGCAGCTGACCGTCAAAAAATAAGGCAATCTCCCGAGTTGCGGCCTCAGGGCTGTCTGAAGCGTGAACCAGGTTCTCTGTCTTTACACAGGCATAATCTCCACGAATAGTCCCCGGCAGAGCCTGCAAAGGATCTCTGTGGCCCAACATCCTCCTGGTAAGCTCAATAGCGTCATGCCCCTTCCAGACCATGGCGACGACAGGACCGGAACAAATAAAATTGACCAGTTCTTCGAAAAATGGCTTTCCCCAATGCTCTATGTAATGTTCTTCTGCAAGTTTGCGGGAAATGACCAACATCCTGGCAGCTTCCAGGGCAAATCCCTTCTGTTCCATGCGCCGGATAATCTCCCCTACCAGCCTTCTCTTGACGCCGTCAGGTTTGATCATAAGAAAGGTTCTCTCCATCTCATCACTCCTAATGCTTTCCTCGATATTATTTGACACAGGCTGCCTATTATCCTGCAAAAGAATAAAATCCCTACGTCTGTGCAACCCGTAGGGATTTTGGCTAACCTTCCGAAAAAACTGGTTGTAAGGACAAACTAGTTGCCTCCTTTAAAAATTTACCACCGGTTTATGAGACACGTCGTGAGGAAATACGCCTCTCTTTATTTCCGTTGCTTCCATGCGCTGTGCAGCAAACTCCCGCTTGATATAGTTGCAAGAAACCCATGGATCAACACTTTCACCGCAAGTAAACACGTCAACTGCGGCATATCCCAATTCGGGCCAGGTGTGAATGGCCAGATGGGATTCCGAAATAACCACTACTCCGCTGACACCCTGAGGAGAGAATTTGTGAAAGGCCACTTCACGAATTTCCGCTCCTGCCACCAGGGCAGCCCTGACCATGATTTTTTCCACAGATTTAATGTCATTGAGAATTTCCGCTGAGCAATCATAGATTTCGGCGAGGACATGCCTGCCTAAAAAATTTGCCATATTTCAACCCCTCTCCATATTAAAAAATAACAAGTTAATTTTAACAGATTGTATTCAGATGTCAACATAAAAAAAAACCTTTAATACCAGGGCTTCTGGCATCTGAATGCGGCTGTATTTTTCGCATTAAAAAGCCCGCCTTAAGCGGGCTTTTTCGATTTACTTCTCTTCCATGAAATCATACTTGTAGTATTTGGCAGGGACAAAATTCTCCTTGGTATTCCTTACACTCACCCATCTTAAGAGATTGAGCTTGCTGCCGGCTTTGTCGTTAGTTCCCGACTTTCTTGCTCCGCCAAAAGGCTGCTGGCCAACTACGGCGCCAGTAGGCTTGTCGTTGATATAGAAGTTTCCGGCAGCGAAATACAGGGCCTTGTCCATCATTTTTAGCGCTTCTCTGTCCCTGGCAAAAATTGATCCGGTCAAACCATAGGGAGATGTATTGTCACAAAGCTTAAGGGTTTCTTCTAATTGCTCATCTTCATAGAGATAAATAGTCATTACCGGCCCGAAAATCTCTTCCTGAATGGTTTTAAATTTGGGATTTTTCGTCAGGATGATTGTGGGATCGATGAAATATCCCTTGGAATCATCACAAGTTCCGCCCCAGAATATTTCAGCGTCTTCGCTGTTCTTGGCATAATCGATATACCCCTTGATCTTATCAAAGGCTCTTTTATCAATCACTGCGCCAAGGTAATTGGTAAAGTTCTCAATGTCGCCAACTTTAATTTCTTTAAGGCCGGCAGTTAATTTTGTACTTAATTCTTCCCAGATGCTTATGGGAATATATGCCCGGGAGGCAGCGGAACATTTCTGGCCCTGGAATTCAAAGGAACCCCTTATGATTGCAGTGGCCAAGGCATCAATATCACTGGAGTTATGGGCGAAAATAAAGTCTTTGCCGCCGGTCTCCCCCACTATCCGCGGGAAGGATTTATACTTGCGGATGTTGCTGCCAATTGTCGACCAGATGCTCTCAAAGACTGCCGATGAGCCGGTAAAGTGCACGCCGGCAAAATCTTGGTGCTGGATGAGCACCCGGTCCACGTCAACCCCCCGGCTGGGCACAAAGTTAATGACGCCGGCAGGCAAGCCTGCTTCTTCTAATATCTTCATGACGATGTAATTCGAATACACAGCGTTATTCGAGGGCTTCCAGATGACGGTATTGCCTGTAATTGCCGGGGTTATGGGCAGGTTGCCGCCAATTGATGTGAAGTTAAAAGGCGTAATTGCCAGGATAAAACCTTCTAGGGGCCTGTATTCTATCATATTCCACTCAGTCTGCGAGGAGTTAGGCTGGTCGTGATATATTTCCGTCAAAAAAAAGGTGTTAAACCGGAGAAAGTCAATTACTTCACAGGCTGAGTCGATCTCAGCTTCACGGACATTCTTGCTTTGACCAAGCATTGTAGCGGCGTTAATTGTCGCCCGCCAAGGCCCAGAAATGAGTTCTGCGGCCTTTAAAAAGATTGCTGCCCTGTCATGCCAATTCAGCTGCAGCCAGGATTCCTTGGCCTTTTGGGACGCTTCCACGGCCATTTCTAACTCTTTCTCGCCGGCAAGATGGTACCTGGCCAGGATATGGGAGTGATTGTGAGGAATGCGAATTTCCCTGATATTATTAGTCCTGATTTCCCGGCCGCCAATCAGCAGAGGAATCTCCAGGACTTCATCCTTTAAACGTTTTAATTCTTGTTTAACTGCTAATTTTTCTCTGCTTCCGGGCTTGTACGCAAGGACAGGTTCATTCAGGGGTGTCCTTACCTTAAAAATTCCGTTAGTCATTAGCTCGCCTCTCTTATGATTAAATTATTGTGACTGGGCATTAAACAAACGGCATAAAAAATCCCTGAGCGCTGCAGGGAAAACCTTAATATATTTATTCCCCATTAAAATATAAAATCCTTTTTTATTTTACCAAAGCGTCCATTTTTGCCTGCAGATACTTATCCCTTAGCGCTTACATATAAATTTGGCTTTTCCTCCCCTCTCCCCCCTAAAGCCAGACTGATTTCTTCGTCTAACTTAGCAATTAGTACCAGGCTCCTCGATTTAAATTGTATTCGCGGTTAAAGGAGGTTGCATCTTAGCCGCATTGAATCCCCGCTGATTACCTGGATCCGGCTTTGCTCGCTGAGCTGGTAACAATTACTTAATATTTGAAGAGAGAATCAAATGTGGCAGCACCCAATGGGGAAAACAGAATTGAATTTTATCACCAAAAATAGGATTGCCCAGCTCCTGCGGCTATGATAATCTATGACTAGTGAGGGAATAAATTCCTGTCATTCGGGCCAGTTATCGGGGTTAGTATCCTAACATGGAGAAAAACCCACCATACCTAGGCATGCCGGGGCTTCCATATAATAAATGGCTTAGAACCCCCGGCGCTTTAAGTAATTTAATACCGAAAGGAGGGAGATGGACTTGAAAATCGTTGCTGCAAAACCTGAGCTTTGCATAGGTTGCAAGGCTTGTGAAGAGGCATGTTCAAAGGTGCGTTTTAAGGATACAGCTAGCGAAAAATCAGCGATAAGAATTACGCCAAGAAATGGCGAAGGGCATGATATTAACATTTGTAACCAGTGCGGTGAATGCATTGACATCTGTCCTGTTCAAGCTATTTACCGGAACAATAACGACATCGTAATGATCGACAAGGAAAAGTGCGTTCATTGCTACGCCTGCGTAGGTTTTTGCCCGCTACTAGCCATGAGATACCATAAAGACGTGGTTGGACCTTTTAAATGCATTTCCTGCGGTGCTTGCACAAGAGCATGCAGCACTGGTGCGATCTTTATGGAAGAAGTATTGAGTTAAGGAGGGTAGGATACAAATGGTTTGCAAAAATAGTGACAGCGTGGAAAAATTAAAAGCCAAGCATGTGAAGCTTCTTGAAAGTAGCTTCGAACCCAAAAAAATCCACAGAGGGTACGCCGATAGGTCCCTTTACGTAAACCTAACCACAAATGAAGTAAAGGTTAAACCTATTTCGGAGGAAATGAAGAACAAATTCATCGGGGGCCGGGGATATGGGATGAAGTATCTTTGGGATGCGGTAAACCCGGACACCCGGTGGGACAGCCCTGAAAACGAAATAATAATCGCCCAGGGTCCTATAGGGGGTATAACCCAGTACCCAGGGGCAGGAAAATCCTATGTTGTTACAATATCACCTCTTACCGATCTGCCCATGGACAGCAATGTCGGCGGCTACTTCGGTCCCCTGTGCAAATTCTCCGGATTTGATGCCTTGGAGATACAGGGCAAAGCAAAAAGAGATGTAATCATATTCATAGATGGCGATAACAATAAGGTTTCAATTGAAGAGGCCCCTGAGGAGTGCGTAAACAGCCACATACTAGCGGAAACACTTACAGAGATGTATGCCGATTCCGAAGAGGATAAAAGAAATGTTTCGGTGGTATCGGCGGGACTGGCGGCGGAAAATTCCCGGATTGGTCTGCTTAACTTTTCGTATTACGACCTAAGAAGAAAAAAATGCAAACTGAAGCAGGCTGGAAGAGGCGGCATAGGCTCCGTATTCAGGAACAAAAAAATAAAAGCTCTGGTAGTTAAAAAGTCCGGTGTAAAGGGAGATTTAAACAACCCTTATGATATGGATACTATCGTCAAATTAGGCGTTAAGCTGCACAGAGAAATATACGAAAATGACAAAGACCAGTGCTGGATGAGGGTGCACGGCACCACTCAGCTGATTGATGTTATGACCCCTCATGACCTGCTTCCCGTCAACAATTTTCAGTACGGACAACATCCCGAGGCGCTAAAGCTAGGAAAGAGCAGCTTTGAAAAGATGTTTGATTTGGGCAAACCCGATGGGTGCTGGTATGGTTGCACCTTGGCCTGCGCCCATGCCCTGAAGGACTTTGAAATAAAGACCGGTCCCTATAAAGGGCAGAAAGTGTTTACCGATGGCCCCGAATACGAATCCCTGGCGGGCTGCGGATCAAACTGTGGCATATTCGACCCAGTGGCTCTGGTAGAGACAAACTTTTACTGTGACACCTATGCAATTGACACCATTTCCTTCGGCACCACCTGCGCCTTTATCATGGAATGCTATGAAAGAGGCATAATTAATCAAGAAATCACCGGAGGATTGGACCTGCGCTTTGGGAATTGGGAAGCACAAATGGAACTTATGCATCAAATGGCCCGAGGGGAAGGTTTCGGCGTTGTAGCCGGCCAGGGTATTCGCCGTCTCAAGAAACTATTTGTTGAAAAGTATGGCGTCGATAGAGCTTTCCTGGAAGATATAGGTATGGAAATGAAAGGACTCGAGTTTTCTGAATACATTACCAAGGAATCCCTGGCCCAGCAGGCAGGGTACGGGACTGCCAACAAAGGCCCTCAGCACGACGAAAACTGGCTGATATTCATGGATATGATCAGGAACCAGATGCCCACTTTCGAGGACAAGGCAGAAGCCCTTTACTACTTCCCCCTCTTCAGGACCTGGTTCAGTATAGTGGGACTGTGCAAACTACCCTGGAATGACATCATGCCTGCAGATAATCATCTCACCGATGAGCCGGCTAAGGTTCCGGAGCATGTAGATAACTACGTCGCCCTATACACCGCCGTGACTGGTAAGGACTTTTCTAAGGAAGAGATGCTGCACCAGTCCGAACGGGTATATAATCTACAAAAAGTTTTCTGCCTCAAAATGGGCAAGGGCCTCCGGGAGTACGACTACCCGCCCTACAGGTCAGTAGGACCGGTAACTGTAGAAGAGTACGAGTCCCGAAAAGAGCGCTATGACAAACAACTTAAAGAAAAAATTGGCGTGAACCCAGAAGGAATGACAGTTGAGGATAAAATACAAGTCCTCAGAAAATATCGGGAAGAACAGTACCAGACACTGCTGGACGCTGTTTACAAAAGACGGGGCTGGACCCGGAATGCAATCCCTACACTGGAAAAGCTGGAGGAGCTGGGTATCGCCTACCCGGATGTGGTGGAAGTCGTCAAAAGGTTCCTGTAGGGACATACAAATAAACCCCGTAGCCCAAGTGCTACGGGGTTTGTTAATTTTAGATGGTCGGGCTGACAGGATTTGAACCTGCGGCCCCTTGCCCCCCAGCAATCAGTTGGCATTCCGCCTCATACCAAAATAATCCCGGATAACCCTTGTTTCAGGGAATTTCCGGTTTTTCTGTTCCCTTTAAAATCCCTCAAAAGTGTTCTATTTCGTTTCGTAGTGTGTACTTAGTGTGCCAAACTCTTGATGTACAAGAATATTTTAGGAGGTTTTACGCGTTCAAAATATCTTTTAAGATGCCGAAACACAATAACTAGTTCCTTCTTAAGGTCTACACGTTATTTAGTCTGAACTAAACCTGTTAAGCATCTGTATAATGAACTCAAACATCTTTAGGACGCTTTGCGAATCGACCGTTTCCCCTCTATGTTGTGCACCACTTCGAATACTATGTATTTTCCCAAACACCTCCTTTTCAGCCCTCAGAATTATTCCTTTGCCCACGGCCTTATCAAGCGTCTTCGGAAGCCCATCGGTTGAAAAGCGAGTGCATGTTGTAGTCTGATTTTTCAACCACTCCTCTAGAGCTTGATCTGTTAAAATTAGAGCTTCTTTATTGTTCAATGTACCCGCAACCCATCTATCGTGCAACGAAATAAACGCTAAATGCTGCAGACGTTGTCGGCTATCCATAAGACATTCGGTTATTAACTTCGGTCCTAGAGCAAACCGATTGGGTTCCGATTGTAGGCCTTCTGACTCCAGCATGGAGACCAACTCGAATATGTCCGATGTAATCTCCTTTAAACTTCCCGTATTAGCCTTATAGAATGGTGCGATTATGTTAGAAACTATTTCCTTTGCAAAAGGAGTATGCAATATGTAGTAATAAAACAGTGTAGGAAGTTTTCTGTGGATGTACTGCATAGAAGGTAAAGGACCATCAACCATTATGTACACTTCAACTTTACCGTTTAGCGTTGTTCTATAGCGGAATTTAAGACCAGTTTCCGTGTATACCGACCGAATGTATCGCAAAAACTGCTGGGCCGGCTTCCTCATATTGGGCTTTACGTAAAAACTGACATCATAACCGGCTATTTGAACCACCTCTCCCACTAGGACTGATAATGTTAAACTTTTGGGTTTTGAAATGTCGACACATTAAGACAAATTAATAACTGTTTTTGTTATATGTTGCCCTTACGCCTATTGCAGTTAGCACAAAGCATCTGGCAATTATTCGCGTCTGTTGGTCCTCCCTTGCTCCAAGGAGTAATATGGTCAGCATGCATTTCTTCAATCTCAAAGTGCTTTCCACATACCCTGCAGATCCCTTTTTGCCGCTCATAAGCCTCACGCGCCATTTTTGTAGTAAATGCTCTTATACTTAAATGCCGTTCATCACCATCCAACAAGTATTCATATATGCCGGACTTCTTTGTAACATATTCGTCCTCCATTAATTCACCGACACGTTCTTCAAGCTTTTTGGGATCATGATTATCCATCGCAAACTTGTTAAAGAAAATACCCCACTCAAGCCCCTTCATTTCCTTGCGATAACTCGGAAATGTAGCTTCAACCCAATTAATGACGTACTGAAAATATAGCCACAATTCATTGCAGTTCGTATCATGCTGGTGGGCAGCCATGTAGTCTTCTATTTGCTTCCCATCTCGGGAAGCTAGCCAGCGAATAGCAGTTTCAAGGTAAGTTTGCCGAATTGGAGAACCATTTAAGTAATGGCTAGCAATGGCATAGGCCGGCACCTAGGTTTACTGAAGTATTTTTTTGCTTCTGTTAACCACTCCCTGGTATAAATAGCGTTGCGGAGATCTTGGTTAGTAAGTTGTTCACCAGCGATGTTAATTATTTTAAACCAGTCTAACTTTTCTTTGTCGGTTCCTTCGCAGATATAAATCATCAATGGATAATCAAGGATATGCTGCTGCTCCGCTTTTGTAAGGTTTTCGAAGCTCCTATAATCAATGGAATAATCTCCGTTTACATATTGGCAAAGGCTAATTGTGCGTTGCTGTCCGTCAAGGAGCTCATAGTTACCATCATCATTTTGATCTGGTCAAGCCTAAGCGGACATTAAGAAACTGGACTGATTAACTCTTTCGAATTCACTAGGGGAGAGATATCCATTATTTGAATGCAGTCTCTGCC
>ENA-UOOR01000043-UOOR01000043.1-fermentation-metagenome-genome-assembly--contig:-NODE-43-length-175696-cov-32.126110_pt1 | contig 175696 bp, 177 predicted proteins | sample MGYA00245780_ERZ724029 | MGnify/ENA primary metagenome ERZ724029 (study PRJEB28704, sample SAMN03018315) | fermentation metagenome | biome: anthropogenic terrestrial biome; feature: soil...
CATATTTCAGAGCAAGCGAGATCAATTATCTGTCGTAAGTGTCAAACTCGGGTTTCAAGGTCATCTTCAGCAGAGGTTCTGAGCAGATTGCACCCAAAACAAAGGAAGATCAGATCCATTCCATAATCTCTGTTATATCTGATGGCAATGGCCATTCATATGCAGAGATATCCGAACTAACAATGATGCCGTTGTCCAGAGTAAAGAAACACATGGCCGATCTTCAGAAAGAAGGAAGGATAAAGAAAAAGAACAATGGAAGAGATTCTGGTTGGAATATCAGAGATTGAGTCTGTTCGGTTCTCAAAAAGGTTCCTGGGAACTTTTCAGGAACTTTTCTAAAGGTGAACATGTATCCAGCATACAACAAATCAGTAAATCTTCGGAGAACATTTCTCTTGAAATATGCCATTCAGGACGCAGTTTACAGCAGATTCGGTTCTCAAAAGGTTCCTGGGAACTTTTCAGGAACTTTAAAAGATATATTGATTTTTCGATATAATTCGTAACGATGATCCTAGCAAAACGATAAAAATGGAAAAATGCGGATCACGCCGAAGCATGATCCGATTGGTTTCAGCAAGGTCTCTTCTTAACCACAATGAAACTGACATCTTCAGATCCGGTAATCTGCTTGATCTCGATCTTGCAGTTTGCGGACTCCACACGGTCTTCCGGATCGTCGTCATCCTTCCTGTCACCGTTCCTGATGGCATCCCCGTAGAGCTCCAGGGCCTTGCGCCTCTGCTTGTCATCCACCATGGTGTAGTATCCCAAAGTTGTCGAGATATTCGAGTGACCGAGGATTGACTGCAGTGTCTTCGGATCCACGTTGTACTTGGTGATCAGGATCGTCGGCAACGTCCTTCTGATCATGTGCGGCGTGATGTGGGCGATGCTGTACTTCTTGCACAGCTCGGACAGATGGCGCGATATCGTATCCGGGAACATGGGCTTCTCCGGATCTTCGCTGAAGGTGAAAACGAATCCGCGGTTGCAGTGTTCGTACATTTCGTAGAGGGCCATCCTGTCGTCGTGCATCAGCGGTATGGAGCGGTTGGACATCTCCGATTTCGTATCGTCGAGTATGACGCCCAGTTTCGGCGTGTATACCAGGCTGTGCCTGATGTATATCGTTCCCTCGACAAGATCCACGTTCTCCCATCTGAGTGCGGCGATCTCCGATCTCCTGCACCCGGTGTGGAGCATGAGGCTGTACAGCGTTCTCCAGAAAGGGGTCTCCATCTGAAGGCATTCCTGGAAGCGGAGCACATCGTCCTCGCTCATGGCCTTCCCGTCGGGGACCTTCATCCTCGGAGCGATACCCCTCCCTACGGCCACGTTCTTTCCGATGATCTCGTCGTCCAGAGCAGAGGAGAATACGCCTCTGACGATCCTGTGGATCGATTGGATGGTAGAGTCTCCGAGGCCCTTGTCGGAGAGGCGTTTGTAGAACTCCATAAGGTCCAGTTTCGTGACGGATCCTATCTGTCTTCTGCCGAGATCGTCGCGTACATGTCTTCCGTAGATGGCGATGTAATCGAATACGGTCTTCTCGCGGACCTGCATCCTCTTCTTCCTGACGAACATGGTGTCGAAATAGTCGTTCAGTGTGGTCTTGGGTCCGAGATCCCCATGCGACATGGAGACCGAGTCGTAGAACTTCTTGCGTTCGGCCAGTAACCACTGGAGTATCTCGTCGTTCGTCATTTCCGGTTTCGGATGCAGGACCTTGGAATGCTCCTTTCCGTCGACGTCTTTCCTTCTTAGACGGTACACGACCGTTCCGTCGGCGAGGATCTTCATGATCACATTCTCCATATGCGGATCGTACGGTCCTTCCGGTGCCTTTGTCTTTCTGGCCATGATATCACCACTTGTTCCCGGTCATGATCCTCTGGTTGCCGTCCGCTCCATAGCGTATCTTGTAAGCATCCGGGCGGTTGGCCATTTCCCTGACGAAGATCTCGTCCTTCTTGCGTGACAGTTCCCTGTTCACGAGGTTGAGCTGGAACGCGTCCAGTTCGAAGTAGTTGAATTTCGCCAGTTTCGCGAATTCCTGGGGGGTCGAGTGCAGGTATGCGTTGACGTCCCTGATGATCGTCCAATCCTCGATCATCATGTTCAGTGTCTTGAGCTCCTGAGTCACCAGCATTTCGTCGTACTTCTCGACGGACTCGGTCATCCTGACCGGGTCCTGTTTCACCGGGTTGTCAACTAGGTACGTCGCTTTGCCGTCAAGATTGCCGGACACGATTGGATTGAATGTCTCGATGGAATAATCGCCCATGCTGGTGACCGTCTCGCCGTTGCGTGCCTTAACAAGATTCGTGACGGCCTTCTCGGTCATGCCGTACTTCTCCACGCCGTCGCTCACTTCCGGCGATTGGTATTCCTCTCTGCCGATGAGCCATTCGAAGCTCACTTCGAAATACTCCATGATCGCGAGGATGTTCTCAAAACTCGGGTATCCCACGCCTTCGAGGTATTTCCTCATGGTCGTATCTGAGATGCCGATCTCGCCGGCGATCCTGTAGAGTGTATATTTCTTGCCGTCAGCGTCGCGTGTATTGATCCTCTCATTATAGAGATGATTGAAACGCTCAGTAAATGTTGTTACTAGATGTTTCAATTCGTACTGTTTCATGAAGATACTATACGTTACACTACTATTTAAGATGAATCACCGAATAATCATTCGGTTCTTGTCGCTGATATGCCGTTATTTGGTCTAACAATTAATACTACTTTTTCTAACACCGCATCCAGCATACCGAACCGAATCCCACCCTTTTCTCACATATGCCGATAACTCGTCTGCGAATACTTTCGCAGAAGAGATAGCATGAAAGACATAAAGAAAGTTACTGTAGTAACACCAAACCTAAGCGACAGGATACCGGACGAAGAACACGCATACCTGCAGCCCCTGTTCAGAACGATCAAGGGAGCGGTACGGTACATCCGCGAGCACGATCCGGATTCGACCATCACCGAATATTCCGTCAGACGTGCCGTCGATGAAGGCGATATCCCTTCAAGGACCGTCGGCAACAGAAAGATAGTAGATGTGTACAAGGTCATCAGGTATTTCGAGGCGTGAGGATGGCAACGGCAACGATTGCCGCCCGTCTCCGGCACCGTCATTCTGCTACGGCCCCCTGTTCGTCGAACCGGGGCCGTTGCGGACGGTTCGGATCCTCGCGCGCACACCTCTATAAAGAAAAACCTCGCGTCTTCCCGACGTCCCCGTCGAACGGCCCTATCGGCACTGTTCGCCCCACGACCGAACCGACCCGAACTGTAAGGGGGCATGTGCCTGGTTTCTGAAGGTGATGTGACCCCCGAACGCATCCGCATCGCAGTGCTGCTGCTCGGTCTAGATCGGGAGGAGAAGCCCAGGACCCAAAGCGAGGTCTGCAGCATCTCGAAGCTCTCGAAATCGACTGTATCTTCTCATGTGGCCAGACTGTTGTCGTCGGACTTCATCACGAAGCTCACCAACGGCCGCCTGAACATCCTCTACGGCAGGGGAAGGAGATACGCGATCCTCGAATCGCAGATCAACGGCAGGATCCTCGCAGAGATGGCCGCAGAAGCATCGAACACCCTCAACGAGGGGGCCGTTACAGGCTCTGAGCAGAAGGTCGCTCCGCCGATCACGTTCCGGGTGCACATCCCCGGAGCATGGTGCAAGTTCCGGGTGGAGAAGGAAGGTCTCATTGAAGAGGCGAAGTTCAAAGAGGGATTCCCGCCGCAGACCATCTTCGGGAAGAACGGCAAAGCAAAGAACATCCGCGGATCCGAGAATTGGTACGGGAGCTTCGTCATGGCCAAGGAAGGGGCCACGATGAAGTATCAGCTCCGCTACCAGAGAGGGAAGACCTCATGCTTCTTCTATATCAGCATCGAGGAAGGCCTCCTGGTCGGACGCTACGACGTCCTCGACGTGGAGATCGTGAAACGCAAGTTCCTCGCCGCATGCTTCCCCATGCTCGCCTGGCTGGAGAAACATGCCGAATGGAGATTCGAGAAGGACGGCACCGGGAATTACGTGATGCTGAACGAGTTCACGAAGGACCGTCTGCATTTCGCCGGCGTCGGTCCGTTATTCGACAAGATCATTGACTGCTGCGGCGGGGAGAAGTTCGGTGTCTCGGGGGAGACGGGCGCATGGATAGATTCCAGCCCCGGTCCCATGGAGGTGGAATTCGGATCCGAGCAGTATGTAGCTGCCGTCATGGGCCTGCCGAAGACCTCGGCAGAGGTCGAAGCTCTGAAGAAAGAGCAGCAGGCGATATGCGGGCAGATCACCGAGATCAAGCGGACCCTCAATGAATCCCTCGGGATCGTGGGGCAGGTCGTGCGGATCCAGAACATGTCCGTCAAGTCCCTGATGGCGCAGGTGCAGATGAACGAAGCATCCGACGCTCCGAAGGAGAGCACCTACGTTCCTTCTGCCGAATTCAAATCGGGAGGGATGTACGGATGACCTGCCTGATGGACATCGACGAATGCAGGCGCATGATGGCCGAGGGCCTTCCGGACGAGGTCAAGACCTTCGACCTCGATGATCTGCTTTTCTTCCTGACAAAGCTGGACGTCGAGATCCCGGAGGACAATATCGCATACCGCGGAACGAGGACATCCAGCTTTTCGATGATGAACGCCCAGATGAACTTCGTGGACGACTCGAAGCGCCTTCAGCGCATAGCGAAGGGCGGCAGGGAGTACGAGAATCCCGAGCTTATCGTGGCCAGGATGCGTTCATCGTGCATCCGCGTCATGGTATCCGCGATAGAGGGCATGGCCTATGCCGAACGGTTCCTGGACGATACCGGGAGGGATGGATGATGGCCAGACCGTACATCGAAGAGACGGTGGATCTGGATCTCTCCAAGGTCACGGCATCGGAGATGATATCAGAAGTGGAGCGTCTCATGAAGGAGAATCCCGAGTCGGAGGTTTTCCTGGACGGGGACAGGCGTGCCATCGTCCTCAGGAGGCCCCGCTGATGGCGTCGCCTTATGCAGGGATGACCGCGGTGCTCTATGCCCGCGTGTCCACCGATGACAAGGGACAGGATCCCGAGGTCCAGGTCCTGAAGATGAAGGAGTGGTGCGAGACCAACGACGTTCAGATCCTGGGGATATACCGCGAGGAGAAGAGCGGCAAGAACATGGAGCGCCCGGAGATGGACCGTGTCATCGGCCGCATCGCCAGAGGCGGAGTGAACATCCTGCTCGCCTTCGATGTGTCCAGGATAGGCAGGAACGCCAGCGACGTGGACAAGATCCGGAAGACCGCGGGTTCGTACAACACCGTCATCCGCTATGTGACCAGCGACGTGGCCCCGGAGACGGGAGCGGGACGTCTGATCAACGGCGTGGAGGCATGGCAGGCCGAAGAGCATCTGGTGAAGCACCGGAACGCCGTCAAAGCGGGAATGGACAAGGCCAAGGTGTTCGGCACTGCCTCCGGCATGCCGATCGGAAGGCCACCGACGATCGTGGTCACGAACGGCGTCAGATCGAGAGAAGCGTTCTCCGATGAGAAGCCGAAGCCGATCGTGGACATCGACCGCGTGATGGAGCTCGCCGACAAAGGCAACTCCCTCTCCGCTGCTGCGAATGCAATAGACGTTCCGCCGTCTACGCTCATCGAGATCCTTTCGAGGATGGGACTCCGCGAGGAATACGAACGCCGCAGATCCGAATGCCCCGTCACCGTCGAACGTATCATGGAGCTCGCCGACCGCGGCATGAACATGATGGAGATCTCCGCGATGCTGCAGTGCTCCGTCTCGACGATCCGCGAGAAGCTCATCGCAGCAGATCGCCTTCCGCAGTTCCGGAAGACCGTGAGGGCTGTCCGCCGTCTACGGAAACGGATGCCAACGGAAACCTCCCCTAGCTTATATACCGAAGAGGAGGGCGACGGGGGTGTCCGACCATGACGGTAAGGGATTCCTTTGCGTCGGAAGCGTACAGGTTTCCGAGGAACGCGGACACAAAACCGGGGGGAAGAGGAGATGAGCGCTCCGGGAAAGACCGAGCGCAGCTGGTACCTCAACCCCGATACCGCGGACGCTCTCCGGTTCGCCCGTCTGTGCGTTCCGAAGGGGACGCGGTACTCCGAGATCATCGCGCTCTCTACTTCGTTGCTCTTCAACGAGATTCAGAAGATCAGCGACGAGGAGGGTGTGAGCGTCGGCAAGGCGGTCCGGATGCTCTTCGAGAACATCGGCGAGAAGGACCTGACGATCAGCATCACGATCTCGCCCGGCAAGGGACAAACCGTTTCGGAAATTTCTTCAGAGACTCACGAGGAGGATTCACAATGACAGCGAAAGCTATAGACTGCAAAGAGAACGGAACCGAGAACGAAGCGAGGGAGAAGCTGAGGGTGGAGATCCCGCAAGAGGACATGGAGTTCCTCGGTGCGCTGATCCACCCGCAGCCGCCGAAGGAAACGTACTCGGAGCTGATGGAGAGGGTCACGGCACTGGTGTGGACATCGGACTTCGAAGATGCGTTCTCGATCCGCATTTACGAAACGCGCATGGTCAGCGCCGTATTGGTGGCAACAGAGGGATGCGACTACTGCGATCCGCTGAGGCTGATGGTCCACGATCCGGAGACGGGAACGGAACACAGCCTTGTCTGGGAGGACGTGGATTTCATCCGGAAGACCGAGGAAGGGATAGAGGTCTCTGGGTGCTGCACATTTTGGATGGACGGCGAGACCGTGAAGCGGAAGGTCTACGATCTTCTCGTGACCGAAGGGGGGATCTGATGAGCCCCGACTTCGATTTCTGGGATGATGAAAACAAGGAGAGCGAAGTGAGGTTCAGCTGCGCCGATCTGAGGGTCATTAAGAAGAACGGCGTCCAGTCGTGGGTGTGCGGCCGCCCCGACAGCTTCGGAAGACCGTGTGCCGGCTGGGCCTGCATTCAGAGGGAGGGATCCGAATGATCGAGATGGAACGCGATCTCGGAGACGTGGCCGTTCTTCTTAGGAAGATCCTGACGGTCGAAGGGACGCTGTCGGTCCGGTACGACTACGGGAACCTGGTGTTCATTCTCGGCCCTCCGGGCGGAATGCGTTTCACCGGGAAGATCCCGTTGTCGACCGCCCGTCGGATCCAGGAACTTCTTAAGGAGATCATCGACGATGCGGAAACGGCAGAGAAGGAACTGAAGACCGTGAACATGAACGATGCACCCGTATCGATGTCCAAGGAGGATGAACTATGACCTCAGCCGGAGGAATGAAGCATGCAAGGATCTCGTGCAGCGATGCCTTCAGGCATGATCCGGAGCGGATCCTGTGCCTCGATATCGAGACCACCGGCCTGGACCGCCGTTCCGACGACATTCTGTCATTGGCCATAGTCGACGGCACTGGAGGCGTGAGGTATCACGGATACTTCCGTCCGCAGCTGAAATCGGAATGGCCGGAAGCCCAGGCAATCAACCACATCGATCTCGGGGAAGTGAAGGATTCGCCACGGATCCGCGACGAGGCCGAACGGATCTCCGAGATCCTTTGGAGCTCAGAGGTGCTGATGGGATACAATCTCATCTCGTTCGACCTTCCATTCTTGGAGGAAAAAGGAATCGCCGTTCCGCCGAGACCGGCATGCGACGTAATGCTCGAATACACCGAGAAGCACGGCGAATGGGATGAGGATCGTCAGAGATACAAGTGGATCTCATTGGCAAAGTGTGCTTCAGATCTTGGAGTAATATTCAGACCACATGATTCCTTGGAGGATACGAGGGCCACACTAAAGTGTGCAGAGAAAATGCTGTAATAGGTCCAAACTACTTTCCTCGCGTTCGGGACTATAACGCATTTCTTTATTTTACTAGAATGCTCACTATTGTATCAAATCAGCTAGTATGATTTCATGTCGACATTTTCGTATAACATCGTTAAGATTAAATCTTGTTACACCCGATGCAGGTGCATGTCTTCTCAGACCAGATATTCTGCGACGTTGCCCGCGAATCCTTTCGCGTTCCATCAGACCAGAACAATCGCTGAGATCATGCTGAGATGTAATGACAGGTCCGCAGTAAAGAATGAAGTTCATGAAGGGAACCTTCTTCAGATAAAGACAATCAGCAACGAAGACAGCATTTTCAATTATGTCTACAACAGAATGAATCTGATTTCAGATTCGTTGAAGAAAATAATCATAAATGGGGATGAGGCGGACGGGAGATTTGTTAATCTCATCTCGATAATGAATTACGATACGCTTTTCAAAGAATTCGTCGAAGATGTGTACTACGAAAGGCTGATCGACAGGAATCCGGTCACTGATTACGACATCATGTCCTTCTTCGAGAAGAAGGGAAGGGAAAACCAAACAATAGCTTCTTGGAAATATGTTACAGTTTATAAGCTGAGAAGGCTCTACGCCCGTATTCTTTTTGAAGCTGGATTGCTGAAAACATCTACGGGCAACAGGGTGGTATGCACCCCGTATGTCAGCCGTTCGACAATTGATGAATTGCTGAACGAAGGGTATGAAACATACATTAGAGCAACGTTGGGATACAGATGAAGGTACTTACAATCAGTGAAAGACTGAACAGGATCAAGGATGTGATCATCCATGATCCGTTCTTCGGCGGCAGATCTTTGAGCAGTGGTACCGGTGGATACATTTTTGATTATGATCCGCAGGACGAGCTTGCTGTTAGGGAGTTCATTGACAATTTCAAGGACCGGAAGGACCTGGGATTCGATGTTCAGGTCTTCGATCTTTTCGAGATAATGGTCGGATATCTTCAAGACCAAGGCTATCTGGAATCCTCTTTTGAGATCGAAGAGGATTGCAGGGGCGAGGAGGAAGGGCTCGGTTATTTTGTACGCGCCATGACAGACGTATTACAGGCGGATAGTCAGAATGATATCTTCATTGATTACATCAAAAAGAATGCTGTTTCCGGTAATGTGATATTCATTACAGGTGTTGGAAAATGCCATCCGTTCATTCGTTCACATAAGATCTTGAATAACTTTGACAGTAAGCTGAACGGCGTCAAGACGGTGCTGTTCTACCCCGGTGTGTACACATCGGACGAATTGAAACTATTTGGAACGATTCCGAGCGAGAATTACTATCGTTCCATGAGTTTAGTAGAGAGGACTGAGTAATATGTCGATTATTGGAGAGATGTTTGAAAAGGACATTGATAGACCGATGAATCCGGTCATCAAGGTCAGCGACCAGACCGATGAGAAAGTGATTTTCCAGGAGCTTGATGAATACGTTGTCACCAAGGAAATCGATGAGAATCTGGAGAAATTCTACAAAGGGCTCATTGATGGCATCAGCAGAGATACAGACAATATCGGTGCCTGGATATCGGGTGATTTCGGAAGTGGAAAATCACATTTCCTGAAAATTCTGTCGTTCCTTCTCAAGAACAGTATCATTTCTGGAAAGAAATCTACCGAGTATCTCCAGAAAAAGGTCTCTCCTCCAGTATATGCATATATGCAGGCCATGGGCAAGAAGAATGTCGAAACGGTCCTCTTTGACATAGATGCCGAGAGCAAGGAGGGGCAGAATGCCGATAACCTTGTTCAGATCTATCTCATGGTGTTCAACAGAATGCTCGGTCTGAGCACGGTCCCATCGGTTGCAGATCTGGAGCGCCATATAATCGATGAAGGGAAGTACGATCTCTTCAAGTCAAAATATCAGGAGATCTCCGGCAGATCCTGGGAAGATGAAAGGACCAAACCGGCATTCGTCCGTGGCAGGATCGAAAAAGCACTGGTGGCTGCAGGCGTATATGGGGAAGACGACGCCAGGGACATCTCCAAGAAGGCCTCTGAGAAATACGAGATCAGCGCCAGCGATTTCACTAAGCTGGTGAAAGAGCACTGTGACAAGATGGGTGAGAATTACGTTCTCCTATTCCTTGTGGATGAGGTCGGACAGTTCATTTCCGGAAATACTCAGCTCATGCTGAAGCTGCAGACAATAACGCAAGAGCTGGGAACCGCATGTCGCGGACACGCATGGAACGTTGTGACCAGCCAGGAAGATGTTGACTCCATCGCCCCAGATATCAATAATAAGGATTATTCCAAGATTCAGGGGCGCTTCAGCGTCAGAGTAAAGATGTCCTCCTCGGATGTTAAAGAGGTCATCGAGAAGAGGATACTGTCCAAGAAGGGGGATTATGTCGATGAGCTTCAGGCTTACTACGATGGAAACCGCGACGCGATCCACAACAAGCTCAATTTCGACAATGGCATGAACATCAGGCTTTACAAGGACAAGAAAGAGTATTCGGCAACATATCCGTTCGTTCCGTATCAATACCAGATGCTGCAGACCATGCTCACTCAGCTGAGGAATAAGAGCAGGGCCGGCAAGAACATCAGCAATGCTGCACGTTCGATGCTGAAGACCTTCAGGGACACAGTAGTTGCATACAAAGACAAGGATTCCAAGACTGTCATTCCGATGTATGCGTTCTATGATTCGCTGACCCCTGAATTGGATAGCCCAACGCTGCAGGTGTTTTACAACGCTACCAAGAACGACGCCCTTACCGAATTTGACATCAACGCCCTGAAGACACTGTTCCTTGTGAAGTATTACGACGGATTGACAACTTCTGTAGCGAACATAACCTCGATGATGGTCTCATCTTTCGATGAAGATAGGATCACACTGAAGAAAGGTGTCGAAGATTCACTTGAACGCCTAACCACTCAGAATCTGGTTCAGAGGAACGGCGATACCTACATGTTCCTGACCAATGAGGAGCAGGAGGTCAATATCGAGATCAAGAGGGAGACCGTAGACATCGGCAAGCGTATTCAGGAGATCTCTCGTGTGGCATTTGGTGAGATCCTCGATCTCAGTGGCAAATACCGTTATGACGGTACACATCAGTATTCATTCAATAGGATCGTCGACGGAGAAAACGCCGAGAATACGAGTTATGAACTGAACTTGTCCATCTCCACCCCTGCGAGGAAAGTAGATGGTGCTACGCTTGCGATGGAATCCAACGGCTCCGTAGTGCTGGAGCTTCCGGCCGATGACCGGGTCATCATGCAATGCAATGAGTACATTTCCACCGAGAATTATCTTCGTAAGAATATGAGCTCGGACCTTCCGACGCAAAAGAAGATGATACTTGAGGCTAAAGAAATGGAGCTGAAGGCCATGAAGGCCCGCTTCAAAGATCTGCTCACCGATGCTCTTCAGAATGCCAAGATATATGTCAACGGGTCTCAGTCGACAGATATCAACGAGACCAACCCAAAATCTCGCGTGGATAAGGCAATGGGAAAACTCATTACTGCCACGTACAGTAAAATGGATTACATGAGGAATCCGAAGAATAAAACACTCATCGAACAGATCTTCAAAAACAGGACTTTGTCACCATTTGATGAATGTTGCGGTAGTGAGAAGCTTGCAGTCAATGAGGTCATAGATTTCCTCTCTATACAGGCAAGGTCCAATGCCACAGTCCGCATCTCCAATATCATGGAGAAGTACAAGAAGAAACCGTACGGATTCACAGATTACGACATAGAATGGATCCTGGCGCTACTGTTCCGCCATAACAAGATCGCACTGGTCTACGAAGGCGTGACATACGACGGAAAGAAAGTAGATTCGAGCAGAGGTATCGATCTTGTTACGAAAACAAGAGATTTCGACCGTGTCGAGATAAAATTACGTGAGAGTGTGTCTTCTGCGTCGATCAACAGGGCAGCGGATATATTCAAGACGATTTTAGCAAAATCGATGCAACTCGATGAGGGCGCGCTGGTCACTGCCATCAACGACGGTTCTAAAGAGATCATGAGTGACATTGATGGGTATCTGGGACAGATTAAGTCGCAGCCAAAGTATCCCTGGAAGAGCGAACTCGAACAAATGCGCTCATTATTGAACGATACTGCCAGTGCCGGCTCGCCTGATCTCTTCATTTTCATTGATTCGAATGAAGATGCCCTTAGAAAACTCCGTTCAGATCTGGACGACAAGAGATCCTTCTTCGCTGCCGACAGTCCGAGAAGAAGATTGTTCGACAGAGGGCTCGATTGCCTTGCAGCCTATGAGAAAGATGCATATTATGTCTCGGATGAGATGACGCGTATAAAGGGATTGATAGATTCCGCTCTCAGTTCAGACAATTTGGTAGATCTCCCGAAATTGAATACGCTGTGTGCTGAGTTCAATGATGCCTTGGAAGGCATCTTGAATAAAAGCAGGGCCGGAGAGGTTGAAAAGCTCAATGGAATAAAATCCTGGCACGAATCGAAATTATCCGACCACTCGGAACTTATCGATGAACTAAGTAAGTATTATGAACAGGCCAAAAATGACATTGGAAATACAACGTCATTGTCGGATTTATATGCTGTTTCAACTGGTTTCAAGATGAAGGCGGCCGATCTTGAAAGGCGGATACCGAAAAAAGATACTCCTGCAACACCCCGTGGACCTGCTGAACCCAAGGCTGCCCCTCGCAGTACAATCTCCGTGTATTCCCTCTTGCCTAAGATCGAGGTCAATGATAAGAAAGATGTGGATGAGATCCTCAACACGATGAGAGACAGACTGAACGAAAAACTGAAGGCTGGTCCTTTCGACATTAAGTTGTGATCACATGGACAAGAGTGCTATTGAGAAATTTGCAGTGACTGCCAGGGTCAAACTCAGACAATCCGTGGAGCAGAGGATGGCTGTTCTCGGAATAGGGGCGAATGGTGCTCTTGCTTCGGTACAAATCATTGGCGATGTCGTAGTGGTAAATCTTAACAATGGCATGGAGACCCGTTTAACAAAAGAAGAATCCTCACATCGCGACCAACTGATCAAGGAGGTCATCAGAGCAGGATATGATAATGTCGTCGAATCTGTTGCATATACGTGGTTCAACAGGCTCATTGCTATAAGGTATATGGAGGTCAATGATTACCTTCCGACACATATTCGTGTACTCTCATCTGCTATTCCTGGGAAGAAGGAGCCTGACCTCGTATCGCAGTGTCTTTCTGTCGATCTGTCATTCAGTACTACAGAGAAAGAACGCATATTGGAACTGAAGAACAAAGAAGAATTGGATAGATTGTTCGTATTGCTCTTTCTGAAGCAATGTCAGGAACTCAACAAGATCCTTCCGGAACTGTTCACAATCACCAGACCATATGAGAACATTCTTTTGAAATTGTCGTTCACGGATCCAGACAGTGTTGTCAGAGATCTTGTAGACAATATCTCAGAAGACGATTTCAAAGATGCAGTACAGATTATCGGATGGATGTATCAATATTACAATACAGAATTGAAGGCCGATACATTTGCCAAGCTCAAGAAGAACACGAAGATTTCCAAAGAGAGAATACCTTCGGCAACGCAGTTGTTCACCCCCGATTGGATTGTCAGATACATGGTGGAGAATTCCGTTGGACGTATCTGGTTGGAAGGTCACGATGATCTGGACCTTAGAAGTAAATGGAAATACTATATCGATGAGGCTAAGCAAGATTCTGAAGTTGCAGAAAGATTAAAAGACATCAGGAAAGACAGAAAAGGAAAATCCCCCACATCCATCAAGGTTATCGATCCATGCATGGGCAGCGGGCACATTCTAGCTTATGCATTTGATGTCCTGATGCAGATCTATTTGTCATATGGCTACTCCGGGGCGGAATCAGCCACGTCCATCGTTGAGAACAATCTTTACGGATTGGATGTAGATGACCGTGCCTATCAGTTGGCATATTTTGCTGTGATGATGAAGGCACGTCAATACGATCCGAAGATATTCGAGAAGAACATTCATAACAATATACACTCCATCATAGAGACGTCCAACATCACAGATGGTGATCTTTCCGGTTATGGGAATACAATGGCCCCATTAGACCGCCATTCTGCTGTAAATGATATCAAGTACATTCTGGGGTTGTTCAAGAATGGCAAAATATTCGGTTCGCTAATCGATGTTCGGGAATGTAATTGGCAGCTGATCAAGAGATTCCTTGCAGACAGGAGGATCGATATAATGGTAGATCCGACGATTCATGATAAGATCCAAGAAGTCGTGGAGGTCGCCAAAGTACTCTCGCAGAAGTATGACATCGTTGTCACGAATCCGCCGTATATGGGTTCAAGTGGAATGGAATCGGAACTAACTGAGTACGTTAAGTCAACACATCCAGATGCTAAAGCCGATCTTTTTGCATGTTTCATTGAAAAAGTCGGAGGAATAACGAAAGTGTATGGGATCTACTCCATGATAACAATGCACGCGTTCATGTTTTTATCGAGCTTCGAGAAACTCCGTAATAAATTGAGTTCTCAAACATTAATCAACATGGCCCATCTTGGGTCGCATGCATTCGATGAGATTGGCGGAGAGGTTGTTCAAACGACATCATTTGTAATGATGAATACTGATATAAAGGGGCATTTTGGAACCTACATAAGACTCGTAGATGGTGCAGGAGAAGCAGAGAAAGAGCGTATGTTCTTCGAAAAAGAACGGACATTTATTGTAAAGCAGGAGGAATTTTCTAAGATTCCAGGTGCGCCGATTGCATATTGGGTTAGTAAACAATTTATAGATAATTTTTCCAAAGGAATCTCTATTGGGTCGATTTCCGATTATACAGGTTCTCAAAATATAACTGCTGACAATGAGAAGTATCTAAGATTCTTCTGGGAAGTGGATAATAAGAAGATTGGCCCTGGAAAAAAATGGGTTATGTATGCCAAAGGTGGGGATTCGAGAAAGTATTACGGCAATCTTATTCATGTTGTAGACTGGTCTGATTCAGCACGTAATTATTATGAAACAAACAAAACTTCAAACTTATTGGATAGGAAATTGTGGTACGGGGAAGGGATCACTTACACAATGCTCAGTAGTAAAGGTGCCAGTTTTAGATATTTGCCGAGTGGATGTGTATTTGACAAGGGTGGCCCATCTATATTGTCACTCGGAAATGTGTTGTATTATGCACTTGGATTTTTAAATTCGAACGTAGCAAAGTTATATCTTAATGCACTAAATCCGACAATCAATCTTCAAACTAAAGATGTGAATAACCTTCCATTTATTGTTGATATCGATTCTAGAGAAGAGATTTCTTCTATGGTACAAAAATGTGTGAGTTTGTCTGCTGATGATTGGAATTCTAATGAATATAGTAGTGAATTCACCATCAACCAACTAGTTGTAACAGGTGTTGACAAAGTATCAACGGCAATCTCGATTAATGACAGTAGTATAGAGAGAAGTCGCAATTTAATGCACAATCTCGAAACAATGATCAATCAGAGATTCAACATAATTTATAGCTTAAATGAAAAAGAAGAATCATCGATTGATTTGAATGAGGTTGACGCTGTTCGTGACATAAAGAATCTAATATCATACGCTGTTGGGTGCATGTTCGGTCGTTATTCACTTGATAATAAAGGTCTCGTATACACGGGTGGTAAATGGGACCCCGATGTTTATAAAATATTCAAGGCCGATTCGGACAACATCATCCCAATAAACGATGATGAATATTTTGGTGACGATGTCGTTACAAAATTTGTAGAATTCATTCAAGTTGCTTTTGGAAAAGAACATCTGGATGAAAATATCAAATTCATCGCAGATAATCTTGGAATCAAAAGTTCGGGAACATCGAAAGATAAGATACGTAAGTATTTCCTCAATGATTTTTACAAGGATCATCTTAAGATGTATCAAAAACGTCCGATATATTGGTTATTTGATTCTGGAAAGGAGAATGGGTTCAAGGCACTCATATACATGCACAGGTATGATGAGAATCTCATCGGTAAAATGCGTCAGAATTATCTTCTTCCAATGCAACGCAGGTATATTGATCAGCTCAATAGAGAAAAGGACCAGGTCAAACGCGGCATAATTCAGAAAAAACTGACTGAGGTTGAGCGTTATGATATGGCAATGGAGCTATATTCATCAAACCCCGTTTCGATAGATCTTGACGATGGTGTAAAAGTAAATTATGCAAAATTCCAGAATATAGAGAACAGCAAGTCCTCTAAAGACAAAATAGACTTGCTTTACAAGATTTAAGTGGGAAGAAAATGGCACAAGACAATGTCGTAGAAAGAATTAAGGCTCGTTTTAATCGTATCAATAAGTTTGAAACAAAGCCTACGAGGATAGTGTTCTGGGTTGATAAAGCGGGGGAATTTAAGGACACCGTAGATGATCTCAATCTGGGTGAAATCAAGATTCTTAAAATGAATGGTTACAATAGTTTCAAGATAAAGTATATGTTAGAACACGAGGACAGTGAATCTAGATATCTCATATATGTGCCATACGAGGTTCCGAATGATTCGAAGAACATCCTTGCGGACACAATGCACTACTGCGAGCCTCCATTCTGTGCAGATAAGCCTTCCCTGCTCTGTATGGATCTGAATATTCCATCTAAGAACGCAGAAGTGGTGAAGAAATACATCAAATTCTTCAACAATGCAGACCGGAGGAAGAAATTCCAACGTTTGGATCTCGACCTCAACGACGAAGAGGCCATTATTGTCGGAATCATGGCTGTTGTCTCGATGTCGGATTCTGACCATCCGCATTTTCAGGACATTTTAAGAGACATGCTTCAGGAGTATTCAGAAGATCCTGATTCTAAATCGCAGACAGCAACGATGGATCGCTTTGAATCGTATGAACTCACCGAAGCCTTCTGGACCAGATGCAGCAAAGAATACGGGACAACCAACACCACAATGGGCGAGTTGGTACGTACGCTGTTCATATCGTATGCTTCGTGCAAAATAGAATTAAAGAAAATGATGAAGATAGACCCATACGTTTCTAAGAAGAGCGGACGTATTTCAACCTTCATCAACGGAATGTACAACGATACGTTATATTGTAAGGCGGCCGAAAAACTTTCTGATTGGGTATCCAAGAAGATGAAATTGGATTCATATTTCAATCTTTTTGAATCCAAATCGATAGCCGAATCCGATGCATTCAGATGCATTGATGAGATAGTAATCAGTCGTCTTATCGGACAGATGAGCAGTACTTGCAAACCACTTGACGGCTCAGATATAGCAATAGTGAAGAAAAGAATGACACTTCACTACCGCAATGTATTCGAACCTCACTACAATATGATCGATTACGGCCAGCAGATGATTGAAGAGGTACTGAATTTCTCTGCTGATGTCTCAAGTACAAAATCTTCTAAGGATTTGATCGACAAGTATTCCAGCAGATGGTATCTGATAGATCGCTGTTATCGTGGATTCGTTTTTAATGCCGACAAGATCAATGAGAAGAGCGGAGACATGGAATCGTTCATCGACTTCATTGAGAACACATACAACAACCGTTTCCTCAATGATCTGTCCGTAGAGCTCTGTACGATGATAAAAACATACGACGATCTTCCGGATCCGAAGCAGACCTCGTTCTATAATGATTATGTCCAGAAATCAGACCAGGCCACTGTCGTAATAATATCTGATGCATTCAGATACGAATGTGCTACCGAGCTTCGTGATGAGTTGAAGAAGTCATCTAGGGTCAGAGAACAGAAGTTAGACCACATGATATCGACCGTACCTTCGATTACGAAATTTGGGATGGCAGCACTGCTGCCGAACAACGGTCTTCAGATCTGTCCCGGAGATTACTCAGTGAAGATCAACGGCATGAATACCAACATGGATGATCGCGAAAGTGTCCTTAGAGCAAAGAATCCTGACTCGGTCGTGCTGAAATACAAACAACTCCTGTCGATGAAGACAGACGAGCTCAGAAATGCCTGCAGAGGTAAGCGTATCGTGTACATCTATCACAACGAGGTTGATGCCACAGGCGACAATCCACAGACCGAGGTTAATACTTTCACTGCCTGCAGTAATGCAATAGGTGAGATTAAAAAACTGATTGAAAAAATCACCAATGGGTTGAGCTACACACGTTTCATAATTACATCCGACCATGGTTTCATCTATCGCAGGAAAAAGTTAGATGAATTGGATAAGATCCAACTTCCGCCGGGTGGAATCGCAGATAAACGTTATGTGCTCAGCGAAAGCCACAACGATCTCATGCAATCAGTGGAGATGTCCTTGGAATATCTAGGCAGGGAAGATGGCGTGTTCTATGTCTCCGTTCCAAATTCCAGTGGGATATTCAAGGTCCCCGGTGCCGGTCAGAATTTTGTTCATGGTGGTATGTCTCCGCAAGAGATTGTCGTTCCGGTGTTGATCGTCCATACGAACAAAGGTAAGGTCACAGAAGAATACGTAGGTCTTAAAACAGTGTCGAAGCACGAGATCCGTAAGATGCAACAGAACATCGGCGTATGGCAGGAACACCCCGTTTCAGACAAGTATCGTGAGGCTACATACGACCTGTATTTCGAAGATGAGGATGGTCGCCCTGTTTCAGATGTTCAGAGCATCATAGCCAACAGAGTCGAAGGACAGGATATGGAACACCATGCGCGTTTCACATTCAGTATTAAAAAGGGTGTAGCGTATTTAGTAATAAAGAACAAAACCGATGAGGACATCGATCTTGTTAAAGAGGAATACAGGGTGAATGTGATGTTCACAGACCTCGGGGGGATCTGATGAGGAACAACGAGCTTATATCCAAGGGATTCAACCAATTATTGCCGGTTCTTTCCAGATATGTTGCTACATCTCTTCGTGATCATTACGGGGATAGCTGGTGGAATGAGGCTGTTCTAAACAAACTCTCCGATATCCAGAGGCAGGATCTTCCAGAATATCCTTCATTCGATGAGGCAGTCGAAAGTTTAGACATCGCTAGAGCAATAATTCTATTAGATATCAACTGGAATGATGTTTTTAAGAACATAGCCGTAAGGGATCCGCCGGGACTTACAAAGAATTGCCGTGGCTGGGCCAAGGAACTGCTCACAGTTCGTAACAGGTCAGCGCACATCGGCGGTGTTGACTTTGATGACAGAGATACAAGCAGAGCATTGGACACGATGCACCGTCTCTGCGAATGTCTCGACCCATCGGTTGCTTGCGAAATAGACAAGATTTATTATAGTGTCGGCCTCGACACGCCGACGGGAGATTCCGCAGGTTTTGAAGAAGTGGTAAATGAAACAACTCAACCACCTATCGAAGAACAATCGTTCGCAGATGCAGCATATGTTCCGAGCTCACCCCCTTCCGAAGTGATTTCCGAAGGATCTGAGGCCCCAGGAAACCCTGTTGAAATCGATGTAAATCGTCTTATTGGATCGTTCGAGGGGTGTATAGTCAGAAAGGATCTCACTAAACTCATCAAAGAAGGTGCAAACATTCCGATATTTGTCCTAGAATATTTGCTCGGGATGTATTGTTCTTCTAACGATGAGGGTGAGATTGAAGAAGGCCTTGGGATTGTCAAAGACAAATTGTCGCGCTTATATATCAGACCGGATGAAGCTGAGAAGATCAAATCCAATATCAAAGAGGCAGGTGAGGGTTATGCCATCATCGATAAGGTTTCTGTCATCCTTGACTACAAGAAAGACATCTACATGGCATCATTCCTTAGCCTTGGATTGAAGAATGTTCCTATAGATGACGGGATGGTAATTGCCAACCCAAGGCTTCTTTCAGGTGGCATCTGGTGTATCACAACATTCAATTATTCTTTCCTTGACGACGATGGGGCTGCAGTAAAGAATCCATTCAAGATTACTCGGCTGAGCCCTATACAGATGCCGTCTGTGGACATTAACGACTACATATGGCAACGTAGGAATTTCACGAAGGAGGAATGGATCGCATTAATGCTCAGATCTACCGGCTTGGAGCCAAACACATTATCTGGGCGTAGTCGCTGGCTCCTCTTGGCACGCATAATGCCATTGGTGGAGAACAACCTCAACATTTGTGAACTTGGGCCACGCAGTACTGGAAAATCTCACATCTATAAGGAGATCTCTCCGAGCAGCATATTGGTATCTGGTGGGCAAACATCTGTGGCCAATCTTTTCTATAATATGTCATCGCGCTCACCTGGGCTGGTGTGCAATTGGGACGTTGTAGCATTTGATGAGGTCGCTGAGATCAAATTCAAGGACAAGGACGCAATTACCATAATGAAGGATTATATGGCCTCGGGATCGTTCTCCAGGGGGAAGGAGATCTTGGAGGGAAAGGCCTCTATGGTCTTCGTCGGGAACATCAACGAGAACATCAATACGTTACTTCTTCAAGCCAGTCTGTTCAAACCATTCCCGGATGGAATGAATACAGATACCGCGTTCCTTGACAGGTTCCACTGCTACATTCCAGGGTGGGAGATCGAACCGTTCTCTCCGAAGAGCTTTACCAACGATTATGGTTTCATCTGTGATTATTTCGCAGAAATCGCCAGGGAGCTCAGGAAGGTAAACTATTCCGATGTGTTTTCCAAGTTTTTCACCTTGGATGATAGTCTCAAGCAGAGAGATGTCACTGCCATCAAGAAGATGTGTTCAGCAATGATCAAGATCATCTATCCGGATGGAAAGGTTGAAAAGGAAGGTGTTAGAGAGATCCTGGAATTCGCCATGGAGATGAGGTCCAGGGTGAAAGAACAGTTGAAACGCATTCAACCGGATGATGAATTTACTAGTGCGAGATTCATCTATCATGATATCGAAACTGGAGAATCTAGAGAAGTCCTAGTACCGGAGTGTGTGAATCTCAGCATAAGGGCGGGCAGTGTGTGAGATGGGTATTCCATTATTCAGTTTGAGGAAGTGAATCATCGGGTAATGCAAGTCCCGCAACGATTGTTGGATTAATGGTTGCTGTAATTGTCTTTCTTTATACAGACCTTGTTGAAACTGTAGTAATGGATTCGTTTTTTGGCATCATATATGTGATGGCAGATCAGGCATCATCATACAACCCTCTTTGTGGAACACTGATTCGAGCAATACCGTCCATCATTGCTGCAGGGCTTTCTTTCGGAACAATCATGGCCATTGCAAAGATTTTTTCTTTCGAGTGAAACTCATTCGTTGTTCGTCGTAAGAAATCTCCAATTTACGCTCACTAATATTCTCCACTGATGATTGCTCTCCGCCTATTCTTTCGATCCGGATATGTCGGAAGATGGGGGGTTTAGCATGTCAAACAGCAAGCGCAGCAAATTCATAGCGGCATCCGTTGTGATGGCTCTGTGCCTCTGTTCCTGCTTCATGGTCTTCGGCAACGATGACTCCGAGGCCGCGTCGGACGCGACCTACGGGACCATAAGCGAGTTCAATCTGGCACCGGGCTTCAAATGGACCTACACACCGACGTATCCGAGCGATCTGTCGGTCACAACGACCATCCTCAAGCAGGGAACGAACACCTCTTCGGGAACATCATCTTCTATCGTCTCCGGAACATGGGCATCCATCTCCGGGAACACCGTCACCGTACAGGTTCCGAGCGGCGCAGCCGTCGGATCCGTCTATGATGTGATCCTCAAAGCCACCACTTCTACGGGCGGTATCACGCAGACCGCATACCAGTACCTCAGGGTCAACGTCACCGCAGGCATAACCGCATCCGGTACCGCCGGCGACGTAGTCCTCGGCAATGCGGCCTCGGTAACACTAACAGCATCTTCGTCCATGGGCACCGTGTCCTGGGCGGTCACATCCAGCAAATCACTCCCGGCAGGCCTTACACTCTCCGGAAGCTCGATCACCGGTACGCCTACCAAAGTTGGCTCCAACACGATCTACCTCACCGCATCGGCGAAGGGGCAGAGCACGGACATCGCCATTCCGTTCACGGTCTATAATGTGATCCAGGGCGGATCCGCGCAGACACTCATGTCCTACGGGACCACCGTCACATCCAGCGCGGTCAATCAGACCGGCAGCGATCTCGGCGTCACCTGGGCCGTCACCAGCGGAACGCTTCCCAGCGGATTCACACTGAACAGCAGCACCGGTGTCATCACCGGTTCGTCCACCGTCAAGCAGAGCGTCACGCTCACCCTGACCGGTACCTCGGCCAACGGACCCACGCAGACCGCAACCAAGCAGGTCACCATCCAGTCCGAGCCTAAGCTGACGACCATCAGCGGCGATTCCACTATCCTGACGTACACAGGCAACTCCAACGTGACGAAGACGTACACGTCCGCAGTTTCCGGAACATCGACCCTTACCTGGTCCCTTGTCGGAGCTCCCACCGGAGTGACGATCGACGGCAGCACCGGAGTCGTGACCGTCGCTGGATCCGCAGCGGTCACCACGGGAACAACGTTCACCGTGAAGGCGGCCTCGCAGTACGGCCAGAGCATCACCAAGGACGTGACGCTGACCGTAGCCGGCACGCTTGACATCACCGGATCCACGAGCGTCTCCACCACGGCCGGAACGGCGGTCACTTCCACCTACACGGCCACCGGCGGTAACGGCAACACGTTCTCCATCGTCAACAGCAATGCGCCCAGCGGCGCCAACGTCTCCATCAACGCCTCCACCGGAGTGCTTTCGTTGAGCGGAGCCTCGCCTGCCGGCTCGTTCACCGTTGACGTCAAGGTGACGTCCGCAGACGGACAGACCGACACGATCACCGTGACCTGCCAGATCATGAGCGTCCTCGTGTACACATCGACCCCCTCCAACGGAGTAATCGCCTACGCGATCTGAAGGTGACGAGATGGAACACGCGAACAGGCTAATCAGCGCCGCATCGGCATTCGCATTGCTGGCGGTGGCGCTGGCCCTTTCCCTGGCCCCCGTATCCGCAGCGGATACGGCCTACGACCAGGACTTGGGCCAATTCTACTCGTACACCGTATTCTTCGGATTCGACGGCGAAGAGACCGAGTCGATCCTCTGGGATTTCGGCGACGGCAGCGAGACATCCGCCGATTGGAACGTGACGCACACATTCTCCGCGAAGGGAACGTACTACGTGACGCAGACGGCGACCAACCCGCTCGGCTCCTCTGTCGCAGTGTACAAGGTCCAGATCATGGGATTCCCCGTGATCACCTTCAGCACCGACGGCGGATCCGCGGTCGGAAGCATCCAGCAGACCGCTTACGATGTTGCGGCAGCGGCTCCCGAAGCACCCTCCAAGGACGGATACACGTTCGGCGGATGGTACAAGGACAGCGGGCTCACCATGCCGGTCGAGTGGAGCGAGAAGATCACCTCCTCGGCAACCTACTACGCAAAGTGGACCGTCGCATCCGGAAGCGGATACGTAGTGACCTTCGTGGTCGGCGAGAGCAACACCTACAAGACGGTCGCGGCCGGAGGAACGGTCACCGCACCCGCAGATCCCGTGGTCGAGAACCATACCTTCGGCGGATGGTACACCGATGCGGCATGCACCACGGCCTACGACTTCAGCTCGGCGGTCACCGGCAACATGAGCCTCTACGCCAAGCTGACGGCGAACGGCAGCGGCGGAGATTCCGGCGATGACAAAAAAGACGGATCCGATCTCGGCGATCTGGATACGGAAACGATATCCCTGATCGCGATCGCAGTAGCCGGTATCCTTGTGACGACCGGCGGAGCGTACTTCTTCAGGTATGGATTCTCGATTGCGGGAATTATCCTCATCGGATTCGCTTTGGCCGTGTACTTCGGGGTGATCGAGTGGCCGTTCTGAACAGGACGTCCAAAATGACGGCGATATTCGCCGTCATGCTCATGGCGGCAGCGATGTTCGCCGTCATCCCCCTTTCGGATGATTCCGATGCGGCACCTTCGGCAACGTACAATCTGAGTGCCACCGTGGGAACGTACTACAGCTTCGACACGAACATCCCCAGCAACTACGCCCTGCCCAGCAACACCGGCTATTCCATGGCCATGAAAGTGCCGCAGGGCATGAGCGTCAATTCGGGCGGCGATCTTGTCGGCACTCCGCTGATCCCGGGATACTATGCGATGAACTTCTACCTCAACGGTGTCGGGAACTATACCAACACCGTCAACGGGAACTACGTCGCCGTCAATCTCAACGTGACCGGGAACCCCAGCGCATCGGCAGGTTCGCAGATCAACGGTTCCGTGAATGTGAGTCTCAAAGCCAGCTCGTCTGTGTTCAACACATACCAGGTGTATACCTCATACTTCCAGGTGATCAACGATCAGTTCAGTTACTACACGACGGTCAGCAACTTCGACAATATCAGTGTGTCCGGCAATTCGTGGATCTTCGAAGACTACGAGCTTGAGGGTGCGGTGACCATCACGCCTGTGATCCTCGACTTCAACAGCGTTTCGTACTCCACCAGCACCGCGATGTTCACCAATGTGGCGTACAGCAACGGCACCCTGTCGTACAAGTTCAACCCGACATCCTACGGAACGTATGCGGTCGGATTGAAGGTACTCGAAGAGGGACCCGGCTACGGCGGCGGTTCGTCGTTCATCCTGACCAACGTGTTCACTTATGCCGTGCCGCTCAGCGTCAATGACATAACTGTGTACGCAGGCCAGTCGATCAACATCTCGAACGTGACGTCCGGCAGCGACCTCTCCGTCTCCGGAGTGTCCTGGCTTTCCGTCTCGGGAACCTCGATCGTCGGAACGGCACCGTCGGCATCGGGAACGTACAACGTGACCGTCACCGCCGGAGGATCCACGGACACGTTCACCGTCACCGTGGTCGCGAAGCTGACGTTCACATCCGTGCCCAGCAACGGAGTCATCGCGTATGCACTCTGAGGCCGGACACCTCAAACTCCTTCTCATTCTTTCTTTGACATTAGCGGCAGCTTTCGGCACGACGATCATGGCAGATCTCAGCGATGCAGAGGCCGACGAGCTCTTCGACGATTCCGTCACCGACGTCAGGGGGTACATACGCTCCACCGGTCAGCTCGGCGGGATAAAATCAACCGGCTCCAACTGGATGGCCGTCCTTACGATCGAATCCGATACGACGTACAGCGTATCGATCGCCGCAGACACACGTTTCCGCGTCGGAACGCTGAACTCTGCGAATCTGCTCACCGACTACTTCCTGGAGAATTATTACGTCTCACCGCTGGATGACAACGGAGCCTCCGTCGTCGGAGAAGCTTCGTGCACTATCACTTCGGGCGCAGACCATGATATGATGGTCATTTTCTACTGGACCTCGGGCGCAACGGTCCCGGCGGCAGACATACGCTCCACGATCTCGGTCATAGCCTCGGCGGAGATAACTTCGGAACCGGACACTGGCGTTATTGTGGGCGAGGAATGGACCTACGCTCCCGCGACCACGGGGTCCGGCATCACGATCTCCGTATCCGGTGCCGATTGGCTCTCCTTTTCGGAAGGGATCATCGCAGGCACGCCCGGCGAGATCGGCGAGTACACCGTCACAGTGACGGCCAGCAGGACCGGTTACGCCGATGGCATTCAGATATTCACTATCACAGCGGTCAATCCGCTCACTTTCATCAGTACACCTTCGGACGGGGTGATCATAATTGAATAAGACCATCATACGCATAGCGCTGGCCTCGTTCCTGCTGCTCACTGTCGGGACCGCATTGGCAATGGCCGACGGATCCGATGCGGCAAGCGAATACGACGCCACATCGACAATCACATTCGACAGCAACGGCGGCACAGGATCCGTACCGGCACAGAAAGTGCTGGAAGGCAACAGGATAGATCTTCCGGCATCGGGATTCGCCAAGAGCGGTCACTATCTTTCCGGGTGGCGCATCGGCTCTGCTACGGGCACGCACATCAACGCCGGATCCGGATACACAGTCACCGGCGATGTCAGGCTCTACGCGGAATGGACGGCCGATCCGAGCAACTTCGATTCCAAGGCGCCTTCATCCGTCATCGAAGGCGTCGCTTACGGTTACACCCCGTACAGAGATTACAGCGACACCGAGAACAATCAGGTCTGGATGCAGTTCGCGGTCAGATTCATGTACTATGCCTCGGACTCGCTCTACGAATGCACCGTGGTTAGGGACAGCGTCCCGGACTGGATGACGATCTCCGTTTCCAACAGATACATCGTTTCCTTCGCCGGCACCTGCTATGTTCCGGGGATATACCCGGTGAACATCCATCTGAACATCGACGGGCCCGCCGGATTCGAAGAGAACTATTACATTTCCTGGGTAGTTGCCGTGCTTCCGGAACACCAGGGCGAGACATTCTCCCTCACATTCGATACGAACGGCGGTTCGGGGAACATCTCGGCGATCGAGTCGCAGTACGCCAACGGCATCGTTCTTCCCTCCGACGGGATGACAAGGAACGGATACTCCCTCGTCGGATGGAGGATCTCCGTCGACGGAACGGAAGCCACATTCCCGCTCGGATCCGTGTACACGATCAGATCCGACATCACTGCCAAGGCCCATTGGGTCGCCGATCCGAACATCGTGATCCTGGACGCCAACGGCGGCGTGAGCACCGATTACACAGCATACATAGCGCAGACCGACGGTGTCATAACACTGCCGTCGGACGGTTTCGAGATGTCCGGTTACAGACTCGCCGGGTGGTATCTCGGATCTGCATCATCGCAGATCTACGCTCCGGGCTACATGTACACCGTGTCCGGCCCGGTGACGTTCAAAGCCTACTGGATCCCCGATTCGGCAACGGTATCGACGGTCACATTCAACAGCAACGGCGGCTACGGAACGCTCTCGCAGATCGTCGATACCGGCAAGAGTATCGTTCTCCCTGCTTACGGATTCTCAAAGTCCGGCATGGAGCTCTCCGGATGGAGCAGAGGCTCCGCCGACGGTACGCCGATAAGCTGCGGTTCCGCCGCTGCGGTGACCGGAAGCGTGACATACTTCGCCGTCTGGAGCGAGAGCACTTCGGAAATAATAATATCATTCGATCTCAACGGAGGCTACGGTTCCCTGGAATCGCAGACGCTGGAAAGAGGAAGCAGGGTGACGAAGCCCTCGGATCCTTCCAGGAATGCCTTCGTCTTCACCGGCTGGAAACAGGTCGGCGGGAGCCAGTGGGATTTCGGGAACGCTGCTGAATACAGCATGACGCTCCAGGCCCAGTGGTCGCAGCATTTCACCACCGAACGCAGCCAGATGACCGTCACGATAACTATCGTCGGCGGATGGACCGCCTACGGCACGGTCATCGATTGGGGGGACGGATCCGATTCATTGGGTTACGACTCGGTCTTCGCGCACACGTATTCCAACGACATCATGGCGAAGATCGTCGTGAAATCCATCAACGGAAGCATTGTCCAGGGAGAATCCGCCATCCAGGTGCAGATGGGCACCGGGAGCTCTTCGGGCGGCGATAACAGCGGCAACTGCGATAACGATAATGGCAACGATGGCAAAGATGACAAGAAGGACGACGGATCACAGTACCTCTTCTATTTCTTGATAGCGGTTGCCGTGCTGGCCCTGGTATTCGCTGCCGGGAGGTTCATATGAAGAGCAACAGGCTCGCGGCCGTGATGACGGTCGCGATCATCCTCTCGGCATCCTTCGCCGTCGGAATAGCCGTCGAAGAGAGCGACGACTCCGACGGATTCATACTCACCACCGCCGGTCTCATCCTCGTCTCTACGGGAACGGCCGCGGTCATCATCGGCGCAGTGGCCGGTGTCAGCTTCACCGCAGGATATCTTGTCGGTACGGCCCTGGCAGAAGGCGACGGAAGCACGCCGGACGAAGAGGTCCGCGGATATGAAGCGGAAACGATAGCCCAGCTCATCTCGGACGGCGTAGGGTTCACGGAAACTCAGATGGAGAGCCACTCCCAGATCTGGAGCCTCACGAACGAGCACTGGATAAGGCAGTCCGAGCTCGCGGCATCGGAGCTTTGGATGGCAGGCGGAAATTATTCGCCCTCTGACGTCCTTTCCGTCTCGGGCACGTACCTGAATTCCTCTTACATGCTGGTCAACGCCGCAGTGCAGATCAACGAGCAGTACTCGTCGCTTTCCCGCAGGGCGGACGCATGGAACAACAGCACGCTCTACGACGACAGGATGTCCCTGGCGTTCACATACGGGTCCAGAACACTGTCGACCACCGAGAACTGGGGATGCACCGTTCTGACCGTGGCGGAATCCGTCGCGGGATACGACGAGGTTTACATCTCCGGCGGGGAGATATGGGCATTCGGTTCCGATAATGCGACACTGACATCAGCTTCCGGGGACGTATTCATGATCGCCGGCGGACATACCGATCTTGACGATTATCCGAAGTTCGAACCCGGGGTGTACAGGCTCCAGACCGGCGTGAGCTACGCCGGGTCGATCCTCCCGGTATATAGCTTCTCCGCCGCCGACGTGAACGCCGGCATGGTCCTCAGGTCTGGCGATGTCACGAAGCTCGCCCAATACGAGGGCGGGAAGGTCATCGTCGACGGATACCAGTACGACGGGATCTCCCTGTCGATCATCCCCGACGGTGCCGCAACGAGGACCGTGGACCTGACGGAAACCCTGTCGGCATACGATGATCTGCTTCAGACCGTGTTCGAGACGATGGGCAACGCCAATTCGTCCGCCAAGGCGGTATGGAACATCTACAATGCTGCCGGGAAGGCCTCGACGTATCTGACGACGCTCACGGTCCCGGACAACTACGCTAACGTGGACCTGACGGTGGCCCAGAAGGAGATCCTGACAGTTCTGGCGCTGGAGCAGCTCTCAGAGTACTATCAGAGCAACTCCGGAGCGCTGAAGACGCAGGACTACGTCATGTCGGACGACTCGATGTCGTTCTTCGTCCGCGGTGATATCAAGGACTCCAACGGGTCCGTCCTCTACGAGAACGCGATCTACACGCCGTTCTACTACTTCGGAGGGGAGACTATGGTCAACGGGACCAATGTCCAGACGCAGAGGTGCATCGTGGCGATATGGGATTTCGACGTGGATCCCATCTTTTCATGGGACCGTGCGGCCTCCACTTCGTCGGCCAAGCTCATCGAGCTCGATCCCGGCGCAGAGCTGAACGTCTACGAGATGACCTACGGCGGCGAGATCGTGAACTCCATGGAACTGAAGGTCAACGAGATCACTCTCATCAAGGCCAACGATATGGACCACGATCCTCTCGATCCGCCTGACGGCAACATGCTGAAGCTTGCGGTCATGGCCGTGCTCTGCATCCTCGGGCTCCTCTGTGCCGTTTCGGGATACATGCAGGGCAGCATCGTCAGAATGGGAATCGGCATCGTGCTGATCGTCGCGGGGATCTTCCTCGCGGGATACATCGCCGAATTCCTGGACAAATACATCGGAGGCTACTTCTGACATGTCCGCAAACAGCGCATCCGTGCCTTCTGAGGCCTTCTGCCTCTCGGACGTGTCCGACTTCGGGGTGATCCGATGGATTTGAATTTCGAGCCCCTGGAGTCTGTTCTGGGGGAATTGTGGACGATCATCGAGAACTGGTCCCTGGTGATATGCATCGCCGGGGTGGCCTACCTCGCCTTCGCCGCATGGACTCACAAGCCCGGCAAGATAATCAAAGCGTCGATCACGCTCATGGTCGGGATCCTGGGGGCGTTCCTGTGATAGAGGAGCTCATCCTCCCGGCGATGGCCGTCGGAGTGACGCTGGCAGGATTCTGGCTGGGGGGCAGGGTCAGGGGTCTGGTCAATGTGATCATTCCTCTGAAGGACCCGGTCACGTGGCTGATCTTCGCGTTCCTCGCATCATTGTTCATCACCCCTGGCATCGTCGACTGCCCGTGGAAAGCAGACAACGTGTATCTTGTATCCGCAGTCCTCGGATTCGTTCCGAGCTACGTCTACGGTTACAGCAGGACCGGCATCGACAAGGAATATGTCGCGGTCCACAACATCATCGACATTCGCCAGGGGGAGACAGTCAGACCGCTGGTCATCTACTACGACAACCAAGGCAGGCAGTGCTTCCAGCCCCAGAGCATGTGCGGTATCCTGAAGAGACTGGCTTTCGGCGTGCACAACCCGCTGGAGCTTAACCGCGGGATGGTGAAGAGACACAGGACGATCGATCTCTCAGGCGACTATCTGCACATCAGGGTCCAGGCCATCGACGTCGTGGAGGTGCAGAGCACGCCCATCATCGTGGACAAGGTCCGCATCGGAACATACAAGGCGAACCGCCACGGCATCGTCCGCAGCGGCCACAACGCCGGCGAACCGAAGTATCTATTCCATTTCAAGGCAGAATCCCGCAAGTACACGATCTCGCCGACGGAGACCAACGAGCCCGCGGACTACTACGTCAACGGGGCGATCGCCGATCACGTCATGAGGAACTACGAAGGCATCCTGGTGAAGAGCATGGACAATGAGATCAAGCTCCGCACCCAGGGCGTGGAGCAGGGGGCGAAGATCCTCTCGCACCAGGCCGATCTGAAGCCCGGAAGCCATCTGTTCCGCGCATTGCTCGGCGATGTCCGCACGGATCAGGAGATGAAGAAGCGCATCGAGAAGATGAAGAAGGCCGAAGAGGGTGACGAAAATGAGTGAATCGGCGAACATGATGCACCCGGTACCCGACGACAACACCATGGAGATCGCCGAGTACGGTCCCAAGTACATGGACGTGAAGTCGTCCCTGTACATCTCCGATCTGATGATAGACTTCCTCAACACCGAAGCAAGGAGCGAATACGAGCAGCTGGACCTCGACGTTGCGGAGTTCATCCTCATCCACCGGCCGTACTGGCTGAACCAGGAGGTGCCGCATGCGGAGACCATCGAGCAGATGACCGCCGTACGCAGGCTGAAGATCATCCTTCAGGACCTCTCGGCCATCGAGGAGATCGAGCTCACCAAGGCGGAGACGAAGCAGTTCGGCATGATGTCCTCCGCCGAGGAATACGGAAAACGCCTGGTAGAACGCGGGATGGATACGGAGCTCTTCAGGGCGATGTCCATCGAGAATGCCGACAGGCCGCTGAATTTCGAATCCATCCGCAGGATCAGGGACCACGATCTTGAGAAGCGCAGCGCCGAGGAGGAGTACGAGTACAAACAGTATCTGAAGTACCTCAGAGAGGCGGAAGCTAGGGAGAACGAACGCATCCGCATTGCGAGGGAACGCGGCATCGAGCTCGTGGACGTTCCCGATCCGGAAGTGGACGGGGAGCAGGAACCCGATGCCGAGGAGGAATGGGACGAAGACTACATCCCGGGCGAAATCAGGCCAGAAGTGGAGGAATGGGTCACCGATCCGGAGGACGAACTGCCTGATCTCGCCGAGCCAGAATTGGCATTCCTTGAGAACATCATCATGTGCGACATCGACCTGACCGGGGATGAAACCGAAGAAAGGGTTGAAACCGAGGAACAAACGGAATGCACTGAAAACGGAACCGAAGAAACATTCGGGAACGGGGAACAAGCCGAGTGCAGTGAAAACAATACCGAAGCAATGTTCGGAAACGAGGAACAAACGGAATGTAGTGAAAATGAGACCGAAGAAAGGTTCTGGAATGAGGAACAAACGGAATGCACTGAAAACGATACCGAAGCAATGTTCGGAAACGGGGAACAAACGGAATGCACTGAAAATGAGGCCGAAGAAAGGTTCTGGAATGAGGAACAAGCCGAGTGCATTGAAAACGATACCGAAGCAACATTGGTGTTCGATGACGAACCCGAGGACGAAAAGCCGTCGATAAAAGAAAGGATACTGGATCTTTTTAGGAGGCACCGTAATGGTGACTGAATCGAGCCTCTTCGTGAACAACGCGAGGAAGATCAACTCCGCCTTTGACGACCTCATCGGATTCTACTCCGAAGGAGACTACCGCACCGGTTACGTACGCACATTCGCCATGCTGCTGTCCACCTGCATCCCGGACGGCATCATCGAGCAGAATCCGCTGTACGTGGACACCTGCGGCAAGTTCCCTCTCGGATCCGACGACAGAGAAAGGATGTCCCGCGAGGCCTTCTTCCTGTACTTCAAGACATTCGAGCAGATCATGCGCGACCTGTCGATGATAGGGGCCAGCAGAGAGGATTCCGACATCGCGGGCAACATCGACGGAATGGCCATCAACGTCTTCTCGGAGTGGAGGTGCAACGATGCCTAACGAGATGGGCGAGCTGACACAGGAGGAGTTCGACTATTCGGCCTTCTACGCCGATCTGTTCAAACCCGGCAGGAACATCGTCTCCGACGGGGAGCGCGGCGGAGGGAAGACGCACACCGCAATGGCATACGCAGAGATGATCCTCTCCGGAAGATATCCTTTCGACAGGATCCCGAGGACATTCCTGCTGACGAATGTCATATTCATGCGCAAGGACGGCGAGTCCGAAGACGAATTCGAGGAGGACGATCCGCCGGGCGTATTCCATATCTCATCAATGGAGCAGATGTTCCGCATCATGACGACCGTGACCGAAGAGAACGGCAGGGACGTGATGTTCCTTATCGTGCTGGATGAGGCCCAGAACTATCTGCTCGCCGATTCCAACTCCGAGGAGACGAACCAGAACTTCCTCAGGCTCTACGGGATGACCCGCAAATTCAACATGTGCCTGTGGATGCTCACGCCGGCGATCTCGAACCTGCCGCCTAGAGCGAGGAACTTCTCGGATCATCCCGACAAGCCCGGTTACGTCACGGCAAGATTGTACAAGGACAAGGCCGTTGCGTTAGCATACATCAGACGCTGGCACTCTGCAACCAATTGGAAGCAATGGGTGACCGTCAAGCTCAATACGAACCACAGACCGACCAACCCGATGTTCGTCCCGGTGACGCCGTGGACAAGGAGGCCCGAGGATGTGGAGATCGGCGGATACTTCTATGATACAGGGGCCTGCGCCGACTTCAGGACATCGATGAGCGAAGATCCGGCGAAGAGATTCGACTTCAGAGGATTCATCAACGCCTGTTCCGACGTTTCGTCGTACAGATTGCAGTCCATCATGAAGTCGTTCTTCGACAGAACCGAAGATGGATCGAAGAAAAGAACGGAGACGGACGGTCAGATCGAGCGCATACTCCGCCTGCGGTCCTGCAGCGTGAGATGGGATATTATTGCGAGATCGGAGGTCAATCCGAAGACGGGACGCTTCATGGCCGTGACCACTTGGCAGTCGAGATGCGACGCCTATCTGAAGAGGCATCCCGAGCTCTGCTCCGACTTCGATTCCAAGTCTGACGGAAACGTTCCCGAGACCCTTGGAAGAGCAACAAAACCGACGACAGAGTCCGAAAACTGGAGAAACGGAAGTTCGTTTTCAAAAATCGGAGCCAGCATAAAAAACGAAAACGAATCAGCGGGGGGTCGCGCGCGTGTATATATAGATAGAGATAGAGGCAGCGACAGGGGCCCCGGAGCGGTCGGAGGTTCGTTATCAGACCTTCACGGAAAGGATGTGCCAGCCCCTACGGAAACGTTCATTCCGATACCCGGCGAGGGAGACGGATGCCCATGACCGAGAGCATCATTTCGGTGACCTACCGGGGCAGAAGGTACAGGATCCCAGTGGACGAACACGGCTTCGTTCCGGTGCATGCCTTAGTGCAGAGATTCCAGCAGTGCGGTTCCGTCAGGGACCTGAACGACAATGATCCGGTGCTCTACCCGATGAGGTGCAAGCCCCAGGACATCGTGTCATGGTGGGCCGATCCCGGTAGCGGAGACGTATTGGGCCTGGATACGAAAGACTCGATCGTCTACGATGTTTCCTCGATCAGAGGCAAGGCCATGAGGAAGGCCCAGCGCAAGATCGGCGTGGTCTCGGAGAACAGGGCCGAGCAGAGACGCATACGCAAGGTGCTGGAAACATCCTTCACCGCCGCGGAACTGGAAGAGATGACAGGGAACGGATCCTTCGTCATCAGGACCGTGCCGAACTGCGGAGGAGCTACGGGATACTATCTGAGGAAGCAGGACGGAGTGGAGGTCCCGCTCATCGTCATCGAGGAGAGGACCACCGCCGACGGCATCGTGCACGAGGTCGTGCACCATGCGAGGACCATGTTCTCAAGGAAGGGGATCACCCGCACGGCATTCCCAACAGATCGTGACGGTGTGCTCGATTCCGATGCTTATGGCCGCATGAGCCAGAGAGAACGCGACCGCATCGTCAACGCGGAGGAGGCGATGACCGTCGCCGAGACCGTGGCGAGAACATCGAAGGACCGCCTGCAATCCGGATATTATGATAAGGTGCCGGAGAGGGACGCCCGTTCGGCGTACATCGAGGACCGCCACGTGATGGCCGGTAAACCGATGTCCGTACCGGACTTCCTGATCGTCCCCCAGAAGGGGAAGAGGGCGATCAGGTCCACGGAGGAGAAGGCGATGAACACTAACATTGCGATGGCAGAGATCCTGTCGAGGGAACCGGCGAAGAAGTCGCAGAGGAAGCTGAACAGAAGGATGTAACGAGAATGAGCCAGAGGGAACGATAAAGCATGTCAGTAAAGCCGCCGCGGTATGCAATGCACACCGCAACAACACTCAGAGGAGATAATCGTGAACAGAGAAGTGTTTGACGAAGTGGAAAGGAAGAACCGCGAGCAGAAGAACGTGCTTAAGGAGAGAAAGAAAGCATTGAAGGACCTGAAGAAGGCACAGAGGAAAAATGCGAGACTGGCGCGCAGGAACGTCAAGATGGGAGCGAGGGAGCATCTCCGGGAGACCGGGTACACCGGGCCCGTGATCCTGCTGAACCCGCGCACCGGCGAAGCGCTCGGATCCATCAAGTGCATGAACGCCAAGGGGATGACCTACGTGGATGTCGGAACGCTCAGAAGCGGCGGCTCTCCGTTCACGGTCCGCGACAAGATACCGGTGAAGATCCTGATCGGCAGGGACGGCGTGAAGTACGCCATACCCATCAACCAGAAGACCGGGAAGGTACCCGATGAAGCGCTGTTCGCCAGATTCCTGAATGAGGCGGAGGGCGGAAGGAACGGCCGCGGGAGGAGCATCGTCATCGACATCAAGAAGCAGGCCGACACGGTGCATGTCCAGCCAAAGGACGGGTTCACGCCCGAAGGCCTTCTCGCGACCGGATGGTGGGCGCATCCCGGGGAATCAGATATCCTCGGAATAGACGATCCGTCTTCCAGCGTCTACGGCGTGCTGAAAGGCGCTTCCTCGAAGAGCGGCATGGAAGCAGGCAACAAGATCGCCATCCTGTCCCCGGAAGAGGAACGCATACGCAAGGTCCTGACCGACAACTTCACCGGATCCGAGCTGAGGAACGCGGTCAAGGATACGGGAGTGATGATCACCACCGGTTCATCGGGTCCCGGAGCGAGCGGATTCTACAGATACCGCCAGCCAGGCGTTGACTGTCCCCAGATCGTTCTTGAAAGGGACGCGGACGAGGATACGATCACTCATGAGTTCGTCCACCACCTCAGGTTCGCCGACGAGACCCGCGGCGATGTTGCGAGAACGCCGTATCCAGTGGACGAAGGCGGCAAGCTGGATGCAAGAATCTGGGGCACCCTGTCCAGGGACGAGCTGGCCTCACTGAAGAACATCGAAGAGGCCGCGACGGTTGCCGAAGCCACATCCAGGACCAGGAAGCCCGCGACGCTGCCGACCGGCTACTACCAGCGCATCGACGGTCACAGCCCGGCCAATACCGACAAGGAAGCGGTCATCGGCCTCTACACCCACGACCGCGACGTCCTGCTGAAAACAAAGAGGGGATCCGCACCAGTCAGAGGCAAGAGAGCGTCCAAGAGGGTCAACGACCGCTTCCTGGACACCAACATCTCCAAGCTGAAGATGGGCGGGACCCCGGCGAACAGATCCGTCAAGAAGAAGAGAGAGGACGGGACCATGCCCAAGGCGAAGACCACGACCGCTGCGAAACCTGCTGCAACGAAACCGGCAGTATCCAAACCCAAGCCCGCGGCTCCAAAGAAGTCCGGGGTGCAGACGACCATCGGCAAGAGGAAGGTAAGATGAAGCTATACAAGCGCCGCGGGCAAGACAGATGGTCCGGATACAGGAACGAGGGCAGAAGGGGGATATCCGGATCTGCGGAGCTCATGCCCGACGGACGGTACCGGGTCAGATACTCCCTGAGCAACGGATACGGGGAAGGCATCAAGGGGACATTCGTCTCAACGAAGCTGAAGGACGCCGAGAACATGCTGGATTCCATCCTGGACAACAGCCTCAATGTCATCCAGTACAAGCAGATCGCACCGGAGGACGATATCAAGGACTGCTACGACCGGGACGGGGATATCTTCTGCCCCAACTGCATGGGATACTATTGGATCGGCGTCGGGAACAACATCCGCGAGTGCACCACCTGCGGATGCCGCTTCAATGCCGACGATGCGACCGTATTCTACGATCAGTGGAACCACGGTGTCTTCGACAAATACCGCGATGAGACCGAGAACAGTCGTAAGAGGATCTTCTCGAAACGCGACTGGACCGTTGCCGAGGGCGGGTTCAGATATACTCCGGAGAACTTCGATTCCGGATACTACAACAAGCTCATGAACTACGGGAACCCCAAGGATCGGAGCAGGATCCTGAGCTTCAATCTCAGAGGCAGGCTTTTCGGAAGGAGGCGCTGACATGTTCGGATTCAGAAAGAGGTCCGGAGCGAAGAAGAGGAGGATCTTCAGCCGCAACGTACCTCCCAAGGTGTACTGCCCCGAATGCGGCATGGAGCTCAATGCCATGTGCATGAAACACAATGGCGTGGATAACGGCGAGTACTACGAGAACTACCGGTGCGACGGCTGCGGATGCCGCTTCACCGCCGTCTACGACGGCGAGGACGACGGTTCCGATTACATCATCCAGGGCGTGGAGGTCTGCAACATGAAGATCTCCCGCAACGACCGCCCAGGGCTGAGTCCTGCAGTGACGTCGAAGAGCGATATCGCCGCTCTGAAGCGCCGGTATCCCAATCTCATGACCGACGAGGTCTGTCCGTTCTGCGATTCCGAGGTGGAGATCAAGGCCTACGGACTCTCCAAATGCCCAGAGTGCAAGCACGTCATCAAACCGTGCTCCATGTGCTCGTACGAACAGCAATACAACGGGTGCGGCAACTGCCCGTACGGGGAGGACTGATCCGATGGCAAGGAAGAAAGAATGGCCCCAGGGCCTGGAGGCCTTCGTCACCACCGACGAAGGATATCGCATCACCACCTCGTTCGTGGCAGGGAAGCGCAACCGCACGTACTTCAAGGTCGAATCCCCGGACGGACGCCTGATCCGTATGGGATCGTTCCCGTCGAGTATACCTGAACCGTCGTTCTCGGATCTCGACAGGGCGTGGACCATGTCGGAGGACGATATGCGTCAGGACATAACGAGACACAGGAATGCAGGGGAACGTATCCCGCCGTCACGCAACGAAGCTCCGACGAAGAGATACGCGATCTACCTCAACGACAATCCATACGATCCGATGTACTGCGATGCCAAGAACAAGACCGAAGCCAGGAAGGCCGGTCAGCTGTACATCAGACAATGGGCGCTCCACACCACGATCGACCGCATCGAGGAGGCCTGAGATGTTCGGCCGTCGGAATAAATCCGCGAAACACGGGAGGATCCTCTCGAAGAACGAGCGCGTAATCCTTGTCGAGACAGAACACGAAGACGGGTTCGTGGAGAAGAACCTCACCACCCTGGACCGTATGGAGAAGGAATGGGGCCCAGAGTACGAGTACTACGTCAGGAACCAGAACCCCGGCCAAGAGAGCACGCTCACCGAGCAGGTGAAGAAGCACGGAGTGGCCATCTTCGATACCAAGTACCGCACGATCACGGTCTACCAGATCACCAACGCAGACGAGGTGGCCAAGATGGTCCGCGGAGATTACGACGATCCTGACTTCGTGTGCAGGACCGACGGTGTCGAGGCGGAGTTCATGTGGAGGCCCGATTACGCTCCGGAGGAAGCTCACAGCAAGATGAGAAAACTCGGCATCCCAGAAGAGTTCTACATCGACCGCGGGAGATGATAGCAATGCCAGTAAAGCCGCCGTATCTGAAAAGGAATACGGGAAATGTTCAGCAGATTGAGAAACAAGTGCCGCAGCGCACGCAGCAAGGGAAAGAAACGTAAGGTATTGAGATCGAATAACGAATGTAGGAATACAAACCGCCACAGTCTCTCCGAGAGACTGATGGAATACGCCAAGATCGATACGTACGACTATTGGGACAATTATGACGACGATTGGATCTGCGTCGACGAGATGTACCGCAATCTCGGGGATCCGGCATGGGTAGATTCAACGGTCTCGCAGATCGTCGGAGACCTTGAGGAATGGGATTCCAGAGGCTATAAGGAAAAGGAGTACAGGCAGCTCGTCGGCATCACCAGGAAGAACATCGTTGAACTATTGGCTGATCTGAAGGCCTACAGGAGAGGACTATGAGCTTCCTGAAGAAGCGCAGACCCCTCACGAAGATGCAGAAGCGCCAGTACATCGCTATGGCCGGGTCCATAGCATCAACCCTTTCCCTCCCTTTGGCGGTCATCGCGCTGCTGAACGAGAAGCCGGGCGTGACCGTCGAGACGGAGGATCCGGAAAGGATCATCGCCAGGCTTCGTGAGGCGTACGCGAACAACCAGCTGCAGTATGCGGAGAGGTACTCTGAGGCGGTGCAGATCGTGTGCAGGAAGTACGGCGTCGGAGTGGACCGGCTGAACAGAGCGATGGCCAGGGACCCCGCTGTTGCAAAAGAGATCTACGCGACAATGGACAGGGAATTCGAGAAGGACATCAGAGCGTGGAGAAAGAAACTCGGATGAGGTTCTCTCCATGGCCCGCGATATCCATTTCATTCGCATTTACTTTTATTAGGGTAGTCCAGGTATGATCTGATGAATCCGTCGATGTCGGGTTTCACAGATGCCAATGCCGACTTTCCGGAATCAGAAGTGCTGCACTCTGCAAGATCCATGTATATCCTGTCGATATAATCCATATAGGGCCTTTCGGATGAATCGAACCATTCGAAGCCGATGTTGAACATCCGATCCTCGGGCATATTCTTCATTTCTCTATCTATGACATCAACAAGTTCTGAGAACACCGATCTGATGATCGCGGACAAACGATCTAGGTTCTTTTCTCTCTCGACCGATTGGTCGTTAGCGAAGATCTCTCCCTTGATCTGATCGATATCGTCGCATACTCCAACGACCTCTTTGCACATGCTGCTGTAGGAGTCGAGGTACGTGTCGACGGCAAAATGCACTCTGGCGAATTCTATCGAACACGCGCATAGGACGTGGACATATCCGAAGCTTTTCACGTCTCCGATGTGGGATCTCATTCTTTTCACGAGTTCGAGCAGGAGTTCGTATCTGTCGGGACTGCAGATCAGCGCCATCGTAGCGAGTTGTTCCAATGCCGGGTAATCCAACTTAAAAGTGTTCTTCTTTCCCATCTCGATAAAATGTTCCTCCAGAACATCGAGGATGTCGAAATACAGCACATCGAATTCTTCCGAGGGGACATCGTCGATTGCATCGCTCCATTCTGCACAGGCGCGTGAAAAATCCTTGCCGATCAACGATCTTCCTTTCTTGAATTCTCGTTTCCAACCTGATGCATTCGTGAGCAATCCCATGAGGTCGGGATGCCCCCTGGGGGATTTTATTCTTGCTACAGGATGTTTGGTAAAAAGGAAAAATCACGGATTTCATGAACCTGCTGATTTATCACGAAAATTATCAGGCTGAAGGGTCGAAATGTACAGTATCGTTCATTTTCGGGCCTGATAATTCTGAATCGTTTTGAACCGTCGGGGGCATTCGGGGGCATTTTGGGGGCATCGTCGTTTTTTACGAAATTCGAAAAACCGAAAAAATAAGTGGTTCTTTATAAGCTCTGACGCTCATTGTATATAAAGATATTGGAGCCACCTTGGAGATTCGAACTCCAGACCTGCTGATTACAAGTCAGCCGCACTACCGGGCTATGCAAAGGTGGCGATAGGCCAGCAAATGTAGGGCTTACTTTTATTACTTTCCATGTTGCGACGTCTTCGAAGGCGTCACGCGCATGACCGACATATTTAATACGGGTTATGTAATCGCGAACGCGTTGCATTCCAACGTTACCGTTTGGTGATATAAAATGGCAGAAAATGACGCTAAACCCAAGGCAGAGAAGAAGACCGCTGACAAGAAGGACGCGAAGAAGATCGTCCAGCTGAGATACTGCGCGTATTTCGCCGAAGACATGAAGCTCTTCGACACCACCGAAGAGGACAAGGCCAAGGAAGCGGGCGCATTCGACGAGAAGTTCACCTACAAGCCGATGGTCTACATCACCGGCTCCAACATGCTCTTCCCCGCCCTCGAGAAGGCCATCGGGGACGCCAAGCCCGGAAAGGTGACCGAGATAACCATCCCCTGCGAAGAGGCCGCCGGCCCCAGGGACCCCAAGCTCATCGAGATGTACCGCGACAAAGAGTTCTACAAACAGGAGATCAACCCGTTCCCCGGCCTCAGGGTCACCCTCGGCGACCGCACCGGAACCGTCATGACGGCCGCCGCCGGACGTGTCAAGGTCGACTTCAACAGCCCCCTCGCGGGACACGACCTGGTCTACAGGTTCTCCGTCTCCGACCCCATCGAAGACTCCACCGAGAAGGCCAAGGCCATCCTGGAGACCGAGTTCGGGACCTCCGACGGGTTCGAGTTCGACATCTCCAAGGACAAAGTGTCCATCACGGTCTCCGACATGGCCAAGTTCAACCAGAACTGGGTCATGGCCAGGTTCAAGATCGTCAGCGACATGAGGTCTGTGTTCGGCGTCGACAGGGTCGAGTTCGTCGAGGTATGGGCTTCCGCCAAGAAAGAGGACAAGGAAGAGAAGGACGCTCCCGCAGAGGAGTGAGCTTCTCTCCAAACCTCTTCTCAAATCACTTACTTTCTTTCGATCTTCGTTTCTCACCCTCATATGCTCTTGGAACTGCGTTTTTGCGCTGGCTCCCTTTTCCCAAATCACAAAACTTATTAACCGCATCCATATATCGAGCCCTTACGGACGGGTGGCCTAGTCAGGATATGGCAGCAGCCTCCTAAGCTGCAGGCCGAGGGTTCGAATCCCTCCCCGTTCGCCACTTGTTATTGCCAGTGTTCTGAAATCGAAAATCAATTTTTCAGACCCGGGCATTTTTGATTGATCTCGAGGGTCCATCGGAATAAAGGGGGACCCTCTCCTTGTGATCCTGACATGATTTTGGGATGTCGCGTTCGGATGGAAGATAGAAGATCGAATTGAAATTAAGAGGTTTGGATCTTGCGAAAAATCACCATCAGCGCGATTATTTCGCAACCACCATGTCGGTGTTCTCCCAGTAGATCTTCGCCATGCCGCCCGAAATGCCGCCGATCATCACCAATACATCGTTGGAGATGTAGTATGTGATCTCGATGTCGGGATCGTATTCGCACGTATATGCAAGGCACTTGACCCTTCCCAAAGAGGTGTCCACGTTCTCTATCCTGACGTCTACCGCGCTGTCTCTGATACTTTCAGGCAGGAAAAGGTCCATCGCTTGGATTATATCGTCGCGGGTCAGAGGCTCCTCCAATGAAGACCCGAATACCTGCACATCGTATGTTACGGTACCGTCCCCCTCCGGGAGGTTGACCCCCCCGATCGTGAAAGTGTACCTGTACATGATCTTGAACGAATAGGAGTCGCCCTCCTCCAGATCTTCGGCATTCTTCAGACCGATGGCCGTGTTCGATTCGATCAGCAGGTCAGACTTCTGCAAATTGTATGTCGTGTAGACGATACCGTTGATGAGCTCTTCGTTCCTGTATACCACGTTGTTATCTTTTCCGACGTAATAAACGCCCACTGTGTCATCTCCCAGATCTTCGGTGTAGACTATGCAGTCCCTCTCGCCGAAGGGCGTGGATATGCGTACCTCGTCGCCCGCAATGGCATCGCTCTCCGTTTCATCGAAGACGATCCCGCCGATGATGCCGTAGGTCAGGTCTTCGTACGTCTGGTCCGATGAATTTAAGATCCCGTTCTCATAGACGTCGAACATCAGGTTTCCGCCGACCGTTCTGATGTTGGATATCTCCAACACGATGTCCATTTCCATCACTCTCGTATGCTTGTCTCCGACCTCGAAAAGGTCTTTGATCTCGATCTCCACCGTATCGTTCTCGTTCGGAGTGAAATATACCCCTGCGCCGGCACCGACCAATGCTACGACAACTGCGAAGGCCAGAATAATGCCCGATTTCGACATGTATATCGGAACCGTTTTTCATTATATATACACGTATTTTTTTCACTCGGCCGACCGGGCGGGGCCTCGATACGGAATATGGCCCGACGGCCCCGTCATCGAGGCGAAGGTTTCAGTCCGTGACGCGCTGTCCGTCCGCGTCACATGGAAAATACGTGATGACTCCGGCCTTCAATATCGTCTGTGCAGACAGGAAAAGCCCCCTACCTGCGTTTCATGGTTTCGATCTGAATATTTGCAGCGTGCTTACGTCATGCGTCTCACCGTAATCATGCGCAATACGAACGTCAGGCCGGGATAGGAGATGGAGCAATAAGTCAGGGTTAAGAGGTTTCGATTTCGCGAAAAGATCACGGTCCGCGAGATTATTTCACGATCACCAGGTCTGTGTGCCCCCAGTACACTTTCAGTGTGATGCTCAAAATGATGCCGGTGTTCTGTACCAACACATCTTTGGAAACATAGTACGTTATTTCTAAACCCGAAAAGATCGCGTTTTTGTAAGCATTGCACTTTATTTTTCCTAAAGGCGTATCAACAATTTCTATGCCGGCGTCAATTAAGTCGTTTTCGAGGCCTTCGGGGAAAACAAGGCCTGCTTCTTCGATCACCTCGTCGCGGGTCAGAGGCTCCCCGCCTGCCAATCCCGATATCCGCACATCGTATGTCACGGTACCGTCTCCCTCCGGGAGGTTGACCCCTTCGATAACGAGGGTGGATATGTACGCGATATTAAAAGATACGGAATCGCCCTCTGCTATATCCTCGGCATTCTTCAGACCGATCGCCGTGTTCGATTCGACCATCAGGCTCGACTTCTGCAGGATAATGGCCATGGTGACAACATCGTTCACCAGTTGTTCCTGTCTGTAGACGACATCGTTATTTTTCCCGACGTAATAAACGCCCACTGTGTCATCTCCCAGATCTTCGGTGTAGACTATGCAGTCCCTTTCGCCGAAGGGCGTGGATATACGTTCCTCGTCACCCTCCGTGGCACCGCCCCCCGATTCATCGAAGGTGATCTCGCCGAGGAGGCCATCACTCAAATCTTCATATGTCAAATCCGATACCACGAGGCCCCCGTTCGCAACTATGTCGAATCTCAGATCGCCGCCGACAGTCTTTACATCGGATATCCAGTATTTCGTGGTGCCTATTTCCTGCACCATCGTATGTTTATCTCCGACCTCGAAAACGTCTTTGATCTCTATCTCCACCGTATCGTTCTCGTTCGGAGTAAAATAAACTCCGGCACCGGCGCCGATTAAAGCAATGGCCACGGCGACCGCCATGAATATGCCTGTTTTTGACATGTTCAGCAATAACAGTTATGGCTATTTACATAGGCGTTTTCATTCTTCCTTTTTAACCGGTCGCGCGGTCGATCTTTCCATCGGTCATCTCCTTCCGAATCGTAGCACATTCGGTGACGCTTACAGTTCTCCAAGGTCATCTGAGCCCGGCTGACATTGCAAGGGGCCGGGCGAGGACCGGACCGCCCGGCAGCGAGTCGGGATGTCCCTGACGAACGGGCTCGGTTGCCGCAAGAAAACAACTTCGGCTCAGGATGTCTGTCCCATGGTCAAAAAACAACACTCGGCCACCTACCGGCAACGTTGCGGCGGAGGATCGACGTTTCAATGCCACTCCGGACCATGGTCCGAGGAAGCGGTATCGGATATCACGGGCGGTCGTCAGACGCGGGGGTTAATAACCATCTTATCAATACCGGAATGTGAAGAACATATGGCATGACATCAGCCCGGACAGGATCTCCCCCGATGATTTCATCGTAGTAGTGGAGATACCCAAGGGCAGCAAGAACAAGTACGAACTGGACAAGGAGACGGGCCTGATGATGCTCGATAGAGTTCTCTACACTTCTACGCATTATCCCGCCAATTACGGCTTCATCCCGAGGACTTTCGCCGACGACGGCGACCCGTTGGACGCACTGGTCCTGTGCTCCGAGCCCATCGCCCCCATGACGCTGGTCAGATGCTACCCCATAGGGGCTATAAAGATGATCGACAGCGGCGAGAACGACGAAAAGGTGATAGCGATACCTTTCGGGGACCCCATGTACAATTCTTTCAGGGACATATCCGAACTTCCGGAGCACATATTCAACGAGATGGCCCACTTCTTCACGGTCTACAAGACTCTGGAGAACAAAGAGACCGCCGTGGACGAGGTCATCGGGTCGGAAGACGTCAGGGCGATAATCGAGCACACCCTGGAGAGATACGATAAGCGTTTCTGCTGACCCCCCCGTCCCGGGCCGGCATGTCATAGTATAAAAGGAAGCAGGGTGTGCAAATACAGCTGGCCTCGCAGTAAGGATGTACGTTCCCGGGGCGTACCGCATTCGGTATTTAATCATTATTAACGGTTCTTAAATCAGGTCATGGAAGAACGTCATTTCCGGTCCGGAAACGCGCATATTTTTATCAAAATTTATCATAAAAATACTGGCGAAATATCATTAATAACGGGCAAAAAAATCCTCGTAAAGATAACATGTCCCCTCTCCCAGCAATATCGGATAACAAAGGAAAATTCGCCGCCGCGGCCGCTCTGGCGTTCGCAGTTATACTGGTCTCGTCCTTCGCGGTTCTGTACGGAACCGATGAAGCGTACGCGACATCTTACGACGACGTCACGGTAGGCGACCTGATCTACTATCTTGACGACATGGGCGATTCCGACCCCGACAACAACACCGCCTCCGTCATAGATGTGAGCGGCGACGGTATGCTGCTGTCCGAGATCTCGATCCCCGCCACGGTCACGTACGAAAGCGTATCGTACAGCGTCACGGAGATCGACTCCGACGCATTCTACGGATGCGCGTCCCTTACATCGATAACGATGCCCGCAAGCTTGACCGAAATAGGCAACTTTGCGTTCGAAGGGTGCTCGTCCCTCACTTCCGTCACGATACCCGGCGGCGTGACCGACATGGGTTTCCGCGTGTTCCAGGGATGCACCTCGCTGTCGGAGATCGTCGTCGAGGATTCCAACACGGTTTACAGCAGCTACGAGGGCATCCTCTATTCGGAGGACGGCAAATCGCTGTTACTCTGCCCGTCAGGGAAGACGGGGGCAGTCACGGTGCCCGACGGGGTCGAGAGCATATCCCAGGGGGCGTTCGACTCCTGCATGTTAGTCACGTCGGTCACCATGCCCGACAGCCTGATATCGATCGGGTACGGGGCCTTCAACGGCTGCGTATCCCTGACGTCCGTCAACATTCCGGAAAACGTCACGTCCATCGAAAGCTATGCCTTTTATGAATGCTTTTCTCTAAAGGCCGTCACCATACCCGCCGGCGTCGCATCGATACTGCCTGACTCGTTCGTCAGATGCGTGAGCCTGACAAGCATAACCGTCGACGAAGACAATTCGATTTACAAGTCGGTCGACGGGGTCGTCTATTCGAAGGACGGCACGCAGCTGGTCTGCTGTCCTGCCGGCATGACCGGAGCGTTCTCCGTGCCCGACGGCGTCACTTCCATAGGGGACGAAGCATTCTACTTCTGCATGTTCGTCACGTCGGTCACGATGCCCGACGGCTTGATCTCGATAGGGGAAGGTGCGTTCGAGCTCTGCGTGTCCCTCACGTCCGTGACGATACCCGACGGCGTGACAGGCATCGGAGACGGTGCTTTCAACGGATGCAGGTCCCTGAGGTCGGTGACGATACCTGACAGCGTTATGTCCATAGGGGAATACGCGTTCGAAGAATGCACGTCCCTCGCGTCCGTGACGATACCCGGCAATGTGACCACGGTCGAAGAAGGCACGTTCTACTATTGCGTCTCCCTCGGATCCGTGACCATTTCCGAAGGCGTGACGGCCATAGGCGACGAGGCCTTCCGTTACTGCGAGTCCCTGACATCCGTCACGATACCGGAAAGCGTGACGCTGATAGGCGATTATGCTTTCCAGGATTGCTCTTCGCTCACGTCTTTCACCATACCCTCGGGCGTGGTCCTGATCGAGTACGGGACGTTCAATGGTTGCACGTCCCTCGCGTCGGTGACGATACCTTCCGGCGTGACGGTCATAATGGACTATGCGTTCGAAGGCTGCACGTCACTCACGTCGGTGACGATACCTTCCGGCGTGACGGTCATCGAGTACGGGACGTTCAAGGGCTGCACGTCCCTCGCGTCGGTGACGATACCGGCCGGCATCACGACGATAAGGACCAGCGCCTTCGACGGATGCACCTCCCTTGCGGCATTCGACGTGGACGATTCGAACTCCGATTACAAGAGCATAGACGGGATACTTTACACCAAGGACGGAACGGAACTGATAAGGTGCCCCCAGGCCAAGACCGGAGCGGTTGAAGTGCCGAGCGGAGTGTATTTCCTGTCCACCGAATCCTTCTTGGGATGCAGGAACATCACGTCGGTGAGCATCGGCGAAGGCCTCCAGGACATGAACAACTACGTGTTCTCCGGATGCACCTCCCTGGTCTCCGTCGACGTGCCGGCAAGCGTCGTTTTCATCGGATACGACGTGTTCTCCGGATGCACCTCCCTGACGGACATAAACGTCGCCGAAGCGAACACGATATACATGAGCTCCGACGGCGTGCTCTACAACGATGACGGAAGCATACTGATGCAGTGCCCCGCCGGCAAGACCGGCGAGTTCTCGGTGCCTGCCGGGGTCACCAGGATATACTACCACTCGTTCAACGGATGTTCTTCCATCACGTCGGTGACGATGCCCGACAGCGTCACGGCGATAGAATACGAGGCTTTCGTCGGATGCTCATCCCTCACGTCGGTGACGATGCCCGACGGGATATCCAGCATATCCGACGGCGCATTCCGCGACTGCACGTCCCTCGAGTCGGTGACGATACCGGAAAGCGTGACCGAGATAAACAGTAATATGTTCTTAGGATGCACATCCCTGACTAACGTCACTATCCATGACGATGTAACGGACATAAGGGAATACGCCTTTGGCGGATGCACATCCCTCCAATCCATCGACATACCCGAGAGCGTCACGTACATCAACGACTACGCATTCGAGGAATGCACTTCCCTGTCGGCCATAAACGTGGACGAGGGGAACAACACATTCAGGAGCATAGACGGACTGCTTTATTCCAAGGACGGCAGAAACCTCATCCTCTGCCCGGCGGGCAAGACCGGCGAGGTGACGATATCCGATGCCGTCACGCAGATAGACGATGACGCCTTCCAAGAGTGCCAGTACGTTACGGCCATAAACGTGGATGATGGGAACAACACGTTCAGGAGCATAGATGGGCTGCTTTATTCCAAGGACGGCAGAAACCTCATCCTCTGCCCGGCGGGCAAGACAGGCGAGGTGAACATACCCCAGGGCGTCAACCACATACGCGACTTATTCAACGGCTGTGCGTCGATCACTTCCGTGACGATACCCGACAGCGTGTTCGACATCAACAGTTCTTTCAACGAATGCACATCTCTGACCTCCGTGACGATACCCGACAGCACATTCATGGTGCTATTCTCGTTCAACGGCTGCGATTCGCTGAGGTCCGTCACGATGTCCGGAGAGTTCATGATCGTCGGAGAGTGCTTCATCGGCTGCAGTTCGATGGAATCCCTGGTCATATCGGACAGGACCGGATTCGCCTATGACTGCTTCATGGACGGAACATCGCTCGACTCGGTGACCGTGCAGGGCCGGTCCGATCCGGCGATCACCGATTACGAGGCGTTGCTGCTCGGCACTCCCGGAGTAACCACGTTCACCGTCGACAGCGGGTCGGCCGTGGAACTCGAAAAGATCGCAGGCTCCGGGACGGTGACCAAGATGGTCTTCACCTCCGTGTCGGTCAACGCGGACATGGAAGGGCTGACGTTCAAGGACCTGTCGGGCGCGGTGATATCCGACCCTTCCGTCCTTGCGGGGAAGACCTTCGTAGTGGATGAAGACGACCGCACGGTGTGGAACCAGGAATCATCTCCTGCTCAGGGCAATGAAGACTTACTTTTGTACGGAGGAATAATCGCGGCTGTTATCGCCATCGTCGGAGTAGCAGCCATATTCCTGGTCAGGAGGAATTGAGGCCGGAAAAAACGTTGCCTTCAACAAGAGCCCCTGCCGCCGAGGCGTGGCAGGGGCAGGTACCTTCCCTCACCGAAAAAGGTGTCTATCTGACCGAAAGTGCCTGATGCCATACGGACGGTGGGAGTAACGTTTCTTCTCAGCGAGCATGAGCGTTAGGGCCTTCTGTTGAGAGGCCGTTCGCCGGCAGCCATATTCGGATGCGAGATAAATGCACACCGGGGCCTGGAAACGGTTATCTACACACAAGCGCGTGACGGCCCGGTGAATAAATGGAACTGAGAGACATCATTTCTGCGCGCAGGTCCTATTACGATCTGGGTCGCGACGTGGAGGTAACCGACGGGGATATCATAGCGGCCATCGAGGACGCCGTAAGATTCACGCCCTCCGCCTACAATTCACAGAGCCAGCGCGCGGCCGTCATGTTGGGTTCCGAACACGAGGCGCTCTGGAATATAACAGAAACGGCCCTCAGGAAGAAGATAGGCGACCAGCGGTATGCCGGAGCCACCGAGGAGAAGATCGAAGGCTTCAGGTCCGCATACGGAACGGTGCTTTTCTTCGACGACATGACCAAGACCTGCGAGACGGGCAACCGTTTCCCCTCCAACGTGGGGAACTTCCCGGTCTGGGCCCAGCAGTCCTCCGGGATGCTCCAGCTCGCGACGTGGATGGTCTTGGAGGACATGGGGCTCGGAGCGTCCCTGCAGCATTACAACCCTCTGATCGATGCACAGGTCCGGGAAAGATGGGGACTGCCGTCGGATTGGAAGCTGATCGCCCAGATGCCTTTCGGAAGCATAGCTTCCCCTGCTGGGGAGAAGTCGTTCGAGCCTGTCGGCGGCAGGATGAGGGTGTTCGGAGGCAAAGAATAAGCCGGTCCGGACCGGCACAGGGAACGTGCACCGAATTCCTCACACTTAAATTTTCTTCTTTTAGCGGAAGCTCTTCAAGCTCAAACATGTCCAGGATATCATTTTTCGGTCTGATCCACCGAATTACAAACATATGCCGGATCCAGCATCCGCAAGAACTTCGAATCCGTCAGACAAAAGGGAAAGAGCCAGATCTTCGGATTTTGATTTTCGGGTAATTCGAGTCATCCGTGGACAATCAATTCGCTTTAAGTACGGTTAATACGATTTTTCCTGCAGAACACAGGACGTGTTTGGGAGGAAGAAGTTGAAATTGAAAATATTGATAGCGGTACTTATAGCGGTCTCCATGGTGGTACCATGCGCCGCGGCGATCGAATCCGCGTCCGCATCTCCGGACGAAGAGGCGGCGGGCATGGCCGTAGGCGATGCCTGGGGGATTAAATTCACGGCCGACAAAGATCAGCTTATGGAGATGATCTTCGACGAAGAAGACGAAGACAACCAGGACATGTATGATACGTTGGACGAGGCCATAAAGAAGGCGGATGTCAACGCTGCGCTTATCGTTGAGGTGATCCGCGCAAACGACAGCGGATACACCATCTCCGTTGACGGCGGAATACTGATCGAGGTATCGGTCGAGTATGATGACAATATAGAATTAGAAGACGACGAATATCCGCTGAGAGTAGACGCCTCTCTGAAGGCCGTCGTCGTCGTACAGGGGCTGGTGAACCTGGATGCCGAGGGCAACATAACCAGCGTCGACATTGCGATCGATGCGTTCATCGATGCGGAGTTATCGACAAACTTCAGCATAATGAACTACATCGATTTGATGAACGAAGAACCCGATATAGACATCTCTGACGTATTCACCGATACAGACAACGATTCTGAGATCATTGCGGGAGCTTCGCTCAGATACAGCATGTCCTCCACCGGCGGGTCGGGAGTCACAACCGTCGAGGATCTCAACGACGTGATATACACGCTCACCTTGGACGGCAAGCAATCCGTGTTCGCATCGGTGTTCGCAAACATCGACGGTGAGATCGCCGAGGCGCTGATGTACATGGTGCCCGAGGATTCCGACTTTGAAGACTTCATAATCGACGAGGACACTATCCAGGTCAGCATGACATTCGGCGCATATGCGATAACGGACATGGTGTTCGAGTTGCTGGCCGAACAGGGAGACCTAATCGATGAAGAAGACGATATTTACGAGTATGAGTTCTATATTGAGGACCTGTATCTCGCAACCGAGGAACTGAGCCCTGGCGACCTTCCTGTCTTCGACTCGCTCGCAGATATAGAAGTCGACCCGGATTTCGAGTACTACCTCGACAGCACCGAGAAGAGCCAGGTACGCAGCGTGTTCAACAAGATACTGTCCGCCTATAACGGGTCAGGGTCCGGTCTGAACTTCACCGTCACGTATGTCGTCGGCGAGGAAGAGACCACCCAGACGGTGGGATACAACAAGTTGGTCAGCCCTCCGGCGGTCCCTGATAAGACCGTCGGCGACGAAACCATGAAGTGCGTCGGATGGATGACCGAGGATGGCCTCGAGTGGAATGCAGGCTGGGGAGTGAAGGGGGACGTCACCCTGTACCCGATCTATGCCGAGGAGTTCACCGAAGTGAGCGAACTGATGACATACATGGGGACGGGCACGTCCGAAGACCCGGCATACGGGCACATCAGGATCGACGGTGAGGACGGCCTCGCGGACTTCCTCAGTTCTGGAAGTTTCGAGTTCTTCGGGACCCTGTACGTGGATGTGTACGACGATGACGGCAACTATCTCTTCTCGTGGGAGATCTTCAACGACGGAACGGCCCTTGACCCGGATACGGTCATGGACCTGGAAATCATCAACAAAGAGCTCACCGATGAAGAGATGGAGGCGTTGTCCGGACACCTCCTCTCCGGAGAGACCAGCTTCATGTACATCGACTTCGCCGCGTCGGGACTGATGCCCGGCAAGACCACTGTCACGTACAACGTCGGCGACAAGTTCGCTGACGGAACGGTTCTGCAGATCTACTTCGTCGTAACCGACGGTGACGGAAACGCGATCGGTCTAGAGCCCGTGAGGAGCGCAACCGTTATCGACGGAAAGGTCACGTTCGACCTGGACCACTGCTCCGGCTACGTCCTTTCTGCGATATCGGTACCGGGCACGGCAGATGACGACACGATGCTGTACATTGCGATAGCTGTCGCCGTGGTCATCATCGTGGCCGTTGTCGCCTTCGTGCTGCACCGCAGGGCCAGGAGAGCTTAAACCCTAAAAACCGGGGCTCAGGCCCCGGAATCATCTTTATTTTCGATCTTTGAGATTTTCCGGGTCAGTCCCTGATAGAGTTCGTATTCGCTGTTTGCGTTCCTGTGAAGGGAATTCGCCCTGTTTTTCAGCTCATACGCCCTCTTTTTACATTCTTCGGCTTCCTTCTCCAGTTTGATCCTTTCGGATTCCGCCCGCCTCTCCCTTACTCTCATGCCTTTAGCGGCTTGGGAGTGCATATGCATCTGGTTCCTCTCGTTGCTCAGGTCCAGCGCATCCCTGCCTTTCCTGTCTTCGAGGCGGGACCTCCACGCCTCTGTTTTACCTTCGGAGTTGGCCGCCTCCCTGGCGCATTCGTCCCTCATCCTGGCAGAGTTGGCGGCCTTGGAGGAAAGGTTCTTTGCCTTCTTGACGAGGGCCGCATGCTCGCTCATCAGCCTCTCGGCTTCTTCGGAGAGGTCTCCGGCGGATCTTCTATGGGTCTCGGCTTCTTTTTTCAGGTCCGCAAGATCGTCCATGTTCGGTGAACGGGGTCAAAGATTTAATTTTGACCCGGCAAATGGTTTATCAGCCACCGTGCATACCGGATGCATGTCGGACGAAAACTACAAGAAATGCAAATCCTGCAGATTCTGCATACATTCCGTAAGCTCATGGACATGTCACTTCACAGGCGGCGACAGCGGTCCGGAAGGCACATGTGCCAGATACAGGCCGGGGATATGCGAGAGCTGCGGTTATTACCATGTAGAAGGCGGAAAGGAGATGTGTGACGCTCTTTCCAGGGAGACCATGGGTTTGGACGTCTGCTCCCTCTACGAGCCGAAATACAGGTCAGTATGAGCGGTTGCGTTCCTTGTGGCCATCCATAAGGTCCTTGACGCCGGTCTTTGCGGCGCCCCTTCCCGTTATTACGTTCTTTGCAGACTCCGGTATGCCGTGCATAACGATGTTGTCGGTCACTCCCACCGAGGACCTCATCCTCTTCCTGACGAAAGAGTAAGATGTCTGAAGGCCGGACATCACGGAGTTCATCATGTCCGTGATCTCATACAGATTCTGGTTGATGAACGTGTTGCGGTTGGTGTAGACCCCGGAGCAACCGCAGTCCTTCTCAACACAGGCCTCGGGACGTCCCTCCATGAAATCGGAATAACGTGCCAGGAACGGATTGTAAGTACCGTCCATGTAGTCCTTGTCAAGGTCGTCCACCGCGTCCATGAGATAAACGATCGAAGTGAGGTGTACGAACAGTTCACTGAGGCGTTCGTCTGCGCGATCTCCCGCTATATCTTCCAGAGGCTTTGAAAGTGCCAGACCGAATTTTGAACCCATCTTTATCGGGTCTGTGCATCCGTCCAGCTCCATGCCTCTCAGGCGGTTGTATCCTTCTCCCACCATGACGTCGTATTCGGGGTAGAGCCTTTCCGCCTTTCGTATGGCCCTGTTAAGTGCCAGCGATATGAATTTGTTCCTTTTTGAGGGCTTGTCGCACTCATCGTCGACAAGCTCCCACTTGGTGAGCAGGACCGTATATCCGGCCATCTTCCTCATAACGTCGGAATCGGCGTAAGGACCGCGGAAAACGCACGATACGCCGTTCTTCGTATGACCGAAGTCCAGGACGTCACCCGATATGGAGTTCAGCAGGATGGTGTTGAAGGTCATGTCGTAGTTGACCGCCGCCGTCGAAAAAAGCCCGAAACCGCCCCTCAGCTCGTGGCACGTTTCGCAGTAGTACCTGCGGTAATCCGCCAGGTCGGGCGCCGACATTCTGCTGTACAGAGGGGTGGTGTATCCCAACATGTTCCATCGGTCCCTAAAGAGTCAAACCTTTAATATATTCGTACGGGGTTCGAGAGCAACATTCCCGATACCTCGTATCGGTTGGTGAAAATCATGTCAGATGCCTCTAAATCCGAGAAGAGCGCCTCAAGCGAGGCGGCAAAGGCAGAGAACGAAGCCGTCGAATCCAAAAACGCCTGTTCCGCCGGAGAAAAGTCCAAGGCCAGGGCCATGATGGCCAACAAGCTCTATATGCGCCAGCTTCCCGACGTTCTTCCCGAGAACTACAACGAAGCGATGACCGAGAAGTCGCACCACGGAAACAAACCCTGTTACGACTGCTGCACCGAGAAGGGATGCTGCAGCCCCGCATGCACCGTATGCCTGGTGGCTGCCGGAGCATGCTGCTGCCTGCTGTGCTGCTACGCGACCGACGGATTCAACGGCGTCTGGACCTATTGGCCCAACTGATCTCCGCCGGACGGTTTGAAACGGTGATCCCGTGAAACCGTACATTGCGATCCTCATCAAGCCCACCCTCCAGTGTCCACGTTCGTGCCGCCACTGCTACCATCTCCCGGAGGAGAAGGGGCCCGGGACGATCTCTTTCGGCACGCTCGAGAAGGTCTTCAGGCTCGCCTCGGAAGAGTATCAGTCCGTCTGGTTCATCTGGCACGGCGGAGAGCCTCTGCTGATGCCTTTCGCCTTCTACCGCAGGGTTTTCGACCTTCAGGACAAATATTTCGGGAAAGACTCCCACAGGGTCGGGAACACCATACAGACCAACGGCATCAACGTCGACCGCAGGTTCCTCAGGCTGTGCGAGGAGCGCAGCATCAACGTCGGGATATCTTACGAAGGTCCGTTCAACGCCGACCTCAGGAACATGACCGCCGAGACCGAGAAGTCCATCGAACTGATGCAGAGGCAAGGTTCGAAGTTCTCGGTAAGCTGCACCCTTTCGGCCGGCACCGCCGACAAACAAAGAGAGATGTACCGTTACTTCAGGGACAGGAAGATCGCGCCGTCGTTCTCGCCGGTGGTCCCCAAGGGATGCGCGGCATCCGATCCGTCTCTTGTGCCGGACGCCGAGACCTACATCAAAGGATGCATCGAAGCATTCGACGACTGGCTTTACGACAAGGATGCCGAAGTGCCCCTCCTCCCATACTACCTTTACATCCTGAACGCTCTGGGCAAGCCGGCGTTCCCGGACTGCCCGCACACGTCCTGCATGGGGAACTGGCTGTGCGTATATCCCGACGGGAGCATGTACCCCTGCGCCAAGGGATGCCCCCGTAGATACAGCATGGGGAACATCGCAGACATCGAAAGCATCTCCGACGCGTTCTGTTCCGACGGGTTCGCGGACATCCTCGAGGGGACCGTCGCACGCAGGGAAAAGTGCTCGTCATGCGAGATCTACCGTTACTGCGCCGGAGGCTGCAGCATAGATGCGGAATGCGAGAACGGCATAGAGAACAACGGCGGCCCCTCCTGCGTCATCTACAAGGCGGTGTTCCTCCACATCAAGAAAGAGGTGGACAGGATACTCTCCGAAAGGCCCGACATGTCGCAATATAACATGTTCGTCCGGGACGCCGTCCTGGGGAAGCTCATTAACCCCGGCATCGTGAACTTTTGAGGCTCATTTCTTCTCAGAGCCGAACTGAGATATGTCGTAGGGAGTGACCTGGTATACGTAGTAGTTCAGCCAGTTGGTCATGAAGAGGGTGGCGTGCCCTCTCCACCTCATGACCGGGTCGTTGCGCGGGTCGTCGTCGGGGAAGTAGTTCTCCGGCACGTTCGGCGATATGCCCTTCTTTAGGTCCCTCTCGTACTCGTAGGCCAGCGTCCCGCGGTCGTACTCCATGTGCCCTGTGACGAACACCTGTCCCGCCTCCGATATGACGACCGACACCCCCGCTTCGGGAGAAGATGCGATTATGTGCAGATGCGGGTTCTTGGCTATGTCCTCGGCGCGGACCTCCGTGTAGCGGGAGTGCGGCATACTGTAGACATCGTCGAAACCGCTGAAAAGGCGCTCGCCCTGGGTCATCACCTTCACAGGGAATATTCCGGACAGTTTCGATTTCAGGGGATGTTTGGGGATGTCGTAGAGGTAGTACAGGCCCGCCTGGGCCCCCCAGCATATGAACAGGGTGGAGACCACATGGTCCTTCGTCCACTCCATGATCTCGCACAGCTCCTCCCAGTAGTCGACGTCTTCGAACGAGAGGTTCTCCACCGGGGCCCCGGTTATGATCATTCCGTCGAACTTCCTGTCTTTCACGTCATCGAACCGGGTATAGAAGCGGTCGAGATACTCCTGCGAGATGTTCTTGGACTCGTGGGTCGCCGCCTGCAGAAGACTGATGTTGACCTGAAGGGGACTGTTGCTCAGAAGGCGCAGTATCTGCGTCTCGGTCTCGACCTTGGTGGGCATCAGGTTCATGATCAGGATATCCAAAGGCCTTATGTCCTGTGACACCGCACGCTTCTCTGTCATTACAAAAACGTTCTCCGACTCCAGAGTGGAGGCGGCAGGCAGGTCGTCTGGAATCTTTATCGGCAAATCAATACCTTCCGTATATGCCCGTACTGAGGTATTTCTCCCCACCGTCGGGTAAGATTGCAAGTAGCGTCTTACCTTTATTAGCTTTGTTGAATTCGACCATGGCAGCTACAGCCGCGCCGGAGGATATGCCCGCAAAGATCCCCTCTTCCCTGGCCAGCCTCACGGCCATGATCTCTGCATCCCGGGTCGGGACCTTGACGACTTCCGATATAATGCTCTCGTCCAGGCAGCCCGGGACGAAATTCGCGCCTATACCCTGAATCCCGTGAGGGCCCGCCTTCCCCTCGGTCAGGAGCGGGCTCTCCGCAGGCTCGACGCCTATCACCTTGGCGTCAGAGCCCGCGTCGGCGATGGCCTGGGCGATGCCCGTGGCGGTGGCTCCGGTACCTATCCCTGAGAAAACGTAGTCAACTCCGGGAAGGTCCCTGAGGATCTCCCTCCCGGTGCCCACCCTGTGGGCGGCGGTGTTGGCGGGGTTGTCGAACTGCCCCGGAAGGAAAGCCCCCGTTTCCTTGGCGATCTTCTCGGCCCTCTCGACCGCTCCTTTCATGCCCTCGGCTCCCGGGGTAAGGACGATCTCCGCGCCGTACGCCCTCATGTATGCGATCCTTTCCTGGGACATGGTGTCCGGTATGACTATGACGGTACGGTAGCCTTTGGCCGCTGCGGCCATGCACAGCGCTATGCCCGTGTTGCCCGAAGTGGGTTCTACGATAACGCCCCCTTTGCGCAGAAGCCCCCCGGCCTCGGCATCGGTTATCATGGATATGGCCGCCCTGTCCTTGACGGAGCCTCCGGGATTGCCGCGTTCTATCTTCACATAAAGCTTCGATTCCGGAGGGACGACCTTTCTGAGCCTGACGATGGGGGTCTCCCCTATGCATTCGAGGATGCTGTCATACACTGCCATGATGTATCACCGCACCTACTACAGGTAACTTAATGTTTCTCAGAACTCGACGCCTCTGCGGGCGGGAACGCCTCTGTCGAAAGGATGCTTCACAAGGAGCATCTCGGTCACAAGGTCCGCATAGTCTATGATCTTCTTCGGCGCGCCCCTGCCTGTAAGAACCACTTCCGTGCATGGAGCCCTTTTCTCGAGCACTTCGATTACCTCCTCGGGCTCGAGCAGCTCCCACGACATCGCCACGTTTATCTCGTCGGCGATCACCAGATCGTGCTTCCCGGAGGAAAGTATCTCCGACAGGCGTGCGAGGGCTTCGTGTGCCAGGCGTATGTCTTCGGAACGGGAGACTTCCGAACACATATGGTCCAGCCCCATGGATATTATCTCGAAACCATCCAGCTTCTCGGCCGCCAGCTGCTCGCCGTATTCTTCGGAGGGCTTCAGAAACTGGACCATGGCGGCCCTGAGGCCGCAACCCACGGCCCTGAATGCAAGACCCAGCGCCGCCGTGGTCTTGCCTTTCCCGTTGCCGGTATAAACGTGTACGAGACCCAGCTCTTTTTTTGTTCCTTTATTTTCCACGTCCATGTCCACTGTATCGAGGTCACCGATTTTATAATAACGCAACGGCAATGGTTAAAATAAACGCTGAGCAATCGAGCATATTCATGGAGGAGATGTCGAAGTCGCAGAAGAGGACCTTGCTGTTAGCATCGTGCACAGCTTCGGCCATCACACCCCTGACCGGGACGATGATGAATCTGAGCCTGGTAAGCATCGGCGCGGAATTCGGGCTGGGGTCGCACGCCCTGGCTTATGTGAACACGATTTTCCTGCTCTCTTCGGCAGTGTTCATGGTCCCCGTCGCCAAGATGGCCGACATATACGGGAGAAAGGTGTTTTTCATTTTAGGTCTGGCCCTTTACACGGTGGCATCCCTGGTATCATACTTCTCGGTTTCTTTCGAGATGCTGCTAGCCCTGAGGGCGGTCATGGGAATTGCCGCCGCGGCCATGGCGGGAACGGCGATATCGATGCTGACGGATGCGTTCGGGCCGTCGGAGAGGGGCGCCGCCATAGGCCTGAACACGGCCTGCGTATATCTCGGGGCGGCTATGGGGCCGGTCGTCGGAGGGCTCATAAACGACATCATGGGATGGAGGGCAGTCTTCCTTGTGACGATACCCCTGGCGGCCGTCGCGCTGCTCGCAATATGGGCGGTGCGTCCCAACAACAACGTCCGCTACGGAAAGACTTTCGACCTCAGGGGCACCCTGCTTTATGCCGTGGCGGTGACGCTGACCATGGCGGGGCTGATCAACATGCCGGACATCATGGCGGTGTGCTCGATGGCAACAGGGCTGCTGGTGCTATGGATGTTCGTAAGATACGAGAGGCGTGCGGAGGAACCCGTACTGGATGTACGCATCTTCTCCAACCGGCTCTTCTCGCGTTCCTGCCTGGCGTCCTTCATGATCAACTCTGCCAACTACGCGGTCGCATTCTTCGTGGCCATATATCTTCAGACCATAGGGGCGCTGACGTCGGCCGAGGCAGGCTTGGTGATGTTCTCCCAGCCTCTCGTGCAGACTTCCCTGACCGCGTTCTTCGGAAAGCTGTACGACAGGGCCGGGGACAAAAGGCTGTTGCCCACCCTGGGCGTGGCCATAAGCGGAGCGGGGATCCTTCTGATGATTGCCCTGCCGATGGAACTCGACCTGACGCTTGTGGTGGCCGCCCTCGTATTCTTCGGACTGGGCAATGCGGTGTTCAACGCCCCCAACACCACGGCGATAATGTCTTCGGTCTCGCCGGTCGACCGCGGAGCGGCCTCCGCAATGGTCGCCGTCGTCAGGCAGACCGGGATGATGGCCTCCATGGGCATAGCCATGCTCGTCATATCCGTGATAATGGGAAGCCTCGACACGCTCAACCCCTCCACGTACGGGAATTTCATCACTGTTATACGGATATCTTTCGCCGTATCGGCCGTCATGTGCCTCCTGGCGATGCTGGTGTCTTGGTTCAGGGGCGCTCCGGCAAAGGGAAGAGCCGGTTTATCAGGAAGTTAATCGAGCCTAACTTGAAATACCTTGGGAAATACCTATATATAGCGTTTTCGCTCGGTCATCCATGGCCGACAGCATCTCCGGGTCCAGGGAGAATTTTCGCTTCCAAGTGGTGGTTGTAACAGTCGGCGCCGTCCTGATGATCATTAAGTTCGTCGCATATTTCATGACGAACTCGGTGGCCATATTCACCGATGCGATGGAGAGCATCGTCAACGTCATCGCGGGGATGGTGGGGCTTTACGCCCTCTTCCTTTCCCCGAAGCCCCCGGACAAGGACCATCCTTTCGGGCACGGTCGCGTGGAGGTGATATCGGCGGCCTTCGAAGGCATGATGATACTGGGGGCGGGGTTGATCATCATATTCTCGGCGGTCGAATCCCTTTACAACCCCAAACCGCTGGAGCAGCTGGACTACGGCCTCGTCATCATATTCGCCGCCGCAGTGGTCAACCTGATAATGGGCAGGACGGCCATCAGAATAGGTAAGAGGAACCGCTCCCAGGCCCTGGAGGCCAGCGGCAGGCACCTATGCACCGATACCTTGGACTCCATGGGCATCATCGTGGGCCTGGTGGTCGTTGTCGTCGGAATGCGGTTCGGTTTCAACGTCGCCTGGCTCGACCCGGTCATGGCCATACTGTTCGGCGCTTTCATAATGACCACCGGAGCAAGGGTCCTGAAAGGCTGCATGGACACGGTGATGGAGCGTGCCGAGGAGGAGACCGTCAACAAGATCGTGGAATGCCTCCGGGAGCACAGGCATGACGATTGGATAGACATCCACGCCCTCAGGGTGATGAAGTTCGGCACCAGATACGTGGTGGAGCTGCACGCCACCTTCCCGAAGGACATGACCGTCGGACAGATAGAGGACGAGACCCAAGAGCTCGAAGACTGTATAATGGGAAGGTTCGGCGACTGCATAGAGCTGACCGTTAAGGCGGAACCGTGCAGGGACTTCTCGTGCAGGCTGTGCAGCAGGGAATGCGACATGCGCGTGTTGAAATTCGTTTCCAAGGTCGAATGGGACGAGGACAATATGGTGCGCAAAAAGCAACATTCCCTGCATGATGAATGATTTATACGGGCCGTCCGATTACGCCCCCATGATTTTCAGGAAGGACGTCCCAAAGGAGATATCTGCGGTCAAACTGTCCAAGTGGTACGATTCCCTCGAGGAGAGGGACAAGAACCGCCTGTCCAGGTATGTGGAGGGAGCCGATACCTCGTCCAAGGCGGCCATGATCGCGGATATGATGTCCAGGGCCAACGCGGAGGCGAACAGTCCGGTATCCATAATCCTCGGAGAGTTCGCCGAGACCCAGAACTTCGCTCCGGCCGAGCGTTTCCGTATAATCGAAGAGTATATACTGGCACTTTTTGAAAAAGACGATGTTTGCAAAGCAAAGGAGATGTGCCTGAGGAACTTGGACATTGTTCCGGGAATACTCCCCCAAATATTGGGTAAGGATGGCAAGATACCGGAATTCATGCCCTGCAGGAACAGGCTCATAGACATCATGGTGGGGGTCGAAAAAGATTACGAAGGCGCCATGGACATGCTCGACCGCTTCAACAGCATAGGCATCCTGTCCGACGAAGACCTTGCCTTCAGGAAGCAGAGCCTTAGGGTCCACAGATTGCAGAGGACGTTCGATTCGATCTATTCCTATCAGTTCACCGAATGACGCTTTTCCATGCGTACATCGGGAAAACATCTATCGCCGGCTCCTCGTAAGGATGAACGTCTGCTATAGTTCGGATCACCCGCTCCAGGTCTTCCTCCCGGACGGCGAACTCTACCCTGATCTCTTCGGCGGTCTTCGTCACCCCGATCTCTCCGTCGTAGGGATCTGAGCCCGGGAGAGGCCTCCACATCCCCCTGACCATCGCCATGGAAAAGACCATGTCGTATCCCGGATAGATCTGGGTCATTGAAGAGTTAATCTTCTCTGTAAGCATTTCCACAAATTCTTCGGGTATGCAGACGGCGATCTTGAATATCTTTTCCACAGATGCATACGGCATAAGGCGGATAAAAGAATTTCATGTGATGACCTTGATGATGTCGGAAGGCTGCTGGGACAGTATCCAGTCGATGTTGTTCAGCCTCTTGTCCATCCCTTTCATCATCTTTTTTGCATTGATGTTCAGGTAGTAGGTGCTGAGCCAGGTTGCGATGAAACATGCGGGTGGGACGACATATGCAAAACCGCAGATTATCCCGGTGGCCTTTTTCAGCCTGGTTAGGCTGTTTATCTTCTTGACCAGGGGTTTTTCGTCGTCATCGGGAAGACGGTGGATCATGGAGCGGTACATCATCTTCTGTCCTCCCCATACCACCTCGGCGCTCCACTGGAGCTCCCCGAATACGGGCGTAGGCCTCCCTGCAGGAACTGTTTTCTTCTGAAGTACAGCCTTCCTGAAGTCCTCGGCGGTGTTGCCCTCGAACTCGGTCCAGTTGTATCCGACCGTGTGCACCGAATGTCCGTCGCTTCCCGAGATGGGGGCCCATCTGCCGGGATATTTGTCCATCACCGCACCGGCGAAAGCGTTGGAATAGGAGTCCACATGCCCGCCGTTGAGCACCTCGAAGCCGTCCAGGTCCAGGGAGAATATCCTTTCCTGAAGTCCTGCCACATGGAAGCTGAAGGGGTGGGGTGCGATCGTGAGCCCTCCCTGAGACCTTATGATGTCGACGGTCTCTTCGACAGACAGATTGTCAGGTATCTTCTCGTTGAGGAAAAGCCCTATTATCTCGCCGTCGGCAGTAGTGACCTCCTCTCCGACCACCACCTCTATGTCATCGTACTTCTTCGCGTACTCCTGCGCCTTGAAAGCTCCAACCGTCTCGTCGTGGTCGGTGATGCATAGGACGTCCATACCGTTCCGTCTGGCACGTTCGACCTGGTCTGCAGGGGTCGAAACGGATTCGGGAAATTTCATGATCCCCAATCTGGCCACTCCGGAATATTCCGTGTGCACATGGGTGTCTGCTTTTCCCATCTCGGGCATAATGTAACCCCAACATCCCATGCATATAAGAGTTAATCGGAACGGGCTAAAACAGTATCGACTCGGGGCGGGAATAGACAGGCTTATAGGCGGAATCGCTTTCGGAAAGACATGGCGGAATGGGCGCTGCTGGGGATCCCTGTCGGAATAGTGCTGCTTTACATCGGTTCGGAGGCGATGGTCGACGGGGCTAAGAAACTCGCGATCCGTCTGGGCGTGACCCCTTTCGTCGTCGGACTGACCATCGTAGCCATAGGCTCCTCCGCGCCCGAGGCGATAACGTCCCTTGTCAGCGGCGGCAATCCGGAGATAATAATCGGAAACATCGTAGGAAGCAACTCGGCCAACGCCGGGCTCGCGATAGGTCTGGCCGCGGTGATAAGTCCGATTGCTTGCAAGTTCGCCGAGATCAGGTTCGAGATGTCCGCCATGATGGTCGCCGTGTTGGCGATTTTGGCGCTTTCCCTCAACGGGATAATAGGCTTCATAGACGGAATTGTATTGCTGGCACTTCTTTTGGTTTTCATTTTTTCGGTATACAAGGTCAAGGTAAAAGAGGCCCGCACGGCCGAAGGTGAGGAAGAAACGGAAGATTCCAACGTCTCCGCCGCCTTATGCCTGCTTCTGATCGTCGTTGGCATGGCCGCCCTTTATTTCGGTGCGGACTGGTTCGTCGGTGGCGCCGTACGACTCGCGGAGATTTCAGGCGCATCGGACCTTATGATAGGCCTGATACTCGTGGCCCTCGGCTCGGCGCTTCCGGAGATATGCATCTGCCTAATGGCCGCATACCGCCGCGAGGACGAGCTGGTGGTAAGCAACATAGTCGGAAGCATAGTTTTCAACACTTTCTTCGCATTGGGGATCGGAGCCCTGTTCTCAGACATACCCATAAGGAACGAGACAATGATGTTCCACATTCCAGTAATGGTGATCCTGGCACTGCTGGTGTTCATATTCGTGAGACATCGCGACAGGATAGACAGGAAAGAGGGTGCGGTGCTGTTCTCGGTATATGCGGCATATATCCTGTCGATGGTAGTGTTCCCGCAGCTGACCGGAGGAATGTTCTGATCAGGAGTAGTAGTACTCTCCGTTGGACTTCTGCTCCCTGTCGAGCCTGGAGTCCGGCTTGTTGATCCTGGGCCTGTGGCTTTCGGCATCTCTTCTGAAGGTGATGTCCACCGCGGTCAGGAACTTGTTCATTCCGTCCCTCATGTCGTAGGGGCCTTCTCCGATACCGTGATGGCCCGGGTCGCCGCCGAATACCATCATGGAATCGGAGACCATGTCCAGGAAGTAGATGTCGTGGTCGACTATCATCCCGCTGCGCCCCGATTTCTCCATCATTCTGCGGATGGTCTTTGCGGCGTTCATCCTCTGGTTGGAATCCAGATAGGCGGAAGGCTCGTCGAAGAGGTAGATGTCCGCGTCGGAAAGCAGGCACATGGTTATGGCCACTCTCTGAAGCTCTCCTCCCGAAAGGTTGGAGACCTGTTTATCCATGAGGTACTTGACGCTGAGCGGCTCGATGACCTCGCCCTCGAAGAAGCTGGACGTGACCCTGTCGTAGTCCTTGCGGTAGAGCATGTCCCTTACCGTGCCGTCGAAGTCCCCGGTGATGTACTGGGGCTTGTAGGCTACTTTGACCTTTGCGTCTATCTTGCCGCCGTCTGGAGGGATCTCTCCGGCCAGCATCTTTACGAAAGTGGTCTTTCCTGTGGCGTTGGGACCGACGACCCCGACGGATTCCCCCATCTTTATGGAACCGCCGACGACATCCAAAGTGAACTCTCCGAAGTCCTTGGACAGGCCCTCGAAGGAAAGCAGGTCGGAAGTGACCCAGTCGCTCCTGGGAGGAGACGCGAAGAACTCTATCGGCCTATCCCTGAAACGGATATTCTCTTCGGGAAGGTAACCGTCCAGATATACGTTTATGGCGGTCCTGACCTGTCTTGCAAGAGTGAACACGCCGTACGCCCCCTCGGTACCGTATACAACGCTGACGATGTCGGCGAGGAAATCGAGTATGGCAAGATCGTGTTCTATCACGACCACCTGCTTTTCTGCGCTGAGTTCTTTGATGATGCGTGCCATCCTGATCCTCTGGTAGATGTCAAGGTACGAGGTGGGCTCGTCGAAGAAGTATACGTCCGCGTCCTTCATGACCGTGGCAGCCATGGCGACCCTCTGAAGCTCTCCTCCTGAAAGTTTCTTTATATCCCTGTCCAGAAGCTCGGTCAGCTCGAACATGATGGCGGCCTCCTCGAGTGTCAGGCGGCCTTTTATGCCGGAAAGCAGGTCCTTCACGGGCCCCGATGCGGCTTTGGGTATGAGGTCCACGTACTGTGGCTTTATGGCCGTCCTCACCTTGCCGGCGTAGACGTCCGTGAGATAGGATTTGACCTCGGTACCGTCGTAGTGCTGCAGCACTTCCTCTTTGGATGGAGGTTTCTCATAGTTGCCCAGGTTGGGGACGAGTTCCCCGGAAAGTATCTTGATCGCCGTGGATTTTCCGATCCCGTTCGGTCCAAGTATGCCCGTGACCATGCCTTTCTTCGGCACCGGGAGCCTATAGAGGCGGAAGGCGTTCTCGCCGTACTGGTGGACCATCTCCGTCTTCAGCTCGTCGGCCAGGCCTATGATCTTTATGGCGTCGAACTGGCATTTGTTGACGCATATCCCGCATCCCTGGCACAGGGATTCGGATATGATGGGCTTGCCCCTCTCGCCGAACACTATGCATTCCACGCCCGTTCTGACCAACGGGCAGAACTTATAGCATTCCTTGTTGCATTTTCTGTTCTGGCATCTGTCCTGCAGGACGGCCGCAATACGCATGTCCCCGCTTAGACCGATTTAAGATATAACCTTTAAGGATGGTATCGCAGATAAGCTGATAAGGGAAGACGGAGACAGATGGGCATGGCCGAAGCGGATGGGACCACCGAGGACGTCAGGATACTTACGGGCGACTACAGGAGGGCGATAAGGCATCTCTCCATACCGATAGCCGTGGCTCTTGCGATACAGCATATCAACATACTCGTAGACACGTTCTGGGTCGCGGGCCTGGGGGCGGACCCGATGGCTTCAATAAGCATAGTATACCCGGTTTTCGCCACGGTCATGGGCATCGGAAGCGGGCTGGGGATCGGTGCTTCTTCCGCGATAGCCAGAAGCATCGGGCATAACAGGAGGAAGGAAGCCGGCACGAAGGCGGGCCAGTCCATCCTGCTTTCTGTGATGGTCTCTGTGATTCTCACACCGATCCTGCTGGTCACCATGGAGCCGTCCATAGTGCTGTTCGGAGGCGGCGAGATATTGGACCTGTGCGTCGAATATGCCACGCCGCTTTATATTGCAACTTTCGTCATAATATTGAATGGAATAGTCACCGGCATGATCCGCGGCGAAGGTGCGGCCAAGCGCTCGATGTACATACAGCTTCTTTCCGCCGTAGTCAACATAATCATGGACCCGATCCTCATCTACGGGCTGGGAATGGGAGTTGCCGGAGCAGCATGGGCAACTGTCATAGCGTTCGGCTCCTCCATCATGCTGGCGTTCTACTGGTACTTCGTCAAGAAGGACATGTACCTGAAGATCGGAAGGTCGGACCTGAAGTTCAGCCCCCCGGAGATGAAGAGCGTTCTGAAAGTAGGTCTCCCCGAGGCGACCGAGCTTTCGGTCATGAACATATTCAACGTGTTCCTCAATTTCTTCGTTATAGCAGTGGCAGGCACAGTGGGCGTCGCGATGTACTCTACGGGGTGGAGGGCCGTATATCTGCTGATGATCCCTGCACAGGCCGTCGGGGGAGCGATCGTCTCAGTATGTTCTGCCCAGTACGGAGCAGAGCAGTACACAAAGATCCGCAAGACCTATTACTACGGGGTAAGGAAGACCGTCGAGATGCTGTCCGTGCTTGCTGTGGTCCTCTTCATCGCCGCGGGACTGGCAGCCTCCGCGTTCACCTATGAACAGGGATTCGCTCCCATAAGGGGTGAAATGACCCACATGATCCGCGTTTTCTGCATAATGGTGCCCGTCATGTCGCTCATATTCACGGGTTCCTCCCTGTTGCAGTCGCTGGAGAATGCCAATATAGCGCTGGCTTCGTCTTTCATAAGGAACGTCATGCTCGTGGTCCTTTTCGCTTTGGCCGCCCATCTGATAGGGACCCCCGATTCCCTATGGTGGTCCCTTACCGGGGGAGAGATCGTAGGAGGGCTGATCATGCTTTCGCTGGCACTGTGGAAGCTAGGTTCGTTCGAACGTTCAAAGGGCATATCCCGAAAATTATAATCTGCCGGAGCCATTGAGGTCACATGTATGAAGGGAGGTCCCGCATCTGACGGATTCATCCGATAATATTCTGGGCGACCCCCGCAAAGCCGTCTTTATGATGGCGTTCCCAATTGCACTGGCACTCCTCGTCCAGTACTTCAACAGCGTGGCGGACATGTTCTGGGTCTCCGGTCTCGGGGCCGACGCCCTGGCGGCCGTCAGCATCGTCACTCCGGTATACATGGCAATAATCAGCATCGGCAACGGCATAGGCACGGGGGCATCCTATGCCATCTCGAAGAGGATAGGCGCGGGGGAATCCGATTCTGCGTCCAAGGCGGCCTCCCAGTCGCTGATGATGACGATCGCCGCCGGAGCCGCATCACTCATTTTGCTGGTCGTCACGGTAGTGCCGCTCATGGACTATATGGGCGCCGGAGATATACTGGCACTTTGCACCGATTATGCCTATCCCGTCATACTATCAGCTCCCCTTCTGATGATGGGAGGGGTGCTGTCAGGATGTCTGAGGGGCGAAGGCGCGGCGAAAAGATCCACGGCCATACTTGTGACGGCGGCAATCTTCAACATGGTCCTCGACCCCGTTTTCATCTACTGGTTCGACATGGGGATCGCCGGAGCCGCATATGCGACCGTGGTTTCCTCGGCGATATCGATGATACCTGCCGTGTACTGGTATGCCGTAAGGAAAGATGTTCTCGTGCCGATCTCTTTTATCGGCTTCAGGTTCACCCGCCCCGAAGTCAGGTCGATATCCGAAGTGGGCGTCCCGCAGACCGCGGAGCTTGTCATAATCTCCCTTATGTCCGTGTTCTTCGTACGTTCCATATCTTTCGCCGGGGGCACGGACCTGGTCGCGGTCTTCGAGATAACCTGGAGGGTGGCGACGATAATGATGGTCCCGGCGCAGGCCATAGGTTTCGCACTGGTCCCCATACTCTCGGCCTCCTTCGGCATGGGGGACCCTGCCAGGGTCCGTGGGGCCTTCTTCTACGGGCTGAAGCTGTCAATAGCCGTTATGGCGGCCATAGCGGTCCTGACCGCCGTTCTGGCACCTTACCTCGCCGACCTCATGATCCTGTCTGACGACTCTGCGAGGCTGAGGCCGTACATGACGGACATGCTGGTCGTCTGCACGCTCTTCTTCCCGGCGTTCTCTCTTATAAACGCGACGTCGGCGCTGTTGCAGTCGATGGGGCGCGGTACAACGTCGCTGACGCTGACGATCGTAAGAAACTCTGCGATCGCCGCCGTCTACGCATCTCTTTCCGTATTCGGTATCGCATCCTACATGTGGTGGGGGATGACGGTCACCGAGATCGTCTTCGGCTTCGTCACGCTGGCCGTCGGGCTGCTCCTTTTCAGACGTGTTTCCGTTGTTCGAAAACCGATTTCGCAACTCTAATATATGTCATCGAATTAGCCCGTTTCATGGGCGAAGGGATGACCAAAGATGTGGAAAAATTGCTCGGCGACCCCAAAAGGGCGATAGTACTGATGATGGTCCCAGTCATCATAGCTATGACCTTCCAGAGCCTTAACAGCATCATCAACTCGGTCTGGGTGGCCGGGCTGGGCCCAAGCGCGCTGGCCGCCGTCGGCCTCGTGTTCCCCGTATTCTTCATAATCCTCGCCGTTGGTAACGGTATCGGCGTGGGGGCCTCACAGACCGTCGCCCTCCACATAGGGATGGGCGATAAGCAGGGAGCAGACAAGTCCGCCGCCCAGGCCATAATGCTTACGATAATAGCTTCGGTGATAATAGCGGTCGTGCTAGGCATATTCCTCCGCCCCCTCCTGGTGCTGATGGGAGGAGGGAACATCATCGACGAATGCTACGAGTATGCCCTGCCTATCGTGTTGTTTTCGCCGATAGTGATGCTCAGCAGCCTGTTCTCGAACCTGCTCAGGTCTGAAGGCGCCGCCAAAAGGTCGATGTTCATCCAGGTGCTGACAGCATGCATCAACCTAGTGATAGATCCGTTCTTCATCTACCAGCCTTTCGGCTTCGGGCTGGGGTGGGGGATCGCGGGAGCGGCCGCTGGAACCGTGGTCTCGATGTTCATAGGGCTCAGTGTGGCACTTTACTGGTTCAAGGTCAAGAACGACACCTATCTCAAGCTATCTCTGAAAGGATTCAGGTTCGACAGGAAGATCGACAGGATGATCTTCAGAGTGGGGATCCCCGCAAGCCTGGAAATGATGATCATCTCCCTCGTCTCAATAGTGATGAACATCATACTCATCGGAGCCGGCGGAGACGATGCGGTCGCGATCTATACCAGCAGCTGGCGCATCATAAGCATACTGATGATACCGCTTATGGCCACCGGAGGGGCGATGGTGCCCGTATGTGCGGCCGCGTTCGGAGCCAGGCGTTTCGACCGCGTGAGGGAGGCGTACCGTTACACCCTGAAGCTGGTCGTCGTGATCATGATAGTGATAAGCATCGTAACCGCCTTGACGGCCCAATATATGGCGATGATATTCACGTACACCGAGGCCACGTTGCATCTCCGCGCCGAGATGGTGGCCCTCCTGCACTTCGGATGCATATTCCTGCCGTTCGCCAGCTGGGGCGCCACAGCGTCGGCCCTCTTCCAATCCCTCGGCATGGGGACCAAATCGCTCATCTCCACGCTTGTAAGGAACCTGGTCCAGATCCCTCTGTGCATATTCCTTTTCGGAGTAGGCGGCAACCTAGGCTACATCTGGCTCGGCGTCGCTCTGGGAGAGATAATCGGTTCCCTGCTGGCGGGGCTATGGGGCGAGAGCGTTCTCGGCAACTTCATGAAGCATGCCAGGAAATATCATCCCAAGGAAGAACAGACGGTATGATGGACACGACTTTCTGTCGATTTATTTATAGGTAGCAGAGCATTGCGAGGCAGTAACATGTCAAAAGTATGCATTAACATCGCCTGGCCGTACGCAAACGGAAAGATACACCTGGGACACGTGGCCGGTTCCCTTCTGCCGCCGGATATATTCAGCAGGTACAACCGGCTTGCCGGCAACGAGGTCCTGATGGTGGGCGGTTCCGACCAGCACGGAACCCCGATAACCGTCACGGCCGAAAAAGAGCACACCACTCCTCAGGCGGTGGCCGAAAGGTACCATGAGATCAACAAGAAGGCGATCGAGGACCTGGGCATAGAGTATTCCCTTTTCAACAAGACATACTGCAATACCCATTACGAAGTGGTCCAGAAACTCTTCCTGGACCTTCTGGGCAACGGATATCTTTACACCAAGCAGACCGACCAGTATTATTGCGCCGACTGCGGCAGGTTCCTTCCCGACCGTTATGTCGAGGGGGTGTGCCCCACATGCGGCGCGGTCGACGTCAGGAGCGACCAGTGCGACTCCTGCGGCACGACGTTCGAGCCGGGAGACCTGAAGGAGCCCCACTGCATACAGTGCGGCAACGTGCCCGAGGTAAGGCAGACGGAGCATTTCTTCCTGAAGCTGAGCGCTTTCAGGGAGAGGCTTCTGGAGTATATCTCGGGGAAGGACTACTGGAGGTCCAACGTCAAGACCTTCACGCAGAACTGGCTGAACGAGGGCCTGAACGACAGGGCGATCACCAGAGATATGAGCTGGGGAGTGCCCGTGCCCGTGGAAGGATGGGACGGGAAGGTGATCTATGTCTGGTTCGACGCGGTCATAGGATACCTCAGCGCCTCCATAGAGTACTCGAAGATCATCGGCAGGCCTGACTACTGGAAGGAGTTCTGGCAGGACCCAGAGGTCAAACATTACTATTTCATAGGCAAGGACAACATCCCGTTCCATTCGATAATCTGGCCGGCCATACTCATGGGCGAGGGCGGCCTGAACCTCCCCTATGACATACCCGCCAACGAGTATCTCATGTTCGGCGGCGGAAAGCTCTCCAAGAGCCGCGGAGGAGCGATCGATGTGCCCAGCGTCCTCGAGAAGTACGATGCGGACCTGGTCAGATACTATCTGTCGATCAACATGCCGGACACCCATGACTCCGACTTCTCATGGGAGGATTTCAAGATCAAGGTCAACAACGAGCTGGTCTCCGACCTCGGGAACTATTACCACAGGTGCCTGAGCTTCACCCAGAAGAACTTCGGTACGATCCCCGCTGCCGCTCCGTCCGAGGAGTCGGCTGAGGTCATGGAGAAGATCGGGTCCACGTTCAAGGAATACAGCGAGCTTCTTTCAAAATGCGATTTCAAGAAGGCGCTGAAGTCGATGATGGACTTGGCCCATTTCGCGAACAAGTATTTCGATTCCTCCAAGCCCTGGGCACTGGTGAAGAGCGACAGGGATGCATGCGGAAGGGTAATGAACACCAATCTCCGCATCGTCAAGGCGCTGGCGGTCATGTCGTGGCCGTTCATGCCCCGTTCGTCGGAGAAGATATGGGAATATCTGGGGGTTGGAGGCACCATAGAGGAATGCGGATACAGAGGCCTTGCCGCACCGCTTCCCGCCGGAACCCCCATGCCGGAGCCGGTCCCCGTTTACAAGAAGGTCGAGTTCGAGGATGAAAAGGAGAAGGTCCACAAGGCGCCCGCCGCAGAACCGGAGATATCCGGTCCGTTCGCCGACTTCAGGAAGCTGGACCTAAGGGCGGGAACGGTGGTCAGCGTCCAGGACCATCCGGACGCGGACAAGCTGTACCTGCTGAACGTGGACATAGGAGAAGAGTCTCCGAGGCAGATCGTGGCGGGGCTCAAGGCCTACTATCCCAGAGAGAAGATGCTGGGTCGCAGGGTCCTTGTGGTTTCCAACCTCAAACCGGCGAAGCTGCGCGGGGTCATGTCCTCGGGCATGCTGCTTGCCGCTGACGACGAGGACATGGGCGGAAACGCGGTCCTCCTGCTGACCCCTTCGAAGGAGGTCCCCAACGGAACGAAGTTCTCGTCCGGCATGGATTCGTCCTCCTCGCGTATCGAGTACAAGGACTTCCAGAAGGCCGTCCTGAAAGTCTCGACGGTCAAGGACGGCATGTTCGTCGCAGGCTCCAGGAAGCTGGGGTCCGCAGAAGGGTGCCCCCTCAGGGCCGCCGCTGTCTTCGACGGCGAAGAAACGGTCCTGCTCAGCGACGGAAACGGCAGCGTGGCCACCGTCGATAGCGAGATCAAGGACGGTGCCGGCGTAAGATGAAGGCGGACCTGCACATCCACTCGTCATTCTCGAACGACGGGCGCACGGACCCCGTGACCATAGTGGATGTAGCGGTCAAGAGAGGCATCGGCTGCATAGCGATAACCGACCACAACAGCTTCGAGGCCTACGACCTGGTGAAGAACGACGGCCGCCTGATAGTCGTGCCCGGCGAGGAAGTATCGTCCAAGGAGGGCCACATACTCGCCTACGGCATAGACAGGCACATACCCAGGGGGCTTTCGGTCAAGGACACCATCGACGCGATACATGACGCGGGAGGGTTCGCCTTCGCGGCCCACCCTTACAGATGGTGGTCCGGCCTCGGAGAAAAGACTGTATTGGAAAACCCGTTCGACGGCATCGAGGCGGCGAACTCCAGGTCATATCGCAAGGACAACGCCAGCTCTGCGGCACTCGCCGCAAGGGTCGGATGCCCCGTGTCGGCGGGCAGCGACGCCCACACCACGCGCCACATCGGATACGGGTACATCGTGCTGCCGGACGGCCCGGCCTCATGGGCGGACGTCATAAGGGAGATGATGTCCGGACCGTTGCCGGCCGAAAGCTCCAACAGGAACATGGGGAGCACTCTCCGCTACGGCTTCAAATCGATAGGCCTCTGGATGTCCAGAGGATTCAGGAAAATGTGATCCGGCGGGAGGTCCCGCCGGCATTAGTGTTTATTTCATCAGTCCGACGGACCTGAGCTCTGCGGCGATCTTGTCGACCGCGCGGGTGACGTCCGGGGGGACCTTCGCTCCGGTGCAGACCATCTTTCCGCTGCTGAAAAGTAGTACGACGACCTTGGGGTCGTCCAGCCTGTAGACGAGGCCGGGGAACTGCTCCGGCTCGTACTCGACCCTCTCCAGCCCCAGGGTTATGGCCACGGTGTTCAGGTTTATCTCCTGCTCCAGGTCTGAGGAGGCGACGATGTTCTGAACTTCGATCTTCGGCTCGATGCTTATGGTTATGCCGGCCTTCTCCAGGTCCTTGGCGACGGTGGTGACGGCCCTGACCACGTCCTCATAGCACTTGGCTCCCGTGCAGACGACCTTTCCGCTCCTGAACAGCAGGGTGGCGGTCTTGGGGTCCTTGAGCCTGTAAACGAGTCCCGGGAACTGCTGGGGGTTGTATTCCGCACCGTCGAGGGCGCCCTCGATGGCGTTCAGGTCAAGTTCCTGTCCCAGGTAGCTCGAGGCGACAACATTCTCGATTTTCATTTTTGCCATTTTTATACCTTATATAGGCTATTTAAACCCTATTTATATATGTTGCGTAGAAACAGGACATGACGGAAAAATAAGGATGGGGTCGGGAGGGAGAATTGAACTCCCGTATGCGGATCTGCAGTCCGCCACATAGCCACTGTGTTACCCCGACAGCCAGTCACTTCATCGACTGAACATATTAAATCATTTCGTCACCGGAGGGGATAACGGTTATAGGTCTGGTCATGCGATACTCGGGCATGCACTGCAAGGACATTTCCGTGTTGGAGGCCGATTTTCCGCTCACCGAGGAAGGTATACGCGAAGGATTGGTGGGACACAGGGCCTACGTCAGGGCGCAGTATGTGGTGATGTCCAGGGAAGGCGGCTATGCCGTCGCCGAGCTCCACAAGTCCGAGGGCACAGGCCTGTTCAGGACCGTCGAGTCTGTAGACATAATCTCTCTGCCTGCCGATACGGTGTTCGTCGACATGCCCGGGGCGGACGTCCTCAATCTTCCGGAAAGGGCCCAGATCCAGAAGGAGCATCCCGGTAAGACCGTGGTGGTCCGCGGGATGTTCTCGCACATAAGTTTCGTCTCCGGAGTGGAGCCCATCACCCTCAGGGTCGTGGACAGCGTCCCCCCGTATCCCTCCAAGACCGAGATACTCGTCAACAGGGCCCTGGAATCCGGCTTCATAGATCTTCCGGTCGTCACCGAGAATCTCACCATCGACATCCAGGAGATGGTCTCCAAGGTCAGGACCGAGGGCGTCATGTTCCCATGCAAAGTGTCCGGACTCGAATCCGAGAAGCCCTTCTACTTCCTTGACGAAAATCCGGAACTCGGCCACGAGGTCACGTTGCTGGGATGCGACACTTCACGGAGGATATTCAGGGAGCTTTACGGCAGGGACACCGCCACGATCGATATCTGCCCCAGGGATTTTTGTCCCAAGGACGGGGTTAAGACGATAGTCAGATGCTGTAAGGTCAGAGAAGGCCACGTGATAGACGGAGACACGGCGATAGTCCCCTGGGGAGCTACGGTCCCGGAAGTGACGGCGGCGATCAAGGCGCTGTTCCGCTGATCAGAACCGCTTCCTCCCCTCTGCGAAGGCCCTATATCCTTCTTCGGTCCGACCATCGCGGCAGAGAAGCTCGCCGAGGAGGTACCAGGAGTCCGGGTCTTCGGGGTTGCGTTCAAGGCTTTTCGTCAGATGGTCTATCGCCTCCCTGACGCGCCCGCCGTCCGCGAGCATTCTGCTGGCGGAGCGGCCCGAAGTCTCCTCGTCGAGGACCTGCTTCATCTCCCTCGAGGCCCGCGCCATGAGAACGTCCACCGAGCTGGCGGTAAGCCAGGGATATCTGGCCATTATCATCTCCCTGAAGGGCGCCGCACGTTCAGGAACGATCTCGGCCGTCCCTGTTTTGAAGATCTTCCTTGGGACGTTCACGGTCAGCGTTCCGTGGTGCACTTCTATGTGATCTTCCGGGACCGGCAAACACTCACCTTATTTCCACGATGCGGCCGCACTCGTCCCTCTTCCTGGTCCCGAAGTCGGAGAGGCGGTCCAGCTCTTCGGAGCTGAATACCGGTCCGTCCCTGCACACCCTCTTGTCGTCCATCATGCAGCATCCGCATACGCCAGCGCCGCACTTCATGAACCTCTCCAGAGAAAGCTGGCAGTCGACCCCCTTCTCCTTGCAGGCTTTGTGAAGATAATACAGCATCACCTCCGGCCCGCAGCCTATGACGAGGTCGTAGTCCTTCTGGGACATCTTCTCCTTGGCGAGCTGCACCGCATTACCGTGGAAACCGCGGCTGCCGTCGTCTGTGGATATCCAGACGTTCTTGCTGTATTTCCTCGCAACGTCGTCCAGGACTATCTCGCCCCCGGACCTGGCACCGATGATCGTATCGCATCCGGTCTCTTTTATGGCCGGCATCAGCGCCGCGGCGCCGACCCCCCCGGCGACCGCCAGGACCTTCTTTCCCTTTTTGATATCGAAGCCGTTCCCGTACGGACCTCTCAGCCTTACGTAACCGCCTACCTGCATCCCGTGTATGGCGTTGGAGGCCTCTCCGATGCCCTTCACGGTTATCGCTTTTATCTTCCCCACTCTGGAAAGCGACATCGGGACCTCGTCCACGCCGGGCGCCCAGACCATGACGAACTGCCCTGGCACCGCCGGGGCGTCCCATTTGAACTCCAAGGTGTACGTGTCCCTGCTCTCTTTCATCTTGCCGATGATCCTGACGGTCTCACTCACGTGCAACACCAACCATTTCAGCGACGGACCCGTAGCCGTGGTCCGACATGAACATCTCCAGTCCCCTGTTTATCTCTCCGAAAACCTTCGGTCCCCTCGTGCCCACCGCGCTTCCGACCTGGAACGCGCTGGCTCCCGCGAGGATGTATTCGGCGGCATCCCTCCAGTCGGAGATGCCCCCCACTCCCACCACCGGTATGCTGAGGGCGCCTCTGAGGTCGTAGACCGCCCTGATCCCCACAGGTTTGACTGCGGGTCCCGATAAGCCCCCGAACCTGTTGCTGAGGACAGGTTTTCTCAGCTCCGCCGAGATGACAATGGCCTTCAGCGTGTTGATCGCGACCACGGCCTCGGCCCCTCCGTCCTCGGCGGCCCTCCCCAGTTCCGATATCGACGACGTGTTCGGCGTCAGTTTCGCCCAGACGGGCACGTCCACCGACGAGCTGACGGCAGAAACGATCGAACGCACGTTCTTGGGGTCGGAACCTATCTCCGCCCCGTAACCCTCTGCATGGGGGCACGAGAGGTTCAGCTCCACCGCCGATGCCCCGTAATCCTCCATCTTGGCCGCAAGTTCGGCGAACTCCTTGGCATTGGATCCGAAGACGGACCCTATGACCGGTCCCGCCCGGACCGCAACGGCCATCTCCTCCGCGAAAAGATCTATCCCGGGGTTCGGAAGCCCCATCGCGTTGACGTAGCCCCCCTCGACCTCGGTGAATGTGGGATTCTTATGTCCAGGTCTTGGTGCGAGCCCTATCGACTTGGTCACCACGGCGCCCGCGCCGGATTTGATCATCCGGACCATCGAGTCTCCTGTCTCGTCCATTATCCCGGATGCGACCATGCCGGGCCTTTCCAGCCTCAGCCGTCCGAAGGAAATCTCCAGTCTGCCCATCGCTACCGCATGCAGGTCCCTTAATAAAAACCCCATCCGAATACGCAAGCGTAATGAACATGGAAATCATGGGCGTGCCATGGACATATCGTCTCTACGGAACGATTTTCCCACGATGAGGAACAACCGCGGCGTCTATCTGGACAGCGCATGCCAGTCTCTGCGTCCGGACAGCGTCATAGAGTCGATACTTGAATATTACAACGAATATCCTTCCTGCGGGGGCCGCAGCGTGCACGCGATGGGCTCCAGAGTCTCAATGGCGGTGGACGCCGCAAGGGAGTCTCTGGCCGAATTCTTCGGCACAGACGACCCGGACTGCTACGTTTTCTGCAAGAACGCCACGGAGGCCATCAACACCGTCGCCTTCGGCCTTTCCCTGAAGAAGGGCGACACCGTTGTGACTACGGATTCGGAACACAACTCCAACCACGTCCCCTGGCTCATCCTTTCCGAGGAGAAAGGCATCCGGAGGCGCTACGCCAAGACGACGGACGAGGGGGAGTTCGACATGGAATCCTTCAAGGAGTGCGTGGAAAGGGGCGCAAAGGTCGTCTCCGTCATACACGCGAGCAACGTCACCGGATGTGTCATGCCGGTGGCCGAGATATCGGAGATAGCCCATGACGCCGGAGCGAAAGTCGTCATAGACGGGGCGCAGGCCGCACCCCACATGAAGGTGGACCTGGACAGGATAGACCCGGATTTCTACTGCTTTTCGATGCACAAGATGCTCGGCCCCTCGGGCATGGGCGTCCTGTACGGAAGGTCCGACGAGCTCGAGGCGCTCAGGCCGCTTTCCTACGGCGGAGGGACGGTAGGCCTCGCGACGTACGACTCGGTCAAACTGACGCCGGCGCCGGAAAAGTTCGAGGCGGGGCTCCAGGACTATGCGGGCATCGCCGGAACCAAGGCCGCCCTGGACTATCTTTCCGAGGTCGGAATGGACAACGTCGAGGCCCAGGACAGGAAGCTCATGAGGCAGATGGTCCGGGAAACGGAGGACGTGAAGGGGCTGGAGCTGGTGGGCCCTTCGGACCCGGACAGGCGCAGCAGCGTTTTCTCGTTCAACATAGAAGGGCTGTCGCCACATGACATAGCAATGATGCTGGACAACATCGACGGCATAATGATCCGCTCGGGGCTGCATTGCGCCCACCCCTTCTTCGAAGGGAAGAAGATCGGAGGAAGCGCAAGGGCATCGGTATATCTCTACAACAACGAGGAAGACGTAAACCGTTTCTCCTCGGCGCTCAGGAAGGCGGCCGAGGCCTTCGGAAGATGATCACGCCGGGGCTATCCCGGGACCGGACCTTTTCAACGTCACGGTTCCGTCATACCGGAGAGAAAAATCCTCCGACGCGCAGGAGACCGGCGACAGGTATTCTTTTTCCCCGTCGCAGAGTATCACGAAACCCCTCTCTACCCTGAAGGAACATCCCGCATTCGGAAGTATGTCCCATCCTCTGAGGGTCATAGTGTCCGCCTCGGAGCGGTAGAAGCCGTCTATCGTTTCTGCGATGGAATCCGCCGTCTCCGTCATCCGGACGTCACCGTCCGACGAGCATATCGCGGAGAAGGGCACCGCGACCGCGCCTAGGAGGATCGCCCCGCATATGCAGAGCGCGACCCTGGACATTGTGAATTCAAGCAATCACGCTCACCTCCACCGCGCATCCGATGCCGTAGGCCACGCATTCGAACAATAGCGTCCTCTCCCCGGACACGGCCAATCCGTCGCCCGCTATCCTCACCGCCGGACGGTCCATGACAAGGCGGCCCACATGCTCGTCGCCGCAGAACATCCTGATCGTATATGCGTCGGAGTCCTGGCCGCCGATCACTAGCCTGTTGCCGTGGCCGACGGATATCTCGGCGGTGAACGCCCCGCCCTCTCCGGAGTAAAAAGTTTTTTCGGCGGTGTCGGAGACGATCTCCGCCTGGGCCATCAGGACCGAGGCTTCGGTGCCGTCCCTGTAATCTTCGACATAGCCTATCAGGACGGGCACCGCGATGGCCAGGACCAGGAAGGTCACGGCCAGCCTCACGGGCATGCCGATCACGCCCTTCCCGTCCATCCTCATGCGATCACAGCCACCCTTGCCGTGTTGTTCTCGCCGAACCCGGATGCGGAAACGTTGACGGTTATGAATCCCACAGAGCCGCCGTTCATCTGAATCCTCAGGCCTGTGAATACGGCCATCCCGTCCGAATCCGTACTGACGTATGCCGTATTCCCGTTGCTGTCCGTTATGCCGAGGCCTGAAAGCACCACTGCCGCGCCCTCGATGGGCTCGCCGTCCTGGTCCGTCACGCGCACCTCCACGATGCCGTCGGACGTGCAGCCGTTCACGAGCAATATGTCGTCGGACATCACGTCGACCGACCCAATGGACCTTGGGCCTTCTATGTTGCCCATCCAACCTAGTATTATGGCGGTGCCAAGGGTCGCCACGAGAATGACGATCATCAGTTGCAGCGGGAGGCCTTCTATCCCTCCGCTGCGGTCGTTCGAGATCCTTTTCCTTCCGTTCTTCATGAGATGCTTTATTTTTCTCATGGCAACAGATTCGTGACGTCAGGGTATAATGGCCGGAAGCTACAGTTAACCTTATATCAGGCTCACAGGCAGATTTCGGAGACCGGGGTGTGGACGGCCCCCGAAGGGGTGAGCTCGCTGCCGAAAACCGTTACCTTCTTGCAGGAGAACCTGAGGAGGTCTGATTCCTTGTACCTCTCGATGACCGACGATGCGGACGGCGCCCCTCTCTCGTCCCTTGCCCTCGCCAAAGTAATGTGGGGGACGAATTTTTTTCTGTCGTGCCCGATGCCGCCCTCGTCCAGCTCGGCGGATATCCTCTCTGCCAGCATCTCCAGTCTTCCTCCGGACCAGGCTCCGGCCCATACGATCCTGGGGCCGCTCCTCCCCGGGAAGGACCCCATCCTCCCCACGGTGATTTCGAAAGGACCGATGCCGCGGACGGCCCGCCCCACCGCATCGGAGACGTCTCGCAATCTCTCCTGTTCGATCTCCCCGATGAAGCTCAGCGTTATATGGAGGTCTCCGGTGCCGTATACTCTGAGTCCGCCCGCCGCCGAGAGGCCCCCGAGGGGCCGGGACAGCGACGGCCCGCCCGGGACCTTCACAGCAACGAATGCCCTCATGCGATCACTTCACGTTCACAAGCACATAGTCTGCGGAGCCGAAACCCATCTTCTCGGCATGCTCGAAGGTGCTGCGCCATCTCGTGGTCGGGTGTATGCAGGCGAACATGTCCTCCGGGACCTTCCCGCCGCATTTCTCGTACAGCATGCCGCCCATGACAGGCGGCTGTTTCATCGCAAGGTCGATGCAAGCTTTGTCCAAGGCCACGGGGTCGAATGACGCCAGCATCCCCACGTCCGGTATGACCGGCGTATCGTTCTCCGCGTGGCAGTCGCAGTTGGGCGAGATATCCGTCATGACGGTGACGTGGAAGTTCTGCTTTCCCCTGACCGCGGCCATGGCGTATTCCACGATCTTGGCGTTGAGCACGCCGGCATCCTGGTCGTTCTCTACGGATATGGCATCGTATAGGCAGGACCCGATGCACCTTCCGCATCCGACGCATCTGCCGGTGTCGATGACGGCCTTTCTGTCCGAGAATGAGATGGCGGACTGAGCGCACTGCCCGGCGCAGGTGCCGCAGCCGACGCATTCGTCCCTGTCGACCGACGGCTTCCCCGCCGCATGCATCTCCATCTTCCCGCGGCGGGAGGCACACCCCATCGCCAGGTTCTTGAGCGCCCCTCCGTATCCGGTGAGCTCGTGGCATTTGAAATGAGTGACCGTCAAGATCACGTCGGCATCGAAGATCGCACGCCCGATCTTCGCGGTCTCCACATATTCGCCGTGGATCGGGACCTCGACATCGTCGGTTCCCTTCAGGCCGTCGGCGATTATGATCTGGCATCCCGCGGACATGCGGTCGAAGCCGTTGTAGTTGGCGGTGTCCATGTGCTCGGGGGCGTTCTTCCTATGCCCCACGTACAGGGTGTTGGTGTCCGTGAGGAAAGGTATGCCCCCCATCTTCCTGGCGGTCTCGGCGATCGTCCTGGGGATGCCGGGCCTGAGGTAGGCCAGATTTCCCAGCTCGCCGAAGTGCATCTTGACCGCGACGAATTTCCTGTCAAGGTCCATGCCGCCTATGCCCGCTTTCTCGATGAGTCTGCCGAGCTTGTCGGGCAAGGTATCTCCGATCCCGGTCCGCATGTCCGTAAAGAAAACCTCCGATGCCATGGATACGCCATGTTGTTACCTGTATAAATCGGATTTTTCTGTGGGTCCGCGGCGGGCGGGAGGGACGTTACGAAAAATGGAAAAATAGTCATAGAAAGCCTCATTTTGTCTCTGAAAACTTCGAGTGTCCCCCACTCGACAATACGGATTGCTGGGTGTAATTATTCCGAAGCCCCGATTATTTAAGCCCGGGCATTGTTTGAAATATAGAAACATTTTACCCCGTTTAACGGGAAACCAATCCCCGTTGTGAGGAATTAAAATGTACACAATGAGTCCCTATTCCGGTAAGCTCCTCAGCGACGAGGAGGCAATCAAGAAATACAACGGCGAGAAGCTCTGGGGGCTGCTCGTATCGATCGACCTCGGAGAATGCGACCACTCCAAGATCGCAAGCAAAGAGCACATCGCCCAGTTCGCCATCGATCTCGCAAAGCACATCAACATGAAAAGATACGGCGAACCCCAGGTGGTGTTCTTCGGAGACGAGCCCAAAGTACAGGGATACTCCCTCGTGCAGCTCATAGAGACCTCTATGATATCCGGCCACTTCGCAGAGGACACCGACCGCGCGTTCATAGACATATTCTCCTGCAGGGAGTTCGGACCCGAAGATTCCGCCAAGTTCACGCAGGAATACTTCGGTGCCAAAAAGATGCAGTACTCCGTGTCCTTCAGGGACATCTAAACCCCTTTCTCTCCTTACAGAGAGACACATTTTTCCTTTTCGTGTCAATTATTATTTCGAATAGCTTGAGCGTTTCCTTAGAAGGCCAGTGTTATTTTTCATCAAAGGAACGTTACGCATCTAATTAACCTCATTGTAAAAAAGAATCCAAAAAGTGATAAAATTCAAAACATTTATATTCAAAAATCGGCTAGCAATCGGCATGAGCCTAAACTGGAATTACAAAATATGGGGAGCAGTAGGGATACTGATCGTACTTCTCTCCGCGTCCGGTATGGTGCTGTCTATGGAAGATCCCGAGAAAGAATCCGTATCGATACTCGCAAGGGTCAACAACGACGGATCCGGAATCTTCATCAGGGCGGACACCGAGAACCTGGCCGATATGACCGAGACGGTGGAAGGCGTCCTCACCGCTGTGAATCCGGACCTTTGGGTGGGAAAGGTGTTCATGACGCCCGGACCGTCGTCCATACAGCATATGATATTGATGGATATTGTCAAAGAGGACCTGGGCCTCAATTTCGTCCAATACGGTACGGCGGCGGATGATGCCGTCTACTGGACACAGGTCGCCCCCGGGCAGATGATAAACAAGATCACTACAGACGACAGCATAGACGGAGGCATAGCATGGGAGCCCCACTACGCCGTGGCGGTGAACAATGCCCTTTGCGTCGAGCTGATGACCACAAGCGACTACTGGCAGGGACACCCCTGCTGCGTTGTCGCTGCCAACAATTCGTTCCTTTCCGGCAACGGTAACGCCACCGAAAGGTTCCTGGCGGCCTACATGCTGTCGGTGCAGTGGGTAACGGATGCATTGCCTGAAGATTCCGAAACCCACGACGAGCTTCTCGAGATAACGAAAAATATCGGCACCCCCGCTTCGTCTTCGGCGACGCCGATGTCCGACGAAGTGGCCGAGGCGGCGCTGGCCAACATCACCTACGCCTATGAGCTGGGAGACCTGGCTGAACAGCTGGCCGAAGTCGTGGACACTTACAAGTCCCTGAACATAGTGCAGCAGAGCACGCTGACCGAAGCAGGATACGATTCATCGCAGGCCTTCACCGAGCATCTCGTGAACGAGCAGTACCTCGCCGAGGCGCTGAACGAAGAGGGCGGTGTCAAGGAGCCGGGAGATCTTGGATACTACGGCGGCGCCCTGACGCACATCGGCGTCGCGTACCTGGCGTCAGACATACACCAGATTGCCCTCCACGTCGGGATAGCGCAGGGCTTCTTCGAAGATTACGGGATAGAGATCGAACTGTTGGGACCGTTCGCGGCCGGAGGGGACGTCATGAACGCGCTGCTGTCGGGCCATGCGAGCATAGGGTTCGTCGGTTCCCCGCCCGTGGTTTCCTCGTCCATAAACGCGCTGAGGAGTTGATACAATGGAGTTGCAATCGATTTTTATAATCTTATGTGCAGTCTGCGTCATAATCGCCATCATCATCTTGGACGCAATGAATTCGCCGTCGAAATATTTCGTTTATGATAAGGACAACAGACGCCACCGCATGCTCAGGAAAGGTATAATCGCCTTCGTATCGCTGGTGGTGTTCGTCCTGATATGGTGGAACCTGTCGCTGCTTCTCGACAATCCGGCGATACCCACGCCGCAGACGACCTGGGAGGCGCTGGTGTTCCTGTTCCAGAACGGGGATTCGATCTCCGGGATGACCATGTGGGGCCACATGAGCATAAGTCTCGAGAGGTTCTTCGCCGGGCTGCTGATCGCGTTGGCGATAGCGGTTCCGTTCGGCCTACTCCTCGGTTACTCCGACACTTTGAAAGAGTTCTCGTCTCCGACCCTGGAGGCCCTCAGGCCCATCGCCCCCATAGCATGGGCTCCGATATTCCTCTTCACGGTAGGTTACACGTGGGGGCCGATCCTCGTGGTGTTCGTGGGTATTTTCTTCCCGGTGCTGACCAATACGATGTTCGGCGTGAAGAAGATCGATCCGAACTGGGTCGATGCGGCCAAAACGCTCGGGGCGACCAAGGTCCAGACATTTGTAAAGGTGATGCTCCCCGCTGCGGTGCCATACATAATGAACGGCCTCCGCATAGGCATGGGGGTCGGGTGGATGTGCATAGTTGCCTCCGAGCTGTACGCATCGTTCGGAGGAGGCGTCGGATACTTCATCAGCATACAGGCGCAGATGGGGTACTGGCCCAACGTCTACGCGGGCATAGTCATAATCGCAATCCTCGGAATACTGACGACCAGCCTCGCCGACTATCTGCATAAGGTCATAACAAGAAGGATGGGGATAGAATGAGCGAGAAGATCGTTATCAATCATCTGAGGAAGGTCTACAAGACCGATGAACAGGAGACCGTGGCCCTGGAGGATTTCTCTCTGGAGATCCAGAAGGGCGAGCTTATATCCATAGTCGGTCCCTCGGGATGCGGAAAGACGACTCTGCTCAGGCTTATAGCAGGGCTCATGGAGCCGTCCTCCGGAGAAGTGTCGATAGGCGGGAAGAAGTGCACCGGGCCAGGCCCCGACAGAGGCATGGTGTTCCAGGAGTTCGCACTGTTCCCTTGGCGTTCTGTAAGGAAGAATGTCGAGTTCGGCCTGGAGATCGCCGGCGTCCCGGCGGAGCAGCGCAGGAAGACCGCCGAACGCTACATCAGGGCGGTCGGCCTCGAAGGTTTCGAGGACCATCGTGTCCATGAGCTCAGCGGAGGTATGAAGCAGCGCGTGGGCATCGCAAGGGCCCTTGTTACCAAGCCCGACGTGCTGCTCATGGACGAGCCGTTCGGCGCGTTGGACGCCCAGACGCGCAACATCATGCAGGGCGAGCTGCTGAGGATAGTCGAGAAGACGGACACTACGATCCTGTTCGTGACCCACTCGGTCGACGAGGCCGTTTATCTTTCAGACAGGATAGTCGTCCTTACCAAGCGTCCTGCCAGCATCAAGGACATCGTGGACATAGGCATTCCGCGGCCCAGGGACCGCGCTTCGCCCGAGTTCATCAGGCTGCGCAAGCAGATACTTACGGAGCTGGAGGACGAGAATGTCAGGCCTGCCGTGCACGCCGAGGCCCTGAACGGCGGTAAATGAAAAAAGGGCGGGGCCGGCCCCGCCCAAAACCGTTTATCACGACAGCCTTAGGGAGTCGAACTGCATGACCTTCTCGGGACAGACGTACTGGCATCTGTAGCATGCCGTTCCGAGGCAGTTCTTGGTCTTCACGGTGATCGTCTTGTCCTTGCTTACGGTCAACGCGTTCTCGGGGCATTCGTGCTCGCACTTCTTGCACCCGGTGCAGCCCTCCATCTTGCCGACGAGGTCCGTACCGATCTCGTGAAGGATGTACAGGCCCCTCTCTCCCAGGTCTGCGATGTCACGCATCGATACGCGCGTGACCTTCGGGTGACCGGTGGGCTTGGGGAGCGCCTGCAGACCTGCGGCGACGTTGTTATCGTTGTACTTGGTCATGCTCATGCCCTCCTCGCAGTACGCAAGCTCCTGGACGTATATCTGCTCGAATATCTTGTCGCCGGCGAACATGATGTGGTTTGCGCGGATGCTGTTGGCCGTCTCCTGCAGCTCGTCGAGAAGCTCGGGGTTCATCAGGAGGTCGGTGGAAAGCGCCAGTGAAGTGTTCCCGTACTGGAAGATGTTGTCGCACGTGGGCGGCAGCAGACCGACGTCCCTGCCCTTTACGGCATCGACGTACGTACCGGACGCTCCGCACATATACATCGTCTTGAGGTCCCCGAACTTTATGCCGGCATGCTCCAGAAGCGTGAAGTGGCCCGCCCTCATGGCGCCTATGGCCTTCATCGCCTCGGAGATGTCGTTGCTGGTGATGAATACGCCGTCCTGCAGGTGCATCTTGCCGTCCTCGGTCGTCAGCCTGCCTTTTTTCCAAAGGTCGCTTTCCTTGGCCACAGCCACTGCCGCTATGACGCCGGTGCCGGTTATGCCTACGGCCTTGCCGTGCATCGGCCCCTCTTCGGACATGACGCCGAGGCTGAAGTCGAACCTGTCGCCGTTCCGAGGGATGAGGTCATCGTCGAGGACTTTGCATACCCACTGGAAATCGTATTCCAGGTCGCTTATCGCGCCCGGGGCGGCAAGCATGCCGCACTCTATGGACTGCCCCTCCATGGCCGGCCCGGCCGCGGCAGACCCGGTGTAGATGTCGTCCCCCACCTTCAGCGCCATCTCGGCGTTGGTGCCGTAGTCCGTGACGAGGCAGTTCTCCTTCTGGTCCAGGAAGCCGCTCTTGTACATCATGGCCAGAGCATCTGCCCCTATCTCGTGCCTTATGGCCGGCGGGACGTAAAGTTCGGTCTTGTCAGGGACGTCGAACCCGCAGGCGACGGCGCTGAACACGCCGGCGTCCCTCTTCTGTTCCTTAATTCCCCTGACCCTTTTGGCGTTCTCTCCCGCGAAGGCGAGATCTTCTACCGGAATGTTCTGCGCCAGCGAGAGCTGGATGGGGTTGCCGCAGATACTCATCCGGACAACGTCCTTGAGATCTATGCCGAGTGTCTTGATGAGCTTGTTCACAGTATCGACGACGATGTTGTGCGCCACATCCTGCCCTACCCTTATGCTGAAGGTCAGGTGGTCCATTATGTTGGCGCCGGGCAGCGGATGGCATTCCGTGATCGACGTAGACAGGATCTTTTGTGTTTTCAAGTCCACAGCGTGGGCCCTGAAGCCGCTTGTCCCTAAATCCAGAGATATTCCGTATTCCATTGTTTTTCCTCCTCTTTTTAAATGGTTTTCAATGATGATGATCTCTGTGGTTGCAGCACCCTCCGCGGTGCTCGCAGCTCTCGTCGTCGTCATCGTGATGGTGGTGGCCCTCATGGCCGTGGCCGTGATGATGTTCATGACCGTTGCCGTGCTCATGGGGATCCTCATGCCCGTGCTCATGGTCATGGCAGTGGCAATCGTGATGCTCCAGCTCCATGTCCAGGCAGGCATCTTCGAGCACATGGTGCATCTCATGGTCCAGCTCTGCGGGGTCCACGTCCAGGACGGCGCACATCAGGGTGAAGGAGACCTTCTCCGACGGTTCCAAAGTGCCGTGTATCTCGACGCCGTTGTCCATGTCGATGAGGTTCATAGTCACGCCGGAGCCGTCCTCGCGGTATATCGCGCACTTGATGTGCCCCAGTAGTACGCCGGACTCGCCGCCCACCCATTTACCTATTTTCAAGAGCGCATCCGCCATCCTTGCCTGGGCGTCCGCGTTGAATCCCGTTATGCTTCCGGTGAAGCCCACTGCCGCACCGCCCGCCTCTTCGATCGAGTTCTCATGCTCCTCGCTCTTGTGCCCATCGTTTTCCTGCTGTTTCATTTCATCATCTCGTATACTTTGTCCAGGTTCTCGCCCGTCTTGACAGAGATGGACAGAAGGGGCTTTTCGGGGAATTCGGAGGACATCCATCTCTTTATCTCGTCCATCCTCTGGGGGTCGGCGAGGTCGCTCTTGTTGATAAGTATGAAGTCGCTGCCGTGCATCTGCCTTTTGAAGAACTCTTCCTTCTTCTTTATCAGGTCGTCGAATCTCTGCACGTCCACTATTCCTATTATGAAGCACCCCTCGGGATCTATCATGGAAATACGCACAAGCTCCTTCACTTTGTGCGGCAGGGCGAGTCCCGTCGGTTCGATGATGATTATGTCGGGATCAATGTCGCTTTTGATGTTTCGAAGCGCGTTCTGAAGGGTTCCCGAGAGGGAGCAGCAGATGCATCCGTTGGGCAGTTCGATCGCATCGTACCCTTCGGCCTTGAGTGTCGCGCCGTCCACGCCGACCTCTCCCGATTCGTTCACAAGAAGCGCCACGCGTAATTTCCTTTCGATATACATGGACGCTAGCCTCATCAACAGGCTGGTTTTCCCGCTTCCGAGGAATCCGCCCAGAATATAAACATACATATTAGGTGAACTGGGCGGATGTTATTTATGCATTTACCAAGGACCATCGTCGGACATGGGCAATACAGCCGAAACAATGGGCGAGTAACACAGATTTAGAATTTCATGTTAAAAAAATCATTAAATATATCTGTATGCGGAAGACCGAAGCATGATATGTTGCGAACCGAGGTTGAAGTCCCGTTACGCTTGATACAGTATATCATTACATAACGTACGCGTGCGCATGTGTGCAATATATATCTAACATGCTGGCTATGTTTTTTTCAGGGAAATATTTATAAGGAAATTCATTAACGCCGATGCTAAATATATATGAGTCAATAGATATCTAGCGATGTATGAATAAGGATTAATCATCCATCCACGAAACTACATTTATACCCTCAGCAGAATACTAAAATCACAGGCGAAAGCCTGGGAGGAAAAACAATATGCTTAGCAGCAAAGGAGTAGACTTCAGCAAAATACTGAGGCGCTATGATGTCGACCAGCAGGTCGCGGCCACCCCGGAAGAGATGGCTAAAGAGATGCTCCCGCATGACCCCGTTTTTAAAAAGGTCGCGGAAGAGGTACTCTATATGAGGTTTAAGACCGTAGGGCCCGCCGTCAACGAAGCCCTGAAGGAGAAGAAGCCGCTCGACGTTATCAACGAGGGCCTTGTTGCAGGAATGGACATCGTCGCGAAGCTTTACGCAGAGCACGTGTACTACCTGCCCGAGATCATGTTGGCCGCAAAGACCATGGAGATCGGAATCGCCCTTGCGGAGAAGAAGCTCGAAGGCGGAAAGATGAAGGCGAAGGCCACCGTCATAATGCACGCTGCCGAGGGAGACCCCCACGACATCGGAAAGAACATCGCGGTCATCATGACCAGGGCTTCCGGATACGACGTCATAGACATGGGAAGAGATGTCCCTGTCGCTGACGTCATAGCCAAGACCAATGAGGTCAAGCCCTTGTTCGTTTCCGGAACCGCGCTCATGACCACGACGATGTCCGCTTTCCCGAGGATCGCGGCCGGATTCATGGCCAAAGGCCTGAACATCCCATTCATGGGATGCGGCGGTGCGGTCAACAGGGAGTACGCCAACTCGTACGACCTCGGAATTTATTCCGACAAGGCTGCCCAGACACCCCCGATCGCCGACAAGATCCTTGCCGGATACGACTGGAAGAAGGTAAGGGAAGAGTGGGACAGCATTGTAAGGGGTGAGTAAGATGGCGGTTACGAGATACACAAAAGTAGCATACAAAGACGCCGACGAGCTGATTTTCGGACGCGCGCAGCACCCCGTTTCCTACGGGTTCGGCATCAAAGCAGGAGCAGGCAGAGTCATTCCGGAGCTTAACTACGCGCCCCGCCCGGGAACGGAGAGGGATGTAGAGAAGTTCAGGAGAGAATATGTCGACTACATATGCAAAGATGCTCTCGACAGGGCCATAACCGCAGGAATGCCCGACCTCCAGATGGAGACCGAGTGGGTATCGCAGATGAACCAGAAGAAGCTGGCCGTCCCCGTTGTCTCAGGACAGGCGGAGATATGCGAGAAGTACCACGAGGAGTACGGAATCAACACCGCTATGAGGCAGACCATCCCCGACCAGCGTGAGGCCGACCACGGACTCCGCCCCGGAATGGACAAGAAGTTCTCCTACCCCGAGAAGCTCATCGAATGCGCCGAGATGGCATGCGAGAACGGTGCGCACGTCTTCTCCGTCGAATCGATGGGAGGAAAAGAGCTGGCAGACCACGCGGTCACCCAGGGTGACGTCGTAGCCTTCCTCTTCGGTGTCGGTTACCTCGGATCCATAGACATGACCTACATCTGGCAGCAGTTCGTGGACATATGCAAGAAGAACAAGGTGACCCCCGGAGGAGACACCAACTGTTCCGGAGCCAACACGTCCATGTTCATGGCCGGCGGATTCCTGGACAACGATGTTCAGAGGACGTTCTCCGCCATCACCAGGGCGATCGCATCCGCGAGGACCCTGTGCGCATGGGAGTGCGGAGCCACCGGTCCCGACAAGGACTGCGGCTACGAGGGACCCATATGCAAGGCGGTCGCCGGAAAGCCCACGGCCCAGGAAGGAAAGAACTGCCAGTGCGCCCACTGCGATCTGCAGGGCAACCTGATGGCATCCACCTGCGACCTGTGGTCCAACGAGTCTGTCGAGTACCACCCCGAATTCGGAGGATCCTCTGTCGCATGCTGGCTCGGATCCCTCGGATACGAGGTCGCTCTGATGAACACCTCGATCCAGCTGGGACAGGACAAGACCCTGAGGGACTTGTACATGTACACCGACAGGACCAGGGGACCCGAGGGATACATCCTCGCATACGACCACGCCTTCATGATCGGAAAGGCAATCGCCGACAACGGAAACAACCTGTACCTCAGGTCCAAGGCCGCCGGTGAGACCGCAGCGAAGATCATCCTCGACGGTTACAACGCGAAGGAGCTGCCGCTGACCAAGAAGCAGCTGGAAGTCCTGCAGGACTGCCAGAAGCAGCTGGCCGCGCTGCCCGACGACGAGGCGAAGTTCGTCGAGTACTGCACAAAGCTGTACAAGGACGTCCCTGCGTTCAACATAAAGAACTACGGGCTCTAAGGCATTCGGCAAACCTCTTAAACAAACCATTTAAGCCCCCGGTCAATGGGGCTGTTCTTCCTCTTTGCCGTGGCCATGAAAAATAATTCTCTATCACGTTGGAACACGCGAGAGTCATCCGTACGGCAGTCTTTTGTCGAGCCGTTCATAAGCATAAAAACGATGTGAAAAAGCCGAAGGCCTAGAAGATGTGAATCGCACCCGTCCTCCGCCACATGGCAGAGACCTGTACCGGGCACTCGGCTTTCGCCGCCCACAACTTCTGCGACTACATTGACCGACATATATTTAAAATTAATTTATGTACTATATATATTAATACCAATTCAGATATATATTTATCATTAGACAATCGGTGTCGGCATTCTTTTTCTCTCAACACTTCATCTATCAACAGCGTCTCTTAATGCAAAAAGAAATGACCATTACGATAACACCCGAAGAAAAGCACATGGTGTCCCGGACCGATCGATCGTGGAAGAAGTGCCATAGTATTTTTACGGATGATTTCATTGACGCCCCATGGTCGTTCCTCTGACCGGGAAGCTGATTGCCAATACGGGGCCGGGACTGGCCATACAAGAGGCACTCTACGGTTTCATCATGGCGATGATATTCGTCAACGCCGCCCAGGTAGGAATAATCTCTTTCGATTCCAACGTCAATCTGGCATTCATCATATTCTCTATGAACTTCACATGGGGGATCATAGATGCGCTGGTCATAATCCTAGTCGGCAGTCTGGAAAGAAAAAGGGATATCAACATCCTGTCCAAAAGCCGTGATAACGACTGCGCGGAATGCGAGTCCATCGTGAAGGACGATCTTTCAGGAACAATCATCGATGCGATAGAACCGGCGGACGAGCAGAAGATAATCCGGCAGATATTATCTTCAAGACTGGAATCCGATGAGGAACTTAGCAAAGACCGTGCAGAACTTATCAAAACAGGCGTGTCCAGTTTTATTATAACGGTGATAGCTGCCATTCCTGCAGTCATACCTCTGCTTTTGATTGCAGATCTAACTTCGGCGCTCTTCGTGGCCTCCGCACTCGGTTCTGTAGCCCTGTTTTTTGTAGGATACACAATGAGCAAATACATAGGTGCCAACAGATGGACGATGGCCGTTGCGATGACATTGGTGGGATGGTCGGTCACCATCATGGCCACATTCATGGGCGGATGAAGTCCTTTCTTTGCTGGGGGCCCCCATCGCATTGATGATCTTTCACAGCGATGTTACGGCTTCTTCTTTGCCGATAAGCACCATATTCGATATTTGGGGGGGAGGCACCGTGTAAGGGGGAAGCCTTCTCGGCATTGTTTTTCCACTTCTATGGAAGATATTTATCCGAAGTGGCAGATTAGGAATCATGTCCGTAATACTGGCATATGATGGAAGACCCGGTACGCGGAGAGCCTTAGATTTTGCGATCGACTACTCCAAAATGTCCAAAAAGCCCCTTTACATCTACTCTTCAGTCGTCTCCCGTGATATAGTGGAACAAGAGAAAGAGTTTGACAAGATCAAGTCCTTCATGAAAGAAGCGGAAGATGCCGCCAGGGCCGAAGGTATCGACGTACATTCCGTAATAGAACCAGGGCCCGCTGCCGAGAATGTCTTGGCCGCCGCTTCCAGGTTCAAATGCGACATGATCGTGGTAGGCAGATCGGACAAGACCTTCATAGACAGGGTCGTCCTGGGCAGCGTTTCACAATATGTGGTGAACCACGCCAAATGCAACGTGGTCATTGTGCATTAATCCCGTCCGAACGCTTTCAGAAGGGCGATAAGAACCCTTCCCGGAGAAGGAGGGCATCCGGGGATGTATATGTCCGGATCGAGAGTATCTTTTATACCTTCTCCGAAAACATCTCCTTCGACGAAAATACCTCCTGAAATGGCGCAGGTTCCCATTGCCACGACGACTTTAGGGGAAGGTACAGCCTCAAAGGTCTCCAGCGCGGCGGCCTTCATGTTTCTCGTCATCGGTCCGGTTACGAGAAGCACGTCGGCATGCCTGGGGGAAGCAACGATCTTCATTCCGAACCTGCTCATGTCGTAGAATGGGTTGGACATGCAGTTAACCTCTACCTCACACGCGTTGCAGGACCCGGTATCGAGCTCTCTTATCGCTATGGAATCTGACAATATCTCTGCCTTGGATTTTTCAATGCCGCCTTCCGACTCCCCGGGCGGTCTCGAAACACCGAATATGAGGCCGTCCCTTCGATCGGCGTATAATGGCGCGGGCACTTCTTTGACTGCAGATGACGGACAGGACTCCACGCATTCCATGCAAAAGATGCATTTACCAATGTCAACCGTCCACTCTTCGGAGATTTCGATGGCATCGGTGGGACACACTTCCGTGCATTTTCTGCATTTTCTGCATCCGACGCTGACAAACGGCATCATAAGGCGATCGCCGTGCATCTCCTCTCTGGATACGGCCGGCTTTTTCTGCGAAACAAGATTTGAAACGCTCCTTCTTATCATACCATCACCTCAAAGATCATTCCCGCTGTATGAGAGCCCGAAGCTCTTGTTTATCAGGGGGAAATCCGGCACAATATTCCCTAGGACCGCCAGCTCCAGGGCTGGCCAGTTCACTACCGAGGGATCCCTGACGCTATATCTCCAGATGTTACCGTCCCTGATGTCTGCACAGTGAAGAAGCTCGCCTCTTGGCGACTCGACTATGCCCATGGAGAAACCCTCCGGCGTTTCTGTCTCGGTTCTGATCTCTCCCTTGTCCATATCGGTGATGCATTGCAGAATAATGCTCACGGATTCCGTCACCTCTCCTACCCTAACCGCGGCCCGGGACATCACATCCCCTTTATTCCTGGACACGGTGTTGAAGGAAAGGGCGCCATAGGCGTCGTAAGGCAGATCCGCCCTCACATCCGAAACTATCCCGCTGGCTCTTGCCACCGTGCCCACGGTACCCAATCTGAGGGCATCTTCCGTTTCCAGGACTCCCGTAGTCTCCAGACGGTCCACTTCCGAAGGGGAGCGTCTCATGTATCCGTCCACTTTCATGGCAGCGAAGCCCGCTCTCATAACGACGTTCTCGAGTTTGTGTATTTGATCTGCTGAAAGGTCCCTCTTTACCCCTCCGGGAACGATGCTCCCCATCAGCATTCTGTTGCCGAACAGTTCGTGGTTTGCCCTCAGCAGTTCTTCGCGGGCCTCGGCACCGTATGCCGCCGCAACGCTGAATGCGGAGTCGGTGCACAGTCCCGCAATGACGTCGAGATGATTGTGGATGCGTTCCAGTTCCGAAAGGATTACACGCAGGTAGCGCGCCCTGGCCGGTATATCGGTGTCGCCTTCCATTGCATGTGCGTATGCAAGGCCGTGGGCCACGGCATTGTCGCCCGATATCCTTTCGGCCAAATGGGAGAGGTTTTGTTTGACCGGCCCCTCAAATAGCTTTTCCACTCCTTTGTGAGCATATCCCAGATGAATTTTCAGTCTCAGTATCGGTTCTCCTGCGGCACTGAATCTGAAATGCCCGGGTTCTATGACGCCTGCGTGTACCGGACCAACCGGTATCTCGTACACTCCCGTTCCCGAAACATGATTCTTGGGTATAGGTATCCTGGATTCGCCGTCGGCGAAGTACCCTCCCTTTTGGAGAGGATGGCCGTTCCCTTTCCTCCAGAATATCGAAGGCACGAGGTAGTCGTGACCCTCAGGGACTATCCCGTTCATCTCCCAGATAGTTCTTTCTAAAATAGAAGCGGAAGGGACACGGGGAGTTACGGCCGGATACCGCCCATCGACCTCTGACGTGATCCTGACAATCTCGGACCCCCTCCTCAGAATGACGTTTAGCGTGGCGCCGGGCGAAGACTCGGAGGCGAACATCGACATGATCCTCCATCCGTCTGCGTAAAACGTTCCCAGATATTGTGCCAGTATTTCAGGGTCGCATGGTGTGGAGCTGTTGAATATCATATCGTGCCTCCGGAAAGTATGACCACCATGCCGTCGAAGACATCTCTCACCATGTCAGGCATGAACAGGCCGAAGAAAAGGGCTAAGCCGATCAACAGTGCCAGAGATGCCTTCCTGAGTAGCGAAATAGGCTCTGACACATCTCTTTCGGTGGTTCCGGAAAGCATCGGGAAGATATTCAGGGCCAAGCCTGCGAACACGAATACGAGGACGAGGACCAGACCTCCGGCGAGGACATACATTCCCGCACCTATGGCTGCGGAAATGATCAGCAGCTCCCCTACGAACAGGGGGAAGGGAGGTGCTCCGGCGATCGCAAGACTTCCGGCGACAGTGGCGAAACCGGTGAACCTCATCTTCTCAGAAACTCCTCTTATGAGGGACATCGTCCGCGTCTTGTATATCTGGGTTATGTTGCCTGCGCAGAAGAATATCAGGGGCTTGCATATGGAATGTGCCAGTACCTGAAACATCGCTCCGAAAAGAGCCAGCGGCGTTCCGATGCCCAGGCCGATGGCTATCAGGCCCATGTTCTCGACGCTGGAATATGCCAGCATTCTCTTGAAGTCTTTTGATTTAAGTATGAAGGCAGCGGCGACAAGAAGCGAAGATATCCCGAAGAAGAGGAGTACCTTTGAAGCGAAACCCGGGTTCACGATCTCTGATACGGTGTAGAACCTCATTATTCCGTACATGGCGCAGTTCAGGAGAACCCCCGACATCATTCCGCTCACGGGACTCGGTGCCTGACTGTGGGCGTCGGGAAGCCAGTTGTGCAAAGGTGCCAGTCCGGCTTTTGTCCCTAGTCCTATTATGAAGAATATGGCCGCGAATTTCATGAACATCGGGTTCAGATCGGCGGCGTTGGCGACCAGGGCCGGCCAGTCGAGGGAGCTTTCGACCGGGACGACTCCGGAAGATGCGGCGTAAATCAGGGATATCCCGAACAGTGCCAGCGTAATACCGACCGAGCAAAGCAGGACGTACTTCCAAGCAGCCTCGGTGGCGTTTTCATCTTTATACATACCGACAAGGAAAGCGGAAACCAATGTAGTGGCTCCTATGCCTATCCAGGTCAGGGCCGCCGAACGTACCGCAAACGTCAGCAGTATCGTCGAGATGAAAACAAACATGGTGAAGTAGAACCACCTCATCTCTCTGGAGTTCAGATGGCCCTCTTCCCACTCGGTCCTCAGGTAGTCTTTGGAGTACAGAATGGTTACGAAGGATATGAATCCCGAGATCAGAAGGAAGAATGCGGAAAGACCGTCGATGTACCAGACCGATGTGTCGATCACCGTTCCGTTGATGGGCGATGCGCAGCAGTATATCACCGCAGCCAGGGATGCAATTGCTCCCGCGATGGAAATGCGGAATAGGCCTTTGGTTCCGATCGGAAGGAGGCACAATACTCCGGCCAGCAATGGTACGAGGACCATAATGGTGGCTATCATTCCTCTTTCAGCCTCCTCAACAGGGTGGTGTCGACCGAATTGAATGACTTGTTGATCCTGAAGGCAAATATTCCGATGATTATCATGGCGACCAGAACATCGAAGAATGCCCCCAGTTCAACTATGAAGGGCATCCCGTTCGACAGGGCTATTGCTCCGAGGAAGAGGCCGTTCTCGGCCATGAGCAGTCCCACGACCTCGCTTATGGCCTTGCGGCGCGTAGCCATCATCAGCATACCTATCAGCATTATGGAGAATGAGAGGACGAGCGAGTTCCTCTCCGCGGTATTGAGAGTGATTATCAGGGGCTCCGCTACATAATAAGAGAAAATGATGAGGGCCGCGGAAAGCAGCATGGAACCCGGTATCCCTACAGACAGGGCCATCTCGTCATCCACTTTAATGCGGGACATGATGTACTTCAGCATCTTCGGTATGAGGAGTACCTTGATGCCGAAGGTCATTGCCGCCATGATGTATATCTCGGGCTCGTTCTGGGAATATGCGACGGTGAACTCGAAGGCTGCCAGGAAAAATGACTGCAGTATGAACAGCCGTATCAGCGGGCGCATCCTTACGCTTGCCATGGCCAGCACGGATGAGAGCAGCATGCACACCGCAAAGATGTCGATGAGATTGCTGGTAGGTATCAGTTCCATTTTTCTTCCTCACAGAACATACAGCGAGATCATCGCCATAAGGGACAGCGCAAAGGACGCAGTCAGCATGTTGGGCATCCTGAAGACCCTCATCTTAGCGATCGTGCTCTCCAAAAGGGCGATGCCGAAAGCGATAACAAGCATTTTGATCGCAATTGCCACAACGGACAATGCGAGCGCCGAGGGCGCCATGGTCACAGCGGTACCCCAAGGGAAAAAGAGCGTGCCCAGCAGCGCCATGAATATGGTAAGCCTGAGCATTGACGCCAACTCCATGAATGCAAGGCCTTTGCCGGAATATTCCAGCAGCATACCCTCGTGTACCATGGTGAGCTCGAGATGCGTGTCCGGATTGTCGAAGGGGACCCGCGTGTTCTCGGCCACCATCGTTATCAGGAAAGATGTTCCGGCCAGCAGAAGCGCCGGAGATATGGCCGCCGCACCGGCTCCGATGATGGATGAGGATATCTCGGAGATATCGAATCCTGCACCTGTCATGGCGGAAAGGGTCATTATGGATATCAGAAGGGCCGGCTCTATGAGCACGGACATCATCGCCTCCCTGCTGCTGCCCATCCCTCCGAAGGCCGAACCTCCTTCCAGGCCTCCCAACACCATGGCGAACCTGAACATTGTGAATATGTAGACCATCGCTATGACGTCGGCATACGGTGCCGCCACGCCCGAGTATATGAAAGGTGTCATGGCTGCGAGCAGGACCATGGACGTGATGCATACCAAGGGTATCGCGCGGAACAGGAAGGATGCGTTTTCGGAGACCACCGTCTCCTTTCTGAACAGCTTCATAAGGTCGCGGTAAGGCTGGAATATGCTTGCGCCCACCCTGTTCTGCATCATGGCCTTAAGTTTTCTTATGATGCCCGCCACCAAAGGCGAAATGAGTATGAGCGCCGCAGCCTGAAACAGCATCAGGGCCAATTCAGCATAATTCATAGCAATCTCACCGCCAGGAGAGCGACGACCAAGGTCACCAGCATGTATCCGAAATAAGTTTGGATGTTACCGGTCTGGATTTTTCCCATTCTCTCCGAAAGAATGGACACAATTGCCGACACGGGTTTGTACAGATATTTCACGAAAGGTTCCGAGAACTCCATCACCAAGGTTTTGTTCTCTTTATTTTCGGATTCTTTCACCACTGAGGTGTCTCCGTAGAAAGGATGGAAGACCTTCACCAGAGGCTGGGAGAATCCGATGGAAGAATACTGCATATTGCTGTCCAACCTCTCCCCGCACCCCCATGTCCTGGTCTTTCTCTCCTTCCGTTTTTCTTTCCTGAAAATCCACATCAAAAGTGCCAGAACGACCGTTATGGTTATTCCGAGCAGAAGAGGCAACATCTCTCCCGACATGACGCTCCTGTATCCGGGGTCCGACGGGATGCCGGTAACGGCCTCTATTCCGGAGGTTAGGACGTCCATGAACACGGTAGCGAAGAAACCCATCCCCAGACACAGGAGGGCCAGCACTGCCATGGGTAAAATGGTCCCCTTCTTCATGGGACGGGGCTTTTTCATACCTTCCGAGCGGGGTCTTCCGAGGAACACGAAGGCATACAGGCGGGCGTAAGATGCCGCCATCATCATGCCGCATATTCCGACGGCGGCGAGGGCGAGGGGCATCAGAATGCTCATGCCCGTGGATTCGAGGTCTGCGCCCATAATAGACTGGATCATCAGCCATTCGCTGACGAATCCGTTTGTGGGAGGTATTGCGGCCATTGAAATAACGCCCACTATGGCGACCATCGAGAGTATCGGCAGCGTCTTCGACAGCCCTCCCATCTTCCCTATGTTTGTTTCCCCTGTGCAGTCCTCTACAGTGTCGATCGTCATCAGCATCAGGGATTTGAAAACCGCATGGTTCATCGTATGTAGCACGGCGGCGATCAGAATGAGCTTGGCTAGAACCGGCGACTCGCCGATGTACACCATTCCCAGGGACAGGCAGAGGACGACCAGGGCCATGTTCTCCATGCTCGAGTAGGCAAGTATCTTCTTCGGCTCCTTCTGTACCAGAGACTCCATGGCCCCCCACAGAGCCGTGGCGGCGGCCAGTGCTATTACGGCGAAGGCCGCCCAGGACATGGAGGGCGATACGCCGATGTAGGAGAAGATGCTCTTTACGAGCACCAGGATGGCAACGTTCGAGCATACGGTGGAAAGCAGTGCCGTGGTGTGGATAGGGGCAGAGGCATAAAGATCGGGCATCCAGGCGTGGAAAGGTATCAGTCCCAGTTTGGAGCCGAAGCCCAGGATTATCATCAGGACAAGGGCGGTGGAGGTAAGGTCGCCAAGGGTGGGCCCGAGATTCCTCCATTGTGACAGGACCTGGGTCCCGGCCACCGACGATATGTACACGAAGGCGCAGATAAGGATCAGTCCTCCGATGTGGGCTATCACGAAGAACAGCCATCTTGCCCTCTCGTTGTCACCGTTCCTCGAAAGAAGGAACGTCACCAAGGTGACCATCTCCCAGGACATCAGAAGGACAAGCGCGGTGTCGGCCGCCATACAGGAGAAGCATGCAAGGAACAGGGCGTTAAGCAGTGCGCTGTACTTGCAACCGGAATCCGATGTGGACTTGACCACGTGGACCACGATTAGCATGAATATGACCGAGGAGAAGGAGATCATCGCTGCGGAAAGCTGATCGATGGACAGAATATACTGTCCGGCCGCAGAAGGCAACGGAAGCGTATAGCTCAGATCGACCCCGGCGCTCCACAGGAAATACGTCGACGCCCCTGCCATGCAGGATACGATGCACAGGCTGGCCACCACGTTTGCAACCCTGTTCGACCTGAAGAGCATTCCAAGTGTTATGCCCGACACGGCAGGCAAGAATACAGCGACGAAGAATAACGCTGCCAACGCCCCATCCTGCAGTTGCACGCTAAGGATATCCATTCGAATTAACGGCCCATATGCTCATCCTATTTAAGCAGTTTGGGTATTGCCGCTCTGTTCCCTATCTTCCTGCCGATATCCTGCATCATTCATTTCCCCTCTCAGCCAATCATGCTGACAGGCCGCACCTAAAGTCGGGTTTCGGAACAGGGTGAGAGACACGCCGAAGAAAGATTTGAATTCATTTCGGGAAAAATGCCGCCGTCATGCAAAGCAAAAGAAAAGTCACATGTCGCCCGGAGGATAGGTAGAAGTGGACAAGGCGAGATTTGAACTCGCGGCTTCTTCGTTGCGAACGAAGCGATCTACCGGGCTGATCTACTTGCCCATCTGAGAGTGTCATTCAGAAGTAGAATATAAACCATTTGCAACTTCGAGCCCGATCGGGGCGCCAGCAGCGGGCGGTCCCAACAAGGGCGCATACGGATAACATGAATGTATTATCGTGGTAACACTAATCCGAAATCGGTAATAACGTTATATATGGGCGACCACATCTAAATCCAGGATTTGCATGGCGTTCTACAACGTGACCTATAATAAGAAGCATGATTTTGCGACAGTTCACAATTATGGGTGCACGTTCCGTTGCCCGATATGCAGCTATAAGCTCCGCAGCGGGCCCAACGGGACCCCCGGCCTGGCATACCCCAGGCCCGAAAGGTTCCTCAAACCGGAGGAGATCGAGGACGCGCTCCTTTCCGTCTCCCCATCCCGCGTCAACTTCATGGGCGGAGAACCGACCGTCTCCAAGGACCTTCCGAGGCTCCTCGCGTTCAGCAAGGACGTCCTTGGTGCCACCACGTCCCTCGGCCACACCAACGGGTCCAACCTATCCATGGAGAACATCGACGCCGCGAACGTGGGCCTGAAGGCCTGGTATGAAGATTGCCATCTCCTTCTCACCGGGATACCCAAGGCCAAGATATACGGGGAGGTCAGATCGGCCGTCGAACGCGGAATGGACGTGGCCACCAACATGATCTACATCCCCGGCTGCGTCGACGTGGACCAGATAGAGGCCGCCGCCGAGCACCTGTCCTCCATCGGAGTGACAAAATTCCACATCATGGGGTATATACCCGTCCCCGGGCAGCCTTATCAGAGGCCCACGCTGGCACAGATGGATTCTGCCTGCGAGGCCGCCCGCAAACACATCCCCGGTACGTATTATTCTCATCTCTCCCCGGAGGAGGCCATATCGCTCGACAGAAGCGACGACCGTTTCGACGTTGAAGTGATACTCGGAACAGATGCGACCAGAGGCGTGGTGACAAAAGTAGACGAAGGCATCCCCGCATATTCGGCCTTGAACTGACGAAATATTTACGTCGGCTTGTGCATACCCGTTCATGGCGATAAAAGGACTGAGCACAGAAGTTCAGAATGCGATGGAAGGGCAGAGGATCTATTCCCTGGCGACCGCGTCGAAAGACGGCGTACCGAACGTGGTGCCCGTAGGTTTTCTTTTCGAAGGTCCGGACGGAAACATCTGGGTCATCGATAACTACATGGATAAGACGCTTAAGAACGTCCGCGAGAACCCCGTAGCGTCATTCTACATATGGCATGACGGCGTAAAAGAAAGCTATCAGGTAAAGTGCTCGGTGAAGATAGAGGATTCCGGCGCAGACTATGAAAAAGCTGTGGTGCTGGCACATGAGAGGAAGGAGACCTATCCCGCCAAAACGCTGCTCAAGCTGACGGTCAAGGAAGTCTTCTATGTAACGCCCGGCTCGCACTCGGGCAAGAAGCTCTGATCATTCTTCCTTGTCGACAAAAAGTGTGGCCCACCCAATAAGGCCCCCGAAAGGTATGAACAGGAGGTACTTCAGCGACGGGTCCAGATAGTAGAATATGGAGAATACCACCGCACCGGCTATCAGGCCGAACACCGTGGCCTGTTTGAGCCTCGAGTTGCGTTCTTTCATAGTCACACCTTTCTGCCCAGAGCCTTCTCGGCCGCGGCGACCATACGGTCTGTGATCTCCCCCGAACCTCCGGTGTATCCGGCGGGGTCCATGGCCGACCTTATCTCGTCGGCGGTAAGGACGCCTTTCAGCTCTTCGGTCTCCAGAAGCACGTCGCGGAGCTGGCGGTCCTTGTCGACGGCGGCCATCGACGCCTTGCGGATCACCTCATGCGCATCCTGTCTGCCCATCCCCTTCTCGGTCAGCTTCATCATGACCGGTTCGGCCATGACAAGGCCTTTGGACGACTCGATGTTCCTGAGCATGATGTCCGAATGGACGGTAAGTCCGCCGAAGATGTAGTCGGTCTTCTTCAGCATCTCGTCCGCCAATGTGAAAACATGGGGGAGAGTGAACCTTTCCGCCGACGAATTGGAAAGGTCCCTTTCATGCCAAAGCACCTGGCACTCGAATGTCGGCGTCACGAATCCGCGCAGTACCCTGGCCAGTCCGCAGACGTTCTCGGAGTTGATGGGGTTGCGTTTGTGCGCCATGGTGGAGCTTCCGACCTGTTTGGTCTCATCGAAGGCCTCGGAGGCTTCTCCGATCTCCGACCTCTGGAGGTTCCTGACTTCCGTACAGTAGCGCTCCAGGGAGGTGGCGATGTTGGCCATCAGACATATCAGTTCGGTGTATCTGTCGCGCCCCACGACCTGGGTGGCCGCGGGCTCGTATTCCAGGCCGAGGTCCTTCATCACGGCCTCCTGTACCTTGAAGAAGTTCTTGCCGAGGGCGGCACCCGTCCCGACCGCCCCGGCCATCTTACCGGCGCAGGCGCGCGGCCTGACCTCCCTCAGCCTGTCCCTGTGCCTCAGCATCTCCGCTATGTATCCGGAGATCTTGAATCCGAAAGTTATGGGGATGGCGAACTGTGCGTGGGTCCTTCCTATCTCCAGCGTGTCCCTCTCTTTTTTCGCGAGCTTGGCGAAGGTGTATATCAAGGCGTCCACATCTTTGTCGATTATGTCCAATGCTGCCTTGATCTGAAGGGCAGTGGCGGTGTCCACTATATCGTTCGAAGTGGCGCCAAGATGGACGTACTTGCCCGAGTCGCCTCTGCACTGTTCGGTCATGGCCTTTATCATCGCCATGACGTCGTGCCTGGTCTCCTTCTCGATCTCTTTGACCCTTTCCGGCCTGACCGTGTTTATGTTGGCGATCCTCGAGATCTCGTCGGCATCTTCTTTGGCGATCGCGCCGAGGGATGCGTGCGCCCTGGCAAGGGCAGACTCCACATCCATCTGGTACTGAAGACGGCTGTCCTCGTAGAATATGGACTTCATATCCTCGCGGCCGTATCTGTAGTCCAGAGGGCATAGTTCCTTCATGTGAATCGAGTGTGTGAGTGAATCTCATTATTTATAACTGATTAAGTCCGGCCCTGGATACGGGAAATTGTCGGGACGAGGCTTTAGATTCGACGATTATAAGAGAAAATCTTATAAGCGAATTGTCCATAGCGCAAAATGTAAGTGGACCATGCTTTTGCTCATGGTCGGTCGAACACGAGTGTGGATTTATGAAAGAGGTTGATGTGGAAGTTCAGCAGAATTCTGAAGAAGTTCAGCAAGAAGAAGTCGAAACGGTCGAGAACGATGTTATCGAAAACGTCGAAACCGAAGAGACTGAAATGCAGACTACGGAAGAGGACGAAAAGGAGTCTGCGGAAAGGCTCGAGACCCTCGAGGAGAAGCGCAGCATCGTCAACAACGATGCCGACAAGCACAGGAAGCTCAGGGACGAATACCATGCCATGACCAAAGAGTGGAAGTCCAAGAGGGACGCCCTCAACTCTCAGGTCAGGGAGCTGGTCACCGAGGCGGGAAAGTGCAGGGACGAACGCGATCAGTTCAACACGCTGGTCAGGGAGGCCAAAGCCCAGAGGGACGAGTGGAACGTCAAAGTGTCTGAACTCAAAGGAAAACTGACGGAACTTAGACCAGAGAAACCCGAAGACAAGGAGAAATCCGGACCATCGCTCGAAGAGATGAAGAGAAACCTCAGAAGGATGGAGCTCGAACAGCAGACCGGCGTGCTAACCAAAGCGGCGGACGACAAGCTCGTAAAACTCATATCCCAGCTGGCCAAACAGATAGAGGACCGCGAGTCCGAGATGGAGTCTTCCACGGAGCACAACGCCGAGTACAAGGAGGTCCAGTCCCACTTCAGGGAGGCCAAGGCCGCCGCCGAAGGATTCCACACCGAGATGTCGAAGAACGCCGACCTCGCACAGGCGGCCCACGAGAAGATGATCTCCCTCTACGACCAGGCCGACAGGCTCAGGAAGGAGGCGGACGGCGCACAGGCGAAGCTCGTGGAATACAAGCGCCTCGGAGACGAGGAGCACAGGATGCACATAGAGCTCGTCAGATCCATACAGGATACGGACAGGGAGGCTTCCACCATAAGGAACCGCAAGTCCAATGCCCGCAAGAAGAAGGCAGAGGCCGACAACAAGAAAGAGGCCAAGGAGATCTTCGAGCGCTTCAAGAACGGAGACAAGCTCAGCACGGAGGACCTCATGGCCCTCCAGAGGTCGGGCTACCTCTGAAACCATCTGCCTGCGGTCATCCGCAGGCAACAAAAACCATTTCTGATTTTTACAAATATTTATATAGGATTTCAACCAATGAAGTGATACGGGGATTAGGTCAGTTCTGTAGAGTGCATCCCATCCCTTCTGACCGGCTGGCCTCTTCCCGCACTTCTACCATCTCTGGAAATCTATAATATATCCAAGCCCGTTTAGGGTTTGTTCCCATGGTTCTGGAAGGTCTAGGCAAGTCGCTGAGGAACGTTCTCGGCAAGATAAGCGGTGCGTCGTCTGTAGACGAAGATCTGATAAAGGAAATATCCAAGGACCTCCAGCGCGCGCTCCTGCAGGCCGATGTCAACGTTCAGCTGGTTCTGCGGCTAACATCCAAAGTCCAGGAACGGGCAATCAATGAGAAGCCTCCTGCGGGCAAGAGCCCGAAGGAGCATGTCATCAGCATCATCTACGACGAGTTGGTCTCACTCCTGGACAACGGGGAGGGGCTGCATCTCAAACCGCAGAAGATCATGATGGTCGGCCTTTACGGACAGGGCAAGACCACGACCTGCGGAAAGCTTGCCAATTATTTCATCAAAAAGGGATTCACGGTCGGCCTCATAGGGGCCGACGTCTACCGACCGGCAGCCCTTGACCAGCTGAGTCAGCTCGGACAGAAGGTGGGCGCCGAAGTATACGGCGAGCCCGGGGAGAAGAATGCGGCCAAGATAGTAAAGAACGGGATGGCCGCCTTCAAGGACAAAAAGATCATCATCGTGGACACTTCGGGACGTCATGCACTGGAGGACGACCTCATACAGGAGCTCAAGGACATTGAAGAAGCGGCGAAGCCCGACGAGAGGGTATTGGTACTGGACTCCCAGGTGGGTCAGCAGGCCGGACCGCAGGCGGAGGCGTTCCACGCCGCGGTGGGCGTCACCGGGGTCATACTCACAAAGATGGACGGAACGGCCAAAGGAGGCGGCGCGCTGTCGGCGGTTTCCAAGACCGACGCCAGGATCGTCTTCATCGGTACCGGGGAGCACATACGGGATCTGGAACCATTCGATGCCAACAGGTTCATCTCCAGGCTTTTGGGCATGGGCGACCTGTCATACCTTGCGCAGATAGCCAAGGACGAGTTCGCAGGCGACGAGTCAGTGGAACAGGCCAGCAAGAACATGCTTTCCGGGAAGTTCACGCTGGTGGACATGTACCAGCAGATGGCCGCCGTCACAAAGATGGGGCCTCTCCAGAAGGTGATGTCGATGCTGCCGGGTATGAGCAACATGGAAGACAAGATCGATTACGAGGAATCTCAGAAACGCCTCGCTCAGTTCAGGGTCATCATGGACTCCATGACGCTCCAGGAGAAGGAGCAGCCGGCCATCATCAAGGGGAAGCGCATCGACAGGATAGCGGCCGGCGCCGGGGTGGAGCCCAAGGACGTCCGCCTTCTTCTCAAACAATACAATCAGAGCAGGAAGATGATGGGCACGATAGGAAAGGACCGCAAGATGCGCAAGAAGCTGATGAAGCAGTTCGGCGACATGGATGCCGACATGGGGCAGTGATCCTGTGCGGTATTTCGTTATCGTAGGACATCGCGCGTACAGCACTCCGGATTTCAAGCTGGACGACATTTGCGGGGGCGCGGGAAGGCTGGACGTCCTCGTCAGATGCGTCACATCCGCGTTCTTCCTCAGCCATGACATAAGGAGGGACACCGAGGCATATCTTATACTTCAGGGAGGTTCGGATGCACCCAAGACCGTACGTTTTTCCGGGGATGAGATCAGGTATCTCAACCCGGACGAGAGGAGCACAGCATCGCTAGTACGCAATGCCCTTCTGAAGAAGGTACCGCAGGAGGGGGAGGTCAGGTCTTCTCCCGGAGTGTACATATCCAGGATGTCGTTCCAAGACGTGATAACCTCTCTTTCCGAGAAAGGGGAGCTGGTCTATCTCAAAGAGGACGGCACCGATGTGAGGAATTTCACGTTCCCCGGAGACCCCGTCTTCGTCCTGGGCGACGACAGGGACCTCACTGCGGAGGAGGAGGCGTTCCTTCTCGAGAGCTCGCCTGCCAAGATATGCCTTGGGCCCCGGAGCCTCCATGCCAATCAGTGCATCGTAGTGGTCCATAACGAGATGGACCGTGCAGAGTGAAACTTTATTATCTGCACCGGGATGACCCATCATGGCCGAAGGCGAGAGGATACCCCAGCACAGACACTGCATCAACTGCGGGAAGGCGTTCGTCGGCGTAGGTAATTACTGCGGCGACGAATGCAGAGACACCTCGGGCAAAGAGGTCAAGAAGAAACTGAAGATCTACGTCGCGGTACTGGCGGTAATAATGGTCGCCACCGTCGCGATCGTCGTCAGCGGGTTATGATCATGCGCTCAGCGGTCGCCGGGACGTTCGACATTCTTCACGACGGTCACCGAGCCCTCCTCAGGCGGGCGTTCGAGGCCGGGGACCGCGTGGCCGTAGGAATCACGTCCGACGAAATGGCCGCCAGGGGAAGGAAGGTGATACTTCCGCTCGAGCTCAGGATATCGGCCCTAAGGTCGTTCTTGGCGGGGATGTCCAAGCCCTGGGAGATATTCATCATTGATGACATCTACGGTCCCAAAGACCTTATGGATTCCGTGGATGTTCTTGTCCTTACGGAAGAGACGCTGCCAAACGGAAAGAGGATCAACGAAGACCGCAGGTCCCGTGGGGTGCCGCCACTGGAATTTTCCGTCGTGCCGCTTGTAATGGCAGATGACGGGGAGAAGATATGCTCAAGGGCGATCCTCGAGGGCAGATACGGGAGGAACGGTTCCAGCGACGCTTTGGACGTTGCGGTCGGATCCATGAACCCGGTGAAGGTCGAGGCCGTAAGGAGCGTGCTCGAGAAGATTTACGGAAGCGTGAGGATCACCGCCGCCGATGTTGACAGCGGAGTGCCCGAACAGCCGTTCGAGTCAGACGTCAGGAAGGGCGCCATAAACCGGGCGATAAAAGCTCTCGGAGACCATGAGATGTCCTTCGGCATAGAGGCAGGCGTCTTCGAGCGCGAAGAAGGCCTTTTCGATATCCAGTACTGCGCCGTGATGGACAGGCATGGAACGCTGACGGTAGGTATGGGGCCCGGGTTCGCATACCCGGACGGGATTGCAGACCTCGTGCGGAACGGTTACACCGTGGCAGGGGCGATAGCCGAGATCTACGGAGACAAAGGTATCGGAAAAAGGCAGGGCGCCATCGGAATGCTCAGCAACGGCCTGATAGACCGCAAGACTCTGACCGAGCAGGCGGTCACCGCCGCGATGGTTCCGCGGATATCTTCCGACCTGGGTTATTGAATATAAATATCCTGGCGACCGTATACCGTCACATGGATTACGTTCTATTCGTGACGGGCGGTCCCGATTCCGCCCTGGGCATGCTGCAGTCCGTCATGCAGGAGGGCGATACTTTTTCAGCAGTGGCCATCGGCGGCGAGAAGCTCGACGAGATTCTCGATACTTGCATATCGGCGGGCGCCTCCGAGACCTACCGCCTTATGGACAAAGCATTCATCGGCTCTGACACATGGGCTCTCGCAAGGACATACGCGGCATTCGCCGGAAAATACCATCCCGGCGCAGAAGCCCTGATATTCGCCCGATACAGCTCTGCAATGCCTATGCTGGCACATCTTATACGAGCCCAGCAGTTCTGCTATGTCGCCGATATGGAGAGGGACGATCTGGGAATGATCGTAACACAAGACTACGGAGACGATAGGAGAAGGTGCCGTGTTCCGTCGGGATCCGTCATTTCGCTTAAGGAAGGCGTAGATATTCCTTTCCAAGATAAAGGTGCCAGCACATCGGATGTCAGAATATTGGGGCTGGAAGATCTCGAACTCGCGGAGATGTCGGTTGGATCTTTCGGCTCAAGGGTATTCGAAAGGGAGGTTTGCTGATGGGCGGATGCGATGGATGCGCTTCCAGCGGTTCATGCCCGTCATACAGTTCGGGAGACTCCTGCAGCTCCGGTTCATGCGGAGGGGAAAAGAAACTTCCTCCCGGCATGCTGGAGCATTACAATACGAACCAGTCCACCGCCGACGGTACCCTGGTTTTCATAGAGGTATCGGATAAAGGCGGCGTACAGAAGATCGAACCCGTTTCGATACAGCTGCTGGGTAAGGCTTCGGAGATGCAGGGAGGCCGTATTTTCGGGATAGTCTTCGGAGGTCCCGAAAGGAAGGAGCTCTATAAGGAGATCTTCTCTTTCGGAGTTGACACGCTTTACCATGTGAGGGACCCACGTCTCTCGGTCTTCCACCCCGAGGCATACGCGGAATCTGTTGCGGCAGTATGCGAGCGCGTGATCCCTGCTACCGTCCTCATCGGGTCGACACCGAGAGGGGCGGAGCTGGCACCCAGGGCGGCGGCCTCGATGGGCACCGGAATTGTAACCGAATGCAGCGATCTGGCACTGGAAGGTAGAAAGCTCAGCATGTTCCGTGTTTCCGAGGGCAGGAAAACGCGTTACGAGTGCATAACGTTCCCACAGGTGGCAACTGTCAAAGAGGGCGTGTTCCCCTTCCCCGCCGCTCAGGAGGGGCGCGGAGGCACAGCTTTCTACTGGCAGTACAAAGGTGACGGATTCAAGCAGATCCTTTGATCACTGGCTCTTGGAAAGGGATATGGTGCGGTCGAGAACTTCCTGCGCATGACCGTCGACCTTCACCTTCTTCCATAGGGCCTCGACCTTCCCGTCCCTTCCCACTATGAAAGTGGAACGTATGACGCCTTCGACTTCCTTGCCATACATCATCTTCTTGCCCCAGGCGCCGGCCGCCTCCGTGAGGGAGCGGTCCGGGTCGCTAAGGAGTTTGATCTTCAGTCCGTTCTTGTCGATGAACTTTCTATGGGAAGCGGGAGAGTCTCTGCTGACACCTATCACCGCAACGTTGCGAAGCATGAAGTTGACGATGAGCCCTGAAAAGTCCACGGCCTCCCGGGTGCACCCCGATGTGTTGTCCTTCGGATAGAAGTATATCACATAACGCACGCCTGCCATCGCTTTGCTGTCGAATATTTCGCCGTTCTCGTCGGCTAGTAAAAACTCCGGAAACGCATCTCCCACATTCATAAGATCACTTCAGAACATGCTGGTGCTCTCGGACACGAACTTATCCAGGTCCAGCTCTACCATCATCACGGGGTGGTTGATCTCGAAATCGGTTATAACCTTCGGAGAAACTTCTCCGAACGATCCGATGGGAACACCGTCCGCCAGCACAAGGGCGCCTCTTCCCGGAACGAACGTTTCATGTCCGCAGTTCTCGATCGAGTATTCGCACCCTATCTCTCTGAGGATGCTTTCCGCGAGCGACTTTGCCTCGGTGAACGAAGTTTTGGATGCGGCCATCACGGCGCAGAGGTGGAGGCTGTTCCTGCAGTCTCTTACCACGTACCCCGCCTCGAATATCTTCTGAGGAAGGTCCCTATGGCGGTTGTGCCTCAGTATCCTCATGAGGCTGGGGAACAGATTTGCCCTGAGGCATGTGTGGTCCTCGGTTATGGGGTTCTTTATCCGGACGGTATCGACCTCCGGGATTCCCGAGATGCCGAACTCCTCCGTTTCGTTGCTGAGCGTCAGAGTGGTCACTTCGGTGTAGCCCAGCCCGATCATCACGTTGCGGATGCTGTCAGAAAATACGGTCTCGGCAAGACGCGATGCCACGGTCTGGTCCAACTTGTACGGTCCTCCGAACTTCTCGAAACCGTGGCCGGCGGCCACGTCCTCGTAGATGTCCACGTCGTGCATGATGTCCAATCTTGTGGAAGGAACGGAAACGAACACTCCGTCGGAGTCGCCCCTCGCCGGTGCGGCGTCGAGACCCATCCTGCGCAAGGCGTCTGCGGTCCCGGACTGTCCGAGCGACGTCCCCAGGAATTTATCGCATTCGCCGGACGATATGGTGCGGTCGCAGGGAGCGAGGTCAGGTGAAACGAAAGCTTTGCCGTCTTCGTACATGTGGACGGCCCCGATGCTGCCTCCTCTCTCGGCGAGGGCGGTGCAGACGATGTCGAGGGCCCCCTTGACAGCTTTGCGGTCGGTTCCCGTGACATCGATGAAAAGGTTGCGGGTCTCGGTTGTGACCGTGGTAAGCGCTCCGTTGATAATGGGCGGGAACGACAGTACGTTTCCCTCAGAATCCCTGATGATGGGATACTTATCCGCGCCTTTCAGCAGGTCGGCGTATTCACGCCCCTTCTCGTGCCTCTCCAATATCTCGTTTAAGTTCATTTCTTCTGTCTTGGCCAGAGGCACGAACCTAACTTCTTTCGGATCCTCCAGGGAGTATGTGAAAGGAGGGGCCACCTTGTCAAGGTCGTGTATGCCTATCGCCAGTTTGCTCCTCTTGCGTCCGATGGTCAGATGGAGTTTCTCCTGAAGCTCCATCATCGATTTGAGCAGGCTCTCGTCCACTTCCACATCGAAAACGGCTCCGCAGAGGAAATACGGGCGCAAAGACCTGACGCTCCCGTCGATCGTGACCTCGATGTCCGTATCTTCCACGTGATATTCCTGCATTCCCGTTTGCAATCCTAGAAATGACCTTAGGGCCCTTGCTAGCCCCTCCACGCAGTAGAGGTCCGGTCTGTTAGGGAAGAATTCGACCGACATGTCGTCGGAGCCTTCCTCGGTATCGTGCATGTCCGCGCCCAGCAGAGGTATTTTTTCAACAAGCAGGGACTGCGGAACATCCTCACCTATCAGCGAGCAAAGGTCGCTGTAGCTGAAGTTGATTACTGGCATATCCACACCATGGGGAAATCCCTATAAAAGGACTTTCAGGATCAGCGTCCGAGGGCCCTGTGTGCCGAACCGAGCTGGCCTGCGGCCTGGGCCGCCAGGGTGGAAAGCTCTCCGGCGAGGACCGTGGAAGCCACGATCTCCGAAAGCTTCCTCGCCTTTCCGGCTCCGGAGCATCCGATCATGGCGAGGGCCTCTTTCTGGCAGGGCAGGGATGTGCCTCCCCCTACCGTTCCAACCTCCACCACGGGCATTCTGACGGAGATGTAAAGGTCCCCGTCCGCGTCTTCGCATGAGGTGAAGGACATGCTTGCGCCTACGACCTGTGCGGGGTCCTGGCCCGTGGCGATGTAAAGGGCCGCTGCCATGTTTGCCGCGTGCGCGTTGGCGCCCATGGTCACAGACAAAGCGCTGCCCATCAGGTTCTTGCGGTAGTTGATATCGACGATCGAGCCAACGGTCGCATGCAACCTCTTCTCGACGACCTCTTTCGGGATCAGGGCCTCTGCCACAACGGCCTTTCCGCGCCCTTTCACTATATTGATCGCCGCTGCTTTCTTGTCGCTGCACATGTTGCCGGATACGGACACCATCATCGCTCCGGTCTTTTCCTCTATAAGTCTGCTGGCGGCCTCCGTCGCGATCGTGGCCATGTTCATTCCCATGGCGTCACCCGTGGCGTAGATGAACCTCATATACAGGCTCCTCCCGTTGGGGACCATCTCTATATCGATCAGCTTACCGTGGGAAGTGGTCTTGCCGACCGCTTCGTCTACCAGATCCATGTTGTCCGCGACCCAGTCCATCACCTCTGCAGAATGAGCCAGGTTCCTGACCCTGAATACGGGTGCACGGGTCATGGCGTCCCAAAATACCTTGGTCCGGATCCCTCCCGCATCCTCGGCCACCGACATTCCGCGGGAAATGGATGCCACCAGGGCGCCTTCGGTCGTAGCAAGAGGGATGAGGAACCTGCCGGATGCGTAGTCCCCCTCGATGGTCACGGGCCCTGCGAACCCCAGCGGGATCTGGGTGGCACCGATCATATTCTCTATGTTCTTGGAGGCGGCTTCCGAGCTGAAGCAGTATTTGGATATGCTTTCGAGAGACGCACCGCTGAACTCTTCCGCCGCAGAGCGGCGTTCGTCCACATCGCTGTGCGTGTATCCCCTGTTCTTTAATCCCTTCGGGTCGGCCATGATGTAGCCTATCGATTGCCATCAATAATATATTTGCGAAAGGATAAGATGTCCATCGGTCATGTACCAGGTGGAGGACTGTCGAACATGGGATCAAAGGACGCTAAGCCCAGGCACGAAAAGCTGGACACAATCATAGTCACATATTTTCCGTTGGTGATATTGAGCTGCCTGCTGGCGGTGGGCATACTTTCCACGGAGTACTCGGCCAGCACGACTTATGATATATTGTACTGGTTGTGCGTGGGTTTCGTTCTGGGGTTCGCGGCGCTCGGAATGTTCTGTGCATTTTTTATGGACGCGCCCATGATAAAGTACCGTTACATCGTCCCGATCCTTGTTCTGCTTCCCATAATCCTCTCCTTTTCGCTGTTCTACATATACGGAAAGGGGTTCGCACCGAACCTGTTCATCAGCCGCTTCTACTTTTTCATGGGAGACGGTGAAGTAACCGTAAAAACGATGCTCGCCGGATTCTATGTCATAGAGGCGGCGATACTCTTCGTGGCCATCGCAGTGTCATCCGTGATATCAGCTTATTTCAGAAGGTACTTCTCGAGGCTGATGCTGGGTCTCGTCAGCCAGAATCCCAAGGGCAAGATCAAAAGGATCGCCTTGTGGTTCTTCGACGTGCCCGACATCATAGACGTGAAAGATGTGGTGCTGGATCCCGAGGAGGACGATGGCAAATTCAATTCGGAGGTCTTCAGGGAGGTGGCCTTCGACATATTCTACATGGGATTCATCATATGTTCCTATATCTTCCTGAACCCCTATTTCGTCAACGAGATGCCGATAGAAGAGATGGTCATGCTGTCCCTTCTTCTTTCGCTTTTCATCGCTGTACTGATAATACCCTGGCACATAATACGCGCCGTCGGCGCGAAGGCGATATCCCAGGCCCCCAGGGAACTTTATCTCTGGAGAGGTATGAAGAGGCGCCTGAGCATGAGCGTGCTGGCCATCACTTTCTTCATGCTTCTGATAACGCTGTTGGCATACCTGCACATGGATTTCTCGAAGGTGCTGATCACTTACGGCAGCTACATTCTGCTGATGGGCGTCACATCAGTCCTGTATTCTTTCATCTATGTCAACAACTTCTATAGCCAGTTCAAAAAAGGTCTCGTCGATAACTTCAACGAGGAGAAACAAAAGAAACTGAAAAAATACAAAGAAAGCGACCTCTAAAGAGGCCCATTCCTCTGTCCGTCCGTCCGAATCCGGGGCGGAATATCACTTCTGCTTCTGGAACTTTCCGTCCATCTTGTGTACCGAGACCTTTGCTTCCTTGTTCTTGGCCTTCAGTTCCTTGACCTTCTGTTCGGCCTCGACCTTGGTGTTGTAGTAGCCGATGGCACGTTTCGCCCCGTCGGCCTTAACCCTCCACTTGTTCTCTTCCTTGTCGTGGACTATCCTGTAGGTCTTGGAGTTAGATTTCGGCTTTGTCTCCTTTTCGTCCGAATCGGGTTTTTCCGCGTTTGCAGGCGTCATCGCAACGATAATCGACTTAACTGTATTTAACCGTTAGATGTGCCAACGGCGAAATTTATCATATCCCTGAGGCGTTCCGCGTCGTTGGCGACCCTTCCTTTCAACGCACCCGTTATCATGAAATTATCTGTTCCGTACTCCGAGGTCCGTACGTCGGTCTTGAAGCCGAAGCATTCCATCCCCGATCCGAAGGCGATACCGAGTTCGACGCATGCGCCCTCGTCCGGAACCCTTCCGTCCATCACCATCACTAGGACGTCGCAGCCTCTGAGAGCGTTCAGGTCCGAATCGAATATCCGGATGTAAGCGCCGCGGCCGTCGGAGGCGACGGTCTCCTTCACATCCAGGCCGAGCTCCTGGGGCAAAAGCACATCGAAACCATATTCCCTCAGCTTCCCGGCGAGCTTCCTATTGAAATCCAGCTCCGCTTCGCAGAACAGCGGGCCGGCCAGGTATATCTTCGTCGCCCTCTCTGAGGCATGCCCTGCGGATTTGAAAAACGTTACTGACAAGGATTATACGCTAGTTTGACTTCGGGTGGTCATGAAGGACACAGCGTACGAGGCCATGGAACGCGCCAAACGCCAGAGCTCCAGCGGAAACCCCGAAGGGGCGGCGAAGACGCTGGAAGAGTACCTCAAGGGCGACCCGCACAACGCGAAGCCCCGCATACTTCTGTCCAACATATACATCTACGGCCTGAACATGTTCGATTTCGGCATCTTCCAGCTGGATATCGTATCCGAGCTGGAGCCGGACAACATGGACTGCCTCAAGGCGAAGGTCACGGCCCTCAGCTCCAAGAAGAAGTACAACAAGGAGACGGATGAACTGTACCGGCGCCTTTTGGAGCTCGACCCTTCCGCGGACGTGTTCGACGCCTACGGCACATTTCTGAAAATGCAGATGCTGGACTTCAAGAGGTCCGCAGAATATTATCGCATGGCGGTAGCCAAAGACCCGAGGAACAGCGATTACCACATCAATTACGCCTCTCTCCTGCTCAACGACCTCAGAGATTACGTTACGGCGAAAAAGGAATTGGAAGTGATCATATCCTTAGATCCGGATAACCAGAACGCGAAGAACAACCTTGCGAAGCTGTTGAAGAATCATTTCGATTCAAAAGGCGAGCTCAAAAAAGGATTCGGTCACAAACCGAAAAAGATCTGATCTACGATATACAATACTTAACATCGTGAATCAGATAAAGATAAGTTCATATCCGCTCAAGGCTTAGCAGGGCCGAGGTTGAACATGGAACTCAAAGGATCTAAGACCGAGGCGAATCTCAACAGCGCTTTTGCCGGCGAGAGCATGGCCAGGACGAAATACACATATTATGCGTCTCAGGCCAAGAAGGAAGGATATGAGCAGATCGCGAACATATTCATGGAGACCGCAGAGAACGAGAAGGAGCACGCAAAGCTCTGGTTCAAGGCGCTCCACGACAACTGCATACCCGACACCGTCGCTAACCTGAAGGATGCCGCCGAAGGCGAGAACTACGAGACGAACGAAATGTACCCCGAGTTCGCAAAGGTTGCCCGTGAGGAGGGATTCCTGCAGATCGCAGCACTTTTCGATGCCGTGGGTGGCGTCGAGAAGGAGCACGAGGACAGATATGTGGCGCTCCTCAAGAACATCGAGCAGGGCCTGGTATTCAAGAGGGACAAGGTCGTGATGTGGAAGTGCAACAACTGCGGTTACATACACATCGCCGCCGAGGCTCCGAAGGTATGCCCGGTATGCAAGCACCCCCAGTCCTACTTCGAGATAAGAGCTACCAACTGGTGAGAGCCGACCAAACACCTTACCCTTCGGGGGCTTCTCATCTGAGCCTTATGGTTTCCAGGTTCTGGGGGGCCTTGGTCTCTATTCCGAACTTCTTGTAGATGGAAGACGCCAGGTCCGAGCATTTGCGGTCCTCGCCGTGTCCTATCAGTATCTTGTCTGGCCTCGGTTCCATCGTGGATATGTATTTCATCAGCTGCTTGCGGTCGGAGTGGCCCGAGAAACCGTCCACCGTTTCGCGGTTCATCTTGATCTTGAGATTGATGGACTTTCCGCGGTGGTTGAGGGTTATGTCGGTACGCCCCCTCTGGATCGTGCGTCCCATGCTGCCTTCGCTCTGATATCCCACGAAAAGCAACCAGTTCTTCTCGTCGTCCGCCCATTCTCTGAAATACTCCATGACCGGGCCGCCGGACATCATTCCGCTTGTGGCAAGAACGATGCAGGGGTCGGGGGAATGGCAGATCTCTTCTCTCATGCCGGACGTCTCGACCCTCTTGAATATGGGGGAGAGGAAGGGATTCTCGTCCTGCTGGAATATACGTGTCCTGAGCTGGCTGTTAAGGTACTCCGGGTAGGCCGTGTGTATCGCCGTCGCTTCCCAGATCATGCCGTCGAGATAGACGTTGAGCGTCGGTATCTTGCCTGTGCGCATGAGCTCCTCGATGACAAGCATGACCTCCTGGGACCTTCCCACGGCGAAGACCGGGATGAGGACCTTGCCCCCTCCCTCGGTGGCCTGCCTCATGAGCTTGCCGAGCTCTTCCGAGGCATCCGCTCTAGAGGGCTGCTCGTCGTTCCTTCCTCCGTAAGTCGATTCGATCACAAGGGACTCCAGGCGTGGGAACTTGTTGTTGGCCGGGTTGAAGAGCCACGTCTTTTCGAATTTGGTATCTCCGGTGAAGGCGACGTTGTGCAGGCCGTCCCCGACATGGAAGTGCGCAATGGAAGAGCCCAGGATGTGCCCGGCGTTGTACAGGGTGAGGCGGACGTCGGGAGCGATGTCCGTGGTCTCATTGTATTTCAGGGGGATGGTGTGCATTATCTCGTTGCGGACGTCCTTCGCCTCGTAGAGGTTCTTCCTGCCCTCTCCGAAGCCCAGCTTTATGTTGTCCAGCTGGAGGAGCGCCATGAGGTCGCGTGTGGGTGCTGTGCAGTACACGGGCCCGTCGTATCCGTATTTGAACAGTGCGGGCAGCGTCCCGCAGTGGTCCAGATGGGCGTGGGTCACCACGACAGCATCCAGATCGCTTAGGGGTTGCGCCTCCGGGATCGCGAAATAAGGCGTTTCTTCGCTGCCCGGGTCCAGACCGCAATCTATGAGGATCTTGCTCTCTCTGGTGGTCAGCAGCGAAGCCGACCTTCCGACCTGCCTGAAGCCTCCCATGGCCGTGACCCTGACCCACTGCTCTCCCCCTATCATGGGGCGGGCAAGCTTTTTCGCCACACGGCGCAGCATCTCGTGCCTGTCGTCCCTGTACGCCCTCAGATATCCGCGGACATCGGAGATCGTCTTGGACGGTATGGGAGGGGTGCGGATCACTTTGACGTTCCATCCCGTCTCCTGTTTCAGATTGAGTATCAGCGATCCCTCTTCGCCTTTGACCACGTCCGGCTTTATCGCCTCAACCGTGGCCTCGCCCGTTTCATCGTTGAAGAATATGTCGAATATCCCCGCCGTCTCCGGTATCATGGAGCGAAGCTTCTCTTCTACTACGGCCGGGTCGCCCAGAGTCGAAGGGTCAGGCCTGATGTCCACTCTTTTGTGGAGGCTCTGCGCTAGATCCCTTGCGGCCTTGTTGTTGCCCGATACCTTGTCGTACTCTTTCGTATAGACGACAACCAAGGGCCCCTCGAATTCGATTGAGGATATTTCGAGGTTCTCCGGCGCGAGCCTTGTGACCTCTTCCCTTAGGCTGTCGAACAGCCTGTCTGCGTTCATTTGAATCCTGCCGAGGCGCCGATAGAAAACAACGGCGCCTGTTATATTGAAGTTGTTAAAAATTAAGGGTTTTTGGAATCGGTTTAATTCGGGTAGCGGAACCCGAGCTTCTCGCAGCGCTCGACGATCTCGGTCTGCGGGACCTCTTGATATCCATCCTTACCTATGTACGCAATCATAAAGCCATCGCCGCTGAACGTGTCCCTTCTCCTCGAGGAGTTGAGAGCCGTTATCGCCACATCGATGCCTTCATCCTTGGTCATGCCGTCCTTGAACGAGGCCTCAAGGGAACCCAGCGCAAAGACCGAGCCTGAACCGACGGACATGTATCTGTCCTCCAGGTATCCGCCGGCACCGTCGATGCTGTATACGTGGCCGCCGGAGGTGTCGTAACCTCCGACTATGAGCCCGAGGTAGAATCCCTGGCGTATCACGTTTGCGACAAGGGTCGCAGCCGATCTGACCGAGATTCGGGAGCCTTTCTTCATAGAGTATAGTGCAATCTCGGCGGTCATGTACCTGACCATCAGCTGTGCGTCTCCGACGGAGCCTGCAATGGTCATTCCGATGTTGTCCGACAGAGGATATACCTTCCTAACATCGCTGTTTGCGATCAAGTTCCCCATCGTCGCCCTCTGATCGGTGGCCAGTATAACGCCGTCCTTCAGTTTTAGGCCGATCGTGGTTGTACCTGTCTTAAGAATTTCATCCCCTGCCATTTGTTTTACCTCAGATTTGCAATATAAGAATCAGCCTCGCGGGGCTTAGTGACACCCATACTTTCGTTGATTATATAAGTTTTCATTTTTGCCGAAACCGTATATTTAATCCAGGGTCCGCAGATCATCCACTGTCGCAGACTACTTCGGCGTCCGGTCTGGCGATTGTGGCGACGGCATATCGCATCGGAGATATTCCGGGATGCCATATCGGCCCGGCCGTTTCTCCGGCGATGCGCGTGGACGACAGGATCGACACGAAGGCCATGGCCCTATACCGGGCGTTCCAGCTTGTCGGAGAGATCATCGGTGCCGGCCCGTCGTACTTTATCGTTGTCGCCGTCGGCTGAAGCCTGACCTCCGTCCACCTTCTGGGAATCGGGCTCACGGGAACGTCCGTAAACCCTGCAAGGAGCTTCGGACCCGCCATCTTCCTCGCATTGGCGGGAGTGACCGTAGCCCTCGAGCAGGTATGGGTTTTCATCGCCGCCCCGTTCGTGGGAGCGATTATCGCAGGTCTGCTTTACAAGTACGTGTTCAAAACGAAATCCGCATGATTACGTGCCTGGGACCTTGATAAAAACCACTTTCTTTTCATTTTACCGCTATGCGGGTTACAATTTTTTGCGTATTTTTGTTCGAAATGTTGCACTAGCAAATCGATATTAACCCATAGGGCATCACCGCGGACGGAGAAGTTGAAACATGGAAATCGAGGATTGGCTCGGCAAGGACAATCAGCTGGGGATCGACATCTGGCAGAAGAAATACTGTCACAGCGGAGAATCTTTTGACATGTGGCTGGACCGCATTTCCGAAGGGAACAGGGACATCCGCAGGATGGTAGCGGAGAAAAAGTTCCTTTTCGGCGGCAGGATCCTCGCCAACAGGGGCCTGCACAAGACAGGCATCAAGGTCACATATTCTAACTGCTACGTGCTGACCCCTCCCGAGGATTCCATCGAATCAATATTCGAGACGGCCGGAAAACTGGCCCGAACCTTCAGCTACGGCGGGGGGGCCGGAATAGACCTCTCCAAGCTTGCGCCCAGGGGAGCGAAGATCAATAATACGGCGTCGGAGACCTCCGGGTCCGTATCCTTCACAGACCTTTATTCCATGGTCACCGGCCTTATCGGACAGCGCGGCCGCCGCGGCGCCCTCATGCTGTCCATATCCTGCGAACATCCGGACATGGAGGAGTTCATGGGAGTGAAGACGGACCTCGAACGCGTCACCAAGGCCAACATGTCGATACGTATGACGGACGAGTTCATGCGTGCGGTCAAGAATAACGCCACATACGTTCAGAAATTCAAGAGGCCGGAGACCGGAGAGACGGTAAACAACGAGATCGACGCCAACGCGTTCTTCAAAAAGCTCTGCAGCGCCAATTGGGACTACGGAGAGCCCGGATGTCTGTTCTGGGACCGCATATCCGACTGGAATCTTCTCAGCGAGTTCCCCGACTATTCGTATGCAGGTACCAACCCCTGCGCCGAGGAACCCCTGCCTGCAGGAGGGAGCTGTCTCCTCGGAAGCATAAATCTCGCTGCCTTCATCAAGGAAGGGCTGTTCATGGAGGAGGAGTTCAAGGAGGCGGTCGGCATATGCGTCCGAGGCCTCAACGAAGTCCTGGACGAGGGGCTCCCGCTCCATCCTCTGCAGGAGCAGAAGGATTCCGTCAGGGACTGGAGGCAGATCGGGCTGGGCATCATGGGCCTTGCCGACATGATGATAAAACTCAGGCTGAGGTACGGGTCCGAGGAGGCCGTGGAGTTCTGTGACAGGCTGGCGTTCATAATGGCCGACACCGCCATACGCGAATCTGCCCTGATGGCCTCCGAAGACGGCATGTTCCCCAAGTGCGTCATAGAGCAGGTCCTATCCTCCCCGTATTTCAAGGAAAACACCACTCAGGAGACCAGGGACCTGGTGGCGATGCACGGGCTAAGGAACTCGCAGCTTCTAACGATCGCGCCCACGGGCACGCTCTCCACGATGCTTGGGATATCCGGAGGGATAGAACCCATATTCGCCAACTACTACGAGCGCAGGACCGTGTCCCTTTCGAACAAGGACGAATATTACAAAGTATATACCCCGGTGGTCAAGGAGTTCATGGAGGAGCACGGCTACCAGGACGATTCCGAACTGCCTGACTACTTCACAAACGCCCAGGTTTTGGATTACAGGCAGCGCATCGACATGCAGGCCACCTGGCAGAAGCACATAGACGCTTCGATAAGCTCTACGGTCAATCTTCACAAGGACTTCCCCGAGTCCGACATCGAAGGCCTTTATCTTTACGCCTGGGACATGGGCTGCAAAGGCGTGACGGTGTTCAGGGACGGATGTAAGCGCGACAGCATACTCACCCCGAAAGAGAGCGAGGAGAAGGCCAAGAAGCAGAAGGAGGAAGAGGAGGCAGAGAAGAAGAGGCGCGGCTCCGTGCTCGAGGTCGGAGACAACGTCGTGGGCAAGAAGAGGAAGCTCATGACCGGCTGCGGAAGCCTCCATTGCACCGCGTTCTTCGACCCGGAGACCGGCGATATGGTGGAAGCATACCTCAACAAAGGCTCCACCGGCGGATGCAACAACTTCATGATCGGGCTCTCAAGGATGATATCCCTGGCGGCCAGGAGCGGATGCGACGTATACTCCATCGTGGACCAGCTCAAGAGCTGCGGTTCATGCCCTTCGTACACGGTGAGGACGTTCACCAAGCACGACACCAGCAAGGGGTCGTGCTGTCCCATGGCGGTCGGATACGCCCTCGTGGACATGTGGAAGGAGATGCAGATAGAGGTAAAGGGCGTGGAGAATATCCCTGCCGAACCGGCGAGGAAGGTCATCAACCCATGTCCGAAGTGCGGCTCCGAGCTGGAGTTCCAGGGCGGATGCAACGTGTGCAAGGCCTGCGGATGGACCAAGTGTGATTAATACTGCGAAGACGATATTCCAGCGAGGGAGAAGCGATAAGACCTGTTCTTAGCCGCACTGTATTGAAACGTGCTCCTCAAATCGAGAATTCAGACAGGCCCGCGTTGAGCCTCAGCTCTCTCCCTCACCCTTCCACGGCTCCGACGCGATGTTCTGTATCACCATTGCGATGCCCGCCCCTCCGATGATGCCCGCGGCGAACCTGAGGACATCCAGATCGTAACCGAGTAAGGCCCCCGCCGCCCATTCGGCCGCCATGACAGATATCAGTGCGAATCCGGCGTACATGGTCTTTCTTTCGGTGAAGGGATGCTTCCCGGCGTACCGGTATGTCAATAGGAGGCCGGAAGCGCATCCGGCGATCATGCCGATGTCCCTGGCGCAGAAAGCGGTCTGTGAACCGTTGACCATGAAGCTCCTTTCGGTCTGCTGGTGGCAGAACATGTCTCCCAGCGCATAGACGAACTGCCCCCCGCCCCAGCGGTGGTCCATCACCCCCGCGGTCCCGTCGAGGCCGATGAAAGTACCAGTAGGATATGCAAAAGGGACGGCCACGATAAGTGCCAGAACCGCAAAAAGAAACGCGGATATCGCAAGTCCCGGAGTTCCTGCCCTCATCGGGACCCGATTGCGGTATGATATAAAAAACGATTAAGAGTTTTAGAGGGCGAAGGACATGCAGGCGCAGAAGACGGCCATCGAAACAGGCAGCATCATCGAGAACCTGTACACGATGTTCCTGACACCGCACCCTCCCCTTTGCGCCGCCGTCAGGAACGCCATCAGGGCGCAGAGTTCCGCCAGGTACAAGGCTGTGACCGCGGAAGTTCCTGTCAGGTCCGCAGCTTCCGATATCTCGGAAAGCGGCCTCAGCATCGCGACCGACAGCCCCAGGACCATGGGGGCGAACACCGCGGCGGTGGCGGTCATCATGTCGAACACGCTTTTCAGCTTGTTCGATATGCCTTTTTCCACGGCCTCCCGGTCCTGCATCTGCCTTCCGATGGAAATGGCGAGCCTTCCGGCTTCCCTTATGTCCCTCTGCGATGCGTCATAAACCTCGCAGAATGCGTCCGTGACCTCGGGGGAAACTTCGCCCAGGGCCGAAATTATCGCTGAATGCCCGTCCCCCCTGCAGAGGGCCATCTCCTTTTTGAACAGGTCGGCGGCAAGTGAGGTCTCGCTCCTCGTTTCCAGGGCTCCTGCCGCCGCGTTCTCGAAGTTATCGCCCGATATCAGGCGGTTGCCCAGTTCGAATACCGAATCCTTCAGGAAGCGTTCCACATCGGCGCGCTTCCGCTCTCTTTTTTGAGACGGATGCAGCACGGCCAAGGTCAGCGCGCACGCGGGGACCGTCGAGAAAACAAAGGTCTGGACGATGTCCGCGGTCAGATTCCAGGCGATAAGCGCAAGTGGCAAGGAGGCTATCAACGGTGTGATCGGCCCCCATTCCATGTCTCCTCTCGCCGTGGCGAAAGGGTCCTTTCTTCTTATCGAAATAGTCACGCAGAGGACGCATGCTGGCACTGCGACCAGGGTCGTAACGACGACCGGGCCGAGGCCGATGGATTCGCCGAACATCCCCCCGATCTGAAGTATCGGGAGTATCGACATCAGGATCATGGGGACCATGATCCCCAAGCCGAAGATGACCATGCAAGGGTTGGAAAGAGAGGCGCCATATGCCTCTCCCGTCTCCTTAAGGCCGTTGATGGATATGTCGGAGGCATCTTTCAGGATCCTTGTTTTTTCCGGGCCCGGGGACATCTCCGAGGCCGCCATCAGCATATTTACCGAACGCCTGAAGAAAGCCAGCTCCTTCGGGAGAGCGGACGTCGCGGACCTCAATCCGGACCTAATGTCGGGGCAAGCCCTCACGTCGGCATCATGGACGATGGCCGAGAATGCTTTCCCTATGTTCTCGGGACCCTTGGAAGCCACCTCCCTGACCGCCGAATCCAGAGACCCTCCGGATTCGATGACGACAGACATCATCCCGACTGCGGCGGGCACCTCTCTGATAAGAGGCCTGTGATTCTTTTTCTCAGTTCTCAATCTGTCCAACCCCCTCCGCCCTGCGGATCTTTGCTTCGAAGGAGCTTATCAGGGCCTTCGGATTTTTACCGGAGTTCCTGGACAGGTGGTCGTTGGCCGTGTTTATCCATTCCGGTCCAAGGAACCTTTCGTCGCGCGACCCCGCCTCAGCCAGCATTTTCCTCATTCCGGACCTGGAGCGTATCTCGTCGAGGATCTCCTTCCTGTCCATCCCGCAGGATGAGGATATCCTCCTCATCGCGGGCGACGAGAAGAGCCCTTCAGCATCGGATATGTCGACGAACTCTCCCGGTCTTCCGCCGGTCGCTACGATCTCACCGAGAGACCTCTTCTGGTCCCCAGACTTCCTGTCCCTGACCGAGCCCAGGGTGAGAAGCAAGTCGGTGGCCATGAAAGCCTCCGGGGCGATACCCATGTCATGGACGACACGTTCGTATACCGACCTTGCCGAATCGCCATGGATCGTCCCCATGATCGAACTTCCGGCACGGCCGGCCCTCATGCTCTGATACAGTGTCTTGGCCTCCTCTCCCCTGACCTCCCCCAACACGATGGCCGATTCCCCCATCCTGAGGGAAACCCGCAGGGCTTCGTCGGCACGGGAAAGGCTGTCGCCCTCGATCCTCTCGTTTATCAGCATGGACTGGACCTTGTAGCCCATCCTCCTCATCTTGTCGCCGGGGAGCTCCAGGGTGTCCTCTATGGTCAGTATCCTCTGTGAAACGGGGAACTCGAACATCAGCGCCGTGAGCAGCGAGCTTTTTCCTGCGCCTCTCGCCCCGCAGACGAGGAACGTGCAGCGGTTGTCGACCAGGAAAGAAAGGAGGCCCGCAGTCTCGTGGTCCAGCGTTCCGTTGGCAATGAGCCTCGTTAGCGTCCACGGCCTGGTCGAATGCTTTCTGATGGATACGGCATCTCCGTTGGGGCTCATGGGATAGCCAATGACGGTCGCCCTTGCGTCACGTCCTTTAATATCGGTCTCCAGGACCGGTTCGGACTCGCAGAACTGGAGGCCGCTGTCCCTTTTGAGCACGTTTATCAGGTTCATGACCTCCTTGCGGTCCACCATGAGATTGGTCCTGCACCGGAGATTCGAATTGATCCCGGATATGCCGTTCATCGTCACATGGATGCGGTTCCTGTCGCAGGGGGCGTCGATGAATATGTCTTCGAGCCTGGGATCGGAGAGCAGGATGTCGAAGATCCCGAGCCCGACCGTGTACCTGTATACGGTCTCGCAAAGTCCGTCGACGACCTTGCCGATGTCGATGCAGTTGCTTCCGTAGACGGCCTCGATGGTGTCCGAGCGGTCCATTATCCTTATCCGGGCCTCGCTGAGGATGCTCTGCCTGTCGATTCTTCCTCCCTTCTCCCTGTAAGATCTTCGGACGCTTTCGATGGCTTCGGACACCACTGCGTTCACAGAGTCGGCCGAAACATACTCGTCCGGGGAGAGATTGTATTCCGTCTCTCCGTCCGCGGCGGCCCCTATGGTCACTCCGGCCCCCGGAAGCCGGTATTCGGAAATCAGGTCGAGTTCCTCCGCCGAGCCGATGAGCCAACAGTCGGCGTATGTGGGTTTCGTCCTCGTGTTGGACAATGCCATTCTTCCGAAATCCGAGACGAATCCCGTCGTGTCGGATTCAAGCCTCTCCGGCGCTCCGTATCTGGGGACCGGCCCGTCGGTACGTTCCTTCTCAGTTTCGCGGCCGCAGGCCGTTACCCGCGTATATGGGTGTTCGGACGCATCTTCGCCCCTTATCACGGGCATCGTTCATGCCCCCCTGCCGTCGACCATGGCCGAAACCCTTTTCGAGATCTCGGAAATGGAGAGCTCCGCCTGGTCCAGCGCCCTGTATGTTTTCTGAACGCAAACCTCGCATACGCCGTTCGAAGGACTGAATGACATGAGCTTTCCACGCGCCCCGGCGAAATCCGGCGTCGGGAAGGTGCTCCAAGCTATGCCGACGATCCTGTCGCAAGAATGGCGGCAGGACCCGCATCTGCGCATCGGCCTGCCGCTCAAGGAGGAGGCCGACCTGTCGATGAACGAAAGTTCGCACAGGATCTCCGTAGCGGGCCCCGAGATCTCCGTATCCCTGCCGGTCCTGAGCCTTATCCTGGCGGCGCACCCGTTCTCCGAGATCTTGGATACGATGCATCTTATGCATTCATCGCTTCCCGCATCCGGTACATTTCCGCATTCACGGCAGTCGATGCTCAGAACGTCCCCGTCCATCTTCGCTTCTGCCACGCCGTTTTTTCCGTTCCTTTTCTTTTTCCTTCCGCGTTCCATGCCGGATCTACCTGAAGGCAGGGGTATTAAGACGGGAAATTACAGTTAGCCTTATGCGGAGGTCCCAAGCATAAGTTATAAAGGATGGGCCTGCCTAGCGTCCGCCATGGAAATATTGGCTCCCGCAGGTTCCCCCGAAGGTCTGGTCGCCGCGATCAAAGGCGGATGCAACGCAGTATACCTCGGCGGTAAATCATTTGGGGCCAGAGCATTCGCGGACAACTTCTCGGACCAGCAGATCGAAGGGGCGGTGGGGTACGCCCATGACCGCGGTGTCAAGGCTTACATCACCGTAAACACCCTGATAAAAGATTCGGAGATGGAAGATGCCGTCTCCTTCGTCAGGTTCCTCTCCGACGTCGGGGCGGACGCCGTCCTGATCCAGGACCTTGGCCTTCTGAAGCAGCTCAGCAAGATAGACATACCCAAGCATGCCTCGACCCAGATGGGGATACATTCCAGGGCGGGGCTCGAGTGGTGCGCGGCCAACGGGATAGACCGGGCGATACTTGCGAGGGAGCTCACATTCGAGGAGATCAAGAAGATCGTCTCGGATTCACCGGTGGAGACCGAGGTCTTCGTCCAGGGCGCCATGTGCTACTGCATGTCCGGCGGATGCCTTTTCTCCAGTTTGATAGGCGGAAGGAGCGGCAACCGCGGACAGTGCGCCCAGCCCTGCAGAAAGAAATACAAGCTGGGGTCCAGGGACGAGTACGTGATGAGCTGCGCGGACATCTACGGGCTGGATTACATCCCCAAGCTGAAGGAGATAGGCGTAACATCGGCGAAGATCGAGGGGAGGATGAGAAGTCCGGCATACGCGTATCTCGCGTCAAAAGTCTACTCCATGAAAGAGAAGGGCGAAGACAACAAGACCATAGCGCCCACTGCGGGCCTCCTGCATACGATATTCAACCGCGGGATATGCGACGGATATTTCGGGGGCGTCGTTTCGCCTGTGCAATCGCTGTACCCGGACAACAGAGGTTACCTCCTGGGGAGCGCGAACATAACCGATCGCTCTTTCCTGCAGTCCGACCTGAGCGAGGTCCTCAACCCGAAGGACGGGATCTCGATATTCAAGGGCGATGAGAAGATAGGCGGTTTCAAGGTAAGCGAGACCAAGAAGGTGACCGTGCCCTTCAAGATCCCCAACGGAAAGTACCAGATCTACAGGACCTACGACCCCCGCATCGACGAGGTCAAGAACAGCATCGGACAGGTGCCCGTGCTGTCGGGAACGACCAAGCGCGTCGACCCCAAGAGGAAGCAGGTCAGGGAAAGGGTTCACAGGAAGGATGTCAGGCCCGAAATGTCGTTCTACGTCAACTCGGTACGGAACCTCGAAGCCGTTGCCGACTACGCCGACAGGGTCTATTTCGAATACGGCGACAGCATCGGAGAGGCAAAAGACATATGCGATGTGGGAAAGATCGAGCTCGTGGCACTGCTTCCGAGGTTCGACCCCGCAGACACCGCTCCGGGAAGCGGGAGCGTGATGGTCAACACCGTAGGGCAGCTGCATGCGAACAGGAATTCGCCCCGCGTCTACGGAAGCACCTACATGAATTTCTTCAATTCGTACTATCCGCTGACGGTCAACCAGACCACTCTTTCCATGGAGCTGTCGAAGAACGAGATCCGCGGAATCACTGAATACTACAGCGGCCTGGTGGAGGTCATGGTGTTCGGCAGGCAGGAGCTCATGGTCACCCGCGACCCTGCGATGGGGAACGGCATATTGGAGGACGAGAAAGGGTTCCAGTTCCCGATATACAAGGACGGCGACGGGATCTCCCATATGCTCAACTCCTCGGACCTGATGCTCCTGGAACAGCTGCACGATCTTCAGAAGATGGGCGTGGATTCCTTCGGGATCGACCTCAGAAAACGCCCGGTCGCGCTCGCCAAGACCGTGGCCGAGGCATATGCAAAACGGGACGTGTCCAAGAAGGCGAAGATCTCCGAAATGTGCGGCTCCGTAACTTACGGCCATTACATGCGCGGAGTGAGTTAATCTAACCGTAGCTGGGCGCCTATTTCAATTTCGAAGAAGACGACTCCCCCATGAGGATGGACAAGAAGGGGGACATAGGCTTCATGGAGGCGATGGCCGCCGCGATGGCGGTAACCCTGGTGCTTACGGCCTTCATCGGTTCCGCAGCGATCCTGGCCGGCGGACATACGGTCGCATCGAGGGACATCGACATCGAAGCCCTCGCCGACAGGATCAGAATCTCCGACGGCAGGATAGAGGGCGACCTGGGGGAGGAGCTCAGGTCCCAGGTCGAGATCGCGGGCATCAGAGGGGCATCCGTCTGTTGCGAATCCGCTCCGGGAGCGTCGGGGGAACCCAGGTTTGAGGGGCGGCTGTATTTCTCGGCGGGGATCTCCGAAGGCGTAATGTCGACGGAGAGGAGGCTGTGCCCGGTCGAATACGACGGAGGGACGGCGCTGGTGAACATGGAGGTCACCACATGGCGTTGAAAGGGGACAGGGGCTTCACCGCCATGGTCGACGCGATTTTCTTCATGATCCTGATCGCGGTAGCTTTCTCGGTATTGCTCTCTGTGTCCGGACCGTCCGAAAGAGCAGATCCGCAGGATGCCGGCGAAATACTCCCGATGCTTCTCGAAACAAATATCGAAGTGGAGATAGACCCGGAGTGCGGCCCGGTGACGGTCAAAATGTGCGACGGGCTGGTCTACGACATCTACACGGACTGCGGAGCGGGGCGGGCAGCCGCTATGATACTGGATTCTCACTTCATGAGGGAGGGCGCGTATACCTTGGGCGTACGCCAGGGCGACAACTCCTATACCCTGGGCACCGGGACCGGAATTCCGGTATCGTCATGCACCCTCAGCGTGGCCGGGGACTTCTTCTCGGCCGTGTACGTTCTCACGGTCTACTGATCAGGCCCCGTATTTTTCCGTCCTGTTCGCAAGGTCCATGCATATGGGCACGATGTCGAAACCTCTTATGCGCCCGATGGAGCCCGACGCGCACCCCGACTCGCTGAACGATGTCGCCGAATCTATGACCATTCCCGGGGTATAGATCGTGATGGGCACAGGGTCCCCGCTGTGGTCCATGAGGCTGCAGGGGGTACTGTGGTCTGCGGTGAAAACTATCACCAGGTCCTTCGGGAAGTTGTCCCTGATATACCCGGCCATGTCGTCCAGCCTCTGGACTATCTCGCACTTGAGCTTGGCGTTGCCATCGTGTCCGCATACGTCCGGGGCCTTGCAGTTCATCAATACGAAGTCGTATTTCTTCAGAGCTTCCAGGGCGCATTTCGCTTTCAGGGTGAAGTCGGAATCAGTCCCTCCGGTGCATTGGGGGGGAAGGTCCAGAACATCGAGTCCGCAAACGCCGCAGATCCCTTTGATCATACCTACGCCTGCGACGCAGGCAGAGCGCATGTTGTGGACCTCCGGGAAGGGCTCGATGTTGGGGAACGACCCGCCGCCTCTGGGAAGCAGTACGTTCGCCGGAGGCAGCCCCTCCGCTATCCGCCTTTTGTTGACCGGATGGTCCTTGAGGACCTCGTAGCTCTTCTTTACGAATTTGTTTATTACGCCCGCCGTGAAGACCGCTCCTGCGCATTTAGGTTTGGACTCGAGCACCTCGGCGAGGTCGTGCGGGTCCGGGTCCGTCACCTCGGGGGAGAGCTCCGGACCTCTGAGGAGCAGCGCGGCGCGGTGTTCGGTACCTTCTCTCACGATGGCCTGAACCCCGTCTATCGTCAGGCCCTCGAGGGCTTTCACCAGCTCTGTGGTGTCCGGTTCCCTGATCCTGCCGGCTCTGCGGTCGATGACGTTCATTTTTTCATCCACCGTCGCGAAATTGCACCTGAACGCTATGTCGCCCTTCTTGCTTATCAGCCCTATCCCGGCGGCCTCGAAGGGACCTCTTCCGGTATAGACCTCGCGCGGGTTGTAGCCCAGTATGGATAGGTGTGCGGTGTCGCTTCCCGGCCTGACGCCGGGCGCTATGGTGTCGCAGATGCCGGACATGCCGTTCTTCGCGAACCAGTCGAAGTTGGGAGTCTTGGTGGCCTGGAGGGGGGTCTGCCAGTCCAGATCTTCGTTGCCCCGGTCTCCGAGGCCGTCCATCACGATGAGCAGGATCTTCTTTTTCTGTGACGACATGGGATCACTCCATCTTCTTGAGCAGCCAGGCCATGTTCTCGCCCAGCGCCTTCATTGTCGCGACGCCTTCCGCGTCGTTCTCGTAGTCGCCGGGCGCACGGGCCAGGCTCATGTTCCAGTATGTCGATCCCGGAACGATCATCTCGTTTATCAGGAAGAAGTGGTTGATGCTGTCGAAGGCGTGGATCGAACCCGCCCTCCTGACGGCGATGACCGCCGCACCAACCTTTCTTCTTAGGGGGTTACCTTCCTTGGTCTTGCAGGAGTAGCCCACCCTGTCGATGAGGATCTTCGCTTCCGGGCTAAGGTCGGCATAATATGTCGGCGAACCGATGATGATACCGTCCGATGCCACCATCTTCTCTGAAAATTCGTTGAGCGCATCGTCGTCCTGGACGCATCTGCCGTCCAGGTTCTTCTTGCATCTTCCGCATGCGTGGCACGTGTGCATGTCCACGCCTCCGACCTGTACAAGCTCGGTCTCTATTCCGTTCTCTTCGAGGACGGACAACACCGTCATTAACATGTGCGCTGTGTTCCCGTTCTTGCGGGGGCTGCAATTGAATGCTGTGACCTTCATTTGGACGTCCTGCTTTTCGCACTCATGTGAAGCGTTCATTCTTTTAATAAATGACCCATGGCCGCTCGTCACGTATATGTATGAGCAGAATAATCCGCAGGCATGCCCATAGCCAAGCTGAACGGGGTGAGACTGTCCTACTCCGTAACGGGTTCCGGGGACCCCCTGGTACTTCTGGCAGGATTCGGCAGCAGCATGGCTTTCTGGAACGACGTGGTATCCGATGCATCCGGCCGTTTTACAGTTATCACGCTAGACAACAGGGGCTCCGGCGAAACCGAGTACGACGGGCCCTTCACCATAGACGATATGGCCGACGATGTGGCCGAACTGCTGAAGAAGCTCTCCTTCGAAAAGGCCCACGTGCTCGGATGGTCCATGGGATCCCAGGTGGCACAGTCGCTGGCGATCCGCTACCCTGACAAAGTTTCCACTCTGGCACTTGTGTCTTCCTACCTTAGGAGGCCGGAAAGGTCCTCTTTCATGTTCCATGGGATGATCGAGGCCGCGAGGGAAGGAATGCCGCTGAGATACCTGAGCGTCCCCCTCAAGGCCATGTGTCTGCCCGAGAGGTACTTCGCAACCAGGAAAAGGTCGGCCGCAGAAGATTTCGGGTACAGCATCGACGGCCTGGAGGACCAGATGAGGGCCGTAGACCTCTATTCCACGGAAGACCATGCGCATATGATAATGGCACCGACCCTGTCGATACACGGATCCGAGGATTACATGGTGCCTCTGGAGTTCGGAGACGCGCTGGCAGACCGTATACGGGACTGCACGATGATAAGGCTGAGGGGCGAGGGGCACAACATAATGCCGTCCAAATACATGGAGAGCTACCTTTCCTTCGCCATGTCTCACGGAAGGTGACGTCCGGCCCTGATCCCTCTGGCCTCTTCGACCTTTCCGACGATGGTCTCCCTGATGTTATTCGTGCAGGGCCACTCGCGGTCCATGTAGTCTATGAGCTCCAGGATGTCGGCGTCCTCGTTCGCTATCGCGAGGTAGACCCGGCTCATGAAGGTTGACACCAGGTAGGGGAACTCCCTGCATACCTCGGGGCGGTCCTCCCATATCCTGCATTTTTTATCCTTTCCGAGGAAAGCGCAGGGGTCGGTCCGGAGAAGCATGATCCTTCCGTCTTTGGAGAATCCCACGTATTTCGACATGAACTCGCCCAAGGGGACACCTGCGGCCGAAGAGATCCTGTCCACTTCTTCGGGAAGGATCGTTATAAGCTTCTGATGGCAGCATCTTCCGCATTCCCGGCAAGGGAGAGAGGAATGATAATGCCGGCATATGTCGTAAGCGAGGTCCAGGTCCTTCTCCATCTCATCGGATATCTCCGGGAGGCCCTGAAGTATGTAGCGACCTCTGTACACAGCCATAGGAAAGCCTCAGAGGTTGGCGAATCCTAAAATGAAGCCGATCATGGAAAGCAGAAGTCCTGCCGCGGAGGCGACCATAAGAACATTCTGGTTGACAGGCTTCACGATGCGCACGGCGTTGATAGCGTAACCGCCGACTATAAGCCCCACCGCACCCACGGCCGCCCCGGCCATCGCGACGAAAAATGCAAGGGCCACAGAAAGAACCCCGCACGCCAGCACAGCAAGGGAGAGGGTGTTCACGTTCCGTTTCTTAGCGGCCCTGAAGGGCATGTCCTGGCGCCAGTCGCACTCTTCGCAGAACAGGGTGCCTTCCGGATTGTCGGCTCCGCATTTGGGGCAAATCATATACGACCATTTTATTCTCGGATTTAACACTATCGTAACGGGTCGATGAGGCCGAACGACCGTCATCGTTTTTCAAACATGCATTCCGAACGGCTCCTCACCGTACCGAAACGGGTTCTTTCGTCGACCGTTTCAAGACCGAGGGTTTCGAAGACCGAAAAGCCCGCCGCGATCTCCTCGGGGGCCCTGTAACGATATCTTATGCCGTTTCTGACCGAGTTTCCGGGCATATCCCTCATATCTCCGGGGGAGAAGGACCTGACGAACATCCTCCCTCCCGGACGGAGCAATCTGAAACATTCGGAGGCCAAGGCCGCCATCTGACCGTCGTCGAGGTGCTCCGCCACATGGACCGCATATATGCCGTCGAAGGTGCTGTCGGAAAACGGCATCCGGGTGCAGTCGCACACAAAAAACTCCGCTTCTCCCTCCAGGCGTTCCCTGCAGGATCCCACTGCAACATCGGAGAAATCCACGCCGGTGACGGAAAATCCCATCTTCGCCAATGCGGCCGAGGTCTTCCCGTTGCCGCATCCCACGTCCAGAACTGAACTTCCCGTGGAAAGACCCAGATCCGGGACCCTCGACGAGCCCCTCCATGCCCTGGGCTGTCTGCGGTAAAGTTCGTCCCAAGCGGCCCTTTCCTCTTCCATCCGATGCACAAGCGCTCGCTCAATATAAATAAAGGGATACGATAAGGAAAAGCCAGTGGACCCCATGTTCTGGAACCATGACATAGAATGCATGCCGAAGGAAGAATTGAAGAGGCTGCAGTACAGCAGCATAAAAAATCTCGTTACGAAGCTCTATTCTTCCAACGCATTTTACAGGCACAAGATGGATTCCTTCGACGTCGAACCTGACGATATCAGATCTCTTTCCGATGTTTCCAAGCTCCCCTTCATGACCAAGCAGGAGTTCAGGGACAACTATCCCACAAAAATGTTCTCCGTACCGAACACCGACGTCGTGAGATATCATGTATCTTCGGGGACTACGGGAAAACCCACCCTCGTGGGATACACCCGGAACGATCTGGATTACTGGACGGAAGCACTGGCCAGGTCCCTCTCTTCCATCGGGGTCGGCGAGGACGACACCCTGCAGGTATCATACGGATACGGTTTGTTCACAGGCGGTCTCGGACTCCATTACGGGGCCGAACGCGTAGGCGCTACCGTGCTCCCCGCCAGCACCGGAAGCACAGAGCGGCAGCTGGAGCTGATGCAGGACCTGGACGTCACCGTCATAGCATGCACCCCTTCGTACTTCATACACATGATCGACGTCGCCAAGGATATCGGGATCGATTTCCTCAGGGACACGAAACTCAGGAAGGCGGTCCTCGGCGCAGAGCCCTGGAGCGAGGGCATGAGGAAGCGCATCGAGGAATATTCGGGCGTCAGGGCGTATGACATATACGGCACGTCGGAGCTGGCAGGCCCCATGTTCACCGAATGCGAGGAACGCAACGGCATCCACATCTGCGGCGACATAGCTTATATGGAGGCCATCGACCCCCAGAGCGGCGAGGTCCTGGAGCCCGGCGAGAAGGGAGAGCTGGTCGTCACCATGCTGAAAAAAGAGGCTTTTCCGCTCGTCAGATACAGGATACGCGACCTTTCCGCGGTCTGCGACGATGTTTGCCCTTGCGGAAGGAGCTCGCCCCGTATCTCCAGGATATCGGGCAGGTCCGACGATATGCTCATAGTCCGCGGGATAAATGTCTTCCCGTCGCAGATCGAGTACGCGCTCATGCAGGTCCCCCAGGTGGGCAACCAGTACATGATCCAGGTGACCAGGGAGGGCGCCTTGGACAACATGGTCGTCCAGGTCGAGATAAAGCCGGAGTCCTTCAGCGACAAGGTCGAGGACATGATACTGCTGCGCTCCCACATAGAGAGCGAACTTAAAAAATACCTCAACCTTGGTGTACACGTGGAGCTCAAGGCCCCCGGTGAGCTGCCGAGGTTCGACGGCAAAGCATCCAGGGTCAAAGACAAGAGGTCGTTATAATGCCAGAACAGAACGTCATAATTCAGCTTTCGATTTTTGTGAACAACGAGCCGGGACGCCTTGCGGCCATCGCCAGGACGCTAAAGGAGAGCAACGTCAACATGAAAGCTTTCAACCTGGCAGAATCGGCCGAGTTCGGCATACTGCGCGCCATTGTGGACGACCCCGAGGAGTCTTTCGAGAAGATAAGGCAGAAAGGCATAATAGTCAAAAAGACCCAGGTCATCGGAATTGTCATAAACGACGCGCCGGGGTCCCTCTTCGAGGCCGCCGACGTATGCGGACGCGAAGGCATCAACATCGAGTACGGATATGCATATGCGGGCAAGAATCTGTCTGCGTTCTTCATCCGTGTCGATGAACCCCTCAGGGCCGTCGAGGCCCTGAAGAAGGCAGGCATAGAGCTGGTCAAAGGAACGGATATCTGATGAGCAATCTGAACGTCGCTGTCCTGGGCGCCAAAGACGTCGCGGGAGAAATAGGCAAGAAGGGGACCGTCACGGACATAACCTTCTTCGAACTGAAGAAGGGGAACGACTCGGTAACATTGCTGGAACCTTCGAAATACCCCGAGAAGATGTCCTCGATATTCTACACGGTCGAGATGGCGGAATTCGCCATATTGGTCGTCGACAAGATAGATTCCTTCCTGGGAGAGACCATAGTGATAGCCGACTGCGTCGGCATATCCAGAGGGTGGATCGTTCTCAGGAACTACATACAGCCCGAACAGCTGAAGCCCCTCATCGCCGGGACTTGCATGGAGAACTACGAGTTCAAGGAACTCGAGCCGATAACGATGAGGGACGAGCTGCTGAAGATCGCCGCCGATCAGAACAGGAAGCCGGGCGAAGGCACCAGCGGGTCCTGCCCGGTGGACAGTCATTTCAACGTCAAAGGGGTCGGGACCGTCGTCCTCGGCTCGGTCGCCGAAGGCCACTTCCGCAAGCACGACAAGATGACGGTCCTTCCGCTCAAACGCGAAATCGTCCTTAAGTCCATCCAGAAGCACGACGTCGACGCCGAAGATGCGGTGAAAGGCGACCATGTGGGTCTTGCGCTCAGAGGCATAGAGTCCGACGAGCTCGACAGGGGCTTCGTCATCACAACGGACCGCGAGGTCACGATGACCCGCAGTTTCACCGGGAAAGTCGAGATGGTCAAGTACTGGAAGAGCCCGCTCAAGGACGGCATGGTCATGCATCTGGGACATTGGATGCAGATGGTCCCATGCTCCGTTTCCGTCTCAGGAGAAGAGGTGACACTCAACTTGGAGTCGGACCTGATCTACAAGCCCGGAGACAGGGCCGTGCTGATGTATCTGGAAGGCGGAAAGCTCAGGGTCGCAGGCTCAGTCACGCTTTGAACAAGAGATCGCCGGAGACCTAAAGGTATAAGTCGTAGCTCTTTATTCGGACAATAACGTGCTAGTCGATAGCACGGAGGCGTGTATCGAATGGCATATTGGAACAAGGAACTGGAAACCAAGCCGAAAGAAGAATTACAGAAGATGCAGCTGGGTCTGCTGAGGAACGAGCTGCGGACAATGTACGATTCCTCGAAGTTCATACACGACAAGATGAAGTCCGTGGGGCTGCTGCCCGAGGACATAGACAGTTTCGAAAAGTTCAGAAAGGTCCCTTTCATGAAGAAGACGGACCTCAGGGACAACTATCCCGATAATCTCTTCGTCAAGCCCTACAACGAACTGGTCCGGCTCCACGTTTCTTCTGGCACCACAGGCAATCCGACCGTGGTGGGATACACTCAGAACGACCTTGACAACTGGGCCGAATCCTTGGACCGGGGAATGGTATCCTTCGGTATGTCCAAAGACGACATTCTTCAGAATTTCCACGGCTACGGACTTTTCACCGGCGGACTGGGCGTCCATTACGCCGCGGAGAGGATGGGCGTTACCGTGCTTCCAATAAGCACCGGCAACACCGAAAGGCAGATCAAGATGATGCAGGACCTCCCGATAACCGCATTCGCCGGAACGCCGTCCTATATGTTCCACATCGCCGATGTATGCGACCAGAAGGGGATAGACATCAGAAGGGACACCAAGGTGCGCTATGCCATAGCCGGCGGCGAGCCCTGGTCCGAGAGCATGAGGCAGAAGCTCCAGGACAGGACCGGGATGAGGGTCCACAACTGCTACGGTGCCAGCGAGTTCTACGGGCCGATGTTCCTGGAATGCGAGAAGCAGTCCGGGCTCCACATCTGGGCGGACATGGCGTATGTGGAGGTCCTCGACAAAAACGGGGAGCAGTGCGCAGACGGCGAGAGGGGCGAAATGGTCGTCACCATGCTCAAGAAGGAGGCGTTCCCGCTCATCCGCTACAAGATAGGCGACATCTCCGCTTTGACATGGGAGAAGTGCGACTGCGGACGCACCCATCCGAGGCTCATGCGTATATCCGGACGTACGGACGACATGCTGATAGTCCGCGGCGTCAACGTGTTCCCGTCTCAGATCGAGGGGGTCATAGGAGAGTTCGGTTTCCTTTCCCCGTTCTACAAGATAACGCTCACCAACGAGAACTTCATGGACAGCATGTCCGTCGACGTTGAGATCGCCGAAGATTCATTGACCGACGATACCGTGTCCATCGACAGGATGACCCGTGCGGTCGAGGGCAGGCTGAAGGATGTCCTGAACATCAAGGCCTCGGTGCACCTCGCGCTCCCCGGCTCCCTTGAGAGGTTCGAGGGCAAGTCGCGCCACGTGGAAGATCTTCGCAGATACGAATGATCATCCGGTGATGCGGTTCACGAAGTCCTTCAGCTTCTCGGCGTACAACGAACGGTTCACCTCGTCCTTGTCGGCGTAGGGGACTGCGAACGAAGAGAGATAGGTCATGTGATAGTATTCGCACATGTCCAGCATGCCGCTTACGGCGTAGGAGGCCACGTATTCGTCGTCCCCCATGGTCATAGCCAGCGCTATCCTTTTGCCGTCGAGGGAGTCGTACATGCAGTGAAGGCGTTCCAGGAACGCCTTGGTGCAAGCCGTGAACTGCCACATATAGATTGGGCTGGCTATTATCAGCAGCTCGGAATCGTCCACGACCTGGAATAAGGGCTGCATGTCGTCCTTGATCGTGCATTTCCCCTCGTTACCTTTCTTCTGGCATACTCCGCAGTTGTTGCATCCGCTTATGACCTTGTCAAAAAGGGTCACGGTATTAACTTCGCATCCCGCGTTTTTGAGCCCGGCGCTAAGGTTCTTGATAAGTTCCGAAGTATAGCCGTTGCTCCTGGGTGTCCCGCTGATTATGGCGACCTTCATTTCCGTCTCCGGGTAAGGATGCAGGTCCTTGAAGATAACCGTTTGCCGTGTCACTCGACGCTGAGTATCTTGCCTTCCCTAGACAGGGTGTAGACCTTCAGCGGAACGTTCCTGCCGCTGGTCCTGATGGCTTCTTTCACGGCGCGCGTCATCCCTCCGCAGCAGGGGACCTCCATTCTGACCAAAGTCACAGAACGGACATCGTTGCTCCGGAGTATCTCGGACAGCTTCTCGCTGTAATCGATGGAGTCGAGCTTCGGGCACCCAACTATCGTGATCCGTCCCTTGACGAACTTCTCATGGAAGTCCCTCATGGCGAACGCGGTGCAGTCGGCGGCTATCAGAAGGTCCCTGCCGTCGAACCATGGGGCCTTTACTGGGACGAGTTTGATCTGTATCGGCCACTGCGACAGCTCCCCGTCGGCCTTGCTCTTCTCTCCGACGCATATCATGGAGGGCTTGTCAGCACAGCTGCACGGGATGTTCTGGATTCCGGGGTTCTCCACGAAGGCGGGAGCATCCCTCACCTCGAACGATATGGCGTCCATGGGGCAGGCCGGAAGACAGTTTCCGAGTCCGTCGCAGTAGTCTTCGCGGACCAGCTTCGCCTTCCCCCCCACAAGGGCCAATGCGCCCTCCTGGCAAGCGTCGATGCATAGCCCGCAGCCGTTGCATCTCTCTTCGTCGATCTTGATCATCTGCCTCTTCATGTCCGGTAATCGACGGCCCGGTATACAAACCGTGAGTATTCGATCGGAAACCATTGGATAAGTGCGGGGGATGGGATTCGAACCCATGAACCGCTAAGGACAGGATCCTAAGTCCTGCGCCGTTGACCAGCTTGGCAACCCCCGCTCGGCCGAAGTATGTCAGCCTTGTTTTTATTGTTTGTCCATCAAGTAACCTATTTTAATAAAACTGCAGCATTACACTGGATTACAAGAGGCTGAAAATGTCGGATATATTGGCAAAAGACGGAAAGCAGCTCCTTCTCGGAAACGAGGCCATCGTCAGGGGGCTGTTCGAGGCAGGGGTCAAGTGCTCGTCCACATACCCCGGAACTCCCTCTTCCGAGGTCGGCAACATTCTTGAAACGGAAGCCGAAAGGGAAGGGATGTACTTCGAATTCTCGACCAACGAGAAGACCGCGATGGAGGTCGCGGCCGCCGCGGCATCTTCCGGCGTGCGCTCCTTCGTCTTCATGAAGCATGTAGGGCTGAACGTGGCCGCAGACCCCATGATGACGCTTGCTTATTCCGGCGTCAGGGCGGGGATGCTGATAATGACCGCTGACGACCCGTCATGTCACAGTTCGCAGAACGAGCAGGACAACCGCACCTATGCGGCATTGTCGCTGCTCCCCATGGTCGAGCCCTCCACACCTGCAGAGGCCAAGGACATGGTTCCGGCAGCCTATGAGATCTCAGAAGCATTGGAGCTTCCTGTCATATTCCGTACCACGACGAGGGTCAACCATGCCCGCGGACCGGTGGAATTCGGGCCCTTCAGGGATACGGCATCCAAGGGTCGCTTCGTGAAGGACGACCCAAAATTCGTCAACATACCCGCATACTCCAAACCCAACAGGGTCAGGCTGCTCGATAAGCAGAAGAAAGCCATGGAACTGTCCGAGAGGTCATCCCTTAATTTCGTCGAGGGAGAGGGCGAAGTGGGAGTGATCACCTCGGGTGTGTCCTATACTTACGTCAAGGAGTTCGTCTCCGGGGTCTCGATACTCAAATTGGGATTTACCGCGCCCCTCCCCGAGAAGAAGATCGCCGATTTCGTCAGAGGAAAGAAGGCGGTAATCGTGGTAGAGGAGCTGGAACCCTATCTGGAGGATGCGGTTCTCCGCATCTCTGCGCAGAACGGTCTCGGGGTCCCGGTCTACGGCAAGAGGAGCGGCAACTTCCCCAGGCAGTGGGAGTATTCTCCGGAGGTCCTTTCGGGGATCGCAACCCTGGTCAAGGTGAAAGATTTCAAGAAGCCCCTGCAGAAGGCAGATATAGTTCTGCCCGGAAGGCCCCCGACCCTCTGCGCGGGATGCCCGCACCGCGGCACCTTCGCAGCGACGAAACGCGCCGTCGGCAGCAGGGACGTGGTATATTGCTCGGACATAGGATGTTACACCCTGGGTGTCCAGGCGCCATTCCGCACGGCCGATTTCATAATTTGCATGGGCGGGGGTGCCGGCGCGGCCGGAGGTTTCGCCCAGTCCACAGACCAGCTTCCGATAGCGTTCATCGGTGACTCGACGTTCTTCCATTCCGGGGTCCAGCCCCTGATGTCCGCGCTGTTCAACGGCCACAAGATCAAGATGGTCATCATGGACAATCGGACGACGGCCATGACGGGACACCAGCCGAATCCCGGTACCGGGAGGGACTTCGGCGGCATCAAGACGGACGCCATCGACATCGAGAAACTGGTGAAGGGGATCGGCGTGCGCTTTGTGGAGACCGTCGACCCGTACGACGTGAAGGCCATGAACAAGGTGATGAAGGAAGCGATCGAATTCGACGGGGTAGCCGTCGTAATCGCGAAACGCGCCTGCCCCCTCGAGCTCAAGAGGCAGAAGATGCTTGTGTGCAGGAGATGCGAGGTTGACGATGGCAAGTGCATCAGGTGCTACACCTGTCTCAAGACCATCGCGTGCCCCGCGCTTTTCAAGGACAAGGACGGCTCCATCGAAGTCGATCCGGTCCAGTGCATCGGTTGCGGCATGTGCGCCAACGTATGCCCCAAGGGCGCGCTGGAGGTGAAGCAATGAAATACACAGTGCAGATCGTCGGAGTAGGGGGCCAAGGGGTCCTTCTGGCTTCGATGGTGATCGGAAATGCGGCCATGAAAGAAGGCTATGATGTGGCGATGAGCGAGATCCACGGAATGGCGCAGAGAGGAGGCAGCGTGCTCTCCACCGTAAGGTTCGGAAAGGGGATATCGAGCCCGCTCGAGCCCGCGGGAGGGGCGGACCTGCTCATGGGTTTCGAACCTGCGGAGACCTGCAGGAACCTCGGCCTTTGCAACAGGGATACTGCCATCCTGATGAACCTTGAGCCCATACTGCCCTCTTCGGTCGCGGCCGGTTTCGAATCGTATCCGGACGTGGAAGAGATAGTGGAGGCTGTGAGGAAGATAACTCCCAGGCTGATAACCATCAACGCGACGGACCTGGCAGTGAAGGCCGGCAAGGCGGTGGCCGCCAATGCGGTCATGATAGGTGCCGTTGCCGCGGCCGACGGATTCCCGATCGGAAGGGATGTTCTGCTGGACACTCTGCTGGAAACCGTCCCGGAAAAATTCGCCGACATCAATCGGAAGGCGTTCGACCTAGGGTACGAATATTACAATTCCAAAGAAAAATCCTGATAGGACCTTTGGAAAAACAACTTAAGGCCGAGAAACAGGGCCCGGCAGGAGGATACCGGACCCGTTTCTTCCTTTTTTAAACTGCCATCTTCGCGGACACGGTACCGGCGGCGCCCTCGCCCACGTTGGGTTCGGAGGGGCGGACCTTCCCGATCTCCTCGGCGAAAGCCTCGGCGATATCGTCCGTCTTCTTCATCACATATCTGACGATGCCGTCGTTCACGGCATCGAAAGCCTGTTGTATCGTCATATCGGGGAACTGTTCGACCATTTTGTCGTTCTCCACCGCGACCGTGCCGGGACATACAGACCTCAGCGCCCTGAGCCCCTCTCCCGCGGCGACCCCTCTTCCTTCCAAGGTGAGAGGCCTTATCGCAATGGCCATGGTCACCATGTTGAGGCCCTGAGCTATTTCCGCGACCACAGAAGCGGCTCCGGAACCGGTCCCGCCTCCCATGCCCGCGACTATCACCGCAACATCATGCCCTCTGAGGGCATCCCTGATTTCTTCGGTATGTACCCTCGCGCATTTCCTGCCGAGAGATGCGTCCCCTCGGGTGCCGATCCCCTTCGTCACGTCCCTGCAGATGAAAATCCTGACATCCGCATGCGTCCGTTCGAGCGCAGCTCTGTCCGTGTTGACGGCTATGACGTCTACCGGCATGAGCCCGTCGTAAAATCTTCCGGCGGCATTGCATCCGGCGCCGCCGACGCCGACGACAGCGACCCTTGGTTCAACGCAAACTTCGCCACCGTCCGTTCTGATCGTAACCATCCTGTGCATCCCCCTTCCCTAAGTCGTTTGCTCAAGCACTCCCGGCGGACAAGTCCCATCCCTCCGCCGGGGCGCTCGATATCCCATCCCTTTTTCTTCACTTCATCTTCGAGGTGAGCTGTGCGGTCCTGAAGGCGTTCACGGCGGATTCCTTTTCGGTCTCCTCCGTGACGAGCTTCTTCAGGACGCATGTTCTGACGAACTCCTCCTCGCTGAGGCATATCCCCTCTTCCTTCAGCAAGGACAAGGCGTTCAGCTGTACCTCGGAAAAGCGGACGAAGATCCCGCTTTCCTCCGTGCGTCCGTCGATGTCGGGTGCATCTCCGACAACGAACGCCCGGACGGCGGCGCGTATGAAATTGGACCTGGTTCCGACCTCCGGGTGCTCAGCCACGTAGTCGTCCATCAACTGGAGTTCTTCGGGTCCCATCCTGAGCGTGACCTTTGCGTCGTCAGACATCCTTTTCACCTCGCCACAGAGCTTGTAGAGTCCCATCCCTTTCGGCTCTGTAATTACATGTAAGACAGGATATATAAAACTGTCGGACATTGTCATACTTTGTCCGACAAAGCAATCTCGTTTGAAAAACGCTTCATTTCTTGCGGATGCCGTGTTGCTGCGCCATCGACAGAATACTATATAATCCGTGTGTACTTCTTCTCGCCAGTGTCGGGTAGTGATTATGGCGCGCGACTATACTGATGTGGAAAAGAAATGGCAGGCCAAGTGGTCGGCGGCCGGGATAAACATGGCCTCTCGCGACGAGAGGCCCAAGTTCATGATAATATTCGCATATCCCGGGGTGACAGGCTATCTTCATGTCGGACATCTCAGAGGCTACACGTATGCCGACGCCATCGGCAGGTACAAGAGGCTTCTCGGCTACAACGTGATGTTTCCGGTCGGAACGCACGCCACGGGCAACGGCGCCATCAGCCTCGCCTCCAGGATCAAACGCAAGGATCCTGACATCGTAAAGTACATGAAGGACAACGGCTGCACGGACGAGCAGCTGAGGAATCTCACGGACCCCATGTCGGTAGTCGAGTTCTTCAATAAAGTCTACGTCAACGACTATTGGAAAAGGTTCGGGTTCCTGTCCGATTGGCGCAGGTTCACGTGCACCCTGTACCCGGATTACGGAAAATTCATAAGATGGCAGTTCAGAAAGCTCATGGAGGCGGGACTGCTGATACAGAAGCCCTACTACGCCCCCTTCTGCCCCCAGTGCGGCCCGGTCGCGATTGACGCATCCGAGACGGACATATCCAAGGGAGGAAACGCGGAGACGCAGGAATACACCCTGCTCAAGTTCGAGTTCGGGGAGATGAAACTCGTGGCCGCCACCCTGAGGCCCGAGACCGTCTACGGCCAGGTATGTTTCTGGGTCAACCCCGATACGGAATACTACAAGGTCATGCACAAGGGAGAGCTCTGGGTGGTCTCCAAGCCTGCCTCCGACAAGCTGGCGATGCAGTTCGACGACATCCAGTTCTTCGGCACCGTCAGGGGCCGCGACCTGGTCGGATGGACATGCAAGGCGCCCATGGTGGGCCGCATCATCCCCATTCTGCCGGCCACATTCTGCGACCCCGAGGTCGGAACGGGAATGGTCACATCCGTGCCTTCCGACTCTCCGGACGACTGGATCAATCTTAAGTACATCAAGGACAACGTCGGCGAATACGCCAAATACGGGATCGACGAGAAGACCGTCGCATCGATCAATCCGATCTCGATAATCAGGATCGAGGGATACGGGGACCTTCCCGCCAGGGACGCCGTGGAGGCCCTCGGCATAACGTCTCCCGACGACCCCAGGCTCGACGAGGCCAAGAAACAGGTCTACAAGGACGGCTTCCATGCCGGCCGCATGAGGGAGACATGCGGGCCTTATTCCGGAATGCGGGTCGACGAGGCCAAAGAGAAGATCAAGCAGGCGATGATCGACTCCGGAGAGGCCGAACTGTTCCACGACCTTTCCGAAGAAGTGGTCTGCAGGTGCGGCGAGACCGTTCACATCAAGAGGGTGGACGACCAATGGTTCATCGATTACGGGAACAAAGAACTCACCGAGAAGACATCCGCGCACTGCAGGGACATGGAGATCTATCCTCCGGAGTACTATGCCAACATACATGGGGTATTGGACTGGTTCAGGGAGCGCGCCTGCGTCAGACAGGGCAACTGGCTCGGAACCAAGTTCCCATTCGATGAAAAATGGATAATCGAGGCCATATCCGACTCTACGCTGTACCCCGCGTACTACATAATATCGGTGTACGCCAACAGCGGGAACATAAAGCCGGAGAACATGACCGAGAAGTTCTTCGATTACGTGATGCTCGGAAAGGGCAACGAGGAGGAGGTCGCCGAAGATTCGAAGGTCGGCGTGTCGCTTCTCAGGATCATACGCGAGGACGTGAAATACTGGTATCCCCTCGATGTCAACCTCGGCGGCAAGGAGCACATGACCGTGCACTTCCCCGTCTTCCTGTTCAACCATATGGCGATACTCCCGGAGGACATGCAGCCCAAGGGGATGATCGTCAACTGGTACATCACAGGCAAGAAGTCCAAGATCTCCAAGTCCAAGGGTGGCGCCCAGCCGATCCCCGGGGCGGTGGAGGCCTTCGGCGTGGACGCGATGCGCTTATACTATTCGCATGTGGCATCGATGTTCGTCGACGTCGAGTGGAACGAGGAGATCGTCGTCTCCTACAAGCAGAGGCTGGACCGCATATATTCCTTCGCGGAGGACCTGATGCAGGTCTTCGGCGATGTGTCGGACATCGACAGATGGCTCCACTCGAGGTTCCAGGTCCACATCGCCAACATCCGCAGCTCGATGGAAAAGTACGACCTGAGGCAGTTGGCGACCACGGCGTACTACGAGATGTTCAACGACCTCAAGTGGTACGTCAGGCGCGGCGGTTCGGACGAGGCGACCATCAACGATGCCCTTAAGGTATGGATACAGAGCATGATGCCAATAACCCCCCACATGGCGGAAGAGCTCTGGGAGATGGCCGGGTTCGAAGGGTTCGTATCCAGTTCCTCGTATCCGGAATCGGGAGGGCCCGACTCGTCGGCCGAGTACGGAGAGGACCTCATCCGTTCCACGATCTCCGACGTGGCCCAGATAAGGAAGGTCGCATCTATCGATGCGACAAGCGTATACATCTACACCGCGTCCGCCTGGAAGAGGAAGATATATTCTCTGGCCGCCGACATGGCGGAGTCCGGGAACGGACTTACCATCCCCGGCCTCACGAAGGAGTCCATGGCCGACCCCGAGATAAGGAACAACGGGAAGGCCGCATCCGAGCTCGCCAAAAAGGTAGCATCCGAGATGGTCAGGGAGTCCCCTGCAAAGCTGAGGCTTTATTCGGACTCGGACGAGTATTCCGTATTGTCGGAGGCGTCGAAGTTCATGAGCGAGGAGATCGGGCTGCCGGTCAAGGTGCTCAGCGCCGACGACACCGCAAGGTACGATCCCAAGGGCAAGTCGTCTGCGGCGGTCCCCGGAAGACCGGCGATATATCTGGAATGATCATTTCCATCTTAGGAACATATCGTTGTCGATACCGGCGGAGTCCATGGCCTTTCCGACCACGAAGTCGACGATGTCGTCCACGGTCTTCGGGACGGAGTAGAAACCGGGATTCGCATCCAGCACTACGGCTCCGCAGCGTGCGAGCTTCAGCTCGTTCTCCAACATGATCTGGCTCTTGGGCGTCTCCCGTATAACCAGAACAAGCCTGCCCCGTTCCTTGATGCGGACGCTGACGGCCCTGGATATCAGGGTGTCCGCTATGCCGCTGGCGAACTTTCCCACCGAAGATTCGCTGCAGGGTGCGACGAAAAGACAGTCGTATCTGAAGCTTCCGGAAGAAGGCGGGGCGAAAAGGTCATCATCTTCGTACACCTCGTCCGCCAGACCGTAGACCTCCTCCATGGGCATGCCCGTTTCAGAGGGGATTATCTCCTTTGCAGTCTTGGATACAATCAGCATCTTCTCGCCGGGAAGCCTCTGAAGCAGACGGATCCCGTATATGCTGCCCGATGCTCCGGTTATCGCGACCGCGGTCTTCATGTTCTTCAATACGCCCGGGAGATTTAATAACCGACGGTCAGTCCATGGCCGAATTTATCGCCAGCTCGGACAGGTCCATCGCGTACTCGGCCATGCGCCTGAGGCTTCCGGCGATCGTGCTCGAGGCCATACCGCCGTTCTGATCCAGGTTTGCGGCCATCCTCGACAGCACCTCGGTGCGCTTGACCAGGAGCGTGCTCTCTTCGATGCACCTGTTGGCCATTACCATGTCTTTGTTCAGCCAGTTGGTGACCGACATGGATATCTGCTCGCACACTTCCCTTCCGATGGAGACGATCTCTTTCATGACCTCCGACGTGCCCGGTTCGGCAATGAGGATATCGAGGTTCTTAGCGACGAGCAGAGTATGATCGCCGATACGTTCAAGTGCCCTGCTGGCAGTGTTGCTTCTGGTTATCTCGCAAAGATTGGACCCTATTTTGCGGGCGAGGGAGTACTCTTTCTGATATATGTTGACCTGACGGGAGATGAGCCAATCTATGCGGTCTATCTCCCTGTCCTTGTCGTTGAGCCCTTCGAAAATGTTCTTCCTCTTGGCCTCGGCATCATCCAGCACATCGGTCAAAAGGTTCTTGATCAGCACCCTCAGGCGCTCTATCGACTTGGCGGGGCGCATCTCGGTCTGGTCCATCAGGTCCTTTATGAGTATCCTGTTGTCGCTCTCGTCCATTATCTCCAGGCCTATCGCGGTCTGCGTGAAGGAAGATGCCACTCCGGCGACCATGCTGGATATCTGACCCGAGGACCTCAGCTCTATCGCGCTGTGGCCTGCTATGTAGGAACCGACGAGCAGCCTGTAGAGGTATTCCCTATCGCTCACGGTGTCCACGTCGATCGTCTTTATCGTCCGTTCGGCCGTCTTGCGGGCTCCCTGAGGATATATGACGATGCTGCCGTCCGGTTGGCCTTGGAGGCTTACCGAATCGTTCTTTTTCAGTCCTACCGAATCTGCCCAATCTTTTGGAAGCGTGACCATAAATGATGATCCGCCGGTGATCTGTATTCTTCTTACATCCACGATATCTCTAAAGATAAGTTCGGATTTAAGCTTATCTATATCAGTATGTAAATTGTTAAGTTGATATATAGATAAAAATAAATTCAGACCGTCTTCCTTTAAGGAGTGTGTACACAGCTTTTATAGGATTAACATATATTCTCAATCTTGTTCGCATTTACGATAGAGATGTGAAACTGCTGAGGACGCCAGACCACCCGCCGGAATACAGCACTATAGTAAGTATATATCATACCATACGAATATATTGATATATAGTACATCATATAATAATTCGATGAGGTATATATGCCTTCCAACATTCCTATGATATGAGGTTAAAACCTTGGAAGGCAAAATGGTAACGTTGATGGCGATCTGTTTGGTCGTCGGAGCAGGGATCGGCGCAGGCGCCGGTTACTTCGCATGGGGGTCTGACGGAAACGGCGACTCCGGTATAGAGTGTATAGCGATCAAAGTAGACGGCGTAGAGCCGTCTTCGGAGAATGTTTTGAACGACACGTATGGGATCCAGAGGAATCTCATACTCGCGACGGACGGGGCCCCGACCGGTCTCGCCCTTGACTTCATGAACTGGATTCTGAGCGCGGAGGGTCAGGCCATAGTCGCTGACGAGGGTTTCGTCGCACTTACGGCACAGGACTACACGACCACATCTCAGAGCGGAGAGCTCAATGTGGCAGGCTCCACCACGATACAGCCGATGATGGTCAAGTTCGTGGAGGCCTATGAGGCAAAGTACCCCGATGTGACGATCAACGTCACCGGCGGAGGATCTGGGGCCGGCGCAACGGCTGTCATGAACGGCACCGCTGACATCGGGATGTTGTCCAGGGACCTCAAGTCCTCCGAATCGGCGCTTACGGCGACCACAATAGCCAAGGACGGAGTTGTCCTGGCTGTCGACGCGGCCGCCGGAGTCGATGACCTGACGATCGACCAGATCGCGAGGATATTCAACGGCGACATAACGAACTGGAGCGAGGTAGGAGGCAACGACCTCGAGATCGCACCCATAATCAGGGAGGACGGGTCCGGAACCAGGGAGACCTTCGATGCCATGATGGCCGCTTCCCTGGGGATATCCGTCGCCGATTTCGGCGAGAACATGGTGGGATACTCTGCCACCAACTCTACGGGAGCGATGCTCGGGCTTTGCAAGAGCATCGGCGGGTCGATCGGATACGTGAACCTCGGAAGCATGTCCGATCTGTGAGATGATATCTATGGATGCAGCTGAGAAGGAACAAAAAGCAAGCAAAAAACCGTCAACGGAAATAACTCGCGTTTGTGGGCTCTCCGCAGTTGCATCGGCAAAGAGGTCTTACAATGGCTTCCAGTGATATGGCGTTCGGGTTCGAAGAGGTCGGAAAGACTGGCGCCGGGCTTGAAACACCGGACGTGAAGGGCAGGAGCATCAACTCCCGCCGTTTCAACCCGGACACCATACCCAAACTTGTTTTGACGGCCACGGCCCTGTCGGCCGTGGTCATTGTATTTTTCATAATCGTCTATATAGCAGGACTAAGCCTGCCTGCGTTCCGGGAAGTGGGCGTTTGGGAATTCGTCACCGGCGACAGGTGGCAGCCAAGCCACGGATACTACGGGGCGCTCCCGCTCATCACCGGCACGGTCCTTGTGACCGCCGGCTCCATAATGTTCGCGGTACCCCTGGGGGTCGGATCCGCCATCTACCTTTCGGAGATAGCTTCCGAGAGGGTAAGGAACATACTCAAACCCGTATGCGAGGTTTTCGCGGGGATACCCAGTGTCGTTTACGGTTTCTTCGGTATGATCGTGCTTTGCCCGATCCTTTTGGGTCTTTTCCCCGACCAGCTGAAATATTCCACATCCTGGCTCGCCGGCTCCATACTGCTTGGTATAATGGCTCTTCCGACGGTGATCTCGGTGTCCGAAGACGCGATACGCGCCGTGCCCGTATCATACCGCCGCGCATCTCTCGCCATGGGGGCCACCGGATGGGAGACCACGACCAAGGTCGTCCTGCCGGCCGCTTCCTCCGGAGTCATAGCCGCGGTGATACTGGGCATCGGAAGGGCGATGGGCGAGACCATGGCCGTCATAATGGTCAGCGGAAACTCCCCTATAATCCCCGAGCCGCTGTTCAATATATTCTCGAACATAAGGACTCTTACGGCCACGGTCGCATTGGAGATGCCCGAGGTGGTCTACAACGGCATCCACTACTCATCGCTGTTCGCGGTGGCACTTCTTCTCCTCGTTTCCGTGATCATAGTCAATCTCACCGCCAACGCCATAGGCAGGAGGACGAGGAGGAGGCTGGGTATGGTCAAGGCCTCGAAATATTCCCTCGACATAAAGGGCAGGATCCTCGACAGGATCGACGACAAGACCCTCAGTGAGATCCACAGGGTCAAACCCAAGGTCAGGACGATATTGTCAGCGGCCCTCCTGTTCGCCCTGTCATCGATGATGCTCTCGCTGTTCGTTTCCGTCAACATGGCGTTGCTCTTGGCGGGAGCGCTGACGGCAGGCTTCGTTCTTGTCACCAGGGCCCTGAGGTATGTGAGCTCCACGGAAAAACAGACGGCGGCCCACACTTCGCTCAAGGTGCTGATGATCCTCGTCCTGATCCTGCTTGCAGTGATAATCGGGGACATCCTTGTAAAAGGGCTTCCGGCCATTTCTACCGATTTCATATTCGGAATGCCCAGCAACTCCGGCCGCGAGGGAGGCATCTGGCCCGCGATAACCGGCACGCTGGAGCTCATCGCTTTAACCGCCGCGATCGCCCTGCCTATGGGGGTCGGCGCAGGCGTATACCTTTCGCAGTATGCGCGCGAGAACAAGTTCACGCGCACGGTCCGCAACGCCGTGGACGCCCTCAACGGAACGCCCTCTATAGTCTTCGGACTTTTCGGAATGTCCGCCCTGGTGATGGCTCTCGGATGGGGATACTCCGTCATCGCGGGCTCCGTCACCCTGGCGTTCATGATATTGCCGGTCATCATCAAGACCACGGAGCAGGCGGTCTCGGCGGTGCCCAGGAGCCTTATAGAGGCATCTATGGCAATGGGCTCCAGCAAATGGCAGGCCATTTACAAGGTCGTGCTCCCCGCCGCGCTCGGAGGAGTGATCACCGGCATCATCCTGAGCCTAGGGCGCGCGGCCGGAGAGACCGCCCCGATCATGTTCACGGCCGCCGTGGCGTTCAAATCCCAGGTGTCTTTCTCGCTTTTCGAGCCGATAATGGCGCTGCCGTACCATCTCTATTTCCTGGCAAGCGAAGTTACGGGCTCCACCGCCAACCAGTACGGTACCGCCGTCGTCCTCTTGGGCATCGTGCTGTCGATGTTCCTGGTCGCATCGCTGGTCAGGCATCATTACTCTAAGAATACGAAATGGTGATCGCTTTGAACGAAAATACAGATTTGGCCATGAACGTCAAGAACCTCAACCTGTGGTACGGGAAGAACCAGGCGTTATTCGATGTCTCGATGCCCATCCGGAGGAACAAGATCACGGCGTTGATTGGCCCGTCGGGATGCGGCAAGTCAACGCTCATAAGGGCCTTCAACAGGATGAACGACCTGGTGGACGGGTGCAGGGTCGAAGGCCTTGTGGAATACAACGGGCAGAACATATACGGGCCCGAAGCGGACGTTCTTGAGGTCAGGACCCGGATCGGGATGATATTCCAGAGCCCCAACCCATTCCCCATGACCATAAGGGACAACATAACATACGGCCCTAAGATCCACGGGATTAAAGACCAGAAGAAGTTGGACAAGATCGTCGAAGAATCCCTCAGGAAGGCCGCGCTGTGGGACGAGGTGAAAGACCGTCTGAACACGTACGCCATGAAGCTTTCGGGGGGACAGCAGCAGAGGCTGTGCATCGCACGCGCACTGTCAATCAACCCGGACGTGCTCCTTATGGACGAGCCGACCTCCGCCCTGGACCCGCTGGCGACAAAGAAGATCGAGGAGCTGGCGGTGCAGCTTGCCGAAGAGTACACGGTCGTCATCGTTACACATAACATGCAGCAGGCCCAACGCATAGCGGACTACACCGCGTTCATGTACCTAGGCGAGCTGGCGGAGTTCGGGGAGACCGAGCAGATCTTCAACGATCCCAAGAACGAGCTGACGAAGAACTACATCCACGGAGTGTTCAGCTGACCTGGCCGTCCGGCGGCCGGCCCGTTTAGCAGTAAAATGAAAATATCTCCCGCATCGACGTACGGGAGATGGTTTGGGATGTTTCAGTCTTCGAACGCCGGCTTGACGGTGTACAGGAAGTACGTGACCAACAGACCGACGGCCATGAACAGTATTCCGTCCGCACCCGAGAATACGGGGACCACCGAGCCCGCGGCGCAGAGTACCAGCGCGAACATGTGTTTTCTTTTGAGGATGCACAGTACGAAGCTGATCGCGACGAGGACCACGGAAACGATGAAAAGCAAGCCGAGCATGAACATGGGGCCCACCATGGCGGACAGGTCTCCGGCCGTCAACCCGTATTCCGCCAACGAGGCGACGAAATCGGGATCTTCCAGCATCATATCTACGAGAGCTCCGAAGCTCATGCCCACGATGGCCGTGATCGAACCTACGATAACATAACCTACGAGCAGGAAATAAATCCAGGTCAGCCTTTTCTTGGCCTTCGCCTTATCGGCGTCCTGAACGCCGTAGACGTAATTCGCCGATTCCGGTCCGGACCTGTACAGGTAGTCGGACCCCTCTACAGGGTTTCCGCACTCCTGGCAGAATGCCGAGCCCGTCTCAAGCTTGGCCCCGCAATGAGTGCAGAACTCTTGGGTATTTTCAACCATAAACGCCCATCATCGTTCGCATTTATTAGATTGTTTCTGAGCTCCGACCCCCTGACCTCTGCAAATGATTAATATACGGCGACATCATCGTCCCCGCCACGGAGATCGCCTTGCCGACAGCCGACAAGGTGCCGTGGCGGATATTTCGTCCGCAGTCCGTACGGGGGCCGGTGGCCGAACGTGCGGGTTTGAAGCATTCACACTTCCTATTAGCAATGCTTTTATATGGTCTAACAATACCAGTGCTGTTGTCCGCATATTTACGTATCGGACGCATGAGGTACAAGCATGGTAACTGTCTATGATGTTCCCGCCGAAAAACTCATACTCAAAGCGGCTGAAAAGCTCAAGGGGAACGATAAGATCTCCCCTCCCGAATGGGCCGAGTATGTGAAGACAGGCAGGCACACGGAAAAAGCCCCGATGCAGGAGGACTGGTGGTACACCAGGTCCGCCTCCATCCTTAGGAAGCTTTATGTGAAAGGACCGATGGGATCTTCCAGGCTCGCAGCCGAGTACGGAGGGTTCTCTGACAAAGGATCGATGCCCAACAGGGCAGTCAAAGGAAGCCGCAACATCGCCAGAAAGTGCATGATGCAGCTCGAGGCAGCAGGGCTGCTGGTCTCAAAGGACAAACAGGGAAGAGCGATCTCCCCTGCCGGACAGTCTCTCCTCGACAACGCGGCCAAAGAGGTCTACGACGAAATGAATGCGTGAGGAGGATTGAGCATATGGATGACCCTGAACTGGAAGCTTTGAGAAGGAAGAGGATGGCCGAACTGCAACAGCAGCAGTCGATGTCCCAGCAGCAGTACGCCCAGCAGCAGCAGGCGGAAGAACAGAGACAGCAGTACGAAGCTCAGAAGCAGGCCGTTCTAAGGCAGGTCCTCACCCCGGAGGCAAGGGACAGGCTCGCCAACGTCAAATTGGCCGACCCCCAGCACGCCGACATGGTGGAGAATCAGCTCATTCAGCTTGCACAGTCGGGAAGACTGCAGCAGGTCATCAACGAAGATATGCTCAAAGAACTTCTCAGGCAGATCGCCCCTAAGAAAAGGGATATCAAAATCGAGAGGAGATAAAAATGTCAAGCACTAAACCGCCTGCGATGAAAGCAAGGCTGAACAAAAAGGTCAAACAGAACCGCCGCGTTCCGGCCTGGGTTATGATAAGGACAAGCAGACAGTTCCTCCGCCACCCCAAGAGAAGGTCGTGGCGCATTGGAAAGCTCAAGGAGTGATTCGGATGGCAGATGAAATTGAAAGAGTCATCATCATCCCCCTCAGAGCGACGAAGCAGGCGCCCCGCACGAAGAGGGCCAAGCGCGCCGTCAAAGAGGTAAGGGAGCACGTGATGAGGCACATGAAGGTCGACGAGGAACACGTTTGGATGGACACCGCTCTCAACGAGAAGATCTGGGAGAACGGGATCCGCAACCCGCCCTCCAAGATCGCGGTGAAGGCCACCAAGTTCGATGACGGGCTCGTTGAAGTAACGCTCGCAGAGTGATAAACATGATCAGACTCTCCCGTTACGGCGGAAACTGCAATATCGGCGTGTTCGCCGCGGCGGGGGAGGACCTGGCTTTAGTCGCCGCGGACGCCGAACCGGGTTTCGTGAGAGACCTGGAGGCCGTCCTCGGCGTCGAAACGGTCCTTACATCGGTGGCCGGGTCGTTCGTGGTCGGGTCCCTCACGGCGATGAACTCCAACGGCATCGCCGTGTCAGGCATGGCCGAGCAGGACGAACTCGAGAAGATCAGGTCCGCGGCCTCCAACGTTGTCACGGTCCCGGGCAGGTACAACGCCGCCGGGAACAATATCCTCGTCAACGACCGCGGCGCGATCGTGAATCCCGTTTACACGGACGCGGCGCTAAAGGAGCTCTCTGACGTTTTCGGCGTCGAATGCGTCCGCTCCACATTGGCCGGATGCGACACCGTCGGCTCCGTATGCGTAGTCACCAACAGGGGATGCGTATGCCACAACGACACGACGGACGAGGAGATGAGGCTCATCGCCGACGTTTTGAAGGTCGAATGCAAGAAGACGACCGTGAACCACGGCGTCGACTTCCTGGCTTCAGGCATAATCGCCAACTCCAAGGGCGCCCTGGTGGGCGACCTGACCATGCCGATAGAAATGGGCAGGATCGAGGAAGGTCTGGACCTTTACGACTGATTAGCGGTCGAACACCCAGCACTCGCTGTGCTCAGGCAGTTCGTCGGGGGAGAGGTCGATCTCGTTCCCCACATAGTCGACGTTCTCGGACGGCACCATGTTCAGGAAGTCGTCGAGCGGAAGCAGCGCGATGCACAGGCCGAAGACGCGGTAGTGCATGGGGACGATCACCCTCGGGTCCGCCCTGGCGATGAACTCCTTCACCTCCGGCAGCTCCATCGTGTAGTTGGCGCCCACGGGCACCAAGAGTATGTCCGTCCCTTTGATCTTCGCCATCGTCCTGTCATCGGGTATGGCGCCAAGGTCTCCGCAGTGGCAGACGGATATCCCGTCCATCTCGAAACGGTACATGGTGTTCATCCCTCGTTTGGCCCCGCGCTCGCCATCGTGGAACGAAGGGATCCCCTCGATCTCCAAATGTCCGGATTTGAATTTGCCGTTCCTGCTGAGATAATCCTTGTGGTCCCCGCTTATGACGCGAGATACGTTATGATCGTAATGGTCGTGGGTCATCAGCACCACGGAGACATTTCTCGGCGAGGGCGCCTTGATCCCTATCGATTTGCCGTCGTGAGGGTCCACTACGATGGTCCCGAGATCACATCCAAACTCGAAACATGAGTGACCGTGCCATCGGATGAGCATGCCGATGACAGTGCAACGCTGACTTTAATTATTTTCCAAAGGGCAAAGCGTTTATCATTTGAATTCAATTTACCTGCGTGAAGAAAACTCTGGTCCTTGTGGTTGACAGGGACGATGATTTCGGTGTCAAGGGCGGGGTGGAGACGCCTGTGATAGGGGTGGAGGACTGTTCTGTGGCAGCCGCCGCGCTGGGAATCGCCGACCCGGAAGATTCCGACATCAATTCTCTTTACGCCGCGATCAACATCTACCGTGACATGCTGACAGAGGGTTCGAACGTCGAGATAGCCCTCATATGCGGCAACATGAAGATAGGCTACCGTTCCGACTCCGCGGTGATAGCCGAGCTGGACAAGGTCTTGCAAGAGGTGAATCCCGACAGGATAATCCTCGTCGGCGACGGCGCCGAGGACGAATACGTCTATCCGGTCATATCGTCCAGGGTACCGATCGATTCGGTCAGGAAGGTCGTCGTCAAGCAGTCCCCCGGGCTGGAAGGCACGGTCTACATAATCACCAAGATGCTGGAGGACCCCGTAAAGCGCAAGAGGTACATGACGCCTGTCGGGTGGCTGCTTGTACTGATGTCGTTCGTGTACATCCTGCCCATGATCTACTTCTACGGGCTGGATGCCGACAGCTTCTCCAGGATATCGGGCTCCCTGATCGTCCTTGTGATAGGAGCGATACTCCTGGTCTACGGATACAGCCTGGTGGACAAGGTCTCGCGCTGGCTTTCCCGGTGGGCCGCGAACCTCAGGTCGGGGAGCGTTGTGATAACTTTCTCCCTGATCTCCCTGTCGCTGGTGGCCTCGGGACTCATATTGGGCGTCTTGACCGTCCAGAACTATTACGCCCCAACTCCCTTCCAGATGATCCTTCGGTTCTGCGCCGTGGCCACGTGGCCCATCGTCTTCTCGATACTGGTCTTCTCCGTCGGGAGCTTCATCAACGAATATCTGTCGAAAGGCTCCATAAAGCTCAGCTTCATCACGGGCTCGATCAACTTTTTGGGCATCGGGATGGTCGTCACGGGCGCCATAGACCTCATGATGTCCTACATCAGCATCGGACTCAACATCACCAGCCTTATCGCCGCCGAGATAGTGACGGGCATCATCTTTGCTCTGATAGCGACCGCCGTCAGGACGCATTTCGAACGCGATGTGCCCGACTCCCCGGAAGCGGAGGCGTGAGCGTTGGACTATGCGGAATGGGAGCCGGTCTATCTCGAGATCGTAAAGGACCTGGGCCTCGACATCGGCGAGGACGAGAACTCCGTCAGGGTGCTCAAGGCCCTGACACTGAATTCCGACCTTGTGATGGACGACGTGCTCGCCGAGATCATGGGTAACGAGGCAACGGTGTTCGGAGATGCCGGGTCCCTCGAGAAGCACATCGGGAAAGCCGAGCCCCGAGGGACCCTGATCTCCGCAGGCTCGGCCACCGAGAGGGTCGTCGAAGCGGGCATCGGTCCCGATATCGTCGTCACCGACCTCGACGGGAATGTAGATTATCAGATAGAGGCCAGCGGCTCGGGGGCCCTGACCCTGATATTGGCCCACGGAGACAACTACGATGCCGTCGTCCGTTACGCCAGAGAGTTCAAAGGACCTCTGGTGCTGACCACCCAGAGCCGACCTTTCGGGACGGTCGCCAACTACGGCGGCTTCACCGACGGGGACAGGGCCGTCTGCACCGCGAGGCATTTCGGGGCCGTGAAGATATTCCTGCAGGGGTTCGATTTCGACAAGCCCAGACTCAGGGCGGGTGACGACCCGGACCGTTCGAAGAGAAAGCTGGAGTGGGCCCGGCGGATCATATACGATATGAATCCCCCCGGAATCGAGATAGTCATGCCTTGAAGCCTGCCCGGGAAACACCTGACCCGGCCGAGGGGCCGCTTATCGCTCCAAAGTAAAGATTAATAAGTCAAAGTTATTGTGTGTCCGAGGGATTGGGCATCAGCATAATCTGGATAATCTTAATTCTGCTCGCGGTTCTTTACGTTCCGATCTTCGTATGGGTCTGGCGTTCGCCCAGGGCCGCGGAGCTGGGGCTTTCCGTGAGGGGGCCGATGGTTATGTACAGGACCCAAAGGGGCCAGCGGCTGATGGGGAGCTTGGGTTCCCACCGCAGGCTGTGCAGCGCGTTTGCGACCGTTTCGACTGCGATCTCGGTCATGCTCATGGCCGTTATGATATTCTTCATGGCGACCGCCGTGATCAACCTTCCCTACGCTTTCACCAGCTCAGGCACGGCATCGTTCGCGTCGACCGGCCTGAACTTGACACATTTCATCGTTTTCGGCGTCATAGCCCTGATGGTCTCGATGGTCATACACGAGTTCGCCCATGGCGTACAGTCAAAGGCCAACGGCATACGTGTCGAATCTTCAGGCCTGATGTACGCCGTGGTGCCGCTCGGGGCGTTCGTCGAGATGAACGAGGAGGATACGGACAAAGCTTCGCTGCGCAGCAGGATGAGCGTCTATTCTGCGGGCATATCGGTGAATTTCGTCGCCGCGGTCGTCTCGTTCCTGGTGTTCTCGGTACTTATGCTGGGGTCGGTCGGCACCGTCGCTGGCGTGTCCGACGACGGCGCGGGCGTGTACGGGGTGGCGCCAGGCTCCCCGGCCGACGATGCGGGCATACCTGCGGGGGCGGTGATCACCGAAATAGACGGTACGGCCGTGACCGCCGGCGAATACATGGGGTATTATACCCTCACGGACGAGCAGGACTACGGCAGCTCCACCCATACTGTCACATATCTTACCGAGGACGGCGAACGTACCGCCGAGACGGTCCTGGGGCTTTATGTCTCGTCCGTCTCGCCGGACTCCCCGGCCGCAGAAGCAGGGCTTCCCGACGATGTCATGATAAACAGCATAGCGACCGGTTCGGAAACATACGATATCTATGGGGTCAGGACGTTCAGGGACTTCATCTCGAGCTCGGAGCAGGGACAGGTCGTAACGATCACATATACCGTCCTCGGCAGCGGCCTGACCGACAGCAGGACCCTGACCCTCGGGGACAACAACGGGATCGGTTACATAGGGATAGGCGTCAGCTACAGCGGGATCGGCTTCATCACCCCCGGCTATGTCATGGGGACCGCTTCGGACCCCGCCTTCGGAGCTTCCGGGCTCGCAGACGGCGTGATGAAGGTCCTCAACTATCCCTTCATTTCCTGGAGCGGGTTCTCTCCCGTACCGGAGCACTGCCAATGGTGGTTCGACGCCCCCGGCGGAGACATATTCTGGATCGTGGCATCCCTCTTCTACTGGATGTTCTGGGTCAACATCCTTCTGGGCATAACCAACGCCATACCGGCGGTCCCGTTCGACGGAGGTTTCCTTCTCAGAGGATGGATCAACCAGCTGCTCGACAGGATCGGATACAGGGACCAAAAAACCAGGGAGGCCGTGGCAGAGAACATCACGCGCGCCGTATCGGGTCTCATGATATTCTTATTAATATTAGTCATCGTTGCTGTTATATTCTAAGGGGGGTGAAGAATGTACGAAGTTTACGGAATGGTCGACGGCCGCGCCGTCATGGTCGACGAGATAAAGGGAAACGTGTGGATCAACATGATCCGTCCCACCGAAGAGGAGATCATGGAGGTCGTGACGAAACTGAGGGTCAGCAGAGACTGCATAGCCGCGGCCCTGGACGACGAGGAGGGTTCGAGGCTGGAGATACAGAACGACTATTCCCTGATCTTGATCGACGCCCCGGCGACGGAGATAAGGAACCAGCGCGAAGAATACACCACGTATCCGCTTTCCATAACGATCACGTCAAACGCCATCGTGACCGTATGTCTGCAGAACATCTTCGCCATCAGCTCGCTTATGACCGGGAAGGTGAAGCCCATCAACACGATAAACGTGGAGAAGCACACCAGGTTCGCCCTTCAGATACTGTTCAGAGTGGCCCTGCAGTACCAGAACCACCTGAAGCTCATCGAGAAGAAGCGCATGGCCATCGAGGCGTCCATAAGGAACAGCACCCAGCGCAACGACCTGTTCGAGCTGCACGAGCTGGAATCCAACCTGGTCTACTTCAAGACGTCGCTGAGCATGAACCTCTCGGTGGTGGACAGGCTCAGCAAGCAGTTCAAATTCATAACGGAGCCGGACGACCGCGACCTCATGGAGGATGTGTCGATCGAGACGAATCAGGCGCTGGAGATGACCATGACGTACAGCGAGATCATCAAAGGTACCCGCCAGCTGGTGGAGTCCGACATCAATAACTCCCTGGCAAGCGTCATGAAGTTTTTGACATCCATAACCCTGATCATATCCATCCCCACGATGCTGTCGGGAATATTCGGAATGAACTTCTCCGTCATCCCTCTCGCGGGCTACGACTGGGGTTTCTGGGCGATGATCGCGGTGATGGTTATATCCGTCGTCTTCGGCATCGAGTACCTGCGCAAGCGCAATATGTGGAGATGACCGCATCCCGGCTCGCATGCCGGGATGAGGCCCCCGCGGGGGCCGCTGATAAAGCAAAAACCTCAGAGGCACTGTCCCTTGCGGCGGTCCGCAAGCTCGCCCCTCTTGCCTTTGTTCCAGCCGGATATCTTCGAGAAGAATCCGGTCACGCGGGTGATCCCCTCGATGTGGGCGGAACCGCAGAACGGGCATTTTTCAGAGAGTCCCCTGGAGGTCTTGCCGCAGTCGAGACATGACGTGAACTCCGGGCTGAACGCGATCTGCCCGTTCTGCGTCTTCTCGAAAGTGTTTCTCACAAAGGACGCCACGCTCTCCGCGGAGGGCTTCGATTCCCCGAGCCATATGTGCGTCAGGGCCCCGGCGTCTATTATGGGGTGGAACATGCCCTCTATCTTCACGCGCTCGACGGGGCCGACATCCGCTCCGACGTTGAGATACGTGGAGTTGGTGTAATAGACCTCTCCGGTGTTGCGGTCCCCCTTGACGACGGCGCCGGCCTCCTTGGGGAAGTCCCTGAGGTCCAGTTTTGCGAATCTGTATGCGGTCGACTCGGCGGGGGTCTGCTCGAGCGACAGCTTGAGGCCGCTTTCGCGGGAGAGCCTCTCCGCCTCCTTCTTCATGTACGCTATGACGCCGAGCCCGAATCTGATCGAATCCTTGGACTCGTGTATCTCGTGGCCTGTGTGGAACTGCACCATCTCGTTCAGGCCGAGTATCCCGATGAGGTACGAGGATTTCTCGATCCTGTAGTAGGGTTCTCCGTCGAGGTTCATCGTAAGCAGGCCCAGAGGGCCGCTGTTGCCGAGAGCGAGAAGTTCCTGGATGAAGGCCTTCTTCTCGCTGTGCGCCCTTACCACGAGCCCGAGGGCATCGGTTATGCCTTTGTACAGTGCCTCGTCGCTGCCGTTCGCAAGATAGGCTATGCGCGGGAGGTTGAGCGTGGCGTTCTGCATTGCGGAGAAGCGCATCTTCCAAGGCGTCTTCGCGTCCTCGATGTCCTGCTCGTCGAGATTGAACGAAAGCCTGCAGCATTCCGAGACCCGGGCGGTGTCTCCGCGGTCGAACACGAAATAGGTGTTGCCCATCTCGGAGGCCAAACGGCATATCTTCAGCATGAACTCCTCGCTTCCGGGCGTGACGAAGAAGCGGTCGGTGATGTGCACCTCGGGCTTGGGGAAGAAGAACGGCCTGCCGTTCGCGTCCCCCTCGAGATAGACGTCCATGAGGGCCATCGCGAACCTCTGGGATTCAAGCTCGTAGTCCTCGTAGTTCTTGCCGGTGTATTCCCCTCCGGGGCCTATCGCCGGTACGCCGATGAAATGCTTCGGAGTCTCCCAGTATATGTTCAGGTCGCTGAATATGGACTGCCCGCCCCTGGCGACGGCCTGCTGTGCGTACTCGTATACCAATATCTGCGCGAGCTGGTGCATCCTGCTGTCGTCCAGGCCCACGAGGTACGGCGAAAGGAACACGTTGAAGGCGTCCCATCCTATCGCTCCGGCGTAGTGCCCCTGCAGGGCGGCGGAGAATTTTATTATCTGTTCTATGAGCACCTCAGGGTGCTTCGCGGGCTTCGCGATGGACATCGCGTTCGGAAGGTTCAGCCCGAATTTCTTGACATATTCTATGGATTGACCGCTGCAGTAGGGGCGGTCTATCATCCCGAGGTCGTGGAGGTGGATCAATCCGGACATGTGTGCGTCCGCAACGTCGGGAGAGAATACCTCAAGCAGGGCGAACTCCTTCTTTATGTTCTCCGCCAGGGTCAGGTTGGTAGCCTCCGGGCCGTGGGGGACGTTGGCGTTCTCCTTGTTGGGAGACATTATGATCTCCCTCGCGTCGTAGATGGGCACACCCAATCTTGTGTGCTGCTTCCTGACGTCCTCGAGGCCGTGCTCCATGAGCTTGGCGTTCGTGAGCTCTCTGATCAGAGGCGCGGTGATGTAACGGATTCCGATCTGCTTTACCATGCGGTCGACATCGTTGGCTATGAGCATCGCGTTAAGCTCGGAGATATCCGTCTCTTTGAGGAGCGCGTCGTAGATCCTCTTCTTGTCCCATTTCTTGAAATCATCGTCAGAAGACCTGACGAACAGGCCGATGTCCGTAGACTCGGGGCCCCTCTTTGCGATATTGTCTGATTCCGTGTACATCTCTTATCTCCCGACCGTCCTTCTAGCCACCCATGTTTGTATTGGTCGATATAAAGTATTTTTTGAACTATAACTGGTAATCATCTTGACTACATATTTTATCATATTTGTTATCAATATTGTTATCATTAAAAATGCCAGTGTTTGAAAAAACATAAAAGAGATACCTATTGTACCTATGTGGACATCTGTGGAAAACCGTTCCAAAACGGCATTCGGCGGCCTTCGGGGACCACCTCCGCAAGATTCCGGACAAGCAGTAGATTTAAGTTACCAGATTTGTTATCAGCCTCTATGTTCAACCCTGACAAGGACTTCCTTAGGATCCTGCTCGGATGCCTCGGGAAAGATGGGAAGTCGATAAGCGCCCTGTCAAAGGACTTGGAGGCGCAGGGTTTCAAGCATCACCGGCTCATTTTGACGGGATATCTGAGAGCTCTTGCCGACATGAACGTCGTAAAGGAGCGTTCCGTACCCCCGTCGAAGATCTATCAGGCCTCTAAGCCCATACCCAACAACATCTATGAAGCAGTGGGCCGATCGTGCAAGAAGAAATATCCCGGCAACGACGACATCATAGTATACGTCCTCTGCCAGCTGTTCAAGCGCCCTGTCTTCGAATCTGAACTGCGTCTCGCAGGCGCTGCCTACCACGGGGGTCGGCCCGCACAGCAGCAGGAGGTCGCCGAATGCAAAAAGCTTTTGAAGCGCTCCGGTAACGTTGTTCCAACTCAGGACGCCTACTACCCGCATTCCGACTATCCGAATGAGATGGCCGAAATAATGTCCGATATACTTATCGATTCCACTGACTCGTCGCACTTGGTGCTCGTGACCAAACAGATGCGTCTGATCTGACTGACAATACTCTTTTATCGGCGTTGTCTTATCTCCGCTCCATGTCGCTGGATGAACTTGTGGGTGCAATACGCACCTTTCCGGGCGTTACGAGAAAGCACCCGATCCACGAGATAGTAGACCTTCTGCCTCTGAAAGACTTTCCCCAGGTGTTCGCCGCCGAAGGAGAGGATGCGGCGGCAATAGAATACGGAAACGACTATCTTCTGTTCGCCGCGGACGGAATAATGAGCTCGCTCGTCAAATCGGACCCGTTCTACGCCGGATATTTCGCCGTTCTCGTCAACGTCAACGACATAGCGGCCATGGGCGGACGGGCGATCGCGATGGTGGACGTCATATCCATGAAGAGCTCGAAGGTGTGCAACCAGATACTGCGCGGCATGGAACAGGGCGTGAAGAAGTTCGACGTGCCCATCGTTGGTGGGCACACCCATCCCGACAGCGACTTCGATTCTATCGAAATATCGATAATGGGCTCCGTGCCCAAGGGCGACATAATCCTCAGCTCCACCGCCGCGGAAGGAGACGACATAGTGTTCGTCGCCGACCTCGACGGTTTCTACCCGAAGAACCTTCCTTATGCCTGGGATACGACCACTTTGAAATCTGACGAGGTCGTCCAGAAACAGATGGCCGCGCTCCCGATTCTGGCATCCGAACACCTGGTGAACGCCGGCAAGGATATGAGCAACCCGGGGAACATAGGAACGTTGGGGATGATGCTCGAGGTATCGTCCCTCGGGGGAACCGTGGACGTCTCGAAGATCCCGAAGCCGGGCAACGTGGACCTGGTCCAATGGTGCCTTTCTTACCAGGGGTTCGGTTTCGTGTTCTCCTGCCCGCCGGAGAATTCCGCGAGGGTCATCGAGATCTTCGGATCCGTGGGGGCCGCAGGCGCGGTGGTGGGAAGCATCGACGGCTCCAGGGAGCTTAAGCTTCAAATGGGCGGCGAAACCAGGGTGCTCTTCGACTTCTCCAAAGAGATAATCACCGGATGCCATCCGAAAGAGAAAAGGTGAGCGTAAGAGTGTTTGGCCGCATGGGTTGACACCGCATCCCGAATCAAGGGCCCTGTGCCGTTCCTCGGCCCTGCAATCCCGCAAACGTCAGTAGCTCAGGGTAAGGCTGCTCCCGTCAGGACCTGACCCGGTCCCCCCGATTAGTACGCTTCCGCGACCCTCCGGCCGCTTCGGACGCATGCTCCGACTCTGCAGGACAAGACCTCATTGTCCCGATACAGGCTTGAATGTTCAACGGGGCCGTCCCATGCTGTCACCCCAGCATATCGACGATTTCAGGTATAGGGCACGCCGAACTCCCCGGTCAAGCCAAACAGTCCACTAACTAACGACTAGATATTTAACCGCTTGTCAAACGGAAATGTTCACAGTTCGTCGTATTTCTTGTTAGAACCTTTGAATTTGTCCGCAGGATACTTGTTCCCGTTCTTGCAGACCTTGGATTCCAGCGCTGAAGACAGATCTATTTCGTTGGTCTGCGCGAACCTGATCACGAAATAGAGCACGTCCGCAAGTTCGTCGCATACGGCCTCCCGGCCCTTGCCGTCTTCCAATATTTCCCGGCATTCGGCCTCGTCCTTGAACCTGAAGATCTCCAACAGCTCCGATGCCTCTGTGGAGATGCCTATGACTAGGTCCTTCGGGTTATGGAACCGGTCCCAGTCCCTGTCCTCGCAGAACATTCGTACGACGGTCTTCAGCTCGTCCACGGTGGCCGTAATGTCACGCATGAGAGCGGATATACGGTGGCAGGTTTACTTTTTTCCCTATTTTCGACGGCGGTCCGCACGATCTCCGGCAATAGGATTAAATACCGTGCTATGTGTTAGCACGCAACTCGGAGAAAATCAAATGTTCGGAATAACCGACCCATATATCTGGGGGGCCTATGCGGCATGCATCCTCACGACTGCGTTCTGCATAATTTTCGGCCTTGTCAAAGGAAGAACGGAATGTACGGAGGAAAAGGAGGAAGCCGATGACTGACGGCGTGAACCTCCTCGTCTTCGGTGTCATGGCCGTGCTTTTCGCGGTCGCCACTGCGGCCCTGGGTTATTTCGGATATAAGAACACGCGTGACAGCCAGCAGTTCATGCTGGGCCGGAACAAGACGAGCCCTGTGATCATCGCGCTGTCCTACGGCGCAACATTCCTGAGCGCATCGGCGATAATCGGTTTCGGCGGACAGGCCGCGGTGCACGGGATGTCGATACTTTGGCTGTGCTTCCTGAACCTTTTCGTAGGCCTTGTGGTAGCCTTCATCGTGTTCGGCCCCAGGACCCGCAGGCTGGGCAAGAAACTGGGAGCCTCGACCTTCGCCGACCTGCTGGGCAAGATATACAAGTCGAAAGGGATCCGCGCCTTCACCGCGATACTGATAATCGTCATGATGCCCATCTACTGCGCGGCGGTTCTGAAGGGGGCTGTGAACTCGCTTTCCGTCATCACCGGCCTGACGCAGTACTACGACGTGGTGCTGGTGGTGCTGGCCCTCGTAGTCGCGCTTTACGTCGTCTACGGAGGGATAATCGCCGTGATGTACAACGACGCGCTGCAGGCGGCCATAATGTTCATCGGAATGGCCGTGATACTGATCTTCACATACATGATGTTCGGCGGGGTGTCGTCTGCCAACGGACAGCTGACGAACCTGTGGGACGCGGGCGTGATCGAGCAGCTGGGCACCCTGGAGGGAGCCAGGGGATGGACAAGCTTCTCCGAGTTCGGAAGCTCCGAATGGATGCTCGTGGTGACCACGTTCCTCATGGGCGTGGGCATAGGGTCTCTGACCCAGCCGCAGCTCGTCGTCAGGTTCATGTCGGCCAAGGACGACAGGGTGCTTTACAAATCGCTGATAATAGGCAGCATATTCATGTTGGTCGTCGTGGGCGCGGCATACACCGTGGGCCCTCTGAGCAACATATACTTCGCCAACGAGTATGGCATGGGCTCGTTCGAGTACATAACGAGCCTGGGCCTGGGGACGGATTTCATCATACCGCAGTTCCTATCCGAGATATTCAGCAATACGACGTTCGGCGACGTGTTCATCTCGCTGTTCCTGCTCGCCCTGATATCCGCGGCGATATCCACGCTGAGCGCGCTTATGCACACGATAGGCGTCGCAGGGGGATACGACCTCTTCACTCTGGCCAGGGGCCGTTTTTCCAAAGACGAGAGGGACTCGCAGTCTATAAGGGTGAACAGGATATTCACCATGATCATGCTGGTCGTGGTGGTGGCATACTGTTACGTGATGCCCAAGGACATAATCGCCAAGGCCACGTCCGTGTTCATGGGATTGACGGCCGCGGCCCTGTTGCCGGCATTCGCGCATGCCCTGTACTCCAAGGCACCCAACACCAGGGCGGCCATCGCCAGCATGGCCTCGGGCACCGTCACGTACATGATATGGGCGCTGTTCATCAACTCCGGGACCGCCAGCTTCCTGCCGGTCTGCAAGCTGCTCACCGGCAGCGCGGTCCTGTTCCCCGGCACGGCCGTAGCGGGGGTGGACGCGATGATCGTGGCGTTGCCGATCTCCATATTGGCGATGCTGTTCGTGCTTGTGGCCAATAAGATTTCGGTCAGGTCGGATGCGGAGGTTTCAAACCTCTAACTCCCAGAAACCCTTTATATCCACTTTTATGGACTCGGCAGTGTTCTCGAGGTGCTGCAGATCGTCGTCATCCATTGTGAACTCGAGGGCGGAGATGATTCCGCCTATGTGCGAGGAGCGGGTGACGCCCACTATCGGTATCGCACCGCGCCCGATGCTCCAGGCAATCGCAATCTGAGAATCCGACACGCAGTAGCTGTCCGCGAGCTTCTCCATTTCCGCCTTGAGGGGCGAAAGCGCGTTCATGACCTGCTGGTTGTAGATGCGCCCGCGATATGTGCCCGGGTCGAAGAGCGAGGAGCTGGAATACCTTCTGGTGAGAGCTCCCTGCTCCAGGACCATGTAAGCGAAGAACAGTGCATTGTTCTCTCTGCACCAGTCGATTATCCCCTCGTCCCTCTCCTCATGGCTTATGATGCTGTAGTGGTTCTGTACGTACGCCAGGGAATGTCCGGCCTTCTCCAGCACCTCCTGGGCCTGAATTATCTGGTCCAGGTTGTGGTTGGATACCCCGACGTTCTTGACGAGCCCCTCGTCCAGAAGGGGGATGAGCTCCGAAGTCCATTTGTTCACGTCGGCGGGGGTCTGGACCCCGTAGAAGTCCAGGACATTGGTTCCAAGGGCTTCCATGCTGTTCATGGCGGACCTGCGCATGGCCTTCTTGGTCTGAAAGCCGGAAGGTATGAATTTTGTGGAGAATTTAACAGACCTGTTCGTCCTGCTTGCATAGCCGAGCGCGGTCTCGCTCGTTCCGAAGGCGGGAGATGTGTCGAAGAGATCTATGCCCTGGGCAGATGCCTGCCTGAAAATATAGCTAAGCTCGTTGGCAGAGATACTGCTTCCGTACATCTGGCCGCCGCCGTTGATACCGCCGCCCCAGGCGGCCGTACCGATACCCACGGGGGATATGTCCATCCCTCTGAACCTTATGCTTTTCACGAATCCCGGTATATGTTTCTGGATTATAACTGATACGCAATTAGGTTTCTGCATCCGCCATGTTTAGATAAATTGACGATATAGCCGAAGCCATGGATATGGCAATGGAGCTGAGGGACGTCTCTGTGGTTAGGGACGGGAAGCGGATACTTGATTCCGTAAGCCTTGATATCGGCGCCTCCGAGAACGTTGCCGTCATAGGCCCGAACGGATCGGGGAAGACGACGCTCATAAAGCTGTTGAGGGGCGATATCTATCCCTACTACGACGAGGACCGCCCCGCGGATATGAGGATATTCGGCGAGAAGACATGGTCCATCTACGACGTCCGCAGCCGCATGGGCGTTGTATCCATGGACCTTCAGGGCATGTTCGGCAGCGAGACGCTGGTCGGAGACGTCATATTGTCGGGATACTTCAGCAGCCTGGACATTTTCCGGAACCATGAGGTTACGGAAGAGATGCGCTCCGGAGCCGCGAGGGCCGCCGAGTACATGGGAGTGGACCATCTGGTCGGCAGGGACCTGTCCGGCCTTTCGCTGGGAGAGACAAGGCGTACGCTTATTGCCAGAGCGCTCGTCACCGCCCCCGAGATGCTCGTGCTCGACGAGCCCATGACGGGCCTGGACATCGTCATGAAATCCAAATTCAGGAAGATGTTCGACATCATGACAGGAACGGGAGTGAGCATCGTCATGATAACCCATGACCTGACGGACATCCCGGTTTCCCTGAACCGCATAATCATGGTCAAGGACGGGAAAGTGTTCGCGGACGGTCCAAAAAAAGACATCCTGACATCCGAGGTCGTCAGCGGGCTTTTCGATGAACCTATTAATGTACAGTGCGTTAACGGGATATATTCAATGAGGATGGACGAGTGACAAGGTACATCTGTTCCGAATGCGGGAGCGAGATTCCGTATGTTTCGGATTTCTGCTACCAATGCGGCAGCCTGAAGAACAAAGCGTTCAAGATAGACGAAGGCGGCGAGATGGAGGGAGGGGAGGTCCCCTGCCCCAACTGCGGAAAGCCCATAGAAGAAGGCGCCAAGTTCTGCAGGCACTGCGGGATCGAGACCGATTCCGTCCCGGCAGCACCCGGCATCCAGTTCGGGCCCAATATGTTTACGCCGATGGTCCTTAGGAAGAACGGCGCGCTCGCCATGGGCCTGGCGTTCATCTTAGGGTTCCTAGGGATATACGGGCTCGGCCACCTGGCGCTGAAGAAATGGTCCAGGGGGATAATGTACCTCTCCATGTCCGCGGTGAACTGGTACATATACATGGCAACCGGGAACCTGGTGACCGTGGTGATGTTGATCTCCCTCTTCATATTCTTCAGGCAATGCACGGAAGTGACTGTCCTGGCCTACGGGAGGGAATGACACGTCCGATGACTGGGCCGAGAAATATCGCCCCCGTACGCTGAAGGACGTCCTGGGGAACCCCGGCGCGGTCGGCGAGCTGAAGACCTGGGCCGAGTCCTGGAGGGACGGCGTGCCTGAAAAAAGGGCGGTCGTCCTGATAGGGTCGCCGGGCATCGGGAAGACTTCGGCGGCCCTCGCCCTCGCATCCGACATGGGATGGGGCACGGTGGAGATGAACGCTTCCGACCAGCGCACCGGGGAGGCGATCGAGGACATAGCCCTGAGAGGAGCGATGTTCAACACCTTCACCGCCAGCGGAGAGTATCTCAAGACCTCGGACGGCGGCAGGAAGCTCATCATATTGGACGAGGCCGACAGCCTGTTCGGCCGCCAGGACAGGGGGGCCATGCCGGCGGTCGTCAAACTTATAAACGAGACGAGACAGCCGGTGGTCCTGATAGTCAACGATTTTTACGCCCTCAGCAAAAAGAGCTCTTCCATAAAGACGAAGACGTTGCAGATCACTTTCAAAAAACCCACTTCGGTATCCATATCCAAGACGCTCAGGAAGATCGCGGAAGGAGAGGGCTTCAGGATCGATCCCGTGGCCGTGGAGACCATAGCGGACAACGCACACGGCGACATGAGGGCGGCGGTCAGCGACCTCCAGTCCATCGCCGAGGGGAAGTCCGTCGTGACCAACAGGGCGGCGGAGGCCCTTTCCGAGAGGGACAACCGCACATCCATGTACGACATGGTCTACTCCATATTCAGAAAGAACGACCCGGCGGGGTCCAGAAGGGCCCTCATGGATTCGGATACGGACCCGGAGAGCGCCATAATATGGGTGGACGAGAACATGCCCTACGAATACACCGACAAGGGGGACCTGGTCAGGGGATATGAGAAGCTGAGCCGCGCCGACATACACCTCGGCAGGGTCCATAGACGCCAGTACTACGGGCTGTGGTCCTATGCCGGGGACATGATGACCGCCGGGGTTGCCACGGCCAGGCATTCCAACTTGTATTCCGGGGGAAGGGTACGTTTCCCACAGTATCTCATGAAGATGTCCCGCAGCAGGGAGGTCCGCGCGACCAAGAGGGCGGTATGCCTCAAGCTCGCGGTCTACATGCACACTTCCACGAAGCGCGTGGAGATGGACGTCCTGCCGTACATAAGGGAGGTCGCATCCGCGGACCGCGAGTTCAGGACGTCCCTGGTCAAAAACGCGGGGCTGGACTCGGAGGAGCTTGCTTTCCTTATAAGGAAGAAGATCGATTCTCCGGAGGTCGTCGATGCCGTTGCGGCGGCGGCGCCGGGACCCTACAAGAAGTCCGATCCGGGGGCGCCGATGCTCAAGGACGAGTATCCGGAGATCCCCGAGCCTGTGAAAAAGGCGACAGATGAAAAACCTGCCCCCAAGGGGGCCCAGAAAAAGCTTTTCGATTTCTGAGGCGACCATGGACCCCGAATACAAGGCACTGCTCGAAAAACAGCAATACCGCATCTGCGGAGACCATGCAGCCGTCAAGCTCTGCCATTGGGCGAAAGAGTCCATAACCGGGAGGAGGCACTGCTACAAGCAGGATTTCTACGGCATAGTGAGCCACAGGTGCCTGCAGATGACGCCGGCCATAAACGAATGCAGCCATCAGTGCTCCTTCTGCTGGCGCGTCCAGGGGAGGGATTACGAGGTCAAGGACTGGATGGAGCCCGGGGAGATGCTGGATTGCCTCATAGAGCGCCAGCGCATGCTCATAACCGGGTACAAAGGGGACCCGAGGGTCACACCGGAAGCATTCGAGGAGGCAAGCAACCCCGACCAGGTGGCCATATCCCTGGCGGGGGAGCCCATAACATATCCGTATCTTTCTGATTTCTTCAAAGAGTGCCACGGTCGCGGAATGACGACGTTCCTGGTTACCAACGGCACATACCCCGAAAGGCTGGAGGCGCTTGACGAGCTTCCCTGCCAGCTTTATGTGACGGTCGCCGCTCCCGACCGGCAGACGTACGTCAGGGCCTGCAGGCCCAAGATAGACGACGGATGGGAGCGTATCATGAAGACGCTGGAGCTCATGCCTTCGTTAGATACCAGGACCGTCGTCCGGCACACGCTTGTGGACGGTATCAACTTCTTCGATCCGGAAGGATATGCGAAACTGGACAGGATCGCGGACCCGGACCTCATAGAGCCCAAGGGCTATGTTTTCGTGGGAGGGTCGAGACAGCGCCTTTCGATGTCGAACATGCCGTCGTTCGAAAGTATTCTTGATTTCTCGACGGAATTGGGAAAGCTCATGGGGATGGAGGTTTTGAAGGAACGCGACGACAGCAGGGTCGTGCTTCTCGGGACCCCGGGCATGGAGACCGATATAAGAAGGGTCTGTGCCGGCAAATTCGTCGCCGGACCCGGGAACAGCCTCTGACGCTGTCGATCTCTTCCTACCGTGTCGAAGATGTTCTGAACCGAAACGGCATCCGTATTTACCAAGGAGGGACGGAACGTCCGCCCCGTTCATCATTCATGCAACCGATGGCCCCGGGATGCGCTCGCACCTGAGAAGACCGATGGGCTGACGGCCATACGTCTGCACCCCGGCGTCCAGCCCGCAGGCTGCGATATGCGTGTTTCCATATTGCCGAATTCCGCATGACGGAACGACGGCCTTCTTCACGCCATGGGCCAGGGGACGTCTCAGCCGGAGTTTTTCATCCTCGAGACGTATTCGTCGACGCCGGGCATAACGCCTTTTCTAAGCTGCTTTCTGACGCCTGAGAAGAACACCGCGTCCTGGATGCCCATCTCTTTGGACACCTTTTCGCACTGGGCGGCGGCCTCCTCGTCTCTGAACGCACAACAGAGGAACAGCCCGACCCTTCTCCCTTCGAGCTGCCCTTTGTTATGCTGTACGAATGACGTGACGAGCTTGTTCGGCCTTCCGCCATAGATGCCTGAACCGAAGATGACGCGTCCGAAACGCGAAAGGTCTATGATCGACTGGTCCTTGAGGTCGAAAATGTCGGCCCCCAGCTCCTCGGCTATGTATTGCGCGGTCTTCCTGGTGCTGCCTAGCTTCGATGCGAATATTACGACGGTCTCTGTCATCGGATGCCTCAGAATTTCCTGCCCAGCGCTTTGGCCTTCTCGATGACCTCGCAATCTTTGGATGCGGCGTCCTTGTCCCCCATGTCTTTGAACACGAGTGTCCCGATCGGTACTCCGCCGAAATATTTCTTGAGCACATGGTTCATATGGTCTGCCTGAACCTGGGAGTCTTCGCCGTCCGATCCGCATGTGACCACGGACACGACCTTCTTCCCGGCAGGGATATTGCTTCCCTTGGGCCCGATGCAGGAATAGAGGCGGTCCTCGAACACACGGTACTGGGCACAGGTCTGGCCGAAGTAAAGGGGGGATGTGAGGATCAGACCATCGCACTTCCTTATGCTTTCTATCAACTCGGAGATGTCATCCTTGAGGATGCATCTGTCGTTCTTCTTGCAGTAATTGCAGGCTTTGCAGGGATTGAGGGCCAGGTCCTTGATGTGGACGAACCTGACCTTGTTGCCTTTCTCCTCTGCGCCTTCCGCCACTGCTCTGGCGATGGTCTCTGAATTGCATCCGGTCCTCGGGCTGCTGATGATGGCGATTATTTCCGACATGTCGTTTTCCTCTCGGCGTTTGCCTTGGCCTTAGAGGCAGATAATGATTTAATATTCTTTTGATACTATGATGAGGCATGACGGAGCAACCTCGTTATGACTGTGCGGCGGACGCCACGATGTCGGTTATCGAAGGCAGATGGAAGACCACCATCCTCTGCCTACTGGTCAGTCACGGCACGCTCCGCTTCTCGGAGATCAGAAAGAAGATACCCCCTATTTCTCCCCGTATCCTCACCAAACAGCTTCGGGAGCTGGAATCCGATGGCATCGTCGACCGTGTCGTGTCCGGAGAGAGGTCCTCGAGGGTCGAGTACTCCATGACCGAAAGGGGACGCTCGCTCGGTCCGGTACTCGAATGCCTGGCGAAATGGGGCATAGCGAACATGTTTAAAGAAGTGCTTTAGCCTGAATGATCTCGGCCTGGGCGAAAGACTTCCGTGGCCCGTTTTAATAGATGCATCCCCATGATGATGTGATAAGATGGGTTACAGGGTCGATATAATCAGCACTGAAAGGGTGCGGGAACTGAAAGAAAAATACTCCGGAAGGAATTTTTTCACATCCAAAGCGGACATCTGCGGGGTGTGTTTCCAGCTCTACACCGAAAACCGCGGATATCTCGAGATGTGGACCGAAAACTTCTACGCCATGGGCGACCACGTCCGCTCGCATGCCCGCGCGTACGAGGTCTCCGATCCAGGGGAGGACCCCCACGTGGACTACGACCCTCTGTCGTCGACCGTTTTCATCTTCAACTTCGATTACTACGGATGGGTCAAAAGCATCGCCCTGGGAGTAACCGGGAATCTACTCGAGGACGTCCACAATATCTTTTCGATCCATGGGGCCGTAATAGATGTAGATGGCTCCGGCGTCACGCTCATAGCACCTTCCAAGACAGGGAAGACCACCCAGTCATGGGGCCTGCTGAGGATGCCCGCAGCGCGTCTGATCTCCGACGACTGGTATTTCGTCGTCCTGGGGAACGGGAGGCCTACAGCGCTGGCTTCCGAGAAGAACTGCTACATAGATGCGGACATAGGGGACGTATGGGAGGAGTACAGGCCGCTTGTCGCATGCACAGAGTTCGACAACAAAGGACGGTGCGTGGCGAACATAAGATGGGTCCGCGGCGAATCTTCCGTGATACCTTCCACTTCCGTGAGGACGGTGATCTTCCTAAAGCGCGACGGTTCCGACCATGCGCTCCAGACCGAGCTCGACACCGAAAGCGCAATAGAGTACATGCTTCGGAACGACCTTTGCAACCCTCATCAGCTTATCCGTACCGGAGACAAGATGAAACTCAGGACCGACTTCCTTAGGAAATACTTCGACTCCTGCAGGATTTTCCTGGTCAACACGACGACACCTCCCGAGGAGACCCAGGAGAGGATAAGGAAACTCATTGCCTGAAACCGTTGCGGAATTCGACCGGAATACGATGTGCCAGATGCATTGATTGCTCGCTTACTTCGCATGTATAGGCCGAGACCTCGACTCCTGCGGAGACGGCTTCTTCGAGAGCGGTTCCGAACTCCTCGTGCATCTCGTAGTTGGGAGAGAAATAATCCGCACGGGACATCTGTACGACGAATATTACCGATGCGCCGTAACCCTCGGAAATACAATGTGCCAGACCTCTTAAGTGCTTGACTCCTCTGTCGGTCGGGGCGTCAGGAAAAAGAACCTTTCCATCATTTTCGAGGGTCACCCCCTTAACCTCTGAGAATATCTTCCTGCCGTTTTCCTCGATGTAGAAGTCGAATCTGGAATCTCCGTGCCTCGCCTCTCTTCTCGTCAGCGTAACATCGCCGTAGATCCTGCCGTGCGACAGTGCTTCGGCATAAACGGCGTTGGGGGCCTGGGAATCGATGTTTATGAGCATCCCTCCTTTGTATGCGGAGACCAGGTCGTAAGAGGTCTTCCTCTTGGGGTCATCGGAATGTGCCAGTATGACTTCTGCACCGGGAACGAGTATCTCTTTGCACCGCCCGGTGTTCTTCACGTGGCAGACGACCTCTTCCCCGTCCAGTTCAGCTCTGGCTATGAATCTGTTGGGGCGTTCGATGAACTTCGCCCTTACCGTCTCCGGATACCTCATCTGATCCAGCCCAGGACCGGGACCTCTTTCCTCGGCTTGACGGGGGTGTTGCCTGAGGGCCTACCCAAAGTTATCGCCGCCAGATACGTGTAGTCGTCAGGGACGCCCAAGTCTTTTCTGAAGACGGTATCGCGGCCGAGCCCCTGTGCGAATCCGACATAACAGGTCCCGAGGCCCATGGAGTGGGCCGCCAGCATTATGTTTTCTGCGGCAATGGAACCGTCCTCCACGGGCTCCACGGCCTCAGGGGAAGCGAATATGAATATCTGGATCGGAGAATTGAAGAAAATGTTGTAATCTTCCCGGGAAAGCATGTCGATAACGTGCTGGTTGGGGTCGCATTTCATCTTCTCGCCGTCTAGTCTGAGATCCTTTGCCCTGTCCGAGTATTCCTTGGCCTTCTCCTTGTTCTCGACGACGGCAAATGCCAGAGCCTGCCTGTTCATGGCGTTCGGGCCACGGAATCCCGCTTTCAGAAGCTCTCTGACAGTTTCTTCGGGTACTTTCTCTTGGGTGTATTCGCGTACCGATACACGTGTGTTTATGTTCTCAAGGACTGGGTTCATGGCACTGTAATACCGATGGATGTAAAAACAGATTGTCATGACTGATTGTTAGAAAGCGCGGAGGGAGGGATTCGAACCCCCGGGGCGAGACGCCACCGGTTTTCAAGACCGGCGCCTTAGTCCAGGCTGAGCTACCTCCGCTTGAACGAATAATATTGACTCAATATTTAATTGGAACTCTTTATTTTATGATAACGGGGTTCCGGAAGCGCGAACATCGTCTCCTGGACGCGGCGGCGGAACTGTTTCTGGAACTGTCATGCCTCGGCCGCGTGGACCTTGCTTTCGGTGGGCCAGATCCTCTCGCTGTAAGAGTTGAACATCGTAAACCATATGGACTCCATGATCAGAGACACGGCGCAGGGCACCGCCGCCTCCGTCATACCCGCAAGCAGCACCATGCAGAACGACACCGCCATACCGGAGTTCTTCCATACGGAAAACAGGATGTACGTCATGCCGCTGTCGCGGCCGGTCCCCGATCTCTTGAGGAGGTACGTCACCGCGCTTCCGAGGACGAATATCTTGACGAAGCATGCGATGACGACCCAGACGACCATGTCCAGCTCGGAGAGGATGTAATCCCTGTTGGACCCGAATGCCAGGAACATCAGCATGAACAGCATGATGTTGATGAACACGATCTTTCCGCGCCTGGGGAGCGAAAAGCGTTTCAGGACCTGCGACGCGATCAAAGGAATCGCAATGAAGAGGACGATGTACCTGAATATCTCGAGAGGGCTCACAGCCGAGCCCAAGAATGCCCAGGTCATCAGAGGAGTAAGAGCCAGCGCCGAAATGTATATGGCGCTTGTCATCAGGACTGTCGCCTTGGTGTCACCGTTGAGATAAAGGGAAGCTGACACCACCGACACGGCGGACGGGACGGAAGCAAGCATGACCCAGCCGTACCAGATCGCGGTGCTCGAAGGTATGAACAGAGAGCCTATCAGTATCGTTATCCCCGAATTGACGATGAAACAGCATACGATGCCCCACAGTATCGGCTTCCTGTAGGTCTTCATGTCGTCCTTTCTGAAAGTGAGCCCGTCAAGGGAGACGCTCATCTGCATTATGAGGACGATTATCATTATCGACGATGCCGCCTCGCCGATCGAGCCGAAAAGAAGAGCGGCGACGAACCCGGCCGCTATCCATATTTTCAGATCGCCGAGGATGTCTATGAGGGCCATCGTGATATGCCAGAGCTATGTCGGATTTATCCTTTATCTTTTTGATATTGCCAAGGATCCTATAATGATGGACCTGCTTGCCTCATATAATTCATCTTTCTGCTCATCCATTCTATCGTTATCACCTAAGGTATCCAGAAATTTTCGCGAATATGAGGTCGTTGGACCGGACCGCTATGGCAAATCGATGCAAGTATCAGAAATAGCAAAGGATCAAACGATAATTGTTCCCCCTTAAGGAATCGTATTCGTTGAAAATGCGTTTTATAAAATGCAACAATGTTTATTTGGAAAGTATATATTTCGCCGTGCTGAAAATAACTTCTGAGCTCATCATGAGAATTCACCGTGAAGCTATCGATGGTGGGAAAGAAGAAGAACAATCGCTTAGGGACGCCATAAGGGATGAGGGCTGTATTCAATCGATCTGCTATGGTGATGATTTTGAAGATCCTTTCAAGAGAGCATCATACTTTCTTCACAGGATCGCCACCCGCCACCCATTCTTCGAAGGAAACAAGCGTACCGCCTTTCTGGTCGCAGCGATCATCATCAACTTCGACACAGAATACATTATCGAAAACGATAACGGTGAGAACGATAGATTCGTCAGAGCCGTAGCGTCAAATCTGGTTGAAGAAGAAGAAATAAAAAAATGGTTGAAAGATCACGTCATTCGCTCAGAGATTTGAGCGTGCTGCTGTAGTATGATGCCAATTTGTGAATCGTAGCATCATCTACACTTGAATATTCCTCTTTTGTTAACGAGGTAATAGGGGCTTCGAAAGATGTCTCTGGACCGAAGCGCAGACAAACCGGCGCAACGTTTGTATGAGACTCGCAACTTCCCATTGTGACAAACACAATACGTTCACTCTGATCCATCTTTCTCACCTCCGATGTATTTGGTTATCCACCCAATACTGACTATTGCTACGTTGCAGACAATACTTAAATTGTTTCCTCTGACGGCGCTGATTATGGCTTTCGATTTGAAGTAACTCCTCATATTTTCGCTTTCCACTAAAGCAACTATCGATTCATCGATGATGTTCTCGATCCTCTGCTTTGTGGGAGGAGCACCTGACGGGAGCGATACCTGCACCATATTCAAACGGTCCATGAGTTCCTTGTTGCTTCCGATGATCGCAAGCGGGTCGAACGGCACTTTGCATTTCATCTCACGGTCGGCATCTTCCCATATCTTCCAAATTAATTCTTCAAGGTCTTCATCGAAATCGGTCACCACTGGAAGTTTCAAAGCTATTGCTTCCTTTCTACCGATTGTATATCCGTGATGGGAAAAACTTGTGAACTTATCCACGATCTCCTTGATCGCTTCCTTGTCGTCCATGTGTATCTCTAAGAGTTTTGTAGCTATCGACTTTATAAAGGTGATGCTCTTCTTGACGATACCGACATCGGTGGGTTTCAATTCGGCAAGGAGCGTTTTCGATGCCTCCGTCCCGAACAACCTCTCTGGCACCCTCAGGTCCTCCTGCAGGAAATTAAGATATGATGTCACATCTTCGGTAGAAAACTGTTTAATCTGTCCGGGGGCAGAATTCGAAATATTAATTTGCATATCTATCGGACCGAGGCAAGAGAACGGATGCATCACGATTTCATCGGCACCCAACGCCAATACGGTGGCTGCACTCTTTGCGGTATATGGAATCAAGACACCGATCTTGTCAAACCTCTCACGGAGAAGATTGACGATCCTCCATGCCGCTATTGGGTCTCCGCCCTCACTCGATATCAGGAGGTCCACTTCTTTCATTTCCTTCGGTATATTCTTTAGGTGTTCACAGAACTCGGGTATGACATCCATGCTGAGAATTCCGCCACTTGACTGTCGCCTGCTGGTCATGTATGTTATGAGCGGCCTTCCTCGTATCTCTTCGATCCTTTTGTACAATTCCGTACGGCTGTCATACCCCATAATAAAGCATCAACTTAAGCGGATTTAACACTAACTTATGTTTGAATTATTTCTGGATGACCTGAGCTCGACAGGACCTGAAACAATTCTCTGAGTTCCTGAAGATGCTGGAC